>Ga0209254_10001080_pt1 | contig 24066 bp, 23 predicted proteins | sample FrelakmetDIP11DI_FD_187148 | JGI IMG/M metagenome (GOLD analysis project Ga0209254, IMG submission 187148) | Freshwater lake sediment microbial communities from the University of Notre Dame, USA, for methane emissions studies - DIP11 DI (SPAdes)... | ecosystem: Environmental > Aquatic >...
GAAGGTCGCCTTCGTGACGCAGGCGATCGCCGAGCTTCGCGTCGCGAACGCGCAGGCGAGCCTCGGCCGTGTGGAGGATTTGCGTTCGCCGCCCGGTTTTGCCATCGTGATCTCGCGCGCGTTCGCCGACCTCGCGTCGTTCGCGGGCTCCTCGCTGGCGCAGGCCGGCGAGGGCGGGCATCTCGTTGCCATGAAGGGCGTGCATCCGGACGAAGAACTGCGCGAGCTGCCGCAAGCAGTTGTCGTCGAGCGCGAGGTCGCGTTGAGCGTCCCCGGCGTAGACGGCGAGCGGCGCCTGCTCGTGATGCGGCGACGCTAATGGAACATCCCCCCACGCTCGCTTCGCTCGCTGCCCCCAGGGGGCTGGTCAGTGGCTTGGGGCGGCCCCGCGCCACTGACGCAAGAAACGAAGGAACGCCATGAAGACGCCGCGGATCATCGCGATCGCGAACCAGAAGGGGGGCGTGGGCAAGACCACTACCGCCGTCAACCTCTCCGCGAGCCTGGTTGCGATGAAGCGGCGCGTGCTGATGATCGACCTCGACCCCCAGGGCAACGCGACGACGGGCGCGGGCATCGACAAGCGCGCGCAGTCGCAGACCGTGTATCACGTGCTGCTGGGCCAGCGCAGCATCGCGGACGTGCGCCTGAGGAGCCCCTCGGGCGGCTTCGACGTCGTGCCGGCGAACCGCGACCTCGCCGGCGCGGAGGTGGAGCTGGTCCAATTGCCCGAGCGCGAGACGCGCCTCAAGGACGCGCTGATGGAAGCGCTCGCGCAGATGCGCGCGGCGATCAGCGAAGTCGCCGCGGAGTACGACTTCGTCGTGCTCGACTGTCCGCCGTCGCTGTCGCTGCTCACGCTCAACGGGCTGTGCGCGGCCGACAGCGTACTGATCCCGATGCAATGCGAGTACTACGCGCTCGAGGGGCTCTCCGACCTCGTGCAGACGCTGAAGAAGGTGCGCGCGCATCTCAATCCGAGGCTGGAGATCGAGGGCCTGCTGCGCACCATGTTCGATCCGCGCAACACGCTGGCGCAGAACGTCGCCGCCGAGCTCGAGAAGCACTTCGGCGAAAAGCTCTACCGCACCATCGTGCCGCGCAACATCCGGCTGGCCGAAGCGCCGTCGCACGGCGTGCCCGCGCTGGTGCTCGAGGCGAAGTCGAAAGGCGCGATGGCCTATCTCGCGCTCGCCGGCGAGATCCTGCGCCGCATGGAGGCGCGCGAGGCCGCCGCGGTGCAGGGCGCAGCGCAGGCCCCGGCACCCGCGACCGCGTGAAACGAAGGACGCACAGCATGATCCGACCGAAGGGACTGGGGCGCGGCCTCGACGCGCTGCTCGCGGGCACCGACGACGAGTCGCCGGCGAAGGAGTCGATGCAGGCGATCGCCGTCGACCGCCTGCGCCCGGGCAAGTACCAGCCGCGCACGCGCATGGACGAGGCTTCGCTCGAGGAGCTCGCGGCGTCGATCCGCGAGCAGGGCGTGATGCAGCCGATCCTCGTGCGTCCCGTCGAGGGCGGCCGCTACGAGATCATCGCCGGCGAGCGGCGCTGGCGCGCGGCGCAGCGCGCAGGGCTCTCCGAAGTGCCGGTGCTGGTGAAGCAGGTGCCCGACCAGGCGGCGCTCGCGCTGTCGCTGATCGAGAACATCCAGCGCGAGGACCTGAACCCGCTCGAGGAAGCGCAGGGCCTGCAGCGCCTGATCGGCGAGTTCGCCCTGACGCACGACGCGGCGGCGAAGGCCGTGGGCCGCTCGCGCAGCGCGGTGTCGAACCTGCTGCGGCTCACGCAGCTCGCGAAACCGGTGCAGGAGTACCTGCTCGGGCGCGAGCTGGAGATGGGCCACGCGCGCGCGCTGCTCGCGCTCCCGTCGGCGCAGCAGACGGCGGCTGCCGCGCGCGTGGTCGCGCGCAAGCTCTCCGTGCGCGACACGGAGCGCTACGTGCACGGGCTGCTCAATCCCGGCGAGTCGCGGCGCAAGGCGCGTGCCGCGCTCGACGCCGACACGCAACGGCTGGAGAACGACCTCGCCGAGTCGCTCGGCGCGAGCGTGAAGCTCGAACCGGGCCGCAAGGGTGCGGGCCGGATCGTCATTCGCTACTCCACGCTGGATCAGCTCGAGGGCATTCTCGCGCTCCTGCGCAGGCATTGAACGTGCGCGCGACCGCGGCCCTGCTCGCGGTGCTGTGCGCATGCGCCGTGCCCGCCGCGCACGCGTTGATCCGCACCGCCGACAACGGCATCCTCGTCGTCAGCATCGACGACTCCGCCCCGGGCGTCGGACTGTTCACCATCGACACGGGCGCGTCGCATCCGCAACCCCGCTACTCCGTGTTCTATCCGGTGGGCACGTCGTACGTGACTTTGCGCGATGTCACCGCACAGGAGGTGTGGGCCAACGCAGGCGAAACGGTCAACACGAACATCGAGCCCTTCGCGCCGCGCAGCATGCAGGCGGCGCCCGCCATGGCCGCGCTAGTCGCGATACCCGGCGGTTTCCGGACCGTGTACGTGCTGCCGCACTGGCGCGTGACGCAGGACGTGGTGCTCAGCGGGACGACGCTCGAGGACACGCGCGTCAGGCAGACGATCGAATTGGAGAACACGTCTCCCGTTGCGCGCTCCTACGGGTTGCGCACGCTGTGGGACTGGGAGATCGCCGAACAGGAGGAGTCGCGATGGCGGGCGCGCGATCCGGACACGGCGTTCACCTCCACGTTTGCCGCATTCGACGTCCCCGCGTTCCGCGCCTTCGAAGTGGTCGACCGCGCGATCGGGATGACCTACTCCGTGTTCGGCACCGCCGGTGGCGGCCCATTGGTGCCCGCGCCCACGCGCCCCGACCGACTCGCCTATGTGCAGTGGCTCGACTTCTACCAGGCCCCCTGGGACCTCGAGATCCGGGGCTCGGACGAGGACGCCGCGACCGTCCATTACTGGGGCTATCCGGCGCCGCGGGTCATGGCCCCCGGCGCGCGCGCGACTTTCCACCAGTACGTGGCCGCGCGCCCGTCAGCGCTCGGCCTGCGACTCGACGAAGGCGCGGCACCGATTCCCGCCGTCTCGCCCTGGCCGCTTGCCGGCCTGGCCGGGGTGCTCGCGTTGTGCGCATTCGGGGGCTTGGCGCGCAGGGCCCGTTGACGGGGCCGTGCCCGGCGAGCGCGCCCTGTGCATCGGAGCTCAGGTGCGGCGCGCGAAAATGACAACGTCATGGGTGTTGCAGTTTTCGCCACTGGCCGGCGCCCACCCGGCGACAGATGCTAGCCGACGCAGCGAATTCGTCGCATAGTAGATAGATACGTGAACCGGGCGGGACAGGAAGCATGCGTCCTGCACGCGGCGTTGCGAATCCAGGGAGGAACTCCAGCATGAAACGCGTTGTTACTGTCTTCATTGCCGCGTTGCTAGCGATGTCGGCTCAGTTCGCCATCGCGCAGCCGGCGGTTCGAGTCATCACTGGCAATCCGCTGAGGGTCAACGTCGGCAGCGACGCTTCGTTCCAGGTCTACACGACGCTCGTGCCCGGCCAGGGCCAGTTCTATCCGAGCGGCAACACCACGGTTGCCGACTACGGTGTGTTCGTGCGTCGCGCCGGCACGCTGTTCGCGCCCGCTTTCAGCACGCGCGGTTCGGCCACGGGCGGGATCGGCACGTACACGGCGTGGACGAGCGTCTCGATCAGCGCGGTGTCCGGCACCGGCACGGCCGCGGACCCGTTTACGGTCGTCGTCGTGAACGACGCGGCCGCGACGGGGCTGCGTATGACGATGACGGTCACCTACGTGAACGGCGAGAATTTCTTCCGCAAGTCGGTTGCGTTCACGACGGCGGACGGCACTCCCTACGACGTCTTCCTCGGCGGCGACATTTACCTCGCGAACTCGGACAGCGGCGTACCCTACACCCTGTCCGGCGCGGTCGGCGGCCAGAGCTGCACCCCGCCGGTCTACACGATCCTGATGATCCCGCTGACGCCGGCGAGCCGTTACAGCGCGCGCGGCTACAGCACGGTGTGGTCGGAAATCGGCGCGGGCCTGTTGTCGAACATCATCTCCACCGGCTGCCAGGACAACGGCGCGGCCCTGCAGTGGCAGAACCGTATCGGCAACGGCACGATCCTGGCCGCGACGTCGTTCGGGGCGATCCCCCCGATCGTCAACCCGCCGCCGTCGGGCCCCGCGCAGGAAATCCCGACGATGAGCGAATGGATGCTGCTGCTGACCGCCGTCCTGGTCGCGCTGCTCGGCTTGCGCCGGATGCGTTCGGTGCGCTTCTAGGCGGCAGACGCCAGGCGGGCGCATCGAGCCCGCGCGCCTGAGCGAAACGGCGGCCTCCAGGGCCGCCGTTTCGCATCCTGCTGCCGGAACTCCGGTCAGCCCAGCTGCTTCACCATCGTCGCGCCGTCGGAAACCTCGAACTTGCCCGGCGCCTCGATGTTCAGCGTCTTCACCACGCCGTCGTCGACCAGCATCGAGAAGCGCTGGCAGCGCACGCCCATGCCGCGGGCCGTGAGATCGAGCTCGAGGCCGAGCGCCTTCGTGAAGTCGGCGCTGCCGTCGGCGAGCATGCGCACCTTGTCGCCGGTCTTCTGCTCGCGGCCCCACGCGCCCATCACGAACGCGTCGTTCACCGACAGGCAGGCGATGGTGTTGACACCCTTCGCCTTCATCTGGTCGTAGCTCGCGAGGTATGAGGGCACGTGCTTCGCCGAGCAAGTCGGCGTGAACGCGCCGGGCAGGCCGAAGATCACCACCTTCTTTCCCTTCGTCAGGTCCTCCACCTTCACCGGGTTGGGGCCGATCGAGCAGCCATCCTTCTCGACCTCGAAGAACTCCATCAGCGTACCGGCGGGCAGCTTGTCGCCGACCTTGATCGTCATCGCCATCTCCGTGGAAAACGCCCCGGGGGTCGGCCGCGGGCGCCTGTCGCCAGCGGCCACCGGGAACAGTCGAATTTCGCAAGCCTTGGCGCCCAATGCAACCCCGGCGGCGGCACGGATTCGCGCTTGCGGCCTGCGGCAGGGGCGGGTAGCGTGTGGCGGGTCCAGCGAGGAGGGAAAAACATGCCACGCGCGAACGCCGCATCGACCGCCCCGGGAGTCACGCTGCTCATCGCCACCCGCAAGGGTCTGTGGACGCTGCGGGCGGACTCGAAGCGGCGCGACTGGTCAATCGCCGGTCCGCAGTTCCTGGGCCACAACGTCCACCACGCGCTCGCCGACCCGCGCAACGCCCGCGTGGTTCTCGCCGCCGCGCGCACCGGTCACCTCGGCCCGACGGTGTTCCGCTCGACCGACGGCGGGCGCCGCTACAAGGAGGCGGCCGTGCCGCCGGCCTTCCGGCAGGGCGCCGGCCGTACGGTCGACCACACGTTCTGGCTGACCCCGGGGCATGCCTCGCAACCGGGCACCTGGTATGCCGGGACTTCGCCCCAGGGGCTGTTCCGTTCGACCGACGGCGGGGCGACGTGGGCGGGCGTCGAGGGCTTCAACGAACATCCGCAACGCAAGATATGGTGCGGTGGCGACCAGGACGGCACGCCGGACGGGCCGAAGCTGCACTCGATTCTCGTCGACCCGCGCGACCCACGGCACCTCTACCTCGGCATGTCGAGCGGTGGCGTGTTCGAATCAGTTGACGGAGGTGACGGCTGGACGCCGCTCAACCGCGGAGTGCGTGCTGACTTCATGCCCGATCCCGACCCCGAGTACGGTCACGATCCGCACTGCGTGCGCTTCGCCGGCGGCAACCCGGACCGGCTCTACCAACAGAATCACTGTGGCATCTACCGGTTGGACCGGCCGGCGGCCATGTGGACCGACATCGGGGCATCGATGCCGAAAACCGTGGGCTATGTGGGCTTTCCGATGGTCGTGCATCCCTCCGACGCGGACACGGTCTGGGTCTGCCCGATGGACGGGACCGACGTGTGGCCGCGCGTCTCGCCGGGCGGCAAGCCCGCAGTCTATCGCTCGCGCAACGCTGGCCGGCGCTGGCAGCGCCTTGCCGAAGGCTTCCCGCAGTCGCAGGCGTGGTGGACGGTCAAGCGCCAGGCAATGACCGCCGACCGCGGCTCGCCGGTGGGCCTGTACCTCGGCACCACCTCGGGCGAGGTCTGGGCGAGCCGCGACGAAGGCGACAGCTGGCGCTGCGTCGCGCGCAATCTGCCGGCGATCCAGGCCGTCGAGGCGATGTGACCGTGAGCGCCGCCGGGCGGCCCCGAGGACGCCTGCGCGAGCGGGGCGGACGCCAGGCGCGGAGCGCGCGACCGCTCGCGCTGGCGGCGGCCGACACGCATGCCGAACGCATTGCGAAACCGTTCAAGGAGGCCGCTCACTGCGCCCCCTCCGGGGGCAGCGCAGCGGCATCAGCTGCAAGCGTGGGGGTCCACTGAATTGGGCGCGAGCCGCTCGCCGGAGGCAGCGACGACGGTGCTCGTGCGCATCCCCTCCCCCCTGCGCTCGTACACCGGCGGCGAGGCGGAGGTGCGGGTCGCGATCCCGGTCCTGGCGCCCGAGCTGCCGCCCACGCTCGCGGGCGTGCTGGCCGCCGTCGAGCAGCAGCATCGGGGCCTGCGCTTTCGCATCGTCGACGAGCAGGGCATGGTGCGGCCGCACATCAAGCTGTTCGTCGGCCTCGAGGCGACCCGCGACCTCGCCGTTCCGGTCCCGTCCGGGCAGGACGTGATGATCGTCGCCGCGTTGTCGGGCGGTTAGCCATGCGGCGAGCGGTAACGACAGCGCCGGGAATCAACGCCAAGTGGCGGTGCGGTGGTCGGCGGACACCCGTGGCGGGCACTGCCGCTTGCCCGGCCCGCGCAATTGCGGCAGCTTCCGCGGAAAGGCTATAATTTCATGGTTGTATTGGCTCGCATTGCGCTGCAGCAAGCGCCGGAGTGAACCCCCCGCTCAAGTCCCGCTCGTTCCGTTTCCTTCTCCTGGCCCACGCGTTCGCGATCGTCGTCTTCGCCGCGATCGGCGGTGCGTGGCAGGGATGGCACGGCGCGATGTCCGGGGCTCTGGGCGCGGCGATCCACCTCGTCGCGAACTTCCTGTATGCGCTGATGGGGGGGATCCTACGGCCGTCGACGGCGGTCGGGGCGCTCGTCCTGATCCTGCGGGCCGAGGGTTTCAAGGTCGGGTCGATCCTGGTCCTGCTGCTCGCGGTGCTGGTGTTCTACCGGGACCTCGCAGCCGGGCCGTTCATCCTCGCGTTCGTCACCGGCGCGTTGATGTTCGGGTTGGCGTTCCGCGGGCGCGACTAGGCAGCGCCTGCCAGCAGCACCGCAGCATCGCAGCACGCAGCACGCAGTCGCACCGCTTGCCCCAGCCCTCTTCTCTTCCCTTCGCTCCCCACCCACACCATGGCGGCCGGACCGACGACCCCCACCGAGTACATCACCGGGCACCTGACGCACTTCGCCGTGCCGGTCGCGGACGGCGGCGGCTTCTGGACAATCCACGTCGACACGATCGTCACGACGCTCATCGTCGGCGCACTCGCTTTCGGCTTCCTGTGGCTTGCGGTGCGCGGCGCCACCGCGGGCGTGCCGGGCAAGCGACAGGCGGTCGTCGAGTTGCTGGTCGACTTCGTTCACGGCCAGGCCAAGTCGATCTACCACGGCGCCTCGGGACTGGTCGCCCCGCTCGCGCTCACCACTTTCACGCTGGTGTTGTTCCTGAACGCGATGGACTTCCTGCCGGTGGACGTCATCGCGAAGTTCACGCACCTGTTCGCGCCCCACTGGCGGATCGTTCCCACGGCCGACATCAACACCACGGCCGCGTTTGCGCTGTCGGTCTTCATCCTGATGATCGCCTACGCGATCCGCGCGAAGGGTCTCGGCGGCTGGCTGCACGAGCTCGTCACCTCGCCGTTCGGCCGCAACCCGCTGCTGTGGCCGGCGAACCTGCTGATGAACATCGTCGAATACCTTTCCAAGCCGCTGTCGCACTCGCTGCGGCTGTACGGGAACATCTACGCCGGCGAGATCATCTTCCTGCTGCTCGGCCTGTGGGCCGCGACCGGGCTCGCCGGCACGATCTTCGGCGGCGTGCTGAACCTCGGCTGGGCGATCTTCCACATCCTGATCGTCGCGCTGCAGGCCTTCATCTTCATGATGCTCACGATCGTCTACCTGGCGATGGCCGAGGAGCATCACTAGAACCGCTTCACCGCACCTGTCTCACCGTCACCCGACTCACCAGTCACCCGAAAGGAAGCAAGCGATGGAGAAGATGCAACTGCTGGCGATGGTCCAGGCCTACACGGGCATCGGCATCGGCCTGATCATCGGCCTGGGTGCGCTCGGCGCCTGTATCGGCATCGGCATCATGTGCGCGAAGTTCCTCGAGAGCGCCGCGCGCCAGCCGGAGCTCATGCCCCAGCTGCAGGGCAAGGTCTTCCTGCTGCTCGGCCTGATCGACGCGTCGTTCATCATCGGCGTCGGGCTGGCGATGCTCTTCGCTTTCGGCAATCCGCTGCTCGCCGCGATCCGCTAGCGAAGGTCCCAGGGCCAGTCCAAGGCCCGCGAGTCACGCAGGGCAGATGCCATGAACATCAATCTGACGCTGTTGATGCAGGCGGCTGCGTTCGCCGCCTTCATCTGGTTCACCGCGAAGTTCGTCTGGCCGCCGCTGATGCGCGCGATCGAGACCCGCCAGAAGACGATCGCCGACGGCCTTGCGGCCGGCGAGCAGGGGCGGCAGAACCTCGCGGGTGCCGAGAAGCGCATCGGCGACCTGATCGGCGAGGCGAAGGCGAAGGCCGCCGAGATCGTGGCGCAGGGCGAGAAGTTCCGCGTCGAAACGGTCGAGGATGCGAAGGCCGAGGCAAAGGCGGAAGCCGCGCGCATCATGACCGGCGCCCGGGCCGAGATCGAGCAGGAAGTGGCGCGCGCGAAGGAGCACCTTCGCCAGCAGGTCGCCTCGCTCGCGGTGGCCGGCGCCGAGAAGATTCTCGCCCGCGAGGTCGACGCGAAAGCCCACGCCGACCTGCTCGACGCGATCAAGCGGCAGATCTAGCGCCATGGCCGAACGGACCACGATCGCCCGGCCGTACGCCGATGCCGCGTTCGAGACGGCGCGCGACACGAACGAGCTTCCGGTCTGGAGCGAGGCGCTCAAGCTCGCCTGCGACGTTGCCACCGACGCGAAGATGGCGCAGGTGCTCGCCGCGCCGAAGCTCGATGCAGCGGCGAAGACGTCGCTGTTCCTCTCGATCACCGGCGAGCGCTTCGCCGCCCCGATGCGCAACTTCGTGAGCATCCTGATCGGGGCGGGCCGCGTGGCTTTGCTGCCCGAGATCCGCGAGCTGTTCGAGGCCCGCCGCAACGAGGCGGAGGGCGTGGCGAAGGCGCGCATCGAGACCGCGCAGCCGCTCACCGACGCGCAGATCGCCGAGATCACGGGCGCGCTGGCCAAGCGCTTCGGCAAGCGCATCGAGGCGAGCGTCGAGGTGAATCCCGCGCTCATCGGCGGGGCGCGCATCGCCGTGGGCGACACGGTGATCGACGGCTCGGTGCGCGGCAAGCTCTCCACCATGGCCCAGGCGCTGACGGCCTGAACAAGACCACACTCCAACGGCGCCCCGGCACGCCCGCGGCGGCAGCGAGGACACCATGCAGTTGAATCCTTCCGAAATCGGCGAGCTGATCAAGAGCCGGATCCAGAACCTGGACGTCGGCGCGCAGAAGCGCACCCAGGGCACGGTGGTGTCGGTCACCGACGGCATCTCGCGCGTGCACGGGCTGTCCGACGCGATGCAGGGCGAGATGCTCGAGTTCCCGGGCAATACGTTCGGCCTGGCGCTCAACCTCGAGCGCGACAGCGTGGGCGTGGTGATCCTCGGCGCGTACGAGCACATCTCCGAGGGCGACACGGTCAAGTGCACGGGCCGCATCCTCGAGGTGCCGGTCGGCCCCGAGCTGATCGGCCGCGTGGTGAATTCGCTCGGCCAGCCCATCGACGGCAAGGGCCCGGTGACGACGAAGATGACCGACGTGATCGAAAAGGTCGCGCCGGGGGTGATCGAGCGCCAATCGGTGTCGCAGCCGGTGCAGACGGGGCTCAAGTCGATCGACGCGATGGTGCCGATCGGCCGCGGCCAGCGCGAACTCATCATCGGCGACCGCCAGACCGGCAAGACCGCGGTGGCGATCGACACGATCATCAACCAGAAGGGCAAGGACCTCTTCTGCGTCTATGTCGCGATCGGGCAGAAGGCGTCGTCGATCAAGAACGTCGTGCGCAAGCTCGAGGAAACCGGCGCGATGGCGTACACGATCGTCGTCGCCGCGAGCGCGTCCGAATCGGCGGCGATGCAGTACATCGCGCCCTACTCCGGCTGCACGATGGGCGAGTACTTCCGCGACCGCGGCCAGGACGCGCTGATCATCTACGACGACCTCACCAAGCAGGCGTGGGCGTACCGGCAGGTGTCGCTGCTGCTGCGCCGGCCGCCCGGCCGCGAGGCGTATCCGGGCGACGTGTTCTACCTGCACTCGCGCCTCCTCGAGCGCGCCGCGCGCGTCAACGAGGCGTACGTCGAGAAGTTCACCAAGGGCGAGGTCAAGGGCAAGACCGGCTCGTTGACCGCGCTGCCGATCATCGAGACGCAGGCCGGCGACGTCACCGCGTTCGTGCCGACCAACGTGATCTCGATCACCGACGGGCAGATCTTCCTCGAGACCGACCTCTTCAACGCCGGCGTGCGTCCCGCGATCAACGCGGGCATCTCGGTGTCGCGGGTGGGCGGCAACGCGCAGACGAAGGTCATCAAGAAGCTCGGCGGCGGCGTGCGGCTGGCGCTCGCGCAGTTCCGCGAGCTGGCGGCGTTCGCGCAGTTCGCCTCGGACCTCGACGATGCCACGCGCAAGCAGCTCGACCGCGGGCGCCTGGTGACCGAGCTCATGAAGCAGCCGCAGTACCACCCGCTGCAGGTCAACGAGATGGCGCTCACGCTGTTCTCGGTCAACCGCGGCTACCTCGACGACGTGCCGGTGGAGAAGGCGCTCGCGTTCGAGTCGGCGCTGCGCATGTTCATGAGGAGCAAGTACGCGGCGCTCATGGACAAGATCGAGGAGAAGAAGGACCTTGCCGAGGACGACGAGAAGGCGCTCGCCGCGGCGATCGAGGACTTCAAGAAGACGGGAACGTACTGAGGCGGCGCAAAGTGAAAACCTACTTTGCGCCGGGGAAGTCAGCACGAAAAGCTAGGGGCGGCCCGTCGCTTTTCGTGCGGTAAAGGCGACGAATCAACGAGCGCATCGCGTGCGTCGCGCCTACGGTGGGCGCAGCAGAGGTACGAATGGCAGGCTCCAAAGAGATTCGCAACAAGATCAAGAGCGTGCAGAGCACGCGCAAGATCACCAAGGCCATGGAGATGGTCGCGGCCTCGAAGATGAAGAAGGCGCAGGACCGCATGCGCGCCTCGCGGCCGTACATGGAGCGCCTGTTCGGCATCGCGATGCACCTGGCGCAGGCGAACACCGAGTACCGCCACCCGTTCCTGACGCCGCGCGAGAACGTGAAGCGCGTGGGCGCGATCCTCGTCACCACCGACAAGGGCCTGTGCGGCGGCCTCAACACGAACATCCTTCGTCTCGTCCTGCAACGGCACAAGGACTGGAAGGCGAAGGGCATCGACGTCGACTACGTCGCGCTCGGCTCGCGGGGCCAGGGCTTTCTCAACCGGATGGGGGCGAACGTTCTCGCCTCGGTCGTCCATCTGGGCGACCGTCCCCACGTCGAGAGGCTGGTCGGACCGGTGAAGACGCTGCTCGACAAGTACCTGGCGGGCGAGGTCGACGAGATCGTCGTCTTCTTCACGACGTTCATCAACACGATGAAGCAGGAGCCGCGCAGCGGACGCATCGCGCCGGTGCCGCTGCAGTTCATCCGCCCGGGCGGCGAGGTGGTCAAAGCCGACGCCAAGGCGGGCAGCTGGGACTACATCTACGAGCCATCGTCGCAGGAACTGCTCGACGGCGTGATGCGCCGCTATGTCGAGTCGATCGTCTACCAGATGCTCGCCGAGAACATGGCCTCCGAGCAGTCGGCGCGAATGGTGGCGATGAAGGCTGCCTCGGACAACGCCGGCAAGATCATCAGCGAGCTGCAGCTCATCTACAACAAGACGCGCCAGGCGGCGATCACCAAGGAGCTCGCCGAAATCGTCGGCGGCGCTGCCGCGGTATGAAAGCAGGGTCAGACCCTCTTTTCCCGCACGGCCTTCGTCGCCCTGCTTTCCCGCTCGCCGGGAAAAGAGGGTCTGACCCTAATTTCACGTTCAGGACTTCACCATGAGCCAGGGAACCATCGTTCAGTGCATCGGAGCCGTCGTCGACGTGGAGTTTCCGCGCGACAAGCTGCCCAAGATCTACGACGCCCTCAAGTTGGACGACATCGGCCTCACGCTCGAGGTCCAGCAGCAGCTGGGTGACGGCGTGGTGCGCACGATCGCGCTGGGCAGCGCCGACGGCCTGCGCCGCGGCATGCAGGTGGTCAACAGCGGATCGCCGATCACCGTTCCGGTGGGCACGGGGACGCTGGGTCGCATCATGGACGTGCTGGGGCGGCCGATCGACGAGCGCGGTCCGGTTGTCGCCGACAGGTCGATGTCGATCCATCGCACGGCGCCGACCTACGAGGAGCTGTCGCCGTCGACCGAACTGCTCGAGACCGGCATCAAGGTCATCGACCTGATCTGCCCGTTCGCCAAGGGCGGCAAGATCGGCCTGTTCGGCGGTGCCGGCGTGGGCAAGACCGTGACGATGATGGAGCTCATCAACAACATCGCAACCGCCCACTCGGGGCTGTCGGTGTTCGCCGGCGTCGGCGAGCGCACGCGCGAGGGCAACGACTTCTACCATGAGATGATCGATTCGGGCGTCGTCAACAAGGACGACCTGGCGAAGTCGAAGGTCTCGATGGTGTACGGGCAGATGAACGAGCCGCCGGGCAATCGCCTGCGCGTGGCGCTGACCGGGCTCACGATCGCCGAGTCGTTCCGCGACGAGGGCCGCGACGTGCTGCTGTTCATCGACAACATCTACCGCTTCACGCTGGCCGGCACCGAGGTTTCGGCGCTGCTCGGCCGGATGCCGTCCGCGGTGGGCTACCAGCCCACGCTGGCCGAGGAGATGGGCCGCCTGCAGGAGCGGATCACGTCGACCAAGACCGGCTCGATCACCTCGATCCAGGCGGTCTACGTGCCGGCGGACGACCTGACCGACCCGTCGCCGGCGACGACGTTCGGCCACCTCGACGCGACGGTCGTGCTGTCGCGCGACATCGCCTCGCTGGGGATCTATCCGGCCGTCGACCCGCTCGACTCGACGTCGCGCCAGGTCGACCCGCACGTGATCGGCGAGGAGCACTACACGTGCACGCGGCGCGTCCAGCAGACGCTGCAGCGCTACAAGGAGCTGCGCGACATCATCGCGATCCTCGGCATGGACGAGCTCTCGCCGGACGACAAGCTGGCCGTGTCGCGTGCGCGCAAGATCCAGCGGTTCCTGTCGCAGTCCTTCACCGTGGCCGAAGTGTTCACCGGCACGCCGGGCAAGTACGTGTCGCTGAAGGACACGATCAAGGGCTTCCGCATGATCGTCGATGGCGAGTGCGACGCGCTGCCCGAGCAGGCGTTCTACATGGTCGGGCCGATCGAGGAGGCGTTCGAGAAGGCGAAGACGCTGCAATGACCGCCCCCACCATCCGCGTCGACGTCGTCAGCGCCGAAGAGCAGATCTTCTCCGGCGAGGCGGAGTTCGTCGTGCTCCCGGGCATCGCCGGCGAGCTCGGCATCTACCCGCGCCACACGCCGTTGCTCACCGCGATCCGGCCGGGCGCGGTGCGCATGAGGATCCCGGGCCGCACGGACGAGGAGCTCGTCTTCGTGCAGGGCGGCTACCTCGAGGTGCAGCCGCACCGCGTCACAGTGCTGGCCGACACCGCGATCCGGGCCAAGGACCTGGACGAGAAGGCGGCGCTGGAATCCATGCGGGCGGCCGAGGAAGCCAGGGCGAACAAGACAAACGCAGAGGAGATCGCCACGGCCGAGGCCGAGCTCTCGTCCGCGCTGGCGCAGCTCGAGGCGATCCGCAAGCTGCGCAATCGGGCGTAAGTAAGCGCAAACTCGCATGAAGACGGGCGGCGGCAGCCGCCCGTTTGCATTGGAGCGGGCCGTCAGGCAGGGGGCGGCTGCGACTGCCGGTTCACGCGACCGGACTGTGGCGACGGGGACCAACCCCGAGGGATTGCCGTCCCGCGCCATGGTCGCCTGGCCAGGTTCCCTGCCGATCTGGGATAATTGCTGCAATGCAGCATTGCGTTGTGGACATGCCCCGGAAGGCTCCAGCATGAGCGACCTCAACACGACGATCGATCGCGCCGGCGACATCTCCCGGCAAGTGGTCTTCCACCCCGACCCGATGCAGGGACAGACGCTCGCCGACGTCGTCGACGCGGAAGCCGAATTCGTGCGCATCGTCGCGGAGCGTCATCCCGACAGCCCCAAGCCGGTGCTGCTCGGGAACTGCCAGGGAGGCTGGGCGGTGATGATGCTCGCCGCCTCGCGCCCCGACATCGCGGGGCCGTGCGTGATCAACGGCGCGCCGATCTCGTACTGGGCGGGCAACGACGGCGAAAACCCGCTGCGTTACATCGGGGGGCTCGCCGGTGGCGCGTGGGTGTCGCTGTTCGCGAGCGACCTCGGCGCGGGCAAGTTCGACGGCGCCCACCTCGTGCAGAACTTCGAGAACCTCAACCCGGCGAATACGCTCTGGCAGAAGCACTACCACCTGTGGGCCAACATCGACACCGAGCCCGAGCGATTCCTCGAGTTCGAGCGCTGGTGGGGCGGCTTCTGTCTCTTCAACGACCACGAGATCCGCTGGATCGTCAACAACCTGTTCGTCGGCAACAAGCTCTCCGCGGGCGAAGCGCGCATCGGCCCCGGGCGCTTCTTCGATCTCAAGTCGATCCGCAGCCCGATCGTCGTGTTCGCTTCGATGGGCGACAACATCACGCCGCCGCAGCAGGCGTTCAACTGGATCGGCGACCTCTACTCGTCGACCGAGGAGATCAAGGCGAACGGCCAGACGATCGTCGCGCTGCTGCACGAGGACATCGGGCACCTCGGCATCTTCGTCTCCGGCCAGGTCGCTCTGCGCGAGCACGCGCAGATCGTCGAGCTGCTGAAGCACATCCAGCAGCTGCCGCCGGGGCTGTACGGGATGGACATCCGCGAGACGCACGTCGCCGCCGACGGCACGCCGGAGTACGACGTGACGATCGTCGAGCGCACGCTCGAGGACCTGCGCCGGATGCAGAAGTACGACCGCGTCGCGCCGCGCCGGCGGGTCCCCGCATGAACACGCGCGACGTCACCAACCGGACGTTCGAGGAGATCGAGGTCGGCGCTGCGGCGAGCGCCGCGCGCACGCTGACCGCCACCGACGTCGAGGCGCTGGCGCTCGCCGCCGGCGACGTCGAGGGCTTCCACATCGAGGGCCACGACCCGGGCGAGCGCCTGACGGCGCAGGGCGCGGCAGCGGTCGCGCTGGTTGCCGCGCTGGTCAACGGGCGGCTGCCCGGCCCGGGCTCGCGCATCGTCGAGTCGCGCATCCGCTACGACGGCATCCTGCGCATCGGCGACACGCTGACCACCACGGTGACCGCGAAGGCGAAGGACGCGCGCGCACGCACGATCACGTTCGACTGCCGTTGCGCGAACCAGGACGGCGTCGTGCTGCTTCAGGGGGAACTCACGGTCGGCGCGCCGAGCGAGCGCATCGCCTACTCGAACGTCGCCACGCCCGAGCTGATCCTGCGGCGCAACGACGGCTTCGCGAAGGTGTTCGCGCGCTGCAAGCCGTTGCCGCCGGTGACCTGCGCGGTCGTTCACCCCTGCGACAGATCGTCGCTGGCAGGCGCGATCGAGGCCGCAAAGGCGGGGTTGATCGTGCCAGTGCTTGTCGGGCCGCCGGCGAAGATCCGCGCAGCGGCGAAGGCCGAGGGGCTCGACATCGAGCCCTACCAGCTCGTGGCGGCGGACCACAGCCACGCGTCCGTGGAGCGCGCCATCGAGATGGCCAACGCGGGCAGTGTCGAGGCGCTGATGAAGGGCAGTCTGCACACGGACGAACTGATGGCCGCGGTCGTGGCGGGCGCCACGGGGCTGCGCACGAACCGGCGCATGTCGCACGTCTTCGTCATGGACGTGCCGGCGTACCCGCGGCTGCTGCTCGTCACCGATGCGGCGATCAACATCCTCCCCGACGTCGCGGCGAAGGCCGACATCTGCCAGAACGCGATCGACCTCGCGCACCTCCTCGGCATCGCGCAACCGAAGGTGGCGATCCTCTCCGCCGTCGAGACGGTGAACCCGAAGATCCCCGGAACGCTCGACGCGGCCGCGCTGTGCAAGATGGCCGACCGCGGCCAGATCACCGGCGGCATCCTCGACGGCCCGCTCGCCTTCGACAACGCCATCTCGCCGGAGGCCGCGCGAGCGAAGGCGATCGTCTCGCCGGTGGCGGGGCAGGCCGACATCCTGCTCGTGCCCGACCTCGAGGCCGGCAACATGCTGGCGAAGCAGCTGCAGTACCTCGCCGGCGCCGACGGCGCGGGCATCGTGCTCGGCGCGCGCGTGCCCATCGTGCTCACCTCGCGCGCGGACACGGTGCGCACGCGGCTTGCCTCGACAGCGGTACTGAAGCTGGTCGCGCACGCGCGCCGCGCGCGGCTGGCGCTGCGGCCGGAGTAGACTCGCGCGATCGGCGGCGCGGCAGCGAATACCGCCAGCGCGGAGGTCCATCGGATGAGTGCGGGCATCGCCGTCCTCAACGCCGGTTCGTCGAGCCTCAAGTGCTCGCTGTACGCGCTCGACGGCGACGCGCTCGCGTTGGCGTGGAAGGGGCGGGTCGAGGGGCTCGCGACACCGCAGGCTCGCTTCGAGGCCAAGGACGCCGCCGGCGCGGTCTTCGGCGCGCACCGTTGGCCCGAGGGCGAGGCGCCGACGCACGCCGACGCCGTGCGGCACCTGCTTGCCTTCCTGCGCGAATCCGGCGGACCTCGGCCGGTTGCGGTGGGCCACCGCGTCGTGCACGGCGGCACGCGCTTCGTCGAGCCGGTCCGCGTCGACGCGGAGGCGCTCGCCGCGCTCGAGGAACTGGTGGCGCTGGCGCCCTTGCACCAGCCGCACAACCTCGCGCCGATCCGTGCCATCGCCGCCACCGCCCCGGACCTGCCGCAGGTCGCCTGCTTCGACACCGCGTTCCACCGGACGCAGCCGGCCATCGCGCAGGCGTTCGCGCTGCCGGCGTCGATCACCGAGCGCGGCGTGCGGCGCTACGGCTTCCACGGGCTCTCCTACGAGTATGTCGCGCATGCGCTTCCGCAGGTCGACGCGCGCGCGGCGCGCGGCCGCGTCGTGGTCGCGCACCTCGGCAATGGCGCGTCGATGTGCGCGATGCACGGCGGCCGCAGCGTTGCCTCGACGATGGGCTTCACCGCGGTGGACGGGCTGGTGATGGGCACGCGCTCCGGCGCGCTCGACCCGGGCGTGATCCTGTACCTGATGGACGAGCTTGGCATGGACGCGCGCGCGATCGAGCGGCTGCTGTACCGCGAGTCGGGACTGCTCGGCGTGTCGGGCGTGTCGAGCGACATGCGCACGCTGCTCGCCTCGGATGCGCCGGGCGCGAAGCTCGCCGTCGACCTCTTCTGCTATCGCGCGGGGCGCGAGCTCGGTTCGCTCGCCGCCGCGCTCGGCGGGCTGGACGCGCTCGTGTTCACCGGCGGCATCGGCGAGAACGCGGCGAGCGTGCGCGCGCGCATCGTCGACGGCGGCGCGTGGCTCGGCCTCGAACTCGACCCGGCGGCGAACGCGCGACACGCGCCGCGCATCACCACGCCCGACAGCGACGTGCACGCCTACGTCGTGCCGACGAACGAGGAGCTGATGATCGCCCGCCACACGCTCGCCCTCGTCGAAAAGTAGCGTCCGACTCGACTTTCGGGAAGCAGGGTCAGACCCTCCTTCCGGGGTTCGCGACGCCTCGGGGAAGAAGGGTCTGACCCTGCTATGGGGGTGTAGCATCGCGGCATGACGACACCGCGCATCGAACACGACTCGCTCGGCCAAGTGCCGGTCGACGCAGAGCGCCTGTGGGGCGCGCAGACGCAGCGCTCGATCGCCAATTTCCCCATCGGCGTCGAGCGCTATCGCTGGGGCCGGGCGGTGATCAGGGCGATGGGGCTGGTGAAGCAGGCTGCGGCGCGCGCCAACGCCGAGCTGGGCGAGCTGCCTGCCGAGAAGGCGGCGCTGATCGAGCGTGCGGCGCAGGAGGTGATCGACGGGCGCCTCGACGCCGAGTTCCCGCTGGTGGTGTTCCAGACCGGCTCGGGCACGCAGACGAACATGAATGCCAACGAGGTGGTCGCGAACCGCGCCATCCAGCTCGCCGGCGGCAGGCTCGGCAGCAAGGCGCCGGTACACCCGAACGACGACGTCAACCGTGGGCAGTCGAGCAACGACGCGTTCCCCGCAGTGATGCACGTGGCGATCGTCGAGGAGGCGCGGCGCGCGCTCTACCCTGCCGTCGACGCACTGCGCGCGACGTTTGTCCGCAAGGCGTTGGCGTTCGCCGGCGTGGTGATGGTCGGGCGCACGCACCTGCAGGATGCCACGCCGGTGACGCTCGGCCAGGTGCTTGGCGGCTACGCGAGCCAGCTCGACGCGGCGTCGCGCGGAATCCGCGCTGCGGAAGTGGCGCTGCACGCGTTGGCGCTCGGGGGCACGGCGGTGGGCACGGGGCTCAATGCCCACCCTCGGTTCGGCGAGCGAGTCGCGCGCAAGCTTGCCGAGGCCACCGGAATCCCATTCGCCACCGCCGCTGACAAGTTCGCCGCGCTCTCCGCGCACGATGACGTCGTCGCGTTCAGCGCGACGTTGCGCACGCTCGCCGCGGCGCTGATGAAGATTGCCAACGACGTGCGCCTGTACGCGAGCGGGCCGCGCTCGGGCATCGGCGAGCTCGTCATTCCCGACAATGAGCCGGGCTCGTCGATCATGCCGGGCAAGGTCAACCCCACGCAGGCCGAAGCGATGACGATGGTGGTCGCGCAGGTCTACGGCAACGACACCGCCGTCGCTTTCGCCGGCTCGCAGGGGCACTTCCAGCTCAACGTGATGAAGCCCGTGATGCTGCACAACGTGCTCGAGTCGATCGGGCTCCTGGCCGACGCGTGCCGCTCGTTCGACGAGCGCTGCGCGCGTGGCATCGAGCCCGACCGCGCGCGCATCGCCGCCAATCTCGCCGCATCGCTGATGCTGGTCACGGCGCTCAACCCGCACATCGGCTACGAGAAGGCGGCGGCGATCGCCCAGAAGGCGCACCGCGACGGCACGAGCCTGCGCGAGGCGGCGATGGCGCTCGGCGTCGCGGGCGCGGACTTCGACCGCTGGGTCGACCCGGCGGCAATGGCGCGACCGGGGCTTTGATGCCCCTCACCCCCAGCCCCTCTCCCGCCTGACGGCGGGAGAGGGGAGATGGGTTCGCGCGTCGCCGCGCTTTTTTCCCCTCGCCCCGCGACAGCGGGGAGAGGGGCCGGGGGTGAGGGGCCGTCAGCCGGCGGGCGCTGCGTCGTCCTGCTCCGCGACCCACGCGCCGATCAGGCGATAGGCCACAGCGAGGATCACCGGGCCGACGAACAGCCCGACGAGGCCCATGGAGAGCAGGCCACCGATCACGCCGGCCATGATGAGCAGCAACGGCAGGTCGGCGCCGCGCTTGATCAGCAGCGGGCGCAGCACGTTGTCGAGCATGACGACACCGAGCATCCAGACGAAGAGCAGCACGGCCGCGGTCGTCGCGCCGGTGAACCACAGCCAGGCTACGCCGCCAATCAGCGGAATCGCCGGACCGAGCTGCGCGATGCAGAAGACGAACATCAGCGCGGCGAGCAGCGAGACGAACGGCACGCCGGCGACCAGCAGGCCGAGCGCGCCGAGCGCCGTCTGCACGATCGCGGTGACGACGATGCCCAGCGCCACCGCCCGGATCGATGCGGCGGCAAGCACGACGGCGTTGTCACCCTGCGTGCCGTGCAGGCGGCGTGCGAAGCGGCGGACGCCGCGCGCAACCTCGTCGCCCGTGGCGTAGAGCACGCCACAGAGAAGCAGCGTGAGGACGAGGTGGATGGTGAACGCTCCGACCGCGCCCGCCTCCGACGCGATCCACCCCGCGACCGGCGCGACATAGGGTGCGGCCTTCGCCGCGAGCTCGTCGGGCTTCGCCAAAGAGATCGCCCGCCACTCGGCGTCGAGGCGCTCGCCCACGAGAGGCAGGCCGGCGACCCACGCCGGCGGCGCGGGCACGTGCAGCTCGGCGAGCTTGATCTCGGGAAGCCGCGCGGCCTGCTCGATCACCGTCGACACGGCAGTGGCCAGCGGCACGATGACGACGACGAGCATCACCAGCACCATGAACAAAGCCGCCACCGTGCGGCGGCCGCCGAGGCGCCGCTCGAGCGCGCGCATCAGCGGCCACGTCGCCACGACGATCATCGTCGCCCACAGCAGCGCCGGGAGAAACGGCTTCAGGACGAGGAACACACCGGCCAGCAGGCCGCCGATGACGAGCACGCCGAGCACGATGCGGGTCAGATCGCGGGAACCGGGAGGCAGCGCCATCGTCCTGTCCTTCGGGGGAGCGCGCTCAGGCGACGCGACGCAGCGCCGCGGCGGGCAGCAGCTGCTCGGCGAGCGTGACCCAGTACGAAGCGCCGACGACCAGCGCGGCGTCGTTGAAGTCGTAGCGCGGGTTGTGCACGTTGACCGTTGCCTCGCCGGTGCGCGTGCCCATCCAGACGTAGCAGCCGCGCTTCGCCTGCAGCATGAACGCGAAGTCCTCGCTGCCCATGTTCGGCACCGGGTCCGTGTCGACGTGCTCGTCGCCGACGACGGCACGCGCCGCGCGCACCGCGTAGCCGGTCTCGGTGTCGGTGTTCACGGTGGCCGGGTAGCGCCGCTCGTAGCGCACCGTTGCCTCGACGCCGAACGTGGCTGCAACGCCCGCGGCGATCTCGCGGATGCGGCGCTCGATCGTGTCCTGAACCCCGGGTTTGAACGACCGCACGGTGCCGCGCACGACGACTTGCTCGGGGATCACGTTCCACGTGTCGCCGCCGTGCACCTGCGTGACGGAGACCACGCCGGCGTCCTGCGGGTCGAGGTTGCGCGCGACGATCGTCTGCAGCGCATTGATGAGCCCCGCGGCGAACGGCATCGGATCGCGCGTGAGATTCGGCATGGCCGCGTGACCGCCCTTGCCCGTCGCCGCGACCTCGAAAATGTCGAAGGCGCCCATCAGCGGGCCGACGCGCGTGGCAAACGTCCCGAAAGGCCTGAGCGGCCAGTTGTGCAGCCCATACACCGACTCCATCGGGAAGCGGTCGAACAGCCCCTCCTCGACCATCACGCGCCCGCCGCCCTCGTTCTCCTCGGCCGGCTGGAAGACGAAGACCAGCGTGCCGTCGAACGCGCGCCGCTGCGCCAGCGCCTGTGCGGCGCCCAGCAGCATCGCCGTGTGGCCGTCGTGGCCGCAGGCGTGCATCCGGCCCGCGTGGCGCGAGGCGTAGGCCACGCCGCTTGCCTCCTGGATGTGCAGCGCGTCGAGGTCGGCGCGCAGGCCGATCGCGCGCTCCGACGCGCCGTGGCGCAACACGCCGATCACGCCGGTCTTCGCGAGCCCGGTGTGCACCTCGAGGCCGAAGCTCCGCAGCCGTTCGGCGACGTAGGCCGAAGTGGCCCGTTCCTCGAACGCGGTCTCGGGATGCGCGTGCAGGTGATGGCGCCAGTCGCGCATCTGCGGCTCGAGCGCGACGGCTTCGGGGACGAGGTTCATGGCGGCGGCGCGGCAAGGGGCGGGGAAAGCGCATCGTACCCCAGCCAGATCAACGGGCGCATGCGTTCGGGACGGTAAGATCACGCTCTCCGTTGGCGACTCTCCCTTCCATGACAACGCAAACCTCCGGCGAGGTCGACCTCCTCGTCGTCGGCGGTGGCATCAACGGCGTCGGCGTCGCGCGCGACGCCGCCGGCCGCGGCTTGACCACGCTGCTCGTCGAGCGCGACGACCTGGCCGCGGCGACCTCGCAGTGGAGCACCAAGCTGATCCACGGCGGACTGCGCTACCTCGAGCACTACGAGTTCCGCCTCGTCGCCGAGTCGCTCGCCGAGCGCGAGGTGCTGCTCGCGCAGGCGCCGCACCTGATCGAGGCCATGTCGTTCGTGCTGCCGCACGAGCCGCACCTGCGGCCGGCGTGGATGATCCGCGCGGGGCTGTTCATGTACGACCACATCGGCGGGCGCATGAGCCTGCCGCGCTCGTTCGGCGTGGACCTCGAGCGGAGTCGCTGGGGCGCGGGGCTCAAGCCGAATTTCCGCAAGGGCTTTGTCTACGCCGACGCGCGTGTCGACGACTCGCGGCTGGTCGTGCTCACCGCGGTGGCCGCGCGCAACCACGGCGCCGGGATCCGCACGCGCACCCGCTTCGCCGGCGCGTTGCGGGAGGGCGGCGCGTGGCGGGCGTCGCTGCAGGACGCGCAGGGCACGCACGAGGTACGCGCGAAGGCGATCGTCAACGTCGCGGGGCCCTGGGTGGCCGACGTGCTCGACTCCGTGCCGCACGCCCCGACGGGCGCCAAGGTCCGCCACGTCAAGGGCAGCCACATCGTCGTGCCGCGCGTGCACGCCGAAGCGCACGCGTACATCCTGCAGAACGCCGACAAGCGCATCGTCTTCGTCATCCCCTGGCAGGACCGCTACACGCTGATCGGGACCACCGACGTGCCGGTCGACGACTACGAGAAGCCGGCCATCTCCGCGGACGAGACCGATTACCTGCTTGCGCTCGCCAACGCCTACCTCGCGAAGCCGCTCGCGCGGAAGGACGTGGTGTGGTCGTTCTCCGGCATTCGTCCGCTGTACGACGACGGCAAGTCGGACCCCTCGTCGATCACGCGCGACTATGTGCTCAAGACCGATGCCGGCGAGCGGGAGCGCGAGGCGCCCGTGTTGTCGATCTACGGCGGCAAGCTCACCACCTACCGCAAGCTCGCGGAAGCCGCGCTGCAGGCGCTGAAGCCGTGGTTCCCGGCGATGAAGCCGGCGTGGACGGAAGGCGACACGCTGCCGGGCGGCGACCTGCCGCGGCGCGACCGCGACGCGTGGATCGCCGAGCTGGGAGGACGCTATCCGCGGCTGCCGGCCTCGCTGTTGCGCGACGTCGGTCGCCGCCACGGCACGCTGGCGCTCGAGGTGCTGGGCGACGCGAAAGTGCCCGGCGACCTCGGCACCGACTTCGGCGCCGGACTCACCGCGCGCGAAGTCGATCACTTCGTGCGCAACGAATGGGCCGCGTGCGCCGACGACGTGCTGTGGCGCCGAACGAAGTGCGGCCTGGGAATGGACGAGCGGCAGCGGGCGGCGCTGGCCGCGCGCATGGGCGGCTGAACATGGGCGCGCAGCACGCCAAGCCCGTTGCGCGCGTGTGCCTGTTCTGCGGCGCGAACGTCGGTGCGCGAGCGTCCTACGCGCAGGCGGCGCGACGCCTTGGCGAGGCGCTTGCCGCGCGCGGGCTGGCGCTCGTGTATGGCGGCGGCAGCGTGGGCCTGATGAACGAGGCGGCGAACGCGACGCTCGCCGCCGGCGGCGAGGTGATCGGCGTGATCACGCGCGAGCTGATGACGCGCGAGGTCGGCCACGCGGGCCTGTCGCGCATGCACGTGGTCGAGACGATGCACGAGCGCAAGGCGCTGATGGCGAGCCTGGCCGACGCTTTCGTCGCGCTGCCCGGCGGCTTCGGCACGTTCGACGAGCTGTGCGAGATGCTCACCTGGGACCAGCTCGGCATCCACGAGAAGCCCGTCGTGCTGGTCAACGTCGACGGCTTCTTCGACGGCTTCCTGGCGCAGCTCGACCGCGCGGTGGACGACCGGCTGCTCACGCCGGCCAACCGCGCGATGCTCGACGTCGCTGGGGACGTCGACCGCGCGAT
>Ga0209254_10001081_pt1 | contig 24055 bp, 24 predicted proteins | sample FrelakmetDIP11DI_FD_187148 | JGI IMG/M metagenome (GOLD analysis project Ga0209254, IMG submission 187148) | Freshwater lake sediment microbial communities from the University of Notre Dame, USA, for methane emissions studies - DIP11 DI (SPAdes)... | ecosystem: Environmental > Aquatic >...
ATTAAAATCCATCCAATATCAAAAGGTTCTATTCCTTTAAAAGGAACTCCTTTATCTTCTAACCGGATAGTTGAGTTAACAGAAAAATAATCCTGAAGAACTCTTATATTTGTAATAAACTTATCTATTAACAGGAGCAGGGCAGGCACTAAAATAATAGAAGCTTTTTTGATAATATAACCGCCTCAAAGCAACTCGAAATCATTAATATACCTTGTATCAAATTATGAAAGATGATATTATTGTTCTTGAGGAACATCACAGAAAAGCAGCATCTAAAATTGTTACGCAGCTCATTGGGAAAATAACTGATAAACCAACAAGATATACAATTTCGGTTGCAGGGGAATCAGGAAGCGGCAAATCGGAAACGGCATTGGCAATAGCTCAAAAGTTGAGGGAGTCAGGAATAGATTCAATTGTGCTGTCTCAGGATGATTATTTTTATTTGCCACCCAAATCCAACCACGTAAAGAGGAAGCAGGATCCTGAATGGCTTGGACCTCATGCTGAGGTAAATCTAAATATACTTGAGTATAATCTTAAGGATGCTATCAAGGGAGAAAACGATATAACAAAGCCACTAATTGATTATAATGAAAATTCCGTTGAAGAAATAAAAATATCTCTGGCCGGCATAAAAGTGGTTATAGCTGAAGGTACATATACCTCGCTGCTGAAAAACGTAGATACCAGAATTTTCATTGACAGAAACAGATTAGAGACTTTTGAACATCGCGCAAAGAGAAACAGGGGTACTGAGATGCAGGATCCCTTTACCGAACAGATTCTTCTTACCGAGCACAAAATCATTGCAGGACATAAACAGTTAGCCGATGTTGTTATTACTAAAGATTACCAGGTAATAATAGTGACTGAATAAATGGTAAATCCCTCATGGAAGTTAAAAATCAGGTACAGCTAATAACATATCCAAATTCTCTTGGAGGTAGTTTGAAATCACTTAACTATATTCTCAATGAATATTTTGTCGCTGTTTTTAAAGGTGGAATTCACATTTTGCCTCCTTTCCCGTCTTCTGGCGACAGAGGATTTGCCCCTTTGACTTACCTTGAAATTGAAGCTGAATTCGGTGACTGGAACGACCTGCAGATATTAGCTGAGACCAATGATTTGATGCTCGACCTTATGGTTAATCATATATCAGCACAATCTGTCTGGTTTAAGGATTTCTTATCGAAAGGCCGGAAGTCGGAGTTTGCGGATCTCTTTTTAACACTTGATAAAATATGGCCGGACAGTGAACCTGTAAAAGGAGATATTGATAAAATGTTCCTGCGCCGGACAACTCCATATTCCTGTTTCACAATTTCTGATACAGGTAACACAGAAAAAGTTTGGACTACCTTTGGGAAGCAGGATCCTTCCGAGCAAATCGACATTGATATTAATTCAGCGATAACCCGTAGTTTACTCAGTGAATTTCTTCTGAACTTTGGCAGGAATAATGTGAAGTTCGTAAGACTTGACGCCGTCGGATATGTTATAAAAAAAAGAGGGACATCTTGCTTTTTTGTTGAGCCTGAAATTTATCAGTTCCTTGATTGGATTTCAGAATTGGCAGCCTCATTTGGAATTGTTCTTCTTCCTGAACTTCATGCAAATTACACAACTCAGCTTAAACTTGCAGATCACGGATTCTGGATTTACGATTTTGTACTGCCTTACACCATTCTTGATACACTTATTAAAAAAACGAGTACAAAATTATGTGAATACCTAAGGATAAGACCGCACAGGCAGTTTACAATGCTCGATTGCCATGACGGAATACCTGTTAAACCTGACATGGATGAACTGATAGATCCCGGCGATGCCAGAAAATTAGTTAACATATGCCTGCAGCGTGGTGCTAACTTTAGCCGTATCCTTTCTGAGAGACATAAAGCTGAAGATGGGTTTGATATTCACCAGATCAGAGGCTCTTACTATTCTCTGCTGGATTGCAACGATGATGCTTATCTTGCTGCCAGGGCGATACAGTTTTTTACACCTGGTGTTCCACAGGTGTATTACGTTGGGCTACTGGCAGGTGAAAATGATATTAAAAATGTAAACCTGACTGGTGAAGGCCGCGAAATCAACCGTCAGAATTTCAGTGTTGCTGACATTGAGAATGCTATTAAGAAGCCGGTTGTTCAAAGACTATTGAAACTCATACGGTTCAGGAATGAATATCCTGCGTTTAATGGTCATTTTAATGTGCTGGATTCGGAGGATAGTAAAATTCATCTTTCCTGGGAAAATGATTATTACTGTTGTGAATTACTCATCAATTTGAGTACATTCACTTCCCAAATTAAGTTTCGGAACGAACCCGGGGGAATAGAAAACTATAAAATATGAGTCATAATAATCGAATACCTCTTTTTATGGTAAAAAGTATACTAAAATATGTAATTCTGGCTTTTTCTTTTGCATTAATCACCTCCTGTATCAGAGATAAAAAAGACACCATCCGGTTTTCAAGCTGGCAATCAAATCCTTCTGAAAAAAGGCTCACAGATTCTCTGCTTCATTATTTTTCAGAAAAGTATCCAGAGTATAATGTGAAGTTTGAATTAATTCCCGGAAACTATTCCGAGAAAATTCAGCTGATGCTTGGGACACACTCTGCTCCACAGGTTTTTTATGTCAAGGATTTTGTTGCCCCTTCGTATCTCAGGTATGACGTATTGCAGCCGCTTAATGAGTTTATTGACCAGGATACCAGTTTTGATATTGCTGATTTCTTCCCGCAGTTTCTGAAAGCTTATACCAGAGATGGCAAGATCTACGGAATCCCCAAAGATTTTGGATGTTTCGTCTTGTTTTACAATGAAGATATGTTCAAAGAGGCAGGATTAAATGAACCTCCAAAAGACTGGGCTGAGCTTGAGACATTTTCTGAAAAATTGACCAGAGACACAAATGGTGATGGAAAAGCAGACCAGTTTGGCATTGTGGTAGAACCTTCAATCGATAAGCTGATGCCTTTTGTCTTCCAGAATATGGGAAGTTTTCAGGATCAGGATGGTAACCTCACACTTAACACACCTGAATTTCAGGGAGCAGTGGAATATTATTACGGATTATACAAAAAGAAAATTGCCACAATTCCGTCTGATGTAAGCATGAATAATACAGAAGAAGTTTTTGGCAGGAAACGCGCAGCAATGGTTATTTCGGGAGGATGGTTTGTGCCTCAGCTTAAAGATCAGTACTCTGATGTAAATTATAGGGTTGCATTTTTGCCAGAAGGGAAACAGATGGCAACAATAGCTTTTACGGTATCATACAGCTCACCAAAAGAAAATCCCTTAAAGGAAGAGACATGGAAATTATTAAGTTACTTAACCGGAAAAGAAGGGATGAAATTATGGACAAGCACAGGTATTGCAATGCCTACTCGAAAGAGTGTGGCAGAACAGCTTGATTATGTCAGTCATCCCGAATATAAATACTTTATGGGCAGTGTTGATTTCGCTAAGGTTTTTCAGGTTGATTACAATGAGCGCTGGTATTCAATCACCCAATCAGCGATGCAGGCAATTTTCTATGAAAAAGCTGATATCTCTCAAAAAATTAAGCAAATGGAAAATGATATCAGATCGCTGAAAATCAAAGAATAAATTAATAAAATTGCTCCCTGTTCTGTTCCATGAAAAATGTCAGGTGGCTACGAATTCAAATCAAGATGAAAAGAAATAGCAGTACAAAAAAAGAACAGCAATTCTGGGCATACACCTTTCTGTTTTTCCCGTTAATGTTACTTACGATATTTTTATTTATCCCTATTCTCTCTTCATTTATCTTTAGTTTTTTCAACTGGGAACTGATGGCATCGGATCAGAAATTTGTTGGGTTAAACAATTATATAGAAATATTTGGTGATAAAATTTTCTATAAGGCAATGCTTAATACTGTTCTGTATACAATTGGAGTTGTTCCTATACAGACCATACTGGCTTTGTTTCTGGCATTTGTTATGAACCAGAAAATACGGGGAAGATCTTTTTTTCGTACAGCCTTTTATATCCCTGCTGTAACTTCATCGGTAGTAACTTCAATAATCTTTGTAGCCATCTATTCAAAAGAGGGCTTGCTTAATACTCTGTTGGGGAATCTTGGCATACTTCCCAACGATTGGCTGACCAATCCCAGAACTGCCCTGATCTCTATAATGATGCTTAATATCTGGACTACTTCCGGATATTTTATGGTTTCCTTTCTGGCCGGGTTGCAGAATATTCCGGAATCTTTATACGAAGCTGCCAGGCTTGAAGGTGCAACACAAGCTCAACAATTCTGGCATATAACAGTTCCAATGGTAAGACCGGTTACCTATTTTGTAATTGTAATGAGCCTGATTGGATGTTTCCAGGTATTTGATCAGGTGTTTGTAATGAGCGATGGAGGGCCGAATAATGCCACTACAACCTTGTCGTATTATGTTTATCAGAATGGCTTCAAATATTTCAGATTAGGATATGGCGCCGCGGCTGCAATTGTTCTGGCAGGTATTATTATGACAGTTACTGTCATTCAGAAAAAATATTTTCCTCCAAACCCATATTAATAAATTTTGAAATAGTGAAGATCAATGTCAATATCATGACACAGCTGTTTACTAAAAGATAAAAAATGCGAGCAATAAAAATTCAGAAAATATTATTAATGACAGTCCTGATAATTGGGGCATTAATTTATCTCGGACCATTTATCTTCTCAGTTATAGTCTCTTTTTCCGATAATAAGAACCTGATAAATCAGCCGGGACTAATAACAAGATCAGGATGGACATTAAAGAACTATGTTTACATCTGGAAAGACTTGCCATTTGCGAAATGGTTGTTTAACAGCGTATTAATTACGGTTATTCAGACAATAACAAATGTATTCTTTTCAGCATTGGCAGGATTTACCTTTGCCAAGCTGGAATTCAGAGGCAAAAATCTCATCTTCGGAGCAATGATGGCAAGCCTTATGATTCCGGGCATAATATTGATTATCCCAAAATTTATGCTTATTAATGAGTTGAGAATGATCAACTCATATCCGGGCCTTATTCTGCCAGGGATGGTAAGTGTTGTAAATATTTTCCTGATGAAGCAATTTTTCGAAACTATGCCAAAAGATCTCGAAAAGGCTGCGTTAATAGATGGCTGCAATTATTTTCAGATGTTCTGGAAAGTATTTATCCCAAACTCAAAACCTGCTCTTGCAGCAGTTGCTATTTATACATTTCAGGGTACATGGAACGAGTTCCTCTGGCCGTTAATTGCAACTAATACGGGCGAAATGTTTACGCTTCCTGTAGGGATGGCTTCACTACGTTATGAACTGTTAACCGATTGGCCGGCAATTATGGCTGGAACCATACTGGTTTCTATTCCTACACTATTGATATTTATTGTTTTTCAACGCTTTTTTGTACAGGGAATTGCATCAACCGGAGGTAAGGAATAACGCCGGAACTGGGCCTGAAAATTTCTTCATTAACTAACAAAACAAGAACAAATGGCGATCATCGAAATAAAAAAATTGCAGAAAACATATCCCAATAATTATCAGGCAATTAAGGGTATAGATATCTCTATCCGGGAAGGAGAATTTGTTGTGCTGGTAGGTCCGTCCGGATGTGGAAAATCGACTCTTCTTAGAATGATTGCAGGTCTTGAGGATATATCCGGGGGGGAATTATATTTTAATGACAGGCTTATGAATTCAGTCCATCCGAAAGACAGAAATATAGCAATGGTATTCCAGAATTATGCATTGTACCCTCACATGACTGTATATGATAATATGGCTTTTGGATTGAAGCTGAAAAAAATGCCGAAAGCAGAAATACATCAAAGAGTTACCCATGCTGCAACTACTCTTGGATTAACGGATTACCTTAAAAGTTTGCCTAAGGATATGTCGGGAGGCCAACGCCAGCGTGTGGCTATTGGAAGAGCTATTGTACGACAGCCGGATGTGTTTTTATTTGATGAACCTTTATCAAACCTCGATGCCAAACTGCGCGTACAGATGCGGACCGAGATTAAACGCCTGCACAGGCAGTTAAAAAACACTATGGTTTATGTTACCCACGATCAGATAGAAGCTATGGCGATGGGAGACAAAATTGTAATTCTGAAAGATGGTGAGGTACATCAGATAGACTCACCGATGAATGTTTTTAAATATCCTAAGAATAAATTCGTTGCAGGTTTTATCGGAAGTCCGGCAATGAATTTTGTATCGGGGGAAATTATTAACGAAGATGAATTATTCTTTGTAAACACAGGAATGAAAATCTCTGTACCTCCGCCATTGAAGATTTCAATGGAAAAATATCTTGGGAAAACGGTTTATATTGGTTTTCGTCCGGAATATGTATACGATAAAGGACTGGGAAAGGAGAAACGTTTATCAACCGATATGGAGATAGAAATACTGGTTGTAGAAAATGTCGGAAGTGAATCTTATAACCATTTCATATTGAACGGTATGGATACGATTTATTCCTATAGAAGCAGTTCATCAAATGTGCATACCCCGGGAGAAAAACTTACAGTGGGGATTGATTTGGAAAGGTTACATTTCTTTGATTTTGAAACAGAAGAGACTATATTATAATTATAAAATGCAAAAATAAAAAATCGGATAGTATATGATGCAATATAATAGCGGGGATGGGGAGTTAAAGAACTGGCTTGTTACAGAAAATGATTTTGACACCAGATTTCAGGGGAAATGTGAAACTATTTTTTGCCAGGGCAATGGATATGTGGGAATGCGCACTACCACAGAGGAAAGATACATAAACCAGGTACGCAACACCTTTGTCTCCGGCACATTTAATAAGTTTGACGAATATGATGTTACTGAACTCCCTAACGCTGCTGATGTCTCAAACATTGATATCCGGATTGATGGCAAATTATTTGGTTTAGACAAAGGCTCATTTTCAGATTACAATCGGACACTTAGCCTGAAAACAGGTGAAGTGACCCGCGAATTTATCTGGAAGAACGAGGAAGGAAAAGCATTTCAATTCTCTTTCAGGCGGTTTATTTCGTTTGATGATCTTCATTTGATGGCGTCTGAAATTGATATTAAAGCATTAAATCAATCTGCAAAAATACAGTTTGACAGTGGTATCAACGGACAAATGACTAATAGCGGAGTACAGCATTTCCATGAAGGCGAGAAGCGTATTTTTGACAAAAAGTTTTTGCAAATGCTTCAGCAAACTACTCATTCAAAAATCACCTTTATACACAATACAGTTCATTCGGTTACTTTGGATGGCACCGAAGTATTTTCCCGATTTGAAATGGACAGGCGAAAAGTATTCATGATTTACAGCTCGGAAGTTAAAGCAGATCAAACGATCAGGTTTGAGAAAATATCAAATATTTATACTACCCGTGACAAAAACTTTGAAAAGACAACCCTTGAGAAATTAAGAGAGTATTCAATTTTGCAACTTAAAACAGCGTGCAAGGCAGGCTATTCTGATTTGCAACTTCTTTCTGCAAAAACATGGGCTGCAAAATGGGATGCCATTGACATTAAAATAAAAAGCAACAACGATTTTGACCAGCTTGCTCTCCGTTTTGCACAATATCATATATTAACAATGACTCCGGCTCACGACAACCGCATGGGAATTGGAGCGAAAGGTCTTTCAGGAGAAGGTTACAAGGGACATTCTTTCTGGGATACTGAATTATTTATGTTGCCCTTCTTTACTTTTACCCTGCCGCATATTGCACGTAGTTTATTGGAATACCGATACAATACTATTGATGGAGCGCGTAAAAAAGCCATTGAAAATGGGTATAAAGGAGCGATGTTTCCCTGGGAATCGGCATGGTCTGACGAAGGTGAAGTGACTCCGGTCTGGGGCGCAGCCGACATTATCACCGGTGAATCTACTAAAATCTGGAGTGGATTTATTGAACAGCATATAACCTCGGATATTTCTTTTGCTATCTGGCAGTTCTACCAGATAACCGGAGATGAAGATTTTATGGATAAATACGGTTATGAAATTCTATTTGATACTGGTATTTTCTGGGCCAGCCGTTTGCAATGGAATGTTGACAAAAAACAATATCATATCAATGAAGTTATTGGCCCTGATGAATACAAAGAGCATGTTAATAACGACGCATTTACGAATTATACTGCGTATTGGTGCATTGAAAATGCAATTTATTTTTATCATTTATTGAAAACATCGAAACATGAAATATTTTCCCGGCTCAGTTCAAAATTGAATCTCGAAAGCGAGATCAAAGAATTGGAAGAAAAGCTTCCGCTGATCTACCTGCCTCAGCCAAATGAAAATAACATTATTCCTCAGGATGATACTTATTTAACACTGAAGGACATTGATCTGACTAAATATAAAAACCAGGAACATGTAGGTTCAATTTTCCTTGATTACAGTTTGAGTCAGGTAGGCAAGATGCAGGTCTCAAAACAAGCTTCAGTTGTAATGCTGATGTATCTTCTCGAGCATAAATTTTCACCTGAAATAAAATTGGCAAATTATAAATATTATGAAGCCAGAACATTACACGATTCATCACTGAGTCTTTCAACTCACTCAATCCTGGCTAGTGATCTTGGGGATCGTGATTTATCTTACAATTTATACCAGAAGGCTGCAAATATTGATTTGGGAAAGAATATGAAATCTTCCGATCATGGAATACATGGTGCATCACTTGGTGGTGTATGGCAGATTATTGTTTGTGGATTTGGAGGAATACGTATGGTTGGGGGGAAGCTTAGAATTGAACCAAAACTGCCAGGGGAAATTACTCAAATGATCTATCCTTTCTATTGGAAAGGCAATTTGCTCGAGGTAACAGTAAATCATAATTCACTGCTCATCATCAACAAAGGGACTGAACCGGTATCATTTACCAATTCCGGAAAGAATTATAGGGTAGACTCAAATTCAGAGATAAAAATCTGAAAAAGAGCTGACATTCAGCAACAATGGATGAAACAAAAAAGATATCACCCGAAGAATTGTACGGAGAATTGTTCTTTGATGTGATGTCAATTGATCAACTATTCGGGGAAGATAGACTATTTAATGATAGTAAGGATTTTGTCGATTGCATTCCAAAATATGAAATTGGATTTATTTTAGAAAAGTACTCAACTTTAGAAGGCAAATCAGATATTGAAGTTATAAGCAGATTTCTAAAGGATAATTTTGAAATTCCCGGGAATGAGTATACTTATAAGGCTTCATCAGATATCAATTTAAATATTTCTAAACTTTGGAGCTTTCTTAAAAAGGATCCGGATATGAATGAATCAGGAACTCTGATTCCATTAAAAAATCCCTATATCATACCTGGCGGCAGATTCCGGGAAATCTACTACTGGGATAGTTATTTCACTATGCTTGGATTACATGTTGACAAACAGGATGAAACAATCCGAAACATGGTTGCGAATTTTTCTGACCTGATTGATACTTATGGTTTTATCCCAAATGGAAACCGGGCGTATTATCTGAGTCGTTCACAGCCACCATTCTATGCTTCGATGATTGAACTGTTAAGTGAAATAAAAGGTAATAGTATTTATTCCAGATATTTGAAGCATTTAGAGAAGGAATATTATTTTTGGATGAACGGTGCTGATAAACTCGATAATGAAAACAATGCTTTTCAACATGTTGTCCGTCTGAATGGTGGTGAAATATTGAACAGATATTATGATAGTAAAAATACACCTCGTTCGGAGATGTATCGGGCAGATATTGAGACGGCCAATCAGGCGATAATGAAAATCCCTGGCTGTAAAAAAGAAGACGTATTCAGAAATTTACGTTCAGCGGCTGAATCAGGATGGGATTTTTCAAGTCGATGGTTAGCTGATACAGAGAACTTGTTTACAATTCAGACTACTGATATTATTCCGGTAGATTTGAATTCTTTACTTTATAATTTAGAGCTTACTATTTCAAAAGCATACCAGATAAACAATGATCTTTTAAAAGCAAAAACATTCAAAGATAAATCAGAAAACAGGAGAAAAACTATCATTAAATATTTTTGGAATCAGGATAAAGGATTCTTTATGGATTATAATTTCAAACAAAAAAATCAATCAGATATTTTTTCGCTGGCTGGTGTTTATCCTTTGTTTTTCAAAATTGCGACCAGGGAACAAGCCGGCCTTATAGCTAAAAAAATCGAAAATTCATTTCTGAAACGTGGTGGTGTTGTAACAACTCTGACCTCAAATAAAATAAATCAACAATGGGACTCACCAAATGGGTGGGCTCCATTGCAATGGATTACTCTAAAAGGATTAAGAAATTACGGTAAGAATGAGTTAGCCAATAAAATAAAAATCAGATGGTTGTCCTTAAATAAAGCGGTTTATACAAAAACTCGTAAAATGCTCGAGAAGTATGATGTTGTTGAACCAAAGGAAACCGGTGGTGGTGAATACCCTAATCAGGATGGGTTTGGCTGGACAAATGGAGTATATCAAACACTGTCGAAAGAAAAACCTGAAAAGTGATTGACAAGTGCAAAATCCGGACAGCCTGACCACGATTGGCCAGGCAAATTGTCCTTAATATACAGGACTTAATAACAGGGATTTAACTTCGGCTCTAAGTGGTCAATTTACTCCGGCTTTGGGTGGTCAGGGCCACTGGCTTTTCCGCAATTCCTCATTACTTAAAGAAATGATCGAATTAATCTGACTTTTTAGGAAATCGGTGTTCATGATGAATCAAATTGCCTGTTGCTAAATACCAGATTTTGTTTTAAACAAAGTAGTAAAAGATAAAGTTACAAATTCCCAATTTAAAGAACTAATAGATTAATAGAAAGCCTCGTGGAATATTAGAGGAAGTCAGACGGCAAGATAAGAAAGAGAGGGAGAAAGGGAGATGCGAATAAAGGAGGTATCCAATCTCACTCCTTTTCCGTTAATCTCGTGCAAAATAATATTTTGGTAACTTGATAACTAATATTTATTTTTGGTTAAGGTTATTTTCATTCTGGATAAGAGAGCCGTCAGATGCCTTAAAATTAAGGATTTGCAGTTCAAATACCTAAAACACAAGAACAGTCTGATAGAAAGTTCATCAAAAACAATTTATGCCATTTCCTGAAAAATATTATCTGAATACTTTAATCATATGAGAACAGATATACATATAGGGGTATTTGACATATTCATTTTTCTCGGCATATTTCAGGGATTCTTTTTATCCTGGTTTTTTATAATAAAGGGTCATAATGATAAAAAGGCTAATCTGTACCAGGGTTTGCTGTTGCTTTTTTTATCGCTCACAATTTTTGAAGGTTGGTTGAATAATACAGGCTACATTGTTAAAGTATTGGCTATAACAAATTATAGCGAACCATTGAACTTCACCTTTGGTCCTCTTTTGTACTGGTACATCATAAAAAGCATGAAGCCTGAAGAGACGAGAAAAGAATGGGTTCATTTTCTTCCTGCAATATTCTGGCTTTTTTATATGGTTTTTCAGTTTATCCAGCCGGTTGAGATGAAGTATAACTCGTATATACATACAAATCACCCTGATTGGGACCATCTGGAGGTAACAACTAGTATTCCGGAGGATCCTTTAGGGATCCGGCAATTTATAAACCCGCTCACTGCAATTCAATTGATCATTTACATAAGTGCCATCGTAGTTATTCTGATAAAAAAATTCAGGTCAGTTGGTCAGTCAATGTTCGGTACAGATAATGAGTTGTTAATTATTCTAAGGAATACAATGATCCATTTTCTGTTGATCATTTCAATATTTTTAGCTACTAAATTGTATTTTGGTATGCATAGCGATATTGGAGATTACCTGATTGCAGCGTATATTTCGTTCATGATCTATTCAACGAGTTACCAGGTGCTGAACAGATCAGAGTTTTTTGATAAGCCCGGTTCGTTTTTTTCCTTTCCTATGATGAAATATGAGAAGTCCTCTCTCTCTGAAGAAAACAAAGAAATGATTTTGTCCAAAATCAGGAAGGAAATGGAGGGCAATTCCTACTTTACAAATAATTTAGCTTCATTGCCTGGCCTGGCAAAGCATATAAATGAAACTTCCCATCATGTTTCACAGGTAATTAATGAAAAGTTAAATAAGAACTTCTTCGAGTTACTGGCTAGTTACAGGGTGGAACATGCCAGGAAGCTTATTCAGATGGATAAGGATTCAAAACTAACTGTTGAAGAACTGGCAGACATGGTCGGATATAATTCAAAATCTTCTTTTAATATAGCCTTTAAAAAGTATACTCTGAAAACACCCTCAGAATACAGAAAGTCATTGACAAATCAGTAACATCCATGTTATCTGATATTTAGCTTTACAATCTACCCTTGATTCTGTTTTACCCGATAGGCTCATACATCGTTCCTATAGGCTGATTCTATCCACCCCGATTTTCAGGTTTAAGTTTGTCATGAAATTTAAATCTGAAGAAAATGGGAACTCACAAAAATCAAAAACAGGAACGTCAATATTACATTGATTGGTTAAGGATCCTACTCATTATAAGTGTATTTCTATTCCATATAGGAATGGTATTTAACACATGGGACTGGCATGTAAAGAATGACCAGCAATACGGCGGGATGCTAAGGAATGTTATGACATTTCTGCATAACTGGAGAATGCCACTGCTATTCCTTTTATCAGGTGCCGGAACATATTTTGCACTTGGCAAAAGAACTCCTGGAGAATATCTGTCTGAAAGGTTCAGGCGCCTCTTTATTCCACTTTTAGCAGGGGTATTCTTACTGGTACCTGTTCAGGTATATATAGAAAAAGCCTCAGTATATGGCTCCCTGCTTAATTTCTATCCACATATGTTCGAAGGAATTTATCCGGAAGGCAATTTCAGCTGGCACCATCTGTGGTTCATTGCATACCTGTTCGTAATCGCATTGTTTATATCTCCCTTTTTAGGATTTCTTCGCAGCGAAAAATTTGCAGGATTCACCAGCAGGCTTGAGGGAATCGTTACAAAACCTCTTGCCCTGAATATATTCATAATTCCAATTCTTCTGTCCCAGATTGTGCTACGTAACTATTTTGAATTTGGAACCAATGCCCTTGTAAATGACTGGGCATCTATGACCTTCTATATTATATTCTTTATGGCAGGCTTTATTCTCCTTCCAAATAAAAACATAGCTGAGGCGATACGGAGGCAGAGATTGTTATACCTGGCAGAAACAATTATTCTGACAGTCACAATGTTCAGGGTGCCGGGATTGCTTGAATCAGAGCGGACTGGTGAGATAATATGGGATGTAACTGCACTTTTCCAGGCCTGGGCCTGTGGTATTACTGCTGTAGGATTCGCAAAACAATACCTCAACTTCGATTCTGGTTTCCGGAAACTTGCAAACGAAGCCATATTTCCGTTTTACCTCCTTCATCAGCCAGTAATTGTTGTTGTCGGATACTTCATTACCCGTTGGGATCTCGCAGTTCTCTGGAAAGTACTTCTCATCACTTTGATAAGCTTCGCAATAATAGCGGGATTGTACTGGCTGGTGATTCGCAGGGTCAACTTTCTTAGGGTGATTTTCGGAATGAAGATGGTCAGAAATGAAAAAAATGAGACTGTATCTTCTCCTGTTTTAATACCAGTTATGGCAGAAGCCAACAGAACATTTCCAGAAATGAGATAAAAGATCCTTTAATAGGAATAATCTCTTGATCAGTAATAAGAACTAAATGAGAAAAAAAAAGGAAATATTAATACTTGTTGCAGCTTATTGCCTTTTGATTTTGGTAATGTTCATACTTCCCGTTTATAGTGCACCGGAATATTCTATAATCAGCAATACATTAAGCCAGCTTGGAGCACAAAATACTCCAAATGCCTGGATTATGAACTTCACCTTTGTATCACTTGGAATCGGGTCCATAATTGCAGGATGGAGAAGTTTTGAAGGATTTGCATTTCAAAGGTTATTCCTGATATTATTCGGCATATCTATAATACTTGCTGCTTTTTTTAATCATGCTCCGGTAAATGCTCCTATTCAATACAATATTTTGGAAAATGGGTGGCATTCGTATTTCATCTTTACCGCCGGAATGACTTTCGTTATTTTGACTGTTTCTTCAACTTTTATTCTTGAGAAGCAGACAGCCAGGCAACTGGCAAAAGCCGCTGGAATATCTGTCATCTTATTATCAATCCTGACGTCTGAGGTGGCTCAGGCTGCAGGTGTGTGGCAGAGACTTTTTTTCATAATCTCCTTTGGGTGGATGATTTACAGTTTTAAAGCCCCTGACATCTGATAAGATGGCATGCACTGTGAGTACCATACAGATGCTAGTTAGATCTCATAATATTAATAAGTTAAATTAAAAAACAAAGATCATGAAAACAAAAACCACAAATCAAAAATTCAATCTGACTGAAGGAATTTCAGTTATGATGGTAATTCTGGTGTGTCTTTCTGCTGAGGCAAAAGCGCAGGAACAGGATTCTACAAAGTCACTTTTCGGATCAAATGTAAAAGTCAGTGAAATCTGGACTCCAGAAGTTAAAATCAATTCAATCCAGGGTGATGTAGGAACATTAATTGGATTTTATGGCGGAGCTGTCTTTAACCGCTCAATTCTACTGGGAATTTCCGGTGGATTAAATCTGAGTCATCCAAGGGTAAATTACGGTTATTTCGGTGCCTTAGGGCAGTATATCTACAAACCCGCAAACCTCTGGCATTGCAGCGGACAACTGCTGCTGGCATACGGAACAACAAAGGACTACGAGGACCCAAAGTCAGGGCTTCTTGATAATTTCTGGAACATTTCAGGAGCCGGCTTCTTTTTGATGGAACCCGGGATAAACCTTGAACTGAATCTCAGCAAGCGGCTTACCCTTGTAACCGGAATAAGTTACAGATATGTCACCGGGCTGGATGAGAACGATGAAAATGTACAAATAACACATGTAACTAACGAGGATCTGAGTGGAATTAATTTCAATATAGGTCTTAAGTTCAAAAAAGAAAAGAAGCCCAAAATGAAATAAATCCAAATCTCTTAACATGAATATTCAGTATCGTAAATTGAAATAAAAATGAAAGCAAAAATTATTCTGATACAAATACTTATCCTGACAGGCACCCTGGTTAAAGGGCAGAATACCGAATTATCCTCTGATCATAGTAAAACTTACTCAGTCAATTTTCAGCTGGGTCTGAACCAGATAAAAGAAATGAATCTTCTCCCGATGGTTCATAAAGGAACGCTTACTGAACTCTCTTTTGAAACCGAAAAGATTAAAAAAAGCCTGCGTCAGTTTCAATTCTCATTTTTATATAGCCGTATTAAAACAGGAGTGGAAGAAATGCCAAAAAGCGGCAATATTAAGCTTGGGCTTGATTACTCTTATAACTTTCTGATTTTTCAAAAAAATAATCTGAGGTATTATTTAGGCCCGCAGACCTCACTTTGTTACTCTTATATGCTCTACCCGAACTGGGATGACAGCCATGGCTACTGGGCCGACTATTTGTCTTTTGGCCCGAATAGTATTTTATCAGTGTCGGTAAAACATGAAAGAGAATGGTTCACATCATTATATTTTTCGATGATCAGTTTTTTCAGCCGGCCTGAAGAGATTCGACCCTATAAAATGGATGATTCTTCCGTCGGTGGTATTCTGAAGGCGCTAAACAGCAATATCGAATCTGCATCTTTAAACAGGGCATTACTGATTAATTTTAAAACTGAATACAGGTTCCCTGTTTTTGTCAATAAACGGGAGGCAATTACTTACGAAATGAATATAATCAGGCTTTCACAAAAAAATGAGCAACCAGTTTTTCAGTTTAACTGGCAGGCTGGTATAAAAATAATGTTATGAATCCGGTATTTGACAGATATGAACCCGGAAAACTGGTTTTATTGAAATACGGATTCCATCAAATCTTAAACTTAAAAACCTACAATGATGAAAACAAAGAATTTTAAAATCATACTAATCACGATCTTATCCCTGTATCTTCATGGATGCATAAAAGATGAACCTGTAAAATTTGCTTATAATGATTATCAGCCAATGGCAATAGGAGATGACTGGCAGATATCAACACCTGCAAATGAAAATATGGATGAAGGTTATCTGAATACGGCATTTCAGCTTGTCCACAGCAATGATCGATTTATAATGGCCAGGAGCCTCCTGATCCTTAGAAATGGGAAGCTGGTGGCGGAATCTTATCCTCATGATCCGGATGATGTGAACAGAATAGAAAATATTCAATCATGCACCAAATCTTTTACTTCAATTCTGACCGGGATTGCTTTAAAGAAAGGATATCTGGATTCACTTAATCAGACTTTTAGTGCAATTTATCCGGATTACTTTATTAATCATCAGGATAAGAAGAACATTACTATTACAAATGCTTTAACAATGAAGACCGGGATCAACTTCATTGATGGAGATCATACCCGTCCCCTTTATGAAACTGATGAAAGTTCAATTGATTATATCCTTTCGCTTCCAAAAAATTATGAACCGGGAATAGTCTATCAGTATAATGATGGTGCACCTCATCTGATATCTGCTGCAATACAGGAGAGATATGGGAAACCACTTTCCGTTTTTGCAGATGATTTTCTGTTTAAACCCCTGGGAATAACCGAATGGCAATGGGAAGCTGCAAATGATGGAATAACATTCGGGGCAGTGAGCATATTCATGAAGCCAAGAGATATTGCAAAATTCGGTCAGCTATTGCTTCAGTACGGCAGATGGAGAAATGAACAGATTGTTGACAGCAGCTGGATTGCAGAGTCAACAAAACCTATTGTTACAATGCAGAGTCCAGGCGCTTCTTATGGATATTATTTCTGGATCTTTCCGGCATATGGTGGTTATGCAGCTGTAGGACACGGGGGACAGTTTATTTTTATTGTTCCATCAAAAAAGCTTGTAGTCATTTACACGGCCTGGCCTTATACCAGCGGAGATATGTTTGACAATTTCAATGAATTAGCTGACCTTATTATAAGAAGTTGTACCTAGAAAATTTATAGATATTTCGGTTTATACTGACAATTTAGCAGTTCACAGATAGTCTCATGTTCTGCTCAAATTATCAGCCTGAATTGAAAAACGGTGGCGAGGCTTTATGAAAAAGATGACTATTATCGAAGAGATGCGATTCAACGAATAAAGATGGAGATAGAGAAATTGGAAACCCGTAAAGCCAACCTTCAGAATGATTTAATGGATCGTTCCAACACATCTCATTATTAAAAGGATATGAAGGTTAGGGTAGAGACTTTTTGACAGAGGGTTGTAACTATTTTTTAAAGAATATGAGATTTTTGCCAGAGTTGTGGAAAACGCAGGCATTTTGACCATCAGAGAAGGAAGTAAAATCTGCTAGAAGTTTTAATCACAAAAAATAATTCAGATTAACTCCCCCCCGGGAATGTATTTATAGAAATTATCTTTCCAAAACCCGAAGCATTAGACTTGGTATTGATTGAAAATTAGTTAATAAAATATTTTAAATTTAACTATTTATAGAATTAAAATATTGCCTATTAAAAGCTCCCGAAGAAAATTCTTATCAACTGCCGGATTAATAGAAGGATCCTTAGCCATTCAACCCCTAAGCTCATGTTCTTCATCAACCAATTCTATGATAGTGTATCCCGATTACTCTGTTCTTGATTCTGCACTTAGACTACCTGTATTAAAAAGGGAGCTGTTCCCGGCTCCGGTAATTATTGAGACATTGGAATTGCTTCAGGATAGAGACAATTTTATTTGCCGGGTCCGGTCAAAGGATGGTGCCGTTGGAATTTCGCTTGGACATCCTTTTATATCTAAAAATGGCTATCCCATGTTCATGAATTTAAAATGTTTCAAACAAAAGATGCTAATGGTACAATTATTCCAATCGAGAGTAAAACAGAGCCATTTTCGAGTGTGGACGGTGTAATAAAAGTACCGACTGGTTCTGGATTGGGAATTAATATTGATCCTGAATATATTAAAACACACAAAACGATTTTATAATATTAAAAGTTAATAAACCAATATGAACAGAAGAGATTTTTACAAAACCGGAGGCGCCCTTGGCCTGAGCCTGATTGCCGGAAATGCAGCACTGGCAGCCAATTCTCTTAATATTCCCGAACCGGGCTTTTATAACGAAGAAGCCAAAAAGCTACCGGCACGCGAATTCGATGTCGTAGTAGCCGGCGGAGGAACCGCCGGTGTAATTTGTGCAATTGCCGCATCCCGAAACGGCGCCCGCACAGTTCTGATCGAAAACAAAGGCTATGTAGGAGGCGTGGCAGTTGAGGGTGGCACCGCCCTTCACAGTTTCTTCAATCTTTGGAAAGCTTTTCCAGGTGTCGAAAAACGGCAACTGGTACGCGGTATCCCGGCCGAAATGGTTGACAGGCTGACTGCCCGCGGCGGAGCCACGGGTTATGCCGAAATGGAAAAACAATTCGAATACGATTCAGTTTGTACCGCCATCGATACCGAAATGTATAAACTGAATGCCCACGAGATGCTCGACGAGGCCGGAGTGTACGTTTGTGTGAATACGCTGCTGGCAGGGTCGGTAATGGATGGCAAACGCGTAAAAGGAGTAATCCTCGAAAGCCGCTCGGGGCGCGAGGTTATTTATGCCAAATCGTTTGTCGATTGCACAGGGTATGCCGATCTGGCAGCCCATGCAGGCGCTGAATACACCGAGCCCAACGATTATGCAGTGGTTAACAGCATGGGGCTGGGAAATGTGGATGTTGAAAAATATTACAATTATCTGGCTGAACAGAATGCTGTAGGCCAGTTAGCATATGGTGTGCGCAGCGGGGCACCCGGCAGGATTATCCGCCTGGGTTCCGAAGGTTCGAACGGTTACCCTGAAGCATTTGTAAAAGGTGCGCGTGAAATTGGCATGTCGGCAATTTCAACAACCACACAAGACAACTACCTCATGTTTATCAAGATGAACATGAAACTCGAAAAAAGTCCAACTGACCGCGACACGGTGGCCAAAGCCGAACTCGAACTCAGAAAACGAATGCAAAAAGGGGTTGAACTTTTCCGTAAACATGTTCCGGGATTTGAAAAGGCATTTATTACACGCACCGCACCTTCGCTTGTCATCCGCCGCGGAAGGCTGATAACCTGCGATTACGACATCACGCACAACGATGTAGTGGAAGGGCGGCACTTCAATGACGATGTGTTTGTATACGGTTTTCATGATATGGCGCCAAAGTTTCAGGTAAAAAACGGCGGTAGTTATGGTATTCCTTACCGCGCCCTTTGCGTTAAAGGGATTGATAACCTGTATGTTTCGGGGATGATGATTACCTCCGACCACAATGCGCATATGTCCACAAGAAATACGGTTAGCTGCATGGGTCAGGGGCAGGCAACCGGCACTGCCGCCGCTTTGTGTGCACTGAACAATTTCAATTCGCGTACTTTACCATACAAAACCTTGCGTCAGGCACTCGAGAAGGGTGGTGTGTATTTTGAATAAACTCATTCTAACACTCACTCATTCAATTCTTACAGTCTTGTCTTACCTACCGAAGCTTTAGCGAAGGTGGGCAGCCATGCGGTCTCTAAACTTCCGTCAATAGAATGCGAAACAATCCTTTCGATGAGGTATCTCCAACGGTAACCAGAATTTCCATTTAAATTAACCTCATTCTCTTAGTGTTTAATTCAAAAATTGGCATGGCATCAATATCATGAATATAGTTCTGCCTTAATCCCCTAAACAAAACAGGTATCTGAAGTGTTATAATCAAGAACAATCACCTCCTTAAAAAAAATAAATACTACAATTAAAGAACTAAGGATCAGGATTATTAAACATCTTATAATAGTAAATAAAATGGCAAATGAATTGGGAATAAAAGAAAATCCGTGGAAATTAAAAACTCCGCCTTTGACATCTGATTACGAAATGTACAAAGATTTTAAAGATGGTAAAGAAGTAATTGTCTGCGTTGTTGGAAAAACTACATTGCTGTACGACTACAGATGTCTCAAAGACCTTCACTCTATGCTTAAAAAGCACGGATACTGGATGGAACTGGGCAGCTCTGACGAGCAGAAACCTGCAAAGGAAGGAACGGTAGAAGCCTGGGGTCGTTCAGAGAAAAATCCGATCGGCGGATGGTATGGACTTAAAAAAGGACTCAGGGGTCGGTTTGGAATGTATATACCGCCATTAATGGAAAAACTTGAACTCGCTGAAGTAACACACGATGCTAAAGGCAATAAAATGAGAGCCAAGTAAATAAACAAAGAAGAATTAGTAGATGGCTAGAAAATTAACATGTCACTCTAAATGCATACCTTTTCAAAACATGTTCTCGAAAGACTTAAGGCAGCCAGGAATGCCGATAAGGCTGCATGGCTCGAAAAATATGTGAAGCATGATATCAAATCTTTAGGTGTTGGAATTCCGGAGATAAGAGAAATTGTTAAAAGTTCCGAGAACGAATTTCTACTTACACAGAAATCAGTCCCCCTACAAATACAAGCCCTTAATGTATTAATGGAGCAGGTATATACTGAGTCTAAACTTGCATCAATCATTTACCTTCAACTTTACTGGAAAAAGTCAGATAACCGGACGATTCTGGAATTGATTTCCGGATGGTTTGAAAACAGGTGGATCAGTGATTGGAATGTTTGCGATTGGTTGTGCGTGAGACTGATCAGCCCGCTTATTGATAAGGATCCGGACAATACTATAGAGGAGCTTTCCAAATGGAATAAAGACAAGTATTTATGGAAAGCAAGAGCATCATTAGTCCCTTTTGCAGAAAGTAAAAGTATTGGCAGACACATTAAGACAATACTAAGTTTTTCAGAACTTCTGATCAAAAGAGAAGAAAGGTTCTGTAAAACAGCTGTAGGCTGGGTAATGAGGCAATATTCAAAAAATGACAGTGAATTTGTTGCCGTCTTTCTTGATAAGCACAAAGAATGGCTGACTAAAGAAGTGATCACTAATGCCACAAAATATTTTAAACCGTAATAAAATGGGATATATTTATTTTACTCTTCTTAAAAGCCTTCTGTAATTAAGGTTAAATATGTATGAATATGAAAGAAAATTCGCGAATTGAAGCATTCAGCGATGGCGTTTTCGCTATTGCCATCACATTATTGGTACTTGAGCTAAAAGTACCGCCGGTTGCATCTGTTCGTTCAATTTCCGATCTATGGAATGGTTTGGTTCATCTCTGGCCATCGTATTTCGCCTTTACCCTGAGTTTTGGCATATTGCTTGTGTCATGGGTGAATCACCATTACCTTTTTAATTTATTGGAAAAATCCTCCAGGCCTTTTCTTTATGCCAATGGGTTTCTTTTGTTTACTATTACTTTCATGCCATTTCCTACTGCATTGCTGGCCGAATATATTTCAACCGACTACGCAAAACCTGCAATAGCTTTCTATTGTTTTGGAGGTGTCATTAATTCAATCGGATGGAATATTGTATTACATACATTATATAAACCTCAAAAACTGATACGTTCCGAAGTAAGTCTTAAAATGGTTAATACAATAAAACGATCGACTCAGATTGGCTTTTTAGTTTATTCTGTTGCTACAATAATGGCATTCTGGTTCCCGATAGCAGCGTTAATTATGAATCTTCTATTGTGGATTGTATGGATCTCCTTATCCATAACGACAAAATAAAGCTGAAATTTGGTCGATTTTAAAATCTCTATCTTCGCAGAAATATTTATTTAATATCTATTGATTCTTAAAATTTAAAGACAATCCATAATAGAAATTCTATTTATTCTTGATAAGATGAGTTTGATTCTCCCATTCGACAAATCTATTACCATCGACATCATCAGGGGTTGGTTTGATATCGTAATTTAAAAATAGGTAAAAGGGGAAAGTAGTAAAATACTTTATTGAGGTTAATAGCAAGCAAATACAATGGTTATAATTTTTCTGGTGATGATAGATGGAAAATATTTTGTATTAGATATAGAAAGACTATTGTTTGTTCTGGTCATTACCTGGGAGAAAGTAATTAGATTATAATATTAATCCCAAGTCTATCAAATATAGAAACGGTTTTTTGATAACTGAAAAGCAGGGAAGGATCTAGTGTTTTGATAACCAAAAATCCTTTTGATCTTATTTGGTGGAATATTTTTAGGGAACATCCAGGAATATTACAGGAAGTCCCAATTACTATAAATATGATTATTTCTGGTTGCAACTCCGCCAAAAAATTCATATTCTGCAAAAAAAAAGTTGCAACCAGTTAAATGGTCTTATTATTCAAAAAAGATAGTATATCCTCTATCTGTTTTCTATTATCAGGCAGATAATTAGAGGCGATATCCCATATAATTTCGTAATCTATTCCAAAATATTCATGAGACACCTTATTTCTCAGCAAGTACATTTCATCCCATGGAACTTCATGAAATTTTTCTTTAACCTCTTGAGGTATATTCCTTGCAGCTTCTCCGATTATTTCAAAATTTCTAACTACGGCATCAGCTGTTTTATAATCTTTCTTAAAATCCGTAAATGTAAGCCCTTCTATATACTCAGCTATCCTGCTCATCGACAGCAGAAGGTCTTCAAAATACATTTTATAGGTTCTATCCTCTTTCTTCAATTTAGACGTAATTGACCTGATTAAGTATTGTATTCTTAATTGGCCCTTTCAGAGCACTCTTAGTGACAAGATCTACTTTGCGATTGAAAACCTTCTCAAGGTAAAGTTCAAGGGAAAAGAATTTCCATCCAATGGGTCTTTCCAGTTCTACAAGTAGATCTATATCACTCTCATCAGAAAAGGTTCCATTGGCGAAGGATCCGAACAGGCCTATTTCACTGACAGAAAATTCCTTCTTTAGAGTTGGTTTTAACTCTTTAAGCTTTAATAATATGTAGTTTCCTGTAATCATAATTCAAAGATAACAATTTTTAATTTGTTCATAGTGATTGATCTTGCCGGAAAGTGTCAGTTGAACATTTTCTCATTGTAATCAAGCGGTTCAAATTGCAACTCTGCCAAAAAACTCATTTTCTTCAAAAAAAAAGTTGCAACCCCAGTCAAATAGTGTGAGTGTGAGAGCGGGAGCGAGGAAAAAAGAGTGAGTAGCTTCCTCTTGCTGAAGACGTCCTACAGTCTTATTTATAGATTTCTTTTCTATGCCCAACAGAGACTACGGTAACGATAATTGTATTGTCGTTAATTTCATAGATAACACGGTAATTGCCAACCCGAATACGGTAGGCTTCTTCTCCTTTAAGTTTTTTGTAGCCGTATGGCCTGGGATTATCTGCGAGGTCAATGATTGAAGCTTTAATAACAGGGATAATCTTTCTGTCAAGCTTCATTATTTGCTTCTGAGCATACCGTTCAATAAGAACTTTATACTTCATTTTATGGCATCTTCAATTTCCCTGAAAGCTTGTTCAAAAGGTATTGCATGTCCTTTATGAGCTTTGGCTTTGCGATATTCCTTTATCTCATCAAGTTCTTCGGAATCAGCCACAAGTTTTTCATATGTCTTAATAGGCACCTGAACAGCTATTTTCCGTCCATTTTTATCTATTATATAGTTTTCCTGTATCATAACTCAATTAATTAGTACGTTATATTAACCTACCGAATTGTACAAAGATAATCTACTTGAAAGAAAAATCAAAAGATCAATAAAAACCACACCTTAAATTTATATACTTACTGGTAAACTTTTGGCTGACAATTTACATTCAGAAGGAAGTACCAATTATTAGATAACCTCCAGGAATATTACGCGAAATCGCAATTTCAGTAAATATGACTATTTCTGGTTGCAACTCTGACAAAAAACCCGATTTTCAAAATTTAAAAGTTGCAACCCTCTCCCTGAAAATTACAGTACATCTCATCCTTTGAATTAGTGAGGGTTTCAGAATGTCATAAAAAGAAACAAGAGGTCGATTTTGACCTCTTGTGCCTCTGGGTACCCCGAACG
>Ga0209254_10001082_pt1 | contig 24044 bp, 21 predicted proteins | sample FrelakmetDIP11DI_FD_187148 | JGI IMG/M metagenome (GOLD analysis project Ga0209254, IMG submission 187148) | Freshwater lake sediment microbial communities from the University of Notre Dame, USA, for methane emissions studies - DIP11 DI (SPAdes)... | ecosystem: Environmental > Aquatic >...
GCTGGCTGTTGAACCAGAGGCAATTCTTGCCGACGAACCCACATCAGCCCTCGATCCATTGTCGGCTCAGCTCATTGAGAAGCAATTTAAAGTACTTAAAAAAAACTATACAATTGTTGTCGTAACCCACATACTCCGTCAGGCTCGAAGAATTGCTGATTACGTGATCTTCCTCTATCTCGGGGAGCTCGTTGAACACGGTCCCGCTGAGAAGATATTCAGCAACCCGTCAGACGAACGGACAAAGGCGTATATTTCGGGGGAGATAAGCTAGAAAGATAAAGAACAGAAGTTGAGAGGTTGAGAGGCTAAGAAGTTTAGTGACAAAAATAAAACGATGAAGCAAATAACGCAGGCAGGTACATAGGATGCAGAAAAAGGCGCTGATAATAGGTATTGACGGGGTTCCATTCGGGTTGATCACACAGATGATGGAGCAGGGATACATGAAGGGGCTGACAGGTATCTGTAACGAAGGATATTCAGTTCATAAGATGCGGGCATCATATCCCGATATATCAAGCGTCTCCTGGACATCCTTCATGACCGGTGCTAACCCGGCCGAGCATGGCATCTTTGGTTTTACCGATCTCAAGCCCAACTCCTATGACCTCTATTTTCCCAATTCCCGGGACATCAAGGCACCCACCTTCTGGCAGACGCTCCATGAAAAGGGAAAAGCTAAAAGAGCCCTTGTCCTCAATATCCCCAACACCTACCCTGCTTTTCCCATTGACGGCCTCCTGGTGTCTGGTTTCGTTGCCATTGATTTTACCAAAGCTGTGTATCCACTTTCCTACATAGCGCCCTTACAGCGCATGGGTTACATCATCGATGTCGACCTTATGAAGGTGCGCGATGACAAAGACGGGTTCTACCAGGACCTTGTCGAGAGCCTGGCAATCCGGGAAAAGATATCCATGACACTCATCAACGATGAGGAATGGGATATGGCAACCATCTGCGTAACAGAGACAGACAGGCTTCACCACTTCTTTTTTGATAAGAAGGATAGTGTGGTATTTCAGGATTTCTACAAAAGGGTGGACGCCTTCATCGCGAACACATACCGGTCTTTTGAGAAGAAATATGGTAAGGATTTTCTATTTCTCATCCTTTCAGATCATGGCTTTACAGAGCAAATATCCGAGGTGAACCTGAACGCCTGCCTCAAAGAAAAGGGTTTCCTTACCACCAACGAAAGCAGGGAATACTATGACAAGATCGATACGGGAACAATTGCCTTTGCCATGGATCCCGGTCGCATTTACATCCACCACGAAAAGAAGTATCCCCGGGGTCACGTAAAACCCTCAGAGGTAGGGCAGGTTAAGGACCGTCTGAAGGAGATGCTCCTTAATCTCGCTGACGGGAAAGGGACAAAGGTCATCAAGGAGATCCTTGACAAGGAAACAATTTACAGGGGTCCATACTATGAAAGCGCCCCTGACCTTATCTGCATCTCCAATGATGGATACGATCTGAAGGGAAACCTCCGGAAAAAGGATATCTTCTCCACAGACATTTTTAAAGGTATGCACACAGGAGATGATGCAACCCTCATCGTTCCACAAGGCATAACCTTTGACCGGCAGGCCACCATAGAAGACCCTGCTAAAATCATTATCGACTATTTTTCTTGATTGAAGGAGGAGGTTTCAAGAATGGATCATTATGACATGTTGGAAAACAAAAGCATCTACATCATCAGGGAGGCATATTACCGTTTCAAGAACATTGCCATGCTCTGGTCAGTGGGAAAGGACTCTACCACGCTACTCTGGCTCATACGGAAGGCATTCTTCGGGAAGATCCCCTTCCCTATCATCCATATCGATACGAGCTACAAGTTCCCTGAAATGTATGAGTTCAGGGACAAACTCTCCCGTGATTGGGACTTCCCCCTTATTGTGGGACGAAACGAGGAAAAGCTTGCCAATGGTATGGGCCCATCCACGGGCATGAAACTTGAGTGCTGCACTGAGCTTAAAACAAACGCCTTAAAGCAAATTATTGATAAATACAAGTTTAAGGCTATATTCCTGGGAATCAGGCGGGACGAACACGGAATACGGGCAAAAGAGCGGTATTTCTCCCCCCGCGATGATCAGTTCCAGTGGAATTACGAGAACCAGCCCGCCGAGATCTGGGACCAGTATAAATCATTCCTCGATAAAGAAGAGCATTACCGGGTTCACCCCATCCTTCACTTCACTGAGCTCGATATCTGGAAATATATCCAGCGGGAGAAACTTCCCATTATCGATCTCTATCTCAGCAAGGAAGGGAAGCGCTACCGTAGTATCGGGTGCGTTCCCTGCTGTTCCCCCATCGACTCACAGGCTGCAACAATCGACCAGATCATAGAGGAGGTTGCGACCTCCAAAACATCGGAGAGAGCAGGTAGAGCCCAGGACAAGGAAAATATCTACACCATGCAGAAGCTGCGTGCATTAGGATACATGTAGAAAGGCATGGCAATGGCTTAGGTTACGGGATAAATGAAAAAGAAGATACGTCAAGGCTTTAGCCAAGACCAAAGTTACGGAATACGATAAAGGAGAGTATATGGAAGAGAAAGCATTGCCCATTGTTATAACAGGCCACGTCGACCACGGAAAGAGCACCCTTATCGGGAGGCTCCTCTATGATACGGGTGTTCTCAAAGAGGATCGGTATCAGGAGATAACTGCCTCTTCATCCCTCCTCGGGAAAGAGACGGAGTTTGCCTTTGTCCTTGACGCCCTTGAGGAAGAGCGGGCAAAAGGGATTACTATCGATACCACCCAGATCTACTTCCAGACACCAAAAAGAAAATACGTCATCATTGATGCACCCGGTCACAAAGAGTTCCTCCGGAACATGATTACCGGTGCCTCATATGCTGATGCAGCAGTCCTTATTGTCGATGCAAACGAGGGTATCAGGGAACAGACAAAACGCCATGGATATCTCCTCGGTATGGTGGGGATCAAGGACGTCTGTGTCCTTATCAACAAGATGGATCTCGTGGAGTACTCAAAGGACATCTATGATAACATCGTCACAGGAATGAAAAATTTCTTCAGGGACCTCTCTGTCGAGCCCCGGTTCTTTATTCCCATGTCAGCACTGAAGGGGATCAATGTTGCAAAGAGGGATCCCTCTATCACCTGGTACACCGGTCCGTGTCTTTTTGAAGCTCTCGACGAGCTTGAATTTAAATCCTTCGAAGAACGGCCTTTTCGGTTTCCTGTCCAGGATGTCTACCGTATCGGCAAGGACAAGATCGTTGCCGGGAGGATTGAATCGGGCGAGGTCAAGGCAGGTGAAAACGTCTACCTCCTGCCCAAGGGAGAAAAAGTCAGGATTAAGGAAATCAGGAAGTTCCTGCAAAACGACATTGGCAAGGCATCCTATGGGGAATCGATCGGTCTTATTGTTGACAGTGTGAATGGCATAAAACGGGGCGATGTCCTCTCAGGCGACAATAATGCCGAGGCAGTGAAGGAGTTCGATGCGAACCTCTTCTGGTTCTACGGAGAGTATAACAAGGGAGACAAGATCCAGATAAAGTGCACCACCCAGGAGAGCTACTGCACCCTTTCCATCACCGAGAAATTTGACCCTGCCACCATGGACAAGAAAACAGAAGGCTTAGATCACCTCGAAATCGGAGATATAGCTAAAGCGAAGGTCAAGCTACGGAAGCGTATCGCCATTGACACCTTCTCTTACATACCCGAGATGGGCAGATTCATCCTGGAAAAGAATGGAATACCGGTGGGTGGGGGGATTATCGTATAAACACGAAAACAGAAGGGGACATTCAACTCGGCATGTTTTGCTCCATCTCCCGCACCCTCAGTTCCAACAACCCATAGCGCTGGGTTAACTCCTTGTTCGCATCTTTTATGCGAGATATGACGGTGGAAAAATGCATCAACATGGCGATTAGGAAGACTGTTACAATCAACAATAATGCCGTAACATAGTAAAAACCTGTAATCTTGCTTATTAATGGCACCATCCGGGGCCAAAGACTCAGCACTGCTATAAATAAGGAAGTAAAGAGCCAAAGGATTGCATATTCTTCCCTGAGAACCCTTTTCCTGATCAATTCGAATGTTAACACGAAAAAGGCAAGGCTTATGAGACCAACGAAAATTTGCATGCGTAGCATAGAATGTTACCTCCTACGGTTTTTTAAAAAGGTCTATAAACATTGCAAGAAGCACTTTGATCATGTAATATCCGGCTTTGAGGGAAGTAATTGATGAAGTGCCATGCATCCTGTTTTTCATTTCAATGGAGACTTCTTTGACCTTAAATCGGTACTTATGCGCAAAAATCAATGATTGAGGCTCAGGATAGTCCTGAGGGTAATCTTTTGCAAAGAAACCCATTGCTTTCCTGTTAGTAGCCCTGAAACCGCTCGTGGGATCTTTTATGCTCACACCAGTCGATAGCCAAAGAAACAGAGATATGATTTGTATTCCAATTCTTCTCATGCAGGAAATATCGTAGTCCGTTTTAATAACAAATCTCGATCCGATCACAAGATCGTATTTTTCTTCATTGAGGGTCTTCGAAAGGTACGGGACTTTTTCGGTCGGATGCTGACCATCGCCATCAACCTGTACACAAACATCATACTCGTTTGCCAGGGCATATCGAAAGCCTGTCTGGACAGCACCTCCGATACCCAAGTTGCATGGCAAATCGATAACAATAGCGCCTTCCTGCTGGGCAATCAAGGACGTCTGATCATTTGAATTATCGTTAATCACTATTGCATGATAACCTTCACCCAGAGCCTTTATGTTTCTTACAACACCCCCTATCGAATGTTCTTCATTATATGCCGGCACTATGACAGCTACCCGTTGTTTCATCTTTTTAATCTCCTGGAAGGCTGAAATTCGAACATGACTTAAGGGTTTTACGACCGCGGCTACTAACCGCCGAGCCATCCTTTTGCGGTCATGGCAGACTGAATGCCGGTTTGACCCACTAACCTTTCCTTCAGTTGCCAGTAAAGAAGGTCTTTGGCGTTAGGCCATAAACCGTTTGATTCCTAAGCCAATCCAACAATAAAGTTCATGGTCTATAATCTTGGAATCATAGCATATGCCACATGCAAAAAACAATTCATTTGCCACACCCCAGAAAAGTGAAGTTCCGTTGCGATGGGCAAGGAGACAGTTTGGGGAGGTTCATCCTGGAAAACAATAGAATATTGAAAGGGGGATTATCGCCCAGAGGACGCTTTGTACTCCTGAACATAACTTTTTATAAAACTCAAGAGACGCTGCCTTTCCTCTGAAAAGTGTGGTTGTACCAGGCTCTGCCTGATCCGTTCCCTGACCTCAAAGACTGTCTTTTTGAGGTTCTCGATGTCTTCAACGACGAATATGCCCTCCATGCCCCGAAGTTGCTCGGCAAATTCCAGCTGATGGTCATCAAAATGCTCTCCAAATGAGCTGGAACGGGGAACAATAATGAGGGGTTTTTTATATGTGATAGAGGTAATTACCGTTCCCACACCGCTATGCCCAATAATGATGGAAGCCTTCTCGAAATAGGTTAGTACCTCGGTAAAGCTCAAATAAGGGAACCACTTAATGTGTTGCGGGTACGTATCTATGAAACCAATCTGGGCTACTACCTCCTCTTGAAGCTCCATGGCTATTTCGTCTATCTTGTTTATGAGACGATGAAATTCGACACCCTTGATGGAATTACCCACCGTAACAAAGATCATATCAGTCTGCCCTTGTATAAGGCTTTTTCATGTTGTTCAGCAAGTTCCGGCCATTGGACGAGAAAAAGGTCTGCAAAAGGATACACGATCTTTCCCGTGAGCGAAAGAGACTTTATCCTCGTGAGAGACTCCATATAAATAAATTTCGCTCGAAAGAGAAATTTTCCCAGAAAAAATCCAGGCAAGGCAATTTCCGAGCCCGCCGAAAATATAATGTGGGGCCTGTGTTTCAGGAATATTTTCAGGATCGAAAAAAAACTTACGAATAGTGTAATGGGAAGCCCAAATTTGATAGAATAGTCGAACCATAACCGCATCTTGTATATTCCTTTAAAATGTGGAAAGGAAACATCCTTCATGTTTGGAAAACCGAGAGTTATAATATAGACATCGCAATTTTCAAAAGCCTCAGCCATGCTCAGTGTCTCATTGAGGTGGCCCCCTGCCGATGACACGATATAGACATTCATACTCTCGCCTTCACAAGGTACCCTGCAAGAATCGGAATCATCTCATACTCTTGTATTCCTAGTGATGCATAGAGTGCCCTGATCTGCGAACGGGTGTAGAAGTAAACTGGACAGTTCTTCATTGCGAGCCACATCTTCCTGAGAGGCATCTGTGGCGTGTATTTCGCAGGGAAAGCGGTAATCATGATATCGGAGGTGACATCCCGCATCTTCTCCATGAAAGGCAGGGGTGTCTTCAGATAATCAAGGACACCTATGGCGAGAGTCACATCAAACTTTTCCTCGGGGTTAAATTCCAGCATAAAGTCACAGCAGAGATGCTTGACCTCCAGATGTCTTTGGATAGCTTTTGCCATGGACCTGACATGCTCGTCGGCCAAACGAATCATCTCCGGTGAATAATCAATCCCCAACACCTTCATTCCTTGTTCGGCAAGAGGGATGGTAAACCTGCCCGCACCACAGCCTATGTCGAGCACTGACGTGTATCCCTTAGAGCATAATCGCAGGGTGAGTTCAAACCTCTGGCGCATGCCCTTCCTGAACACCTTGTTTGCCAGCTTCGTTATTGGTCCACCCCTGTTGTCATATATGTCGTCAAAATCCTTAGCAGCCCGTGTGAAATATTCTCTTACTTTAGTTTCTTCTGGCATTCATGACCCATTCTTCTGTTGATATAAATTTGAAATCTTTCATTAGTCTGCGAAATTTCTGCTCTGTTGATTTAAGTCGGTAGTAATGATACCATTTGAGAGAATCAATCCTTGGTTTCTCAGGATCCAGTTCCCAAGGGTGAATATAGACGACGGCAACATTGCCGTCTCTGTTCAGTTTCCTGAGGGCGTGGCGAATAAAAATGTATGGGAAAAACCTCAGGTAAAACCCGCCCGCAATAGGGATATTCTTGCCAAAAAACGGGATTTTGTAGACGGACAAAGGTATCTCCAGAAAGTCAACTCCGCTGGCAGTCTTTTCAGATCCTACTCTGTATGGAAACATTGGAGAATCAGGCATTCCGTAGAGTGGGGTCTTTGCAGGGAAGATGCTGGAATCATATTCCAGGCCCGCCTTTCTCAGGATCTCAAGAGCCCAAAGAGTCTCTTTGATAATTGTGAACTGAGGCGCCCTGTAACCTTTCACCTTCTTCCCCGTAATCCTTTCCAAAATGCTATTTGATCTGACCAGATCCTTTTCAAAATCTTCAGGTGTTTGGTCAGGGATTCGCCTGTGGTGATACCCATGGGACGCAATCTCGTGTCCTTCCGCCTCGATTCTCTTCACTATCCCTGGAAACCGTTCCGCCACATAGCCCAAAATGAAAAAAGTGGCTTTGTTCCCTGTCTCATTGAGGATAGACAACACCCTGCTGGTTGCGTCGACCACCCTTGGTTCGCATTTATCCCATTCACCGAGATCCAGATCGCAATACCAATCTTCAACATCAATCTGTAAAATGTTCTGCATCTTGTCCCCAAACATTCGCCTTATGAGGCCCTCGCCCTTATTATGGAGGCCCCACCAAAACGGAACCCATCATGCCTCAGGACATTTCATCCCAGACAATGTACCTCGATCCTGCATCCCCTTCCCGGTACCGGCAAACTGTCAAGGTTCCGTTTGGTGACTGGCAAGTATATCAATGATGGCGCCTGTCTGTCAACAAGCAGGTGTTACTGGAGCTTAACTTGACAAGGCCTGGTGTTCATGCTACATTAAAAAACTTCATAGGCGCCTGCCTTGGTGTTTGTTGGGCTGCTTGGTGACACTGAAAAAGGAACCCAAAATGGTACATGCTTATCGACAGATTGCTGCTTATACGGTCATTTTTTTGTTTGCCTCGATTGTATTAGTTCTTCTTATCTATCCTGGCAGGGCTTATGCCTATCTCGATCCAGGCACGGGTAGTTACGTTCTTCAGCTGCTGATCGCCTCGGCTATCGGTGCGCTCTTTGCACTCAAGATGTTCTGGAAAAGGGTATCGACCTTCTTCAAGAATCTGGTTTCGAGAACACTGGACAGTGATAAGTGATCGAAAGAATGAGGACGTACCCGCCTCTTTCCGAGACCCCAGCGGGTTTATTTTTTGTCGTGACAATGCCCTCTACCGGCAGATCAATCAGATCTACGGGGAAGACTACAAACAGCTTATTGATTCAGGTCTATACAAACATCTTGTCGAGGAGGGTTTTCTTGTCGCCCACGAAGAAGTCTCCATACAGGGTCCACGGCCGGAAGTAGCGTACAAGGTCATAAGACCTGATCCTGTACCTTTCATTTCATACCCTTACGAGTGGTGTTTTAGTCAACTAAAGGATGCTGCCCTTGCCACCCTTTCCGTTCAGAAAATAGCCTTATCTTCAGGAATGTCCCTCAAGGACTGCAGCGCTTACAACATCCAATTCTCCTATGGCAGACCGATTCTCATCGATACGTTATCCTTCGAGCGCTATAAAGAAGGGATGCCATGGGTTGCTTACCGGCAATTTTGCCAGCACTTTCTCGCCCCCCTTGCACTGATGAGCATGAAGGATGTGAGACTCAACCAGCTCTCCAGAATCTATATTGATGGTATTCCCCTCGATCTTGCCAGTTCTTTACTTCCCTTTGGGAGCCGGCTTAGGTTCTCCCTGTTCACACATATCCACCTTCATGCCCGGAGCCAGAAGCGCTATGCTGATAGGGCCGTAGAAAGGGGTAACCGCAATTTTGGTTCTCTCGCTTTCCGGGGTATTATCGATAGCCTGGAAACGTCTATACGCAGGTTGACATGGCAACCGGAGAAAACTGAGTGGGGCTCTTATTACAACGAGACCAACTACACATCTTCGTCTTTCATGCATAAAAGGGAGTTGCTGGGCAACTTTCTTACCCATACTAACCCAACGACTGTGTGGGACCTCGGGGCAAATACCGGATTTTTCAGCCGGGTTGCTAGCGATAGAAGTATACCGACCGTGTCTTTTGATATCGACCCAGCCGCCGTGGAAAAAAACTACCTTCAATGTGTAAAAAATGGCGAGAAACACCTTCTCCCCTTGTGCCTTGATCTTACCAACCCTAGCCCCGGAATAGGTTGGGCAAATGAAGAGAGGCATCCGTTTCTCAATCGAGGGCCAGCTGATACGGTCTTAGCTCTTGCCCTTGTTCATCATCTCGCCATCTCCAACAACGTGCCCCTCGACAGACTCGCTGCCTTTTTTGGTAAGGTGTGCAGCCGGGCGCTCATCATCGAATTCGTTCCCAAGAAAGACTCTCAGGTTCAGAGACTTCTCTCTACGCGAGACGATATATTTCCTGACTATCAACAAGAGGCTTTTGAGAGGGCATTCAGCCACTATTTCTACCTGGAGAAGACTGAGCCTATCTCCGGGTCAGAGAGGACACTCTATCTTATGGTCAAGAGGGGTAACGCGTGAAGAAACACTTTATCCTTCATCCCGTCCTTTTTGCCCTCCTGCCTGTTCTGACCGCCTATTTTCATAATATGGACCAACTGCGCCCGGCGCAGATCACGCAGCCGGCTGCTCTTACCGTTTTGTTTGCGGTGGTCCTGGTGGCCCTTGTCACCCTCATCACCCGGAGTTATTATAAGGCAGTCCTTCTGGTCTCACCCTTTCTAGTCATCTTTCTTTCATATGGTTATATTTACAGCTACATCGGACATCTCATGGCAAGAACGCCGTGGTACTTAATCGTGACAGCTTTCTCCGCCTTAAGCCTTGCACTACTTTTAGCTTACACGTGGTTTTGCAGAATAATCTTAAAAACGGAGCAGATCTCCACCATTTCTTCCCTCAACCGGGTTTTCAATCTGGTGGCCATGCTGCTTGTTGGCTTCAACCTAGTCCAGATTGGAGCTGCCAGTTTTTTTGGTTCAGGGGTGAACAAAATCACCAAGCCCAATTGCACGCCTGCAGCTGGAATGTTTTCTGCAAAGAAACCAGACATCTATTACATCTTGTTGGACGGGTATGCTGGATTAGACCAAATCAAGACCGTGTATAACTATGACAATAGCCCATTTGTGGCAAAACTGGTAGAGAAAGGCTTCTATGTCGCCAAAAAAAGCGAGTCGAAGTTCATTTATACCGCACTCTCCTTGACCTCTTCCCTTAATATGGAACACGCGAAGGACATGGAGAAGAATGATCCAAGGCTCCTAGCACTGGTGCGAAACAACAAGATCTCACAATTGTTGAAGTGTCAGGGATACAAATACATCACCTTTGGCTCTTGGTACCATACCACAGGATACAACCCATATGCCGACCACCATTTCAATACATTTGGCTTTCGATTCACAAATGATCTGACTTCCCTGTTGGTGCGCTCGAGTGCCGTAAGTCTTCTTTTCATAGATAGGGATTATCACCGGCGATCCATACTCGCTGTCTTCGATGAGTTGCCCAATATTGTGCCTCTGGAGGGACCCAAGTTTGTCTGGGTGCACCTCTTGTGCCCCCATGAACCTCTAGTGTTCGGGCCTCAGGGGGAAAAGATATCATTCAAAGATTCCACGTTCTCCCTCCGAAAATCCCTCTATCTGGGGCAATTCATTTTCATCACGAAAAAAATTGACCGTCTAATCGATCAAATTCTATCTAGCTCAAAGGAACCGCCCATCATTGTGATCCAGTCAGACCACGGTATTCGAAGTTCATCTGGTTCACCCAACCAGATCTTTAATGCCTACTATCTTCCCGGTGAGGGTTCAAAGCTCCTGTATGAGAGTATATCACCCGTCAATACTTTTCGGCTGATACTCAATCACTATTTTAATGGCAGGTATGATCTTCTTCCTGATTAGCGCGGCTTTGATGTCAAAGCATCACAATCGGTCCAGACCGATTCACATTGCACCGTATGGACACAGAGAGATTAATCATCCAACCCACTGATCAAGAAATAGCTCAGCCCAAACCTCCCAATATTCGGCATGACCTTGCCAAAATTGCCAAGGAATCCACCATTAGCCTTTCAGGGGCCTTCGCAGGAATCCTCATCAATTATCTTCTTCTCATCGTTCTCACACGACTCCTTTCTCCAAAAGAGTATGGGACGTTTGTTCTCGGCCAATCGATAATCAACACCTTGCTCGTGTTCGTGATGCTGGGCACACCCCGGCTTATTGATCGCTATGTACCATTCTTTAACTCCCGAGGTGAAGAAGGCAGCGCAAAAACACTTATTTACGGTGTATTCAGAATAGTCCTAATCATTGCCCTCTTTATGGGTCTTCTGGTATACCTCATGTCGGATCACGTGGGAAAATCCGTGTTCTCAAATCTCCAACTGTCCCATGTTCTCGCCATAATGAGCACGAGTATCCCACTGCTTGCTTTCATTCAACTCGTATCGTTTACCTTTGTGGGATTCAAGGAACTCCGATACCAAGGCTATGTGGAGTATATTACCTACCCGCTGCTCATGCTGTCTTTCGCCACAATTGCCCTGCTTGGTGGGTATGGTCTCATCACATGGACATGGATGTATGTATTCTCGCTTTTCGGAGCATCCTGTCTGAGTTGTTGGTTCCTGAAAAAGCATGTTCTTAGCTTCTTCAAGAGATTCAGTCGCAAGGCCATCTCAGTGAAAGAGATGATATCTTTCTCCTGGCCCCTGAGCCTTCACACTATTCTCCTTATCATCCTCGGACAGACGGATTCCTTGTTCCTTGGCTATTTCCGACCCCCTGAGGACGTAGGGATTTACCGGATATACTTTCTCCTTGCATCGATTCTTGCCATCGTTCATGATTCCATCGGGAAGATTTACAAGCCTGTCGTCTCGGGACACGCTGCGCGAATGGAAGTGGACAGTATTAGGGATATCTATCAGCGCGTCTCTAAGTGGAGCATTACAGTCAACATGTTTCTCATAGGACTTTTTCTGACATTGGGGAATACCTTGGTGGAGACACTCTTCTCCAAGAATTACAGTCTGGCCATAGGCTGTTTTTACATACTCCTCTGTGGCCAGTTCTTTAACTCAGCCTTTGGACACCAGGGTAGATCGCTTGAAGCTTTCGGCCGGGTGCGCCTGATGCTGATAAATAGCGCGACCTTCGTAATGGTCACTCTCTCCCTTGATCTCATTCTGATCCCACGATATGGCATATACGGCGCAGCAATTGCAAATGCTTCCGGTCTGATGGTAACCAACCTTCTTTCCTACACAGAAATATACTTCCTTTACCGCATCAGTCTTCTCCAGGCGAAGTATATTCGTGTCTTCCTGGTCCTGCTTTTGTTAGCAGGCTTGACAATTGGTACAAGGTTTGTTATCGGACCGAACGCCGGCAATGTTTTTAACATCTTATCGGCGCTCGGGTTTACAGTTCTTTACCTCATTGTTTTCTCCATGGTTGTCTGCGATGAGAACGACCGCTGGCTTCTCAAAAGGATTTATAGCCGGATTAAGAACCTTCCTGGGGCAGGAGACATAAAAATCTCATGAAAACCGGTATAATCCATCAACTTCCTAAACCTTCCTAAGGGACCAAGCCGCAAAAGACCTTGACAATTGTCCTCGTTTCATTATGAAATTACACAAAACCACCTTCGATCTCAAAATCAATCCGAGAAATGCGGGGATTTATTGAAATGACAACAAGAAAAACCCTTATAATTGGCCTTGACGGGGCCACATTCACTGTCCTTGCCCCTCTCATGAAAAAGAACTGTCTCCCGAATATACAGAGAATGATGGCAAACGGTTCATCGGGGACGCTCCAGAGTACTATTCCACCAGTAACAGCTCCTGCATGGCTTGCTCTCGCCACCGGTATGTGCCCTGATAGGGCCGGTGTATATGATTTCGTCATCAAAAGAGATGCTCAGTATCATCTTCGTAGCCTGAATTCTTCCTATTTCCAAGGGCGGGCTATCTGGGATCACCTGAGCCAGCATGGTCGAACCGTGGGATTGCTCAACTATCCTCTTCTCAGACCGCCTTATCCGGTCAATGGCATCATGGTAGCAGGAATTGGGGCGGTACCCGGAGAGGAATACACCTATCCTGCCTCTCTGAAGGATGAGTTCTATAAAGTTCTTGGGAGCCACTACGAGATTATGCTTCCTCTCAACGAATCCCGTTATGAGGATTCCCAATCTCTCTTACGGGACATTTACACTGTTCTTGATAAACAGGTTAAGATAGCCGAATATCTCCTTTCAAAAAAGGAATGGGATCTTTTTTGGTTTGTCCTCTCAGTGACTGACTGGGCTCAGCATTTCCTGTGGCGCCACATTGACAAAACCCACCCGCTCAATGAAGGGGATAAGAGCGACTTAATCGTCAAGGATTTTGAATCCTTCTGGATCAGAATTGATGAAACCATAGGGAAGCTTTGCGAAATTGTCGGGCCCGAAACCAACGTCCTGATCCTTTCAGACCACGGATTTGGCCCACATAATCAGGTTTTCAGGCTCAACGGTTGGCTGGAACAGCAAGGGTATATTGTAAGAAAAAAAACAGGCTCAATGAATAAATTACGGCGAACACTCAATCAGGGACTTCAGACTCTCGCACTAAAAACCAGCCGATTTAAGATCATCCCGGCTGGACTTTACAAGCTTGGCCGCAGATCTCTGGAAAAGGTTAGAGTTGATGTATCAGACCAAATTGACCTCACCAGTTCAGTGGCTTTCGACCCGGGACACACAGTGCCTCTGGGTGGCATATACATTAACGACAGTGTGATCACCGATGCCACAGAAAGAGAGATCATTGCAGGGGAAATTATCTTGAAGTTAAAGGATTGGGGGGCAAAAAATGGAGTTGAAATCGAAACGTGGCAGCCTGATCTCAGCGTCAACATCGAGGCCAAGCCCCAACTTCCCGACATCATAGTAGGAATAAACAACTGGGCGTGCCAGATGATAAAAGACTCCTTCGATGGTCCACTTTTTGAGAACAGACCCTATACCACGAGGATTACCGGCTCTCATCGAAGGGAAGGTGTGTTCATCTGTTCAGGTCCCGATATCAGGAACATCTACCTTGAAAAGGCGGACATCTGTGACATCGCCCCTACCCTCTTTCATATGTTCGACTTGGCTGTTCCATCCTACGTTGATGGCCGCGTCCTCATCGAGCTATACGACCCTGCTTATCTTGCCGACCACCCGGTAAAGACCGAGCAAAACCCCGAGGGAAATGATCAACAAAAAACACAGGGCTATACGCAGAACGAAGAGGAAGCGATAAAGAAACAACTCCAGGACCTTGGATATATGTGAAGTATCTTAGCTGTGCCATCAAGTCTTTCACTTTACATGGCGCAGAGAAGACGGGAGGAAACTGGAGAGGGCCTGCGTGAGGGCTTTTCTTTTCCCTTCGTCTCTAAGGACACAGGCTCTCATTATCCAACCAAACACCAGCACAAAAAGTGAAAATTTAACAGCACACCCATGAATAGAATTCAGATTCTTATTAACGTACTGGACGTAGGTTTCAACGAAATACCTTGCAGTTCTTGAATCTTTGGCAGCAGCATGCTTGCCGAAATGGATTACTTCGGCCTCGTTCACCAGGAAGCATGGGTAGCCCGCCTTTTTCACCCGCAATCCGAAATCGGCATCCTCCGCGTAAAGAAAGTACCGTTCGTCGAACATACCCATGGACCGAAAGAAGTCCAATGTCATGAAAAGGCAGGACCCCTGGAGGTATCCGTCGTATCTAGTCACATCGACGGTCCGGTCAGGCACCCACATATCAAGGAGGTACTTCCACGGTCTTTTGAGACCTTTCCCTCGGCAAATCACACTTACAGGATACTTCGCGATATTTCCCAAGTGGGGAAGGGAACGACAGGAAAAAGTTGTTTTTCCTGTGGAGTCAACCGTTCGAGGACCGGCAACGCATGCCCTTGGCTGTGCTTCGACGAAAGTAATGAGGGTTCTTAATCCATCTCGATGGAAGAGCGTATCAGGGTTCAATATGGTAAGATACTGTCCTGTTGCATACCTTGCTCCGCGATTCACTGCACGAGCAAAACCCTCATTATTGTCATTCTCAACGAGGAACACATCGGGGAATTCGGTGGAAAAAAGCTCCGACAGTTCTTCTCCCGAGGCATTGTCCACAACAATGATCTCATGCTCAATATCCCGAGCGGCTTCTTTAATGGAGTCTATACATGCTTTGATGAAATCTCTCGATTTGTAGGTCACTATCACGATGCTGATCGTAGGAGAAGGGCTTACGCTATTACACCTCAGGTCAGGCTGGCAATTCATATGGTGCCCTCTGCTTCTGACCGCATGAAAGCCATGTCTCTTGTCTTGATCCCATAAGTCTTAAAGCAACGAAATATCTCGACGGTGCTCATAAGGCTTCTCCTTCGAATCTCCCGTCTCTTTCTCATCATCAGCCCATTGCCATTAAGAGCAGATAAGTATGCTTTAAAGAGGATCTTTGCGAGCTTCGTCCTGGAATGCTCTCTGGTAAATTCACCTGATGCACCCTTGCCCGCAAAAGCCCCGTAGGCCTGATAGAAGTAGCGCATCAGCGTGAAATACTGGCCGTACAGGATAAGGCTTACCGGAAACGATTTGACTTGAAGCCATATCCTGTTGCGCTCAACCAGGAAGGCTTTTGCGGCTGAATGGCTTCCAGAACCGGCTGAATGGAGGTGATATGTCTTGGCCTCAGGTGCGTAAATACATCCCCATCCGCGCAGACGCGCCCGCCATCCCAGATCCGTATCATCGGCATAGGCAAAAAAATCCTCATCATAGTACTCACCTGCCACCTCGATATCTTCGAGCATTTCCTTTCTGAAAAGGGCGCAACAGCCACTTGCACCGAACACCTCTTCTTCTTTTTCGTAGAGGTCTCCGTGTTCGAACCTTCCCCTTCCGGTGGACAGTCCATCGGGAAATACAGCAATCCCCGCAGCATCGACGATCTGGGGATTATTCTTGAAATAGATCTTGGAGGCACAACCCCCACACTTTGGATGCCTATCAAGGGCCTCCCTCATGGCCCGAATACAACCCTCATCAAGCTCAGCATCGTTATTGAGAATGAGAACATAGTCGCCTTTTGCCCTTCTTATCCCTATGTTATTGCCCCCACCAAAACCTAAATTTTGTTTGTTCTCAACCAAATCAACGTTTGGATAGCTTCTCCGTATAATTTCGACAGAACCGTCATCGGATGCATTGTCTACAACAATGATCTCTGTATTCGGATAATTCTGGATAAGAACCTTGTCCAGGCAGGTTCTTATATAATCCTTACCATTCCAGTTGAGAATGATGACAGAGACAAGGTCACTCATCTTATCGTAACCTGTAGATTTTCACAAAATCTCGGGCATCGCGATATTCCCCTACCATGGGAAAAGTCTCCATGCAGCGTTTGCTCTCAGGAATGGCCTTTTCCAGCTTTTCGTCAACCACGAGATAATCCGCATCCTTCTCTCGGACTGCCTCAAGGAGTTGCGAACATTCTCGGAGCTTGGGAGATATGACAACCCATTCACCCTTTCCATAAAATGGGACAAGGGGGAGCCGGGAAGCGATGAGTCTTCCCGGATCTTGTGCCCCAAGGAAGAGCCCGGCCTGTTTATGGAGCAACCTGCCCCTGTCCGGCACAATAAAACCCTGAGCAAGGGACGAACCCACGATTATTACAATAGCCGAATAGTACATGGTTCTTTTGAGCCGGTATCTTCCCAGTAATTCCCTCATTCTGAAAAATCCTGCAGCAGCGAAAGGAATTATAACCGGAACAAACTCAACTGAGAATCGCACTGTTGACGAGCTTTGTGTTGCTATACTCACTATGTGGAAAAACACTAAGGCGATCATCATGAGCCTGTATCTTTTGTCGATACTTCGCCAACCCAGACACACAAGAATGAAAAATGGGAGGAAAATGGCCTCAAATAAATGAAAGGCCACAGACGGTATACGTCTAAAGATCGCAGTTATGGGTGGAATAGGAAAAAGGTACAGGGAATAACCACCTGCACGGGGTTTGTTCATGACAAGAATGGCTTTCTGGCTCAATACCCATTGTCCTGTTTCCACCTTCAAGTAGCACACGTAAGGAACAACCAATGCCAGAACACAAAGAAGGAAAAAAGCGCTCTGGGAAAACCGCTTTTTATAAAGGAGGAGGCTGACCATGGGAACAGCATATACGACGTACTCCGGTCTCGTGAGGTAAGTTAGGCCTAAAAAAATCCCGGACAAGGCGACATCGCCGCTTCGGTCCTCGATCCATCCCCTGTAATACAAGAAAACTGACAACGCGAAGAGCAAGGTTGCCACTGATTCAGACAGCACGGTTACCGAGTTGCGGACAAGGAAAGGGTGGATGGCCACAAAAAACGATGCCAAGAGGGCATATTGAGATCCAAAGAATCTCTTAACAAAAAGAAAGACAACGTAGATAAGAAATACCCCGAAAACGAAAGAAACGAGATTCCCTGCCAGCTCCAGATCAGGTATAAGCAGGTGGAACAAACCGATAAAAAAGGGATAGACAGGCGGGAACGCACCCTTGAAAGCATCAGCAAATTCCCCCTTAGAAAAACTTTCTCCTATTTTCACATATATTGTTCCGTCTACCCGAATATAACCAGTTTGGATGAGACCGACGACCCTCAGCAACACGCCAAGGCAGATTATGTGATAAATGTTAACCCTTCGGAACAAAACGTCTTTAAAACACTCCATGTTAATCTTTCCCTCTTTTACCAGAGTGTGACAAGAATTTTACCTTGTGAATCTAAACTAATCTATCCAACATTTCAAGTGCCATGTGGGTTTTTAAAACCATATTTTTGTTGCTATCCCAAAAAAATTTTAGTAAACAAAATAGGATTCGCAATTGATCCATGGACCTATATTCCCTCAATTTTGCCACGTTTTTTTTCATCGTCATTGCTGTATATTACATTGTTCCTGTCAGGTTCCGGTGGACCATTCTTCTTGCAGCCAGTTACTATTTCTATGGTAGTTTCAAGATTCAGTACTTAGGATTGATCGTCTTCTCCACTCTGGTAACCTATACAACCGCCATGTTCATGGACAGGGGAGAGAAACAAAGTAGAACAAAATATCTCCTCCTAGTCAGCGTCATATGCAACCTTGGGATTCTCTTTTTGTTCAAGTATTTCAATTTTTTTCAGAGCTCCCTGATTAACACCTTGGGTTTCTGGGAGATCCCCTATAAAGGACGTCTCCTGAACTTGATTGTTCCCGTAGGCATCTCATTCTATATTTTCCAGCTCGTCAGTTACTCAGTTGACGTCTATCATGGCCATATGCCCCCGGAAAAACATCTCGGGGTTTTTGCCCTTTATGTTGCCTTTTTCCCGAAGCTCCTGGCAGGACCAATTGAAAGGGCAAAGCAGTTTCTTCCCCAGCTCCACGAGGGCCATCGATGGGACTGGGGGCAGGCAACAAACGGATTCAAATTGATTGTCTGGGGTTTATTCAAAAAGCTGGTAGTTGCTGATCGCCTTGCTGTGTTTGTTGATCTTGTTTTCGCTAACCCCGGCAACTATGAGGGTCCCAGTTTGGCGCTAGCCACGGTATTATACAGCTTCCAGATCTACTGTGACTTTTCCGGTTATACTGATGTTGCAATTGGTGCCTCTCAGGTTTTGGGATTTAAACTCATGGATAACTTTGACCGGCCCTATAGTGCACGTTCAATAGCTGAATTCTGGAGGCGATGGCACATCTCCTTTTCCACCTGGCTCAGAGATTACTTGTATATCCCTCTCGGTGGAAACCGCGTTATCCCTGCACGACTTTACATAAATCTCATGATCGTATTTCTGGTCTGCGGCCTGTGGCACGGAGCAAACTGGACTTTCATAGAATGGGGATTAATCCATGGACTCTACCTGATTGTTGGGTTTGCCTCACGGGACATACGATCAAAAATCGCCCATGTCATTGGACTTGACAGGATCCCTGCCTTTCACAAAGGTCTCCAGGTCTTTACCACCTTTATCCTTGTTTCCCTGGCTTGGGTGTTTTTCAGGGCCGACTCCCTCCATGATGCGGTATATGTGATCACACACCTTCACACGGGGTGGGCTGACATCTTTGCCGGGAACAAATTGGGTTCCATGCTCTTCCTGGGAAAGCCAAAAGTGCAGCTTATTATTGCTCTGTCCTCCCTTGCGTTTGTCTGGTTTATTCATTTCATTGAACGTCATGACAACATGCGTAATATGCTGTCCGACAAACCTCTTTATATTCGATGGTCAGTTTACTATGTCATATTGATATCTGTGCTTCTTTTGTGTGCGCCAAGTTCGCAGAGGTTTATTTATTTTCAGTTTTAGGAAACAACAATGATGAGCTATCCGGCAAAATATTTTGTCTTCTTCCTTCCTTTCCTGGCAGCTATCTGTGTTGAGCTGTTCGTTTTGCCAGTCCATCAATTTACGTTCAGAGTTTGGGAATCGCTTGCAGTAAAGCGTTCTTTTGGAATCCTTAAAGGTCAGTTCTATCCAAATATGCAGGTAAGAAAGAACGAAGAAGGCGATCTGGGCTATTACACGCCCTGCGCGATCAGAAAAGATGTAAACTGGTTGACCGACAGGTATGGGTATAGAAAGAATAACACTGCACTGAAAAGATACCCCATTGTAATCGTCGGTGATTCCAATATTGCCGGCAGTAGTCTTGACCAAGAAGCGCTCCTTTCTGAAGTTTTGGAAAAACAACTCGGGAAAAGTGTGTATCCCCTCGCCGGTGAACGCCTGCGGGCATTGTTCCAGCACGATCTGATCAGGAAAAATCTACCCGAAGTTGTCATATTGGCGGGCATTGAACGAGATATTCCAGAATCGCTCCCCCCTTTAAGGCCCAAGGACCTTCGTACTCCTTCTTCCCTGGAGGATGTCCTCAGAAGAATACGTTTAAACCCTGTCCTTCAAACCATAGCAACGGTGTTCGACCGCATATTCAAAGCAAATATGCTCAACTACTTCCGTGCACGCATTAACGGTTCAGGACCTTCGTTGCGTCGTGTGGCAGTTTCATCAGGATGTCCTACCCTTTTTCTGCAGGGAGCTGAAGCAAACAAGGCTTCTTCTCCTGAACGTTTGGAGCGAGCTGTCGAGAGGATTAAAGAATACAGCAATTTTATGGAAAAAAAAGGCATCCGATTCATATTCCTCCCGATTCCCAACAAGGAGACCATACATTATGAACAGCTCAGTACGCCTAAACCTGCTTTTCTTGAACAATTGGTGAAAAAGCTACGCGAACTTAATATCGAGGTTATTGATGCACAAAAGACCTTTAATGAGATTTACCAAGGAACTCACTCAATGCTGTATCAGAAGGACGACACTCACTGGAACGCATACGGTGCAAAAACGACTGCCAATCTGCTAGAATCACAGATAAGATCAAAGCCAACGCTTACTTCCCGCTAACCTTCATGCCCTCCACCAAAAGGGAAGGTGAACCGCAGGTTCCATAAAACTTGAGGTCGTTACCAACCCCTTTAACACTATTGAGGAGGTCAAATATATTTCCTGAGAAAATTACCCCTTTAAAAGGCATCTTCGCACCGTGGCTGACAAGGTGCCCTACCGCACCGAGGGAAAAATCTCCGGTTATCGGGTTTGCCGTATGGGTTCCCATGAGTTCTTCAATTAAAAGACCATTTGTCATACACTGGTTCACATCGTCACCCCCTGGTTCAATAAAAAGACCCCTTCGTCCGCATACCGGGGGCTCTTTCAAGCCCGAACGCACGGCATTACCCGTTGAAGAGCTATTGAACTTTTTCCCATAGTACGTGTCATAGAGGAATGATTTGAAGATACCCTTTTCGACAAGGATATTGTCCTGTGAAGGCACACCTTCCCCATCGAAGGGAAAGGCCCCCATCCCGGCGAGCCCCGAATCAACAAGATTAATTATTTCTGAAAAACACTTTTCTCCAAGCCTATCTTTAAGTCTTGTCTTGTTTTTATAGACGCTTTCAGCGAGGAAAGACCCTGAAAGAACACTGAGGATTTCACATGATGCCTGAGGGGTGAGAATGCCGTCGTATATACCGGTGGCAATCTGTTCACTCCCCAGGAAAGAGATTGTCCTTTGCGCGACGTCAATACCAAGGGCCTTCATATCAATATCTGCAAGGGAATGTGCCCATGCCCAGTCATACCATGAAACCTCATCTTTCTCTTTCGCAACACAGAGGGCAAAAACCGAGTAAAGGGTTTTTCTGCCATAAGCCTTAAGCCCCTTCGAATTAACAATTTCTATCTCGATTTCAGTCTCTTGAAGCTCACAGTTTCGTGTAGTTACTATCCGCTTATCGTAGTCAAGGATCATAGCTTCCATCTCGATAAGTCGTGATGTCTTTTCCTTGTCGTCGACCATGAGTCCTTTTTGATCAAACAGATTGGCTGAAGGGTAATCCTCATACAATCCCGGCATAGTTGCGTCCTGGTCGACCTCTATAAAAGGAACAAGCATCTTCGCATTGCCCAGCAAAGCATCGGCCGCCTTGTGCCCTTTTTCGAAGGTATAGGAGAAGATCATTTTTCTTTCCTTGATGCCACGGAGGGCAATGCCTTCCTCTTCATTCATATCCACGCCATAGAGATTCCTATCCCTGCTTTCAAACTTCCTTGTCTTCTCTTTCAGAAAAAATAGCTCAAAGCTGTCAAACTCATCCTCTATCCTTTGCATTATAATGTCTTTGTCCATCTTGACTCCTCTCTTATCTCCAAACTCCGAACTTTTTAACTCCCGCCTGCCAAGGGCCAGCTACGGCTGGCAGGCCGAATCAGATCATGTACATCTTTTAGATGTGCCTGATCATCGCTATTTCGTCGCATTCAGGGAACTTCGGGCACCGTATGCAGTCTGACCATATTTTCTGGGGTAAATCTTTTTTGTCAACAAATATAAATCCGCATTTGGTGAAGAACATGTCCTGGTAGGTAAGAAGAAATATCCTGGGAATATTGAGTTGCTTTGCCTCTTCGATACACACGTCAACGAGCATTCGCCCGATGCCTTTCTTTCTCGAAGACTCAGCGACACAGAGGGATCTTATCTCTGCAAGGTCTTCCCAGCAGATGTGGAGAGCACAGGTTCCGAGTACCTTTCCTTTGTCTTCATACACGAAGTAATCCCGCATATTGTCATAGAGTTCTCCCAGGGACCTTGGAAGCATTTCTCCGCTTGATGCCGATGTATTGATAATGCTATGAATTTTTTTTATGTCCTTAATGGATGCCTTTCGTAGCATGATGAATCATCTCCTCTGCCCTCTGAATTGTTTTTTCTGTTATAGTCGCCCCACCAAGCATCCGGGCAAGTTCATTAACTCTCTCTAAAACATCAAGACTCTTGATATCTGTTCTTGTAGATCCTTTTTTAATAATTTTTTCTACTAAAAAATGGCGATCTGCATAGGTCGCTATTTGCGGAAGGTGGGTAATGCAGATTACCTGATGCTTGCCGGCAAGGTCCTGTAATCTCTTCCCAACGAGGTCTGCAACCCTGCCGCCTATACCGGCATCAACTTCATCAAAGATGAGGGTTTTCTCCTCATCACCACCGATTATCCTCTTTATGGCCAGCATAATCCGGGATAATTCCCCTCCTGATGCTATCTTCCTTAATGGCTTGAGGGGTTCGCCCGGGTTGCTACTTATCATGAAGTCAATATCATCTTGCCCACTTTCATCGATACTTCCTTTGTCAGCAATCGCTATGTGAAACAACATGCCTTTCATGGAGAGAAAACCAAGTTCGGCAACAATGGCACGTTCAACGGGTCCGGTCCCTTCTTTTCTCTTTTTAGTAAGATGTTCTGCCAGGCTTTGCACCTCTTCTTCAAGGGTAATTTTGAGTTTCTCGAGATCACCGATGTCTGTAGTCAGGGTCTTCAGATAGGCAAGCCTTTCATTTGCTGATGTTTCATACTGTCTGATTTCCTGGTATGACCTGCCATATTTATTTTTTAGCTCATATAACCTGTTGAGTCTCTCATCAATCCTTTGGAGTTCTTCAGGGTCAAAGGAGAGTTCCTTTTCCAAATCCCTCAACTGCGTAAAGATATCTTCAATGTCGAATGATACCGTCTTAATCCTCTCTGTCAGTTTTTCTACTGTGTTGATACTGCTGAAGGGTCTGAGAAGGCCAATAAACCTTTTCATGCTCATGTGGACAGATTCCTCGCCTTCGTAAAGCCCCTCAGTAATAGCATTGAGACTCACTTTTATCTTTTCTGCATCCCTGAGGATTTTCAACCTCTCCTTCAAGTGCTCTTCCTCACCTTCTTTTAGTCCGGCCCCGTCAATTTCTTCAACCTGGAAATTAAGAAGCGCTATTTCCTTTTCCCGTCCCTCAGCCTCTTTCTTCTTTGCACCTAGCTCGCCTTCACATTTTCTCAAGGCCTGGACCTTCCCGGCAAAAATAAACCTCTCGCCATCCAGAGACAGAAGGTTATCAAGGATGCCGACATAACTTTCTTTGTTGAGGAGGTACTGGAATTCATTCTGACCATAAATATTGATAAGGGTATCCCCCAATTCAGCCAGCTTGTTTGCTGTAACAGGATCATCGTTTACGAATGCCCTGGATCTCCCGTTTGCGCTAATAATCCGTTTCAAAACAAACTCATGGTCCTTATAGAAAAAGTGACCAATGATCTCTGCATGATCAGCGTTGGTCCTTACAATATCAACAGAGGTCTTTGCCCTCATCAAGGTCGAAAGGGCGTTGATGATGATAGATTTTCCTGCCCCGGTTTCACCGGTAATTACATTAAAACCATCTCCAAATTCCACCTGGAGCTCGTCGATAATCGCGAATCCCTTCACC
>Ga0209254_10001083_pt1 | contig 24034 bp, 21 predicted proteins | sample FrelakmetDIP11DI_FD_187148 | JGI IMG/M metagenome (GOLD analysis project Ga0209254, IMG submission 187148) | Freshwater lake sediment microbial communities from the University of Notre Dame, USA, for methane emissions studies - DIP11 DI (SPAdes)... | ecosystem: Environmental > Aquatic >...
TGACTCGTAAGATACGCCGCCGGTAGCGGCATCGACGGTTGACCTTATGTAAGTATTGTTAAGATTGCCTGACAAATGCTGGTTCAGATATATCACCGTTGACGCCCCTGTTGTAACAAACAAGTTTGATCCTGATCGTTTATGGAGGGAGAATACAAAATTAACGGGAATCTCCATTGAAAGTACTTCAATATTCACCTCATAAGATGTGGTTGTGCCGGACAGACCATCCAGTTCCGGTGCAGCGTAATCCAGGGCCATACTACCTTCTGATGTGCTTTCCATACCATAATTATGTTTTGCCATCGCCAGACCGGGACGAACCGAAATTCTGCGTGTAAGTTGCTGTTCCACATAAAGACCAAATGAAACACCCTGGGCAGATGATGTCGTATTGTCAATACTGGCCATCATGCCCGATAAACCGGTCATAATGGTTGTCGTTCTCTTTTCACGGGGGATATCAGCCAAAACCGGATGTACCTCTTTGGGGTTCAACTTCAATCTCACATCAGCATCATAAACTAACCTTGTTTCAATGGGATTAACTGGTAAATTGATATCTGCAGACGTTTCGACGGCCTTAACAGTGTCAATTAAAAGCGATCCGGGGAGTTCACTGACTTCGCTGTTGGTATTCTCAACGCCTGAAAAACTGGTCTGCCCTGCATTTCTGATCGTTACTTCAGAAACCGGATCGGAGTCCGCTATGATCAGATTGTCTTCGGTTATAACCTGCTCATTTATTGCAGGTTCCGTCAGCTCGCCCCGTTTTCCTGTTGTTAATTGATTAACGGTTTCATCGGCATTCCTGTGGGTTATCCGGTTTGTATAAAGAGCTCCGATAGTCAGTATTGCAGCTATTGAGGCGACTTTGGCCCATAGTGGCAAAAAAACTACCAGGTCGCGTTTCTTCCCATACTTCTTAACATAGGAGTTCCATCCTTCCCCTGCGAGGGGGTCGGCATTAAAGCTGTCAAAGGCGTCCTTTACCTTCCTGCTGAATATATCATCAAACTGCTTCATGGCCCTTCTTATCGGAAATAATATGCTTGTAATAGAGTTCCCGCAGCATCTTTTTTGCCCTGGCAAGGTTCGATCTGGATGTGGAAGCAGTCACACCCATCATCTGGCCAATCTCCTCGTGTGAATATCCTTCTATTTCGAAGAGGTTGAAGGTTATTTTATAGTGTTCGGGAAGGTGTTTGTAAAGTGTCAGAATATCGTTAACGGAAAGCTCCGCTTCAATTTCAGGTTCCCGCTCCGCAGTTTCTGTTATCGTATTGATTGAGAGGTATTCATTATGTTTAAGGTTTTTCCTGTAGTTATCGATAGCCGTATTTACCAGCACTTTCCCATACCAGGGTTTAAACGGTCGCGAAGAGTCGTAGCCTGAGAGATTCTCCAGAACTTTCATGTAACTATCGTTCACTATTTCCATGGCCTCATTTTCATCACGCGTATACCTGATGCAGATCGACATTGCAAACGAGAAGTAGCGCTTGTAAAGGATCTCCTGTGAGCGTTTGTCGCCACTGGCACATCCTTTAACAAGTTCGGGGTCGGAATATTCATGACCATCTAATCCTCTTTTACCCATTATACCGGTCAGAATTAAGCTCTTCCAAAATAACCTAATTCGAACGATTTTATAATCTCATTATCTATATTTCTTCATTTACCTGAAGATAAAACCCAGTTGCAACTCCAATCTGTTGAATTGGGTAACTGTTTCTCTGACTGAGTTTCCACCCCACCAGTATTCATCGCGACTTAAAGTAATTTTCTGGTACCTGTATCCGACACCAATATTTATTGCAGCCCTCTGCCAGGTAAACAAAGCGATTCCAGCACCTGCACTAAAGAGAAATCCTCCTTCTGATTCTCCCCACGGTTCAGCATAATTCGTGTACGAATAAGGTTTATCGGTTGTTGCAAAACCATAACCACTTTTAATCCATGCGTAGGGCGATATTCTTGTACTGAGAGGGTAATACCTGAAATCGACGTAAAGTGGCACAATAGTTACATTCATCTTTTCCAGCCCTGTGCCAATGCCAACAACGATACCATTTCTGAACTGATAACCATTGGAAAAGTGAAAGCTGTTGCTCGATAGCATACCGGTACTGTCTTTCCCGGTCAGAACACTGGCCGATAACTGTATATAGTAACCTTCCGTTTTCAGATTCTTCTTTACAGGATATGCTGATGCCTCAAGCGATGATATCTGTGACTTGCCGATCCTGATAATCTGTGGGGTCATAACCTTAATATCCAGGTAGTCGGAAGAATCACCTACGATGGTCCCCGAAATCCGGGAACCATCGTAAAGCACAACAGTTTGTTTACGCTGCTTCTGACCTGTTAAAGAGAGTGTTAGTAAAACACAAACCGCAGTTGCAATGACTCTTATCATAAAACTACTCTTCTATAATGACTATGTGGCTTATCTGGATAATATTTGTTGGGTCGCTGTAGTCATATTGGTATATACCACCTTCACCGACAAGCATCAGAATTCCATTCATCGGGATTACGTCGTAGGTGTCAAAATCGGGATAGTGTGCCACCTGGTTGGTTATTATGGCCAATGGGTCAGTCTTATCGTAGATTTTCAGTCCTGCTGTGCCATCGCATACAAACAACAGGTTGCCATCGGTCCCCAGTCCGTGTGGATTAAACATCGGGTATGATTTCACCAGGTATGGATTTGTTATGGAGGAGATGTCGATGACCTCCAGCAGGTTCTGTCCAAGATTGCACATGTTGCCTGTTCGAAGTGTTACATAGGCATACTGACCGTCAACAACAACAGGGTCGCAGGCTGTGAGATGGTCGTAAGATGATATCTGCACAGGCTTTTGGGGATTTACAAGGTCGAAAATCAGCATGCCGGTTGTGGTTCCCACAAATAAATTGTTCTCAAGACGGAAAAGCGTCTCCATGTTACGCGGCACATCAACACTATCGATAACCGCCATGTCGGATGCCTTGGTGATGTCGACAGTTTTTAACCTGATGGGTACGGCTATGACGTAGAGGTAATCTTCATTCAGCATGAAGCGGGCCATGGAGCCACCGGTGCCGGCACCTCCAGTCCAATTACCTTCTGTTTTAGCACTCATGATAAAGTCCATGCCGCCACGAAATATCATGCCGCCATAATTATAATCATCGATTTCCTCAGTAATTTTCTTTACCTCCCAGTCAACGATTACGCCCTTCGATTTATCGACCATTGCATAAGGGTACCACATCACCCCCTCCGGAACGATTTCCGGGAAGACATTTTTAATACGGTCAATTTCGACAGGATTATTTATGTCTGTTATATCAATCGAGATTAGGTCAACATAGCTGTCGGCGAACAATACATTGCCACTTATTGCCATATCGACATTACCCATGATCTCGTAAAAAGCCACTTTCTCAGGGTTTGAAGGGTCTGAGTTGTCAATCACGTGAATACCCTTACCATACTCATTAATAAAAAGATACCCGTCTTTGAAATACATTTTTCCGGGGTGAGAAATCTCGATCGGGGCACTTTTCTCAAAGCTGGCCCTGAATTCATCAAATGGCATGTAAACAGGCACATTTGCCTCATATGTTATTAATTCTTTGGTTTTGTCGTTGCAGGCTGCAAGAGCAGCCATCATAACGACCAGCAAAGCTGCGGACTTGATCAGGTTTTTCATAATTGGTTTATTTGTTAACGGTTATAATACAGTAAATAGCTCTCTATCCTGGTTCTTATGGTCACTGATTTAGCGGATTTACTACCTGCCCGATAAACAGGAGAGCATTGGTAGTTCGTTCCCGTATAGCAAAGACAAATGGTTTGTCAATCACAAACTCCTGTGGCTGAGGTGGGAAGCTTGTTTCTACAATTCCAATGGTAGTGACTGCAGCAGCTTCAGTGCCTTTCTCGTCAACCTCCACGAATGTGTTTTGTTTTACGAAATCAACATAAATTGAGGCATCTGATATTCCGGACAGGTTCGCCAGGCCCGGAATGAATGCATCCAGCATACCCATGCTTTGTAGCTGGTCATTAAGCTGCTTCTCGTAAGAGAATTTATACTTTGGCATATATACAGTCAGTTCGCCGAATTTTTCCTGGTCATCAAATGCCGATGTGATTGTGTTCCATTTCTCCGCTGTAAGAGTTGGAATAAATTCAAAAAGTGTTTCCCCGGGGACAACCACTACCATAGTGAAATTAGTACAGCCATATGGCAGTTCAATTGCCATGTAATTACTTCCGGAGGTCACTTTTGAACCCACATCTCCCTTCATTGTACTTACGTCGACTGAGTTTAAACCGTCTGTGTAAAATGGTCTGTCGGAGGTCAGAAGTTTATCGAACTGATAGCTCCAGTCGCCCTTGAAATAAAGGGCATTCATAATAAACATTACTGCATCGCCGGATATTTCATCGAGCACTTTCGGGACTTTTCCGTTGGTATTATCACTGGCCCATTTGTTAATGGTTGTGAGGGCGGACGGCAGACTAAAATCAAGACCAGCTATTTCCGCATCAAAATCACTGCTCATAGTATTAAGGAATGGATTCTTGACGCTGAACCCCTGCCTGTAGAAAATTGCGTTTGCAAGGGCCAGCTTAACCTTTGGATCGACAACCAGCAGCTGGGCAACAAGGCTACTGTACACCTCGTTTATTTCGCTCATGGTCATGTTTTCAGGGTAATTGAGCATTTTGCTAAGCTGATCATAAGTATCTCCATTACAGCCATTTAGTAACATGGTTAGCGCGGCGCTGGCACTAAGCGGCGAAAGCATTAAGTTCTTGTTCTCCTCCTGAGCAACTTTTGTAAAAAGCTCAACTCCAAATTCATTGCCATAGGCAATAACTTCCGGACCCTTAGCGGTCAGTTCAAGAGCTTTTGGAGTAAGATCGGGTTGCTGTCCGGTATTCTCTTTAGAGCATGATATAAATCCGGTAATTGTAACGAGGCTGAAAAGTATTATTAATGAGTTCTTCATACAGGGTGTTTTAAAATTATTTGTTCTTCGATAAAATCGCTTTTATCATTGTAATACGAAATGAGTCTCTGAAATGCTGCAATGAAATTATCAAAGCTAATTTTTAGCAGCATTCTGAAGGACCATATCACCCGTGACATCTCGCCTTGAGCAATCGATGGTCGAGGATCTCTTGTCTGATCAGGTAATAAACTGAAAAAATATCTACTTTTGGATTAAACAGAATAGCTTGATAAGGTTCTTTGTTTTTGATGAAAATGTCATTGCTCACTTTAGTCCGGAATAAACTGCTCATTTTAAATCGGACAAGTGTGCTCAATATCAGCGGATTTTACAAAATACATAAATTTCAATGACAGAACAGGTAAAGCGGTTCGTACATATTAAAAGGATTTTACTGTTAATCGTTTTAGTTGTATCAGTTATTCCCTTGAATGCAATGCAATTAGCACAAAATAAGGGGAAGAATGATCTTCAAAATTCATATTTCACTATCAGGTTTGATACTAAAACCGGATTATTAAGCATTTATAGCATCACCGGACAACCTTTGATATCCGGGGCATTAAGCGCTATCAATTCTCAAATGGGAAGTCGTATTACGGTGGCTTCAAATTACACTTTTACACTAAAAACAATATCCGTCAGCAATGATATCGGCACTGGGAGAATGTTGAAAATCCTGGGCCGGGATAAAGAAAAGAAGCTGGATGTTGAAATTCAAATTGCACTCTTTGACAGTTTAAATGCTGTTGTCTTTGAAGCCATTTACAAAAATGTTTCGGCCAATGAAATTGTTGTGAACAGCGTTGAACCGCTAAGGGTGTTAAAAGCAGAGGCGGGGTCCTTGTTTTATCCGAATGTGTCTGAATGTCTGACAAATGGGGCCATGTATTACGACGCCGGTACAATTCACACCTTCGGAAGGCCTTATAAGAAACCTGAGCCTTATGGTGAAACCAAGGGAGGAGTGATACTCAACAACTCCTTATCCGCTAATAATGAAACCGTTCAAAGCTGGTGGAATGTTGGATTATTCAGCGGGTATGACCAGCAAGGAATTTCGCTTGGGTACATTGAAAACAACTCAGGTTTAGGACGCATCCAGCTGTTGAAAACAGATACTGATCAGCTCTCATTTATTGCAGAATCAGTATATGATCCGGGTTTTGTGCTGAAACAAGGACATACTGTCAGTTCCGACAGGTTTATGATTAATGTGGCAGAAAATCCATACAAATCCCTTGAAAACTATGCTTCAATTTTAGGTAAAATCAATCATGCACGTACCGGTTCAATCGTGAACGGATGGTGTAACTGGTTTTATACGTTAGATCACTTCAGCGAAGACGAAATTATACGCAATACGGCATTTGCGGCCAAACATTTTAAACAATCGGGATTAGAATACATTCAGATCGACGAAGGGTATCAAAAATGGCATGGAAACTGGGAGGGCAACGTTCGTTTCCCTCATGGAATGAGATGGCTCGCCACAAAGATTAAAAGTTACGGACTGAAACCAGGCATTTGGATTTCCCCATTTGTAGTTTCGGATACAGCTGCAATTATTGAACAACACCCTGATTGGTTCCTGAAAAATGAAGATGGCTCGTTGAAACGTATCGGACCCTGGCCAGACGAAAATACGGATTGGTTTAAGAATGAATCGCCAAAACGTTATGGACTCGACATCACTAATCCAGGGGCCGAAAAATGGTTTACCGATTTAATTGATACCATTGCCAATAATTGGGGTTACGAAATGATAAAAATTGACTTCGTGGCCTGGACTGTTTTTTCGGCTCACCATTTCTATGATCCTTCATGCACGCCTGCTCAGGTCTATAAAAAGGCATTTGAAATAATGCGTAAAGTGGCCGGTGATCAATGCCATCTGCTCGATTGCGGACCCGGTAACATTACGGCAGGCATCACAAACAGTATGCGGATAGAATACGACCAAAACTATGGTTATCGTGAGGATGCCTGGAAGCAGTATTTTATCGGACCTTCATCCAGTGCAGGTGCAGCAGGCAAACGATATCATTATCATAATAGAGCGTGGGTGAATGATGCCGATCATATATGCATTGACATGCTTTCACTCCCGCAATCGCAAGCAGCTGCATCACTCATTGCATTAAGCGGGGGAAACACGATGTCGGGCGACCGGTTGCTAACCCTTGATGCATCAAAACTAGAAATACTTAAAAAGGTTTTCCCTTCAACCGGCGAGAATGCGAAACCTGTTGACCTATGGGATTCGGATACGCAAACCGCCTTTGCAGTAACTATCAAGCGAAACTTTGGTGAATGGACAGTTGCCGGATTCTTTAATCCTGATTTGAACGAGAAGGTGGTGAAAAGATTTCCGGTACCACGCTTATGGCTTGATCCGAATAAGACATACCTGTGTTATGACTTCTGGAAAGAACAATTCCTTGGCGAAGTATCCCAAGATTTATGTGTAGATGTGGATCCCGGAAACGTAACATTGCTGAGTTTTCATGAAAAAAAAGATGTGCCTCAGTTTATATCCACAACCCGGCACGTTATGCAAGGTGCAGTAGAAATTGAAGATATAAGTTTCGATACTGAAAGTAATGTATTATCCGGCGTTTCGGTTGCCCCAAAGGGAAGTTCACACAGTGTGATTGTCTATATTCCGGACTCTTTTCAATGGTCGCCGAAGCAAGGTAAACTGTACGATGATTTTGAAAATTATACTGTTAAAAAAGTAGATAAGAACATTTTGCGGGTTTATCTGCAATTTGACAAAACAACCAAAATAAACTGGAAAGTAGGTTTTGAAAAGGCGATGTAAAATCCCTGTCATTTCTTAATCTGCCTCTTTATTAAATTCACCATCCTATTAATGTCAATTGGAAAAAGCAGTACATTTCCAAAAAATTTGATGGTATTATAGATGCAAAATTTTTCGCATTTATTATAATTGACGTAATTTCAAAAAGTTAATTTATATGTGGAAAATCAGGGCTTACGCTTTGCTGACGGTTTTGGCTTTTGGTGTCCTGTATGTATTTACAGGAATAGTTGTTATTATTCTGATTCCGCTGGCCTTTTTAAGGCTGAAGGGGGCGGTACGTCTGGTAATGCAATTCTGGGCAAAATCAGCATTTGTGATTATTGGCAAAAACCTGCATATTGAAGGTAAGGAGAATATAAATAAAACCGGGAGATATATCCTGGTTGCAAATCACTCAAGTCTTTTCGATATTTTGGCAATCATCTCTTTTTTCCCCGGAGTTTCATGGTTCGGGCATGAACGTCTTTTAAGGATTCCGGCCTTCAGTCAGGTCCTGAAAATGACAGATTATGTTCCAATGAAACGGGCAAGCATTGCAAATACCAAAGAGATGATAGACCGGCTGATTGAGAAATCGGAAGGTCATACAATTGCCATATTTCCTGAGGGGACAAGGACACCGGATGGCAAAATAAGCGATTTCTACAGGGGATTCATCCAGGTACTCAGGGCGTCGGAAATTAATATCCTGCCTGTAACACTAAACGGATTCTTTGTACTAAAACCCAAAAACAGGTTTTATATCAACTTCAGCTCCAGGATCAGTGTGTTCATTCATGAACCTCTTTCCAGGGAATTGTTGATTGACAAGAAAGATGCTGAAATAATCAGTGTTATTAAATCCATTATTGAATCTTCATTAGTATCGGTACAGGTACCTGACAAACCGGGCCATCATGGAACCAACACCTAAAAGTTATGCGGCATTTTTTGATCTTGACAAAACTCTTTTAAGCATCAACAGCGGATCAGTTTTGGTCCGTGAGGCATACAAGAGAGGATTAATGAGTACATCAGATCTTTTGAAGGCGATATATCTTTCCTGGTTATACAAATTTAATTTAAGAGATACTTCAATCATTGTTTCAGGGATGGGAAGATGGCTGAAAGGAATGACCCTTGATGACATGGAAGCACTTTCTGAACATGTTGTAAATAAGCAGCTTGTGGAGGCAATCCGGCCTGAGATATTTCCTGAAATCAGATTTCACAGGGAAAACAATGCGGAGGTAGTTATTCTCTCTTCTGCCATTGTTCAGATATGCAAACCGTTAGGTTCCTATATTGGTGCTGATAACATTGTATGTACTGTAATGGAAATTGCGGATGGTGTTTTTACGGGACTACCTGAAGAAAATTTCTGTTTTGAAGATGAGAAAAGAATACGCCTCATACAATATTGTGAAATGAGAAATTACAGCCTCAGTGAAGCCTTTTACTACGGGGATTCAATTTCTGATTTGCCTGCGTTGAAGGTCGTTGGTCATCCGGTATGTGTGCGGCCAGACAGAAAACTTTTCAGGATTTCACATAAAAACGGCTGGAGAATCTTATAGCTTAGGTTACTTTCAGAGATCCCTTCAACTACGCGGTGTATTTCCTGCACGCAGACATATCGCTGAACTTGTAAGACATAAGGTCTTTTCTTTCTTTTTCTATCCCGCACAGGTTAGTATCAGATAAATAGCTAATTTGCAGCAGTCAAATCATATACTATGAAAAAGCGAATACTCCTTTCCCTGATGGTTTTCCTGATTGTACTTATTTGCCTTGCAATGCTGTACATCACATATCTTTCACCGGGCATTACCGGCTATGCTGCCAAGAACATAGCGTCGGGTGTCTTTGTTGCGGGACGGACACAGGAAAGCATTGAAAAGGAAGACATTAATTTTTTCCCCGTAATCTACACTAAGAATTCGGTTGATTATGAAAAGGGAATTGTGACCAGCAAATTGCTGGGCATCTGGAAGTCTGAGGCGGTATATAATGAGGGACTTGGGTGTACCCTGATCAGGGATTTCTCAACTAAAGACGTTCTGAGTATGGATTATCCCGAAGTGTCTATGCCGGAAGGTGATCCGGATACCATTCCCTGGCCTGCAGGTGACCTGCTCGCGGACACGGTTCCGGCAGATATTAACATGAAGGTTCTCGGCGACATGCTTGATCATGTGTTTGAAGATACTGTCTCTTTTAAAGGCACATTTGCCGTCACCGTTGTTTACAAAGACCAGATAGTTGCAGAACGGTTCCGAGGCGATTTCAACCGGGAAAACCTTTTTCTGAGCTGGTCAATGGCCAAGAGCTTCACAAATGCAATGGTGGGAGCAATGGTCAGGGACGGTCTTCTTGACATCAATGCGCCAATGAAAGTTGAGGAATGGGCAAAGGATGACCGTAAAAACATCACTCTTGACAATCTCCTGCATATGACCAGCGGACTGGAGTTCAGCGAAGCCTACTATAAGATGAGACTTACCAACACCACAACTATGCTGCTGAAGAACGGCGACATGGGTGACTATGCCACATCAAGGAAGCTTCTTTTCGAGCCTGACTCAGTATGGTCATATTCTTCGGGTTCGAGTAATATAGTACAGGATTATTTACGCACTGCCTTCCAAAGCCATGAGGATTACCTTGCATATCCGCGCAAGGCGATATTCAATAAGGCCGGCATGCGAAGCGTGGTATGGGAAGTGGATGCCTCAGGCACCTTTGTGGGATCATCATATCTGTACGCCACCATGCGCGATTATGCCCGTTTTGGGCTGCTTTACATGCACAACGGCAACTGGCTCGGAGAACAGATCTTTCCTGAGAACTGGGTAAAATATACCACCACACCGGCTGAAGGATCAGGAGGAGAGTACGGTGCCATGCTCTGGCTGAACAGGAACGGTGAATTCCCGGGTATGCCTGATGACCTTTATTATTGTGACGGCTATGAGGGACAGCGTATATTCATTATACCATCTAAAGAGCTGGTAATTGTACGTACCGGATGCTCACCGAGGGGCACAATTGACTGGCAGTCGTTCCTCACGGGTATTGTCGAAGCCGTTGAGTGACAATAATCATGTGCTCATGGCCGGGGATAGAAGGACTTTTTGATTACAATCTCTGGGGATTATTCTTAGCCAGCTTCCTTGCAGCTACTGTTGTGCCGTTCAGTTCCGAGGCATTGCTTACTTACCTGATCGTCAACGGAACAGATGCAAATACTGCAGTTCTGGTAGCCTCAGCCGGCAACTGGCTGGGGGGAATGAGCAGCTACTTTATAGGTTATCTCGGCAAATGGGAGTGGATTGAAAAGTACCTGCGGATAAAACGTGAGACAATTGAAAAATGGCATGACCGCCTTTATAAACGAGGCGCAATTTTTGCCTTCCTCTCCTGGGTTCCCGGAGTGGGAGATGTTTTTGCCGTAGGACTTGGCATTTTACGCGCCAATATCCTCATAACGGCCATTGCCATGCTGGCCGGGAAATTTTTACGGTATGTGGTATGGGGATGGGTGACAGGCCTGGTATTCTAGATCAGCTTCCAGGGCTCCCGGTAGCTGTAGTGGAGCATACCGGTTTCCACGCCGTCTGCATCGTCAGCGAAAGCCTCTGTTGCCGGGTCCCACCTGATGGTTTTCTTTAGTGCCACAGCAATATTTCCAAGCGTACATACGGTACAGCTGCTGTGTCCGGTCTCCACAGGAACGACAGGGTCAGTCCTGTTCCGCACCGCCTCAATGAAATTCAGCTGGTGAGGTATTTTAGTTTCATACGGACCATCGTCAGCACCGGCAGCATCAGGTGGATTTAAAGCAGGATCTGAGGCGAGGTAATGTTCCCTCGAGACCTCGATCCATCCCTTGTCACCTCGGAATTTTACTCCCCTGGTTTTCTTTTCATTGAATGGCTCGGATGTCATCACCGTGCCGCTGGCATATTTCCAGGTTATGTACTCTGATCCGTCACCGATGGGTGATATTTCAACCGGTCCGCTTCCGTCCATGCCGAGGCCCCATTGCGCAATATCGAACATATGTGCTCCCCAGTCGGTAGTAAAGCCGCCGCCCGTCTCTTTATACCATCTCCATCCGGCCCAGAACTCCTCGTTTTTCGGAGGATTGAGCGAAATGGGAGGATTAAGCTCACTATTGAAGTGTATATTACCTGGCAGAGGGCCGAGCCATAAGTCCCAGTTCAGGTCAGCAGGCACCGGCTCTTCAGGCAGATTGTACGGTACCGGCGGAGGGCCTACATAGGCATTAACATTTGAAATTGTTCCTATCGCGCCAGTCTGAACCATTTTTACCGCATGCTGGAAATTAGGGTCGGACCGCTGCTGGCTGCCGATACCCAGTATCCTGCCGGTCTCCCGGACTGTCTTCCTGAGCTGTTGCCCTTCGAAAATTGTGAAAGTCATTGGTTTTTCCAGGTATACGTCCTTCCCTGCTTTTAACGCTGCAATGGCGATCATGGCATGGGCATGATCGGGTACAGCTATCACAACGGCGTCTATATCCGTTCTCTGTAACAGGTCATGGTATCTTTCATAGGTTGCAGCCTCAATCTTTTTCCCTGCCTTGTTATAAAACTTGTTAACCCTGTTTTCAAAGCGAGTCCGCTTGATCCCGTAAACATCGCATCCCGCAATCACTTCAACACCCGGGATCCTTATGAAGCCATCCGTCAGGAACATAGCCTGCTGGCCAAGTCCGATAAAGCCAAGCCTGATAAGACGGGTATCTTTTCCGGCTGTTGTTTTTGAACGTCCGCAGCCTGCGGAAGGAATTATCATGACGCCTGCAAAACCAAGTGCCGAGGCTTCTACGAACTGCCTTCTTGAAAGGACTATTCTTTTTTGTGTCATATCACTGAATTTTACAATAAAGGTATAATTTTAAAAACAGAATTAAAGATATCAATTGCTGATGAAAACTGCTGCACTTACACTTATAATGCTCTTTGTGCTATTAACCTGTTCAGAGGTGACGTCCGCTCCCGGTCTGAAGGGTAAGAAAATACTCATCGTTTACGGAGGCTGGGAGGGCCATGAGCCGGGCAAATTCATCGGTCTTCTTTACCCGTGGTTACTGTCTGAGGGCGTAGTTGCTGATACCTGCTCCTCCCTTGAGATATATACTGATAAGGAGTATATGAAAACCATTGATCTGGTGATCCAGGTCTACACCATGTCGGAGATAACTACCGCACAGGAAGAAGGCCTCCTGGAGGCTGTCAGAAACGGAACTGGCATTGCCGGCTGGCACGGAGGAATGGCCGACTCATTCAGGAACAACCCTGCTTACCAGTATATGGTGGGAGGACAATGGGTTGCTCATCCGGGAGGTGTCATCGATTATACCGTTAATATTTCTGACACAGAGGATCCGGTCACAAGAGGGCTATCTGATTTTAAAATGCACAGTGAACAATACTATATGCACGTTGATCCGAATGTTAAGGTGCTGGCAACAACCACTTTTTCTGGCGATCACGATTTCTGGGCAGATGGCTGCACAATGCCGGTAGTGTGGAAGAAGATGTACGGAAAGGGCCGTGTATTTTATACCTCCCTGGGACATGTCGCAGCAGACATGCAGGTACCGGAGGCTTTGGAAATCATTAAGCGGGGTATTCGCTGGAGCGCAGTGAGCAAATATGAACCGGCTGAAAAGTGGGGTTCACCTGTTTACTGATTTACCGATGCAATGAAAAAAGATTTGAAGTTGAAAACCCCGACTTTGTCAAAAGTCCCTTTACCGGGATGACGAAGGAGCATTACATCGGATGCGCTGGCATGGCTTACCGGTCGCTGGAGTTCGAAGCGCTGGAGAGGAAATTCACCCTGGCTGGGCCATTGATTCTCATTGACCCGGAGACAACAGTCAGGAACATTAAACTGAGGGAATAGATGGTAACAGAAGGTGTTAGTCAATCCGTCTGGTCCGGGGGAAGACATATCAGAGCCATCATCTGGCTGCCCGTTTTCACCGTCGAAAGATGTCAATGAATCAGGGAACAATACTGTCTCCCGTTTGTTATTTACAGTAGAGTCTTTGACATCTTAATCATGTAAGGGTAAATTAAATACAGGGACGTCATGAAAACAATTATTTCTTCATTGGTGCTGGTGTTGACCACCACAGCCGTTTTTCCTGCCACTGTGACAATTTCCAATTCCGGAAATTCCTTTAGTCCAGCCTCTGTTACAATAACAGCAGGCGATAATGTAATCTTCAATCTTGAGAGCTCTCATAATGCTGTTGAGGTAAGCCAGGCCACATGGAATGCCAACGGGAGCACAGCTCTTTCAGGCGGGTTTGAGGTCGCGTTTGGGGGAGGGAATGTGGCAGCCTCTTTTCTCACAGCAGGCACTCATTATTATGTATGCCGGCCCCATGTTTCATTTGGAATGAAAGGAACAATAGTCGTCCAGAACACAACCGGCATCGAAGACAGCAGCCTGCCTCCTGGTTTTTCAGTTTATCCGAACCCCGCACAAACATCAATAACGATTGAAGCGGAAGAGAACAATTCAGGTAATAAGCTGTATATCGCTGATCTCGCCGGCAAAATCGTTACAACGATAAATCCAGACTATGAAATAACCACAGTCGATATCAACAGCCTGGCACGCGGCACCTATATAATAGGTCAGGCTGACCGGAGAAAACGTTCCGTGAAGCTGATAAAACTGTAAAAACGTTGAAGTAGGTATCGGATTAAAAATAACTTATTTGACATTATCACCAATACCAGCCATGAGATTTGGTTTTCAATAAATTATTGACATTCCGGATAGGTTTCACCTTTAACCTCCATTTAAAGTAATTTATAGTTTGTGGTCTCTTAAGCTCAGGTCGATAACCTTAAGATTTAAAAAGTATTAACCATTAGCTTTGGAGACACGGGGTTCCATGATAAAAAATTCATCATTATGTCAATATTATTTTCACCTCTGACCATAAAGAGCATTACTTTTAAAAACAGGATAGTCATGTCGCCCATGTGCCAGTATTCAGCAACAGACGGATTTGCAAACGACTGGCATGTCGTTCATCTTGGGAGCAGGGCTGCTGGAGGTGTGGGGCTGATAATCACTGAAGCAACGGCGGTTTTGCCGGAGGGAAGGATCACTCCGGGAGACTTAGGTCTCTGGAGTGACGAGCATATTCTAGGACTCAGCAGGATTACCCATTTTATTCATCAGCAGGGTGCTGTTGCAGGAATTCAGCTTGCCCATGCAGGTAGAAAAGCCTCCTGTGCCGTACCGTGGGAGGGAGGTAAACAGCTGGTTTTAAAGCAGGGCGGATGGCAGACTGTTGCCCCGGGTAATACCCCGTTCATTGAAAGTGACACGCCATCTGCAGCATTGAATCAGGAAGGAATCGGCAAGGTGCTTTCCGGTTTCAGGGCAGCAGCGGAAAGAGCTCTAATTGCCGGTTTTAAAATAATCGAGATCCACAGCGCACACGGTTACCTGTTGCATGAGTTTTTATCTCCCCTGAGTAACAACCGCACGGACGAGTACGGAGGCGCTTTTGAGAACCGGACCCGTTTCTTGCGACAGGTCATTGAATCCGTTAAATCTGTCTGGCTGAAGCAATCCTGGAGGATGGAAAAGCCGACCTCGTGTTCTTTGGCCGGGAATTGCTGCGGAATCCTTATTTCCCGCTATCGGCTGCAAGAGAACTGGGAGAGGATGTAGAATGGCCAGTGCAATACCTACGGTCAAGATAAATCAGAGGTTGGCTCCCTGGCACTGATATAAAATTATCAAGCCAGATTCGCAATTCAAATATCAAAATCCGATTAAACTTATATATTTGCAGGCAATAAATTTAAAATGTGTTTATAATAACCTGATAATCTGAATTAAGATGAGAAATAAAGTGACTGGAATAATTGCAGGTCTTCTGGCCATACTTGCTCTTATAGGTACAAACGTGAAAGCGCAGACACGAAATGATGTGATAGCCTTTTATAATGAAGGAGCCAAGGCAATGCAGACTGATGTTCCTGCTGCCATTGCTGCATTTGAGAATGTGGTTACCACATCTGACAAGGTAGGCGAGGAAGCGGCTGACCTGAAACAAAAAGCCGTGCAGGTATTGCCAGGGTTATATTATAAGCTGGCAGCTACCGCTCTGAACGAAAAGAAACCGGCAGCGGAGATTATTTCTTTTTCAAAAACAGCTATAGCTGCATCAGAGAAGTATGGCAGCGCTTCAAATAAGGAGAAATCTCAGAAGGTCCTGGTACTGGGATATAACGCCATGTCCGTCGATTTTTTAGGGAAGGATGATTATGAAAATGCCCTGCTGGCGATTGACAGCCTTTTATTGATCAACCCCGATTATATAAATGCGATTTATAACAAGGCATTAATCTATGCAAAGCAGGATAAAGCAGACGCTTTTGAGGGAACGATTGATTTGTATCTTGAAAAGGTTAAGAGTGTAAATGATACAGCCAAGGTGCAAAAGGCATCCATAATGGCACTTGAATATTTCCGTGCCGACGGATCAAAAGCAAACCAGGCAAACAAACTTGATGAAGCACTTGCTTTGCTAAACAAAGCAGCAAAATACGGCGATGACAAGGATCTTTTCTACTTCTTTGCCGATGTCAATAATAAAAAGGGAAGTTTCGACAGCGGGGCAGAATATGCACAAAAAGGGCTTGATATGGAAACGGGTAATGCCGAAGCAAAAGCGAAATTCTTCTACCAGCTTGCCGTTGCCCAGGTGGGCAAAGGACAAACTGCAGAGGCATGTGCATCATTTAAGAATGCCCTGTACGGACCCTTTGCAGAAGCTTCCAGGGCACAACGAACTAACCTGAAATGTGAATAGGATTCAGCTGAACACTGAAACCGTACTCTAAACAAGTTTTGCCGAAAGGGATATAGTTACTGCCTTAAGCGCCCGGGAAACAGGACAATTGACTTTTGCTGCTCCGGCAAGCTCGAGGAACTTCTCTTCTGTAATTCCCGGGACATTTCCAGTCAGATCGAGGTTGATACCGGTGATCTCAAAATGGTCTGATATTTTTTCGATACTGACTGCAGCCTCAACTTTCAGCTCGGTGACTGTGAATCCTGCTCCGGTCAGTGCATAACTCAGCGCCATGGCATAGCAGCCACTGTGAGCGGCAGCTATCAGTTCTTCAGGGTTAGTGCCGGCGAGACCGTCTTCGTTCTTAAATCGCGTTGTGGATGAATACGGAGTTTTGTTAAGCACTCCGCTTGTTGAAGAGAGACTTCCTTTGCCCTCTGCCCCGTTTCCCTGCCATATGGCTGTTGCTTTACGTTTCATGATTTTCTGTTTGTATTTCTGTTAGTTAAACCGTTACCCTGACCCCAGGGGTAAGAATTATATCAAAGGTAATTTTATTGAACATTATACGGATAACAATAAAACCAGTTTCTTGTTTGAATTTGCCGGGACATATTTTCTTCGAGGCATCGCATCAGATTTTTATGTAAACAAACATTACCCTTTGCAATCCTGATAAGTTTTCTAATTTTGAACCAGACTTTAGTGATTTAAAACAGAAACTATGGCCAGAAGAAAATGCATGCGCATTGTAAGAGGACAAAATGCCGTTGACGGAGCCGGGGTGCGTCTGCGCAGGGTCCTGGGATTGAGTTCTGTTGAAGATTTTGACCCTTTCTTAATGCTGGATGGGTTTGATTCTACCAATCCCAATGATTACATAAAGGGTTTCCCCTGGCACCCTCACCGCGGAATTGAGACGGTCACCTACCTGTTAAAGGGAGAAATAGAACATGGAGACAGCCTGGGCAACAAGGGGTTCATACGCGATTATCAGTGTCAGTGGATGACAGCAGGATCAGGGATCATTCACCAGGAGATGCCTAAAGCCTCTGAAAGACTGTTGGGATGTCAGCTCTGGGTCAATCTTCCGAAGAAAGAGAAAATGACAAAACCGGCCTACCGTGACGTCAGGCCTCAGGATGTTCCGGCGGTTCAGGAAAAGAATGCAACAGTCAGGGTATTATCCGGCAGCTACCATGACCAGAAAGGCGCTGTGAAAGGTGAGTATGTGAAAGTTCAGTACCTGGATGTGGTGCTTCAGCCAGGAAGCACCTGGCATTATCAGGAAACACCCAATGATCAGACCCTGTTCCTCTATCTGATCGAAGGAACTTTAGCTGCAGATGATGCGCTTACTGACTTTGAAGAAAAAAACTGTGCGATCCTGATGTCAGCTTCATCGGCTGGCAGCTCTGACTTTGATGAGGTAATTGTTAAGGCAGGTGATCATGGAGTAAAATTCCTGCTCATAGCTGCCAGGCCATTAAAAGAAACAGTTGCCTGGGGCGGACCAATCGTTATGAATACTGAAGCAGAGCTGAATGAAGCCTTCAGGGAACTGAAAGACAACACCTTCATTAAGCACGACAGGCCTCAGGAACTCTGAATTAACCATCGGTGCCGCGGTGCCGTATATAAACCAGTTGAATTAAATCATTATACTTAAAATTTCAGAAAGCTATGGATCAGAAGAAAAAATGGGTCTTTATTATTAATCCTACAGCCGGTAACGGATATGCGCTCAGCCTGGCTGACAAGATCGCGGAAATGATCCGCAAACATAACCTGGATGGAGAACTGATCTATACTGTGGGTAGAGGTCATGCAGCCACATTATCAAAACAGTTTGCAGAGAATGGATTCAAATTCATTATAGGTGTTGGTGGCGACGGTACGATCAACGAGATTGCTGCTCCGCTGATCTTTAAGAAAGATATAGTGGTCGGGTTAATAGGCGCCGGAACCGGAAATGACTTCATCCAGATCACAGGCTTTCCGGGGCGGTTTGAAGACAAAGACTGGGAGGCATTCTTTAATGCTAATGTTGCAGTCATGGATGTCGGGCAATGTAATGACAAGATTTTTCTTAACGGGATGGGACTGGGTTTCGATGCCCAGGTAGCCGCGGAAAATTATACCGCGCCTGGTGAGGTAAAACCGGGAGGGAAGAGCAAGTATATATGGCATATTCTGAAGACACTGCTGTTCTTTAAGGAAAAAAAGATGACAGTCATCTCCGGCGGGAATACTCATGAGACAGACTGTTTCATCAACACTATCGCCAACGGCAGAAGGTTTGCAGGAAGCTTCTTCCTTACCCCGAAAGCAATTGCAAATGACGGACTACTGGATGTCTGTTCAATAAAGAGGTTAACATTTTTTCAGAGGCTTAACATCCTGCTCAGGGTTCCGAAAGGGACACACATAAATGATCCGAAGGTAAATTATTACCAGACGGACAAGCTAAGCCTGGAATTTCCGTCTGAGGTTCCCTTTCATGTGGACGGTGAATTATTTTTTTCGAAACATTTTGAAGTCAGTGCGCTACCGGAAGCCTTGAATATAATTTATAATCCGGGAGGAGATCATTTTTTTAAAGTCTGAAAGAAGCAAAACAGTTTGTTCTTCCGGGTCTGCCTTCATGAATTCTTCTGCTAGAAGTCTCCTTCGGCATTTCCGAACAACCTGAAATTGTATGTCAGCATAAAGATCGGTTGTGCGAAGATCGTCATCTGGTATCCGTTGACGACTCCTCCTTCATTCCTGAAATATATCGAATAGGGATTCTTTCTTCCCAGGACATTATAGACTGTTGCAGTCAGTGATGAGTGATTTAGTTTTTTTGCCCTCAGGTTACCGTTCATTGTGGCTGAAAGATCAAGTCTCATGTAATAAGGTATCCGGTAGTCATTTCTGTTTGAGTAATACACCTGATCTGAATTATAAAAATTATAAAAAGCTACCGGGTAAGTGATCGGCCTGCCGGTGTTATAAATGAAGTTGGAGGTAAGGTTGAAACGCCGCGATGCTTTGGCGTTGATAACGATCTTAAGATCATGCGGCTTGTCATAGTTTGCAGGGAAATAGTTGCCCCGGTTCACTTTTTCTTCTTCAAACCGGCCGTCAACCTTCATAAATACTCTCGAGTAAGTGTAGCTAATCCAGCCTGTTACACTACCTGACTGTTTCTTCACCATCACTTCCACGCCGTATGCCTTGCCGTCGCCGTTCAGTATATCTGTTTCGAGGTGCTCATTCATCAGTAATTCAGCGCCACCCTTATAGTCAAGAGTGTTTTTCAATATCTTATAATAACCTTCAACCGAAGTCTCGACAGCTTTCCTGTCAAAGTTCAGGTAATAGCCGGCAGAGACCTGGTCACCTCTCTGTGGCTTGATATAGCTGTCGCTTAACTTCCAGATATCAACAGGCGACATGGAAGTGGTATTGGATATCATATGAAGGTATTGGTATGCCCTTTGCGCGCCTATCTTTACTGATGATCGGGGTGTAAGCAAAAACCTTGATGAGAACCTGAATTCAAGACCGGGATAAGTCTTAACCATCTCTCCGCTGTTATAGGTGACGGTGTCAGTTATTGTTTCAACAGTCCTGGGCAAATCCTCATAATACAGGTACTCTGTCTGCGGGCCCTGATACATATAGTAAGTACCTCGCAGGCCGGCTGAAACGGACAGCCTGGGAGTGATTTCATATTCATCACTCAGGTACAGTGAAGGTTCCAGTGCCTGCTCTGCCTCCAGCTCCTTTGGTATTATATCGGAATAGTCTCCGAACGGTTCCTGCCTTCCGGGAAGGAGGGAATATGAGGTTGCATCAATTCCAAACTCAATCCTGTGATTTGCTGCCGGATTGTATGTAAAATCTGTCCTGATGATTGTTTGTTTCAGGTCATAATACATGTTATTATAATTTGTTGAATCGGATTTTGTGGTGAGCTGATAGTCATAATTGCTCATAATGGCGAAGAACTGTGCTGACAGTTTTCTTCCGAAAGAGTGTTTCCATTTCAGAGTTGCTGCCGTGTTGCCATAGTTAAACCCGCTCTCCATGTAATAGTCAAACCTGTCATTACTTATATAGCCGGAAAGAGAAAGAGAGTTCTTCTCATTCAGGTCGGCGCTCAACGATCCCTGTATGTCATAGAAGCCTGCCGTACTCTGGCTCAGGATAGGGTCGCTGAGCATGCTGAGAAGCCAGTCGGAATAAGTGGCTCTCGCTCCCAGAATGAACGAGACTTTATCTTTTATTATCGGACCGTCAACCATCAGTCTGCCGGTCACAGGGCTTATTCCGCCGCTTACTTTTATCTTTTCCTTATTACCCTCTGTGGGTATTATTTCCATCACCGAGGAAAGCCTGCCTCCATATTTTGCCGGCATCCCGCTTTTAAAAAGTGTGACATCGGCTATCAGATCAGAGTTAAATGCACCGAAAAATCCGAAGAAATGTGATGAATTGAGTATTGGCGCATAATTCAGAAGAATAAGATTCTGGTCCGTGCTTCCCCCGCGAACATTATATCCTCCCGAGGCTTCCCCGACGGTTTGTACTCCCGGGAGCATCAGTGAGCTTTTAAGCAGGTCAGCTTCACCCAGACCCAGCGGTATTTGTTTCAGCATTTTAACATTGATCTTTTCAATGCCTATCCGGGTGTTTTTTACATTATTTTCCCGGTTGGCGGAAACTATCACTTCATCAATCTGATTAGTGCTTTCAGTCAGTGTAACATCCAGAGATCCGTCTGAATAGATTATAATATTGCGGCTGGAAGACTTCATCCCGATCATCCTGTAATCAATACGATATTGTCCGGGAGGCAATGAAATTGAGTAATACCCGACATTGTTTGTCATAGCTCCTGATTTGAGCTTATCGACATAAACGACCACGCTGGGAATAACCGCCCCGTCCGCAGCATCTCTCACGACTCCTGATAGAATAACTCTCTCCTGAGATTTGGTGGCAGACGCTCTCCCGATCTTGAATATTTTATATTCATCACTTATCGACTGGTCTTCTGTTTTCGTGACGGGCCTCACAAAATCGTCTGTCGCCGCCGCAGCATAATTCCTCCTGATGTATTCGGAATACTCCTTCCCAAATCCGGTTTTGATTGAATATCCTTTTGATAGAATGACTTTTTCGTCTTCAGTGATAATAAATGACAGGCCTTCGCGCCGCAGGGCATTGTCGAGGACCCCGTCAACGGTGCTGTTCTCAGCCTTCACGGTAAGGTAAAGGCTGTCGACCCACTTATCTGAATAATATATCTTTACCGGGACCTTTTTTTCAATGGTATCAACCATGTCGCTGAACAGTATCCGGCTGAACTGGAATGTCAGGTTGTTATCCTGCCCGCAGACATGAACGATCAGGTTCAGGAGCATTATTATAAAGAAGATTCTTTTCATCAGTATGTCCAGAAGTGCTTCATGGGTTGTCGAACAATCTTAATACACTTATTATCCGGTTCATATTTGCTTTGCGAACATTTATCTTATACATGTCTGTAATCTTTTTCATCTCAGCTGACCTGGCGCCGGACATTTTTATGAACTGGCCGGCTGCGATTTCCATGGCAGTCTCCTGTGACAGCCCTTTGAAAGAACACAAAAGGAGAAGAAGCAGCAATGATAGTCTTGCCATGATTCTGGGAAGGTCCAATAATTTCATCGAAATAACTAATATTATTTTTAAAAAGGTACCGCTTAACAATATTTAATGTTTCCCCGATGATTATGCGTTTCGGGTGGCAGCGGGAAAGTATATAATTCAATTTTTGTCGATTCTCGGTTGCCGGCATAAAGCAGAAGTACTGGGCGAATAAGAAATCGGACGTGATAGATATAGGGAACACAGTGCCTGCAAATACCGGCTAATGATTCAGTATTATGTGGAAGGTTTTGCTGCTGACGGCAAGGGGGGTTGTAGTGTTTCTTCCTTTACGGTCAGAAATTAAGCAGCAGTCCTAACAGTGCTATTCCCGTACCTCCGGCAATCAGGCTGTCAAACCTGTCCAGAAAACCACCGTGTCCGGGGATCAGATTGCTGAAGTCCTTCACGTTATACTTCCTTTTGTAAATCGACTTTGCGGTGTCTCCAGCAAATGCAAAAATGACTACAACAACTGCAAATAATATTGCATTTATCTTTGGCGCGATGATTAGGTTTTTGAAAACGAAACCACTCAGGACGGCAATAAGCCCTCCTCCAACAAGGCCTTCAACCGTCTTGTTGGGACTGATCTTGGGAAAAAGCTTTGTTTTGCCAAAGAGCTGGCCTGATACCTGGCTGAAACCGTCAAAGATGCAAATGATAAGAAAGGCAAACAGTATAATCCCTTTGTCCATCCGGCTGAAAACAAAAAATCCGGCAGAGAAAAGCGCCAATATAAATAATGAGATCCAGAAGAAATTCCTGAAGTTGTATCCCGACTCCCTGAACAGCTTATACAGTTCGGCAAATCCAACAACGATAATCAGAACTGCCAGTATCCGGAAAGCAACGGGGTTAATAGCAATACTGAAGAATACAATATTGGTAATAATAAAGTAGTTGATATGTTTTATCCAGGCCTTGCGTTTTGCCTGCGGTTCTTTTTTCCTGTTGATGAGAAAAATGCCTATTGTTCCCAGTAAATAATAAACCAGGATGACAGTATAGATAACCCAAACTGTTTTCATTATCTGTCGAGGTAAGGTATTACTTCAAATGCGCTTATGATCATTACAATGCCAAAGAGTATCATGCCCAGGGCATACCAGAGGCGAATAGGGCCGTCTATACGTTCCAGTTTCGCACCCTTTAGCAGTTTTGGTCCGACCAGGGCCCCGAGTATTGTCCCGGCGGTAAGGAAATAGACCAGGGTAAGATCAATCTCTCCTACCAGAAAGTGAGCTCCAAGGGCAGAGGTGGTATTAGCCATGACAACCATCAGGGATGTACCGATCACAACTTTAACCGGTTTGCGCATTGCCAGCAACCCTGCCTGCGACGGTGTTGCGCCGGTTGTCCCGAAGGTAGCGGTTATGACCCCTGCCAAAAAGCCAAAAAATGTGCCTTTGGCAATTTGTTTAAATTTTGGATCTTCAGATTTTTCAACTCCGTTAGCCTCATCCTTCTTCTTATTCAGGAAGCTTCTGATCATAAGTAAGGCAATCAGAATAGCGTAAGAGCCATAGCATATTATTAATTGTTTATGGGTAATCAGGTTTGTAAAACTTGCGCCTCCCAGGGCCCCTAAAATACCGGCAGCGGCCATAATCAGCCCCAGGCGGACATCAATATTATCATTCCGGTAATGTCCGATTGAGCCGATGATGCAG
>Ga0209254_10001084_pt1 | contig 24020 bp, 22 predicted proteins | sample FrelakmetDIP11DI_FD_187148 | JGI IMG/M metagenome (GOLD analysis project Ga0209254, IMG submission 187148) | Freshwater lake sediment microbial communities from the University of Notre Dame, USA, for methane emissions studies - DIP11 DI (SPAdes)... | ecosystem: Environmental > Aquatic >...
ATCACCTGGGTCGGCACCTGCCACAACCCGGCGGACGATCGCGACTACCTGATCTCGTACAACGACTGCTGCGGAAAATCCATGTGCCCCCGATGCGGTTGCCACAACACGGAGCGCGCGCGCCCGGTCTATTACCCGGCCAAGAGCAGCAGCGTGTTGTGGTGCTTCGGCACCGAGAGCCGCGCGTATCACTGCACCGTGAGCCTCGTGCTCGGCGTGGTGGATGACTAGTCCTGGTGGCGATTCGCGACGCCGCCGCAGTAATGTGCTGAGAGTCCTGGCTGCCGGCGTCGCCGGGGCGATTGCGGTCGCCGCGTCGGCCGATCCGCGCAGCGACTATCTGCTGCACTGTGCCGGTTGCCACCTTGCCGACGGCCGCGGAGTTCCCGGGTCGGTGCCAGCCCTGGCGGGCCCGCTCGGCCGGATCGCGTCATCGCCCGAGGGGCGCGACTACCTCGCCCGCGTGCCGGGCGCGGCGCAGGCGCCTATCAGCGATGAGGCGCTGGCAGCCGTGTTCAACTGGCTGCTGCTCGAGTTCAACCGCGATACCCTGCAGCGCGATTTCCGGCCGCTGCTTGGCAGCGAAATAGCCCGGTCCCGTGCCCGGGTCCTTGCGGATCCGCTCAAGCTGCGCAGCGAGCTCTGGCCCGAATCGACACCCTACTGAGCGGTGGACCATAGGGGACTGTCCCCTCCTCGCCCGGAAAAGGTGAACGTCCCGGTTTATTGGTGATACTGCGGCGACAGATCCTGTACCGCCGCCACCATCGCCGCGACGTTCTCCGGATCGACACCCGGCTGGATGCCGTGCCCCAGGTTGAAGACGTGTCCCGGCCCGCGGCCGTAGCTCTCCAGCACGCGCGCGACCTCCGCGCGGATCGCCGCGGGCGTCGCGAACAGCACGCCCGGGTCGAGGTTGCCCTGCAGCGCCACGCGGCCCTGGGTGTCGCGCCGCGCGGCTGAGAGTTCCGTCATCCAGTCCACGCCGAGTGCGTCTGCGCCGGAAGCCGAAAGCCTCTCGAGCCAGGCGCCGCCGCCCTTGGTGAAGAGGATCACCGGCACGTGCCTGCCCTCGCGCTCGCGGATGAGGTCGGCAACGACTTGCTCCATGTAGGCGAGCGAGAACTCGTAGTAAGAGCGTGTCGACAGGATCCCGCCCCAGGTGTCGAAGATCATCAGCGCTTGGGCGCCCGAAGCGACCTGCGCATTGAGATAGTCCGTGGTCGCTCGCGCCAGCTTGCCGAGCAGCCGGTGCAGCGCCTGCGGATCACCGTAGAGAAGCGCCTTGGACTTCGGGAAGTCGCGGCTGCTGCCGCCCTCGATCATGTAGGTCGCGACCGTCCAGGGCGAGCCTGCGAAGCCGATGAGCGGCGCGCGGCCCGCAAGTTCGCGGCGGATCAGCGCCACCGCATCCATCACGAAGCGCAGCTCCCGGCCGGCGTCGGGCACCGGGAGCGCATCGATATCAGCCGCGCTGCGCACCGGCCGCTCGATGCGCGGCCCTTCGCCCTCCTCGAACGTGAGCCCGACGCCCATCGCCTTCGGGATCATCAGGATGTCCGAGAAGAGTATCGCGGCGTCGAGCGCATAGCGCGCAAGCGGCTGCAGCGTCACCTCGCAGGCGAGCTCCGGGTTGGTCGCCAGGCCAAGGAAGCTGCCTGCCTTTGCGCGCGTCGCGCGGTACTCCGGGAGGTAGCGGCCCGCCTGGCGCATGAACCACACCGGCGTACGATCCACCGGCTCGCGCGCCAGCGCGCGCAAGAACCGGTCATTCGCCAACGCGGTCATTTGCCCGGGAAGATCCCGGCGATGGTCGCCTGGATCGACTCGGCGGCAGCGCGCGGATCCGCGGCGTCGCGGATCGGGCGGCCGACCACGATGTAGTCGGCGCCGTTCGAGAATGCCTCGGCGACGCCGACCACGCGCTTCTGGTCGTCCACGGGACGGTTCTCAACCGGGCGGATGCCCGGCGTCACCACGATCAGGCGGTCGTCCACGCCGGCGCGCAGCTTCTTTGCCTCGAGGCCCGAGGACACGACGCCTACGCAGCCCGCGGCCAGCGCGCGCCGCGCGCGAGAGAGCACCAGCGCCTCGACGTCGCACTGGAAACCGAGGTCGTCGAGGTCACCGCGGTCGAGGCTGGTCAGCACCGTCACGGCGAGGATGCCGACGCCGTTGGCGGCCCCGGCCGCGGCCTCCATGATGGCCTGGTTGCCGTGCACGGTCGTGAAGGTCACGCCGCGGTTGCCGAGATTGCGCACGGCCGCCGCGACGGTTGCCGGTACGTCGAAGAGTTTGAGGTCCAGGAACACCTTGTTGCCGCGTCCGACCATCCAGTCGAGCAGCTCGAAGGCGCCGCCCGACATGAAGAGTTCGAGTCCCAGCTTGTAGAAGGAAACGGAATCGCCGAGGCGGTCGGCGAGCCGGCGCGCATCGTCCGCGGTCGGGACGTCCATCGCGAAGATCAGGCGCTCGCGCGCGGGTATTTCGGCTCTGGCCACTCGGTCCTCCTGGCGGGCGCTCATGCTAGCAGCCTCGCGTGTTCCTGGAAGGCGAACCGGTCGGTCATGCCGGCGATGTAGTCGGCGACCGCTCGCGCCCGGCCGGCCATCCCGGATCCAGCCTCGAGCGCCCTCGCCGCATCGCGGTGCTCGGCGGGCATGCGGCCGACGTCGGCCATGAACTGCTGGAAGAGATCTTCCAGCACCTGGCCCGCTCCCACGCGCACGCCCTGCATCTTCTCGTGGTGGTACAGCCGGGTGCGCAGGAACTTCTTCATCTCCCGGTGCTCGCGCTCGCGCTCCGCCGAGAATCCAATCAGCGGCCCCGGCTGTGCGCGCACGGCCTCGATGTCGGCGGGATTTGCCGCCGCAATACGCCGGGCGGACTCCTCGATCAGGTCGCTCACGACATCATGGATCATGCGCCGGATGACCTCGTGCACCAGGCGTCGGCCGGGCAGCTCGCCGTAGCGCGCGAGCACGGCATCGTGGTGGCGCGCGAACAGCGCGACGTCGCGCAGCTCTTCGGCCTCGACGAGGCCCGAGCGCAGGCCGTCGTCGACGTCGTGGTTGTTGTAGGCGATCGCGTCGGCGAGATCCGCGATCTGCGCCTCGAGGCCCGGTTGCCGACGCTCGATGAATCGCCGGCCGAGGTCGCCGAGCTGGCGCGCATTCGCGAGCGAGCAATGCTTCAGGATTCCCTCGCGCGTCTCGAAGCACAGGTTGAGCCCGTTGAACCCGGCATAGCGCTCCTCGAGTTCGTCCACGACCCGCAGCGACTGCAGGTTGTGCTCGAAGCCGCCGTACTCGCGCATGCAGTCGTTCAGGACATCCTGGCCGGCGTGGCCGAACGGCGTGTGGCCAAGGTCATGCGCGAGGCAGATCGCCTCGGTCAGCGGCTCCGACAGCGAGAGCGCCGCGGCGACCGAGCGGCCGATCTGCGCCACCTCGATCGAGTGGGTGAGCCGCGTGCGGTACATGTCGCCTTCGTGATTGATGAACACCTGCGTCTTGTAGACCAGGCGCCGGAAGGCGTTCGAGTGGATGATGCGGTCGCGGTCGCGCTGGAACTCGCTGCGCCAGTCGGCCGGAGGTTCAGGATGGCGCCGCCCGTGCGAGTTGCGCTCCCGGGCCGCCCAGGGTGCGAGTCCGCCATCCGGGTCGCGGCCGAGCCTCATGCGCCTGCCCGCTCCTCCAGCAAAGCCTCCAGTGCCCCGCTCGGATAGTCGTCGGAGACGACTGCGCGGCCGATGCCCTCCAGCAACACCAGCCGGATCGCGCCACCCTTCACCTTCTTGTCCATCGCCATGAGCTCGAGCATGCGCGGGGCGCCGAGCCGCGGCGGGTCGACCGGCAGGCCGGCGGCGGCGAGCAGCGCGCGCACGCGCTGCGCGTCGGCACCCGGCAGCCGCCCGAGGCGCGCGGAGAGCTCGGCGGCGAGTACGAGGCCTGCGGCGACGGCCTCGCCGTGCAGCACGAGGCCGTAGCCGGCCCCTGCCTCGATCGCGTGGCCGAAGGTATGACCGAGGTTCAGGAGCGCGCGGCGGCCCAGCTCGCGCTCGTCCTCGGCGACGATCGCGGCCTTGATCGCGCAGGCGCGGCAGATTGCCTCGGCAAGCGCCGCGGGCTCCTTTGCCAGCAGGCGCGCCATGTTCGCCTCCAGCCAGGCGAAGAACGCGGCGTCCGCGACGAGGGCGGCCTTGACGATCTCCGAGAGGCCCGCGCGCAGCTGCCGGTCGGGCAAAGTCGTCAGGGTATCGGTGTCTGCAAGCACGGCGGTCGGCTGGTGGAACGCGCCGATCAGGTTCTTCCCGCCCGGGTGGTTGACGCCGGTCTTGCCGCCGACGGAGGAGTCGACCTGCGCGAGCAGCGTCGTCGGCAGCTGCACGATCGCGATGCCGCGCTGGTAGGACGCGGCGGCAAAGCCGGCGATGTCGCCGATCACGCCGCCGCCGAGGGCGAGCACTATCCCGTCGCGGTTCAGCCGCCCTGCGACCAGCGCATCGATGATGACGGCGACATTGCCGAGCGTCTTCTGTTCCTCGCCGCCCGGCAGCACGCAGAGCTCGAACGGTCGGCCGGCGAGCCCCTGCTCCAGCCTCGGCAACCAGAGCGGCGCGACCACGTCGTCCGTCACGACCAGCAGCTTTCCCGCCGCGGCATGTTCCGCCAGCAGCGCCTGCGAACCGAGCAGCCCGGGCCCGACCAGGATGGGGTAGCTGCGCTTGCCGAGCCTGACGTCGAGGCGCTGCATCAGGTTCTCCCGGCGTCGGCGAGAGCGTGCGCGATGTCGCCGGCGACCGCCGTCGGCGCACGCCCGTCGGTGCGGATCGTGATCGCTGCAATCGAGCGATAGAGCGGGTCACGGACCGCCGCGAGCTCCTCGAGGCGGGCGCGGCGGTCGGTCCCCGTGAGCAGCGGGCGATGGTGGCTCCTGCGCGTGCGCTCGAGCTGCTGCTCGACGGTGGTGTCCAGGAGCACGACCGTGCCCCTTGCAGCGAGCCGTTCGCGGTTCTCCGGCAGCAGCACCGCGCCGCCGCCGGTCGCGAGCACGATGGCAGGCAGTTGTGTCAGCGAGTCGATCACGTCCCGCTCCCGGATGCGGAAGCCCTCCTCACCCTCGCGCTCGAAAATGTACGCGATGTCGACGCCGGTGCGCGACTCGATCTCCGCGTCGCTGTCCACGAACGGTTGGCCGAGCCGGCTCGCCAGCGCCCGCCCGACCGCGGTCTTGCCGGAACCCATCGGACCTATGAGGAATACGCTGCGCATCTTTCTGGTGCCGGGTCGTAGGTTTCGTAGTTTACGGGGATCCGTAAACTACGAAACCTACGACCCGGCACCAAAAGAACGGCCGCCCGGGGGCGGCCGTCTGGTGGTCGTCGGAGCGGGGTCACTCGATCGTCGAGCCCTCGCGCAGGATCTTCGGCGTGACGAAGATCAGCAGCTCGTCGCGGTTGTTGACCTTGCTCTTGGTCCGGAACAGGCCACCGAGGACCGGCACGTCGCCGAGGCCTGGCACCTTCTTGACCGAGTCGCGGCGCTCCGTCTCCATGATGCCGCCCAGCACGACCGTCTGGCCGTCCTTGACCAGCACCTGGGTCTGGATGTTGCGCGTGTCGATCGAGGGGACGAAGCCGCCCGTCGCGCTCGGCACGAGCTGGCCGACGCTGTCCTTGGTGACCACGAGGTCGAGGATCACGCGGTCGTCCGGCGTGATCTGCGGCGTCACCTTCAGCGACAGCACCGCCTTCTTGAACTGCGTGGTCGTCGCGCCGCTGGATGCGGACTCCTGGTACGGGATCTCGACGCCCTGCTCGATGATCGCCTCGCGCTGGTTCGCCGTGATGACGCGCGGGGTCGACTTGATCTCGCCGCGGCCCTCGTTCTGGGCGGCCGACAGCTCGAGGTCGATCAGGAAGTCATCGAAGTCGAGGATCGACAGGGCGATGCGGCCGGCCGGATTTGCGACCGGCATGTTCACGTTGTAACGCTCGAACGCCGGGCCGAACGGCACCTGGACCGGGAACGGCTGGCCCGAGTTGGCCAGGTTGTCGAGCGCCGAGCCCATGATCGTGTCGGTCGCCTGGGAGCTGCCGCTGATCGCCATCAGGTCCTTGACGTCGTCGGAGACGCGCGTGAAGCCGGCACGGACGCCGAGGTCGCGGCTGAAATCGTCGGCGACGATCACGATGCGCGACTCGATCAGCACCTGGCGGACCGGGATATCGAGCGTCGCGACCATGGTGCGGATCGCCGTGAGGTTTTCGGCCGTGTCCTGCACCAGCAGCGTGTTGGTGCGCTCGTCCGTGCTCACGTTTCCGCGACTGGAGAGCAGTGAGCCGCCGCCGCCCGACTTCATGAGGCGCGCGATCTCGGACGCCTTCGCGTAGTTGACGGTCAGGAACTCGGTGCGAAGCGGAGCAAGCTCCTGGATGTCCTTCTGAGCCTCGAGCTCGGCCTTCTCCTGGGCTGCGAGTTCGGCCTGCGGCGCCACCAGGATCACGTTGTCCTTGCGGCGCATGTCGAGACCCTTGGTCTTCAGGACGATGTCGAGGGCCTGGTCCCAGGGGACGTTCTGCAGGCGCAGCGTCACGCGGCCCCTGACGGTGTCGGACACCACGATGTTCTGCCCGCTGGTGTCGGCGAGGAGCTGCAGCAGCGGCCGGACCTCGATGTCCTGGAAGTTGAGCGTCAGGCGCTCTCCGGTGAAGACCTTGTCCCTGGCCGCGACGGCGGCCGTCGCGCGCGCGCGCGGACGGACCTCGACCACGTACTGGTTGTCCGTCTGGTACGCGAGCTGCTCGAAGTCGCCGGTCGCCGTGACGATCAGGCGGGCGCCGCTGCCGGCGCGCATCGTGTCGAACATCGTCACGGGGGTCGCGAAATCGACCACGTCGAAGCGCTTGATGAGGTCCTCGGGCAGCGACACTCCGGTGAAGTCAACGACCACGCGGTTGCCTTCCTGCTTGAGGCTGGCGGGCGTCGCCGGGTCGGAGAGCTGGATCACCACGCGGCCGGCGCCTTCCGGCGAGCGGCGGAAATCAACCCCCTTGATTACGCGGCCGCCTGCGGCCGCGGGTGCGCTGGCTGCAGCCTGCGCGCTGGCGGCGGCACCTGCTGCACTGCCGAGCGTGACGATGACGCTGTCGCCCTCAGCGACTGCGCTGTACGGCACCAGCGAGTCGAGGTTGAACACGATGCGCGTACGACCCGTGGCCTCGGCGGCGACGATCGTGTCCACGCCGCCGGCGCCGACGTCGATGCGCCGGTTTTCGAGCGCGAGCCCGACGTCCGGCAGGTCGACCGAGAGCCGCGCGGGGCGGTCGATCGTGAAGGTCAACGGCTGTGGCGCCGTTCCGTCGGTGCGCAGCCTGACCTGCAGGGTCGAGCCCTGCATCGGCAGCACCTCCACGGCCGTCAGCCGGGCGCTGCCCTGGGCTGATGCGAGCTGCGACCACGCGATGGCCATGACGGCAAGTGCGCCGCCAAGCCATTGCGCGATGTCGCGCGCCGCATTCATGTTCCACACCGTCGTACGGTTGTTGCCAGCCATCAGACTTACTCCCGGAAAATCAGTCGGCAAGGGCCAGCGCCGCGGGGCGCTCGAGGTATCCGCCAAGTCCGTCAGGAACGATCTCGATCAGAGTTATTCGCGCATCGGCTACGGCCATCACCCGGCCATCGTTCTGGCCCAGGTGATTGCCCGGCAGCACACGGTGAATCAGCCCATCCTTGGTCTGGACCAGGCCGTAGTTCCCGCCGCCGAGGCGCAGGGTCCCCACCATCCTCAGCGTGTCGAGCGGGAACTGCTCAAGGTACTCGCGCGGGCGCTGCGAATCCGGCCGCGGTCCGGTCGGGTTCTCGCCGGCGAGGCTCTGCAGGAACGGCGAGCGGCGGTCCAGCATCTGGTATTCGTGGCTCACGTAAGGGCGCACTTCCGGCAGCGGCTGGATACGGCCGCCCGGGCGCTCCTTGGCTTTCTCGATCTCGGCGCGCAGGCCGTCTAGACCGTCGCCGCAGCCGGCGAGACCGAGCGTCGCCGCGATGCCGGCGATGGTGAGCATCTTGCGCATGCGTTCCTGGCTCATGTCTTCTTTTCCTGTTCGCGCTCGCGCCGGGTCTTGCTGCCCTTCTTGCCTTTGCTGTCGTCGGCAGCGGCAGGCGCACCCGCCTCGCCCTCGTCGAGGTAGCGATAAGTCTTGGCCGTCAGGTTGAGCGTCAGCGAGTCCGACGGCGCAGGCGCGCTGCCGCGCGCGCCCTTGGCCGCGCGCCCGGCCCCGCGCGTGATCTCGATGTCATGCAACGTCACGATGCGCGGCAGCGCCGCGATACCGGACACGAACTGCCCGAACTCGTGATAGCCGCCCGTGAGCTGGATCTTGATCGGCAGCTCGGCGTAGAAGTCCATCTTGGTCTCGGAGCCAGGCTGGAACAGCCGCTCCTGCAGGCCGGCGGCCAGGCCGGTCTGCGAGATATCGACCAGCAGCGACGGCACCTCGGTCTTGCCCGGGAGCTGCCGGAGCATCGCGCCGAAGGTGCGTTCGATCTCCGCGAGCTGCTGGCGGTAGGCCTCCAGGTTCGCGGCCTTGCGCTGCTTTTCGTCAAAGGTCGCCCACAGCGACTTCTGCTCTGCCTGCGCCTTCAGCAGCTGCGGCCGGTTGCCGTTCTCGCCCCACACGAAATACCAGACCAGCAGCAGGGTCGTGAAGACCAGCACGATCGCGACGCCCAGCGCGCGGAACAGGAACGGCCAGCGGCCGATGTCCTTGAAGTCGAGCTGCTTGAGTTGTTCGACGAACGTCATTTCCGCGCCTCCGAAACGCGCGTCGCGCGTTTCTCGCCCTGCTCTGCCTCGCCGGCGGGAGCCCGCTGGGATGCGAACAGGGTGAACTGGGCGCCGGGCCCGGCGTTGGCCCCGGTCTGTATGACCTTGAGCTCGGGCGACGACAGCGACTCTGAGGCGTCGATGTTGCGCATGAAGGCGGAGACGCGCGTGCTCGACTGCGCCACGCCGTTGAACTCAAGCTTCTTGCCCGACTGCTTGACCGAGGTCAGGTACACGCCCTCGGGCAGCGCGGCGACGATCTGGTCGAACAGCTTCACCACTTCGGGTCGGCTGGCCTGCAGGCGGTCGATGACCTCCATGCGCGAGATCATCCGGTCCTTCTGTTCTTCAAGCGCGAGGATCTGCTCGATCGCCTTGTCGAGTTCCGTGATCTCAGCCTTGAGGAGGTCGTTCCTGCGGCCCTGCGCGTCGATCATCGAGCTCACCGCCAGGTGCGCGAGCAGTGTGATCAGCGCGGCAAGACCGACGGCCGCGCCGAGCCCGATGAGGAATTCCTTCCGGCGCCGCTGGCGGAGTGCTTGCCGCCAGGGCAGTAGGTTAATACTTGGCATCTTGGTCGAAACTCCGCAGTGCCAGACCACACGCGAGCAGCAGTGCTGTCGCGTCCCGCGTCACACCGAGTGCCTTGGCCTTCGATGAGATCTTCATCTGCCCGAGCGGGTCCCCGCGCTCGGCTGGGATGCCCACGCGGCTCGCAATCACGTCCGCGACGCCGGGAATGTTGGCGCAGCCGCCGCAGATCAGGATCTGCTCCGGCTGGCTGCGGCCGCTGCCCGACGCCAGGTAGAACTGGAGCGAGCGGCTGACCTGCTGGGTCATGTCGTCGATGAACGGATCGAGCACCTCGGGCTGATAGTTCGAGGGCAGTCCGCCCTCTTTCTTGGCGCGTCCGGCTTCCTCCATCGAAAGCCCGTAGGTGCGCATGATCTCCTCGGTCAGCTGCTGGCCGCCGAAGGCGAAGTCGCGGGTGTACACGACGACGAGGTTCTTCAGCACGCTGAAAGTCGTGGTGCTGGCGCCGAAGTCGACGACGGCGATGGTGCGGTCGATGCCGCCGTCCGGCATCTGGTGAGTGAGCAGCTTGCAGGCGTTCTCGAGGGCGAAAGCCTCGACGTCGACCAGTTTCGCGACCAGGCCCGAGGCGTTCACCGCCGCGACGCGCTGCTCGACGTTTTCCGAGCGCGATGCCACGAGCAGCACGTCGCGCATGTCGGGGTCCTTCTCCGAGGCGCCGAGCACCTGGAAGTCGTAGCTGACCTCCTCCATCGGGAAGGGAATGTACTGATCCGCCTGCATCTCGATCTGCTGCTCGAGCTCGGAGTCCGAGAGGTTCTTCGGCATCTGCACGGCCTTGGTGATGGCCGCGTCGCCCGAGATCGCTACAGCGCATTCCCTGGACCGCACGCCCGAGCGCTTGACGGCGCGGCGAATGGCGTCACCGACGGCCACGGCGTCGACGATGGCCTTCTCGTTGATCGCATTGTGCGGGGTCGGCTCGGCAGCGTAAGCCTCGACCCGGTACTGCCCGCCAGACTGCGCCAGCTCGATCAACTTGATCGAGGACGTAGTTATGTCCAGCCCGATCAGCGGCGAGTAGCTCCGTCCCAGTGAAATTTTCGGCAGCTTGAGCACAGAAATTTCCTTTTCAGGTCAGGCTATTACGCGGCCAATCGATATTCTGGGTCAAGTTAGTGACGAACTATATAGCAAGCAACTGTTAAATTGAACGTGACCCGACTCGCAATACGGCCCAGTCCCCCGGGCCCACGGCCGCGGACGGGGCTTTCGCCCCGGCCCAGACCTCGCCAATCCGGCCTTTCGCACCCACAGGCCTCCGGAGCCGGATCCGCCTGCGATGCTGCACTCGAACGGGTTGGCCGACCGTGTCTGGCGTCACGGTCCCAGTCGCAGACTGGCGACCCCGGCCCCGGCAGTGCCGGACATTACTATGCATAATCGCTCCCGGTGATCACGACCCTGAACCGCAGGCTGCGTATTGCGGCCACCGTCATCGTGTCGATCGCAGGCCTCATCGGCCTCGCATTCCTGGCGACCTATTACTACCTGAAGCCGACCCTGCCGGACGTCGCCGTGCTGCGCGACGTGCGCCTGCAGGTACCGCTGCGCGTCTACAGCCGCGACGGCAAGCTGCTGGCCCAGCTGGGCGAGCAACGCCGCGTCCCCGTGAGCTGGGAGGAGATCCCGGAAGTCGTCGTGCAAGCGGTGCTCGCCGCCGAGGACGACCGCTTCTTCGAGCATCCGGGCGTCGACTGGCACGGCATTGCTCGCGCGGCGCTCGTCGCCGCGACCACCATGGAACTCTCGCAGGGCGGCAGCACGCTGACCCAGCAGCTGGTACGCACCACGCTCATCACCAAGGAAAAGCAACTGCGCCGCAAGCTGCGCGAAGTGTTCCTCGCCCTGTCACTGGAGAACGAACTCTCCAAGCAGGAGATCTTCACCCTGTTCGTCAACACCCAGTTCCTGGGCCAGCGCTCCTATGGATTCGCCGCGGCGTCCGAGACCTATTTCGGCAAGACGCTGGGCGAGGTGAGCGCGGCAGAAGCGGCGCTGCTCGCGGGTATCCTGCAGGCGCCCTCGCGCCAGAACCCGGTGGCGAGCGTCGTCGAGGCGACCGACCGCAGGAGTTACGTGCTGCGACGCATGCGCGAGCTCGGCTTCCTGGACGAGTCAGCATGGCAGGCGGCGATGGACACTCCCGTCGTTCACGGCATGCACGGCCCGCGCGTGCAGGTGGATGCGCCCTACGTCGGCGAGATGGTGCGGATCGCGCTCTACGAGAAGTTCGGCGAGCGCATCTACTCGGACGGATTCCAGGTCGTGACGACGATCGACAGCCGCCTGCAGCGCGCGGCGGACGTTGCACTGCGCAGTGCCGTGCTTGAATACGACCGTCGCCACGGCTGGCGCGGGCGGGCCGGCCGTGTCGAGGTTCGCGACCAGGACGATAAGACGCTCGCGGCGCTCATCGCCGACCGTCCGGTAGTCGGCGGTCTGGTCCCCGCTCTCGTCATCAGTACCGGTGCTGAGGCGGCGACGGTCGTGGCCAGGAGCGGGCTTCGCTATCGGCTTGGAATGGAGGGCATCCGCTGGGCCAAGTCCGGCGACGTGACGCCAAAGTCGCCGCGGGACGTGCTGAAGATCGGCGACGTGGTCTACGTGCTGCCCTCGGGCCCGGGCGAGGCGCTGCTCGCGCAGCTTCCCGAGGTGCAGGGCGCGTTCGTCGCGCTCGACCCGCGCGACGGGTCGATCGTCGCGCTGGCGGGCGGCTTCGACTATGCCGCCTCCAAGTTCAACCGCGTGACCCAGGCGCGCCGCCAGCCCGGCTCGTCGTTCAAGCCCTTCGTCTATTCCGCGGCGCTCGAGGCGGGCCTGACGCCGGCGACTGTCATCCTCGATGCGCCGGTCGTCTTCGAAGCAGCGAATCCGACGGTCGGCATTGGCGAGGGAGCGGAGCTGCCAGCCGAGGGCGCCGAGCCGGTCCAGGAGGACTGGCGCCCCGGCAACGACTCGGGCCGCTTCTACGGCCCGACGCGCCTGCGGGATGCGCTCGCCCGCTCGCGCAACCTGGTAACCATCAGGGTCATGCGCCGGATCGGTGTGTCCTTTACCCGCGAGTACGTGCAGCGCTTCGGCCTGCCGGCCGAGCACATTCCCGCGGACCTGACGGCCGCACTCGGCACCGCGCAGCTGACGCCGCTCGAGATGGCGACTGGATTTGGCGTGTTCGCAAACGGCGGCTCGCTCACGAAGCCGCACATCATTGATCGCATCCTCGCTGCCGACGGCTCGGTGCTCGAGGCCACCGATGCTCCATTCGCTTGCACCGACTGCACGGCCGCACCATCGCCCTTCATCGGCGACCCGCCCGCCTTCGTGCCGGCGACGGGGCCAGGCGACATCTTGCGCGCCGTGGATGTCGGCGGCAGCCTGCCGCCGCCCGATCCGGAGGCGGTGGCGCCACGCGCCATCTCCGAGGCCAATGCCTGGATCATCACCGACATGCTGCGCGACGTGATCAACCGCGGCACCGGCCAGCGTGCGCGCGCCCTCGGCCGCAACGACATCTCGGGCAAGACCGGCACCACCAATGAAGGACGCGACGCCTGGTTCTCGGGTTACAACCCGGACCTGGTCGCGACCGCCTGGGTCGGGTTCGACCAGGAGCGCCCGCTCGGACGCGACGAGGAAGGTTCGCGCACCGCGCTGCCCATGTGGATCTATTTCATGCGCGCGGCGCTCGCGGGCGTCCCGCAGCACCGCCTGCCGATGCCCGACGGCGTCGTGACCGCGCGCGTCGCGCCCGTCGACTCCGGGTTCGACCAGGATGCGTCAGCGGATTTCGAGTACTTCCTCGCCGAGCACCTGCCGGAAGGCGCCGCAGGCCAGGACCCGGCCACCGGCGAGCCGGCGGGGCAGCCCTACGAAGAGCCGATCTTTTAGCAGGCAGCAAACCGGAGGCTCCTGATGCCGAAGCGGTCCGTGCGCAGCGACATGATGCGCCAGGCCATCGCCCGCGAGGCCGCCCGGCTCATGATCGAGCACGGTCACGCGGACTACGGCGTCGCCAAGCGCAAGGCGGCGGAGCGTTTTGGGGTCACTGATCTCGCCGTGCTGCCGAAGAACACCGAGATCGAAGAAGCGCTCGCCGAACACCAGCGACTGTACGATCCGCAGTCGCACGCGAGCTCGCTCGCGGCCATGCGGACGACGGCGCTCGAGGCGATGCGGCTGCTCGCGGAATTCGAGCCGCGGCTCGTCGGCCCGCTGCTTTCCGGCACCGCGACGGTGCACACCGACATCGCGCTGCACCTGTTCGCGGACACCCCGGAGACGGTTGCGGTACGGCTCATGGATTGCGGCATCCCGCACGAGGTCGCTGAGCGCCGCTTCCGGGGACAGCGCGACGTGATCCAGGCATTCCCCGCGCTGCGCTTCACCGCCGGCGGCCACGGGGTGGACGCGACGATTTTCCCGAAGGACGGCATCCGGCAGGCGCCGCCCGGCCCGGTGGACGGCAAGCCGATGCGCCGCGCGACGCTGGCGGAGGTCGAGGAACTGGCCAAAGGGGATGCAAGCGTTTAACGCGGGGGACGGCGAGGGGGAGGCCCACTTTGAAAAAAAGGGAAGGTTCCCTTCCCTTCAGCAGCCATCATCGTCAATCCGTCATGGCGTTATCACTGAAGGGAAGGGAACCTTCCCTTTTTTTCAAAGTGGGCCTCCCCCTCGCCGTCCTCCTCGCTAAGGGGTTGCGTCCGCTATGTCAGCGCTTCGCCACTGGGACGTAATCGCGCCGCGTCGGGCCGGTGTAGACCTGCCGCGGACGGGCGATCTTCAGTTCGGGGTCGGCGATCATCTCCTCCCAGTGCGCGACCCAGCCAGCGCTGCGTGCGATCGCGAACATCACCGTGAACATCTCGCGCGGGATGCCGAGTGCGCGGTAGATGATGCCGGAGTAGAAGTCGACGTTCGGGTAGAGCTTGCGGCTGACGAAGTAGTCGTCCTTCAGCGCGACTTCCTCGAGCTTCAACGCGAGTTCGAACAGCGGGTTGTCGCTCTGGCCGAGCTTGCCGAGTACCTTGTGCGCCATCTCCCGGATCAGCGTCGCCCGCGGGTCGAAGTTCTTGTACACGCGGTGGCCGAAGCCCATGAGCCGGATGCCGCCCTTGCTGTCCTTCACCTTGGTCAGGAACTCCGGGACGTGGCTCGCGTCGCCGATCTTCTGCAGCATGTCGACCACGGCCTCGTTCGCGCCGCCGTGGGCGGGACCCCACAGGGCCGAGACACCCGCAGACATTGCCGTGTACGGGTTGCAGCCGGTGCTGCCTGCGATCCGCACCGTCGAAGTGCTCGCGTTCTGCTCATGATCGGCGTGCAGGATGAACAGCAGGTCGAGCGCCTCTGCATGCAGCGGATCGACCTCGTAGGGTTCGCAAGGCACGGCGAAGAACATGTGCAGCATGTTCGCCGTGTAGTCGAGGTCATTGCGCGGATAGATGAACGGCTGGCCGAGCGCATGCTTGTAGGCCGCCGCCGCGATGGTCGGCAGCTTCGCGATGATCCGGTGCGAGAATATCTCGCGGTGGCGATCGTCGTTGATGTCGGTCGAGTCGTGGTAGAAAGCCGCGAGCGAGGCGACGATCGTCGCGACCATCGCCATCGGGTGCGCGTCGTGATGGAAGCCGCGGTAGAGCCGCAGGATCCACTCGTTCAGCATCGTGTGACGCCTGATCGAGTTCGTGAACTGCTCGAGCTCCCCGCGGCCCGGCAATTCGCCGTTCTGCAGGAGGTAGGAGACCTCGAGAAAGCTCGAGTGCTTCGCCAGCTGTTCGATCGGGTAGCCGCGGTAGAGCAGGACCCCCGCGTCGCCGTCGATATAGGTGATGGCGCTCGCCGTCGCTGCCGTCGCCATGAAACCGGGGTCGTAGGTGAAGACGCCCTGATCCTTCAGCAGCGTGCTGATGTCGAGCGCTTCCGGTCCTACGGAGCCGACAACGGCGGCGAGCTCGCTCGAGCGGCCGGTCGCCTCGTTGGTGAGCTGATACTTCTTGCTGGTCATCGATTTCCTGCGCCGCAGACTGTCATGCTGCAGTGCAGGAATCAAGGCTGGCGAAGAGCTTGCGCCTAGAATGTCGATGTGAACGCGCCGGTTTCCATCTACGTCCACCTGCCCTGGTGCGTGCGCAAGTGTCCTTACTGCGATTTCAACTCCCATGCGCGTCCCGACGTGCTGCCCGAGTCGGAATATGTCGCGGCGCTGCTCGCCGACCTCGAGGGCGACCTCGACCTCGCAGCCGGGCGACCCGTTTCCAGCGTCTTCCTGGGCGGCGGCACGCCGTCATTGTTCACCGTCGACGCCATCGCGGCGCTGCTGAAAGGGCTCGCCGCGCGGCTGCCGTTCCTGCCGGACGCCGAGATCACGATGGAAGCAAATCCCGGGACGATCGAACACGGGCGCTTCGCGGGTTACGCGCAGGCGGGCATCAACCGCGTTTCGCTGGGTGCGCAGTCGTTCGACGCCGCGGCACTCGCGGCGCTCGGGCGCATTCACGGTCCGGGCGAAATCGGGTCGGCCGTCGCAGAGCTCGACGCCGCGGGCATCGGGAATTTCAACCTCGATCTCATGTACGCGCTGCCCCGGCAGACGCAAGACGGCGCCCTCGCCGACCTCGATGCCGCGATCGCGCTCGGACCTGCGCACCTGTCGCATTACCAGCTGACGCTCGAGCCCGGGACTGCCTTCTACCATCGCCCCCCCGCGCTCCCGGACGACGATACGGCGCTCGAGATGCAGCTCGCCTGCCAGGCGCGCCTGGCGGGGGCGGGCTATGCGCAGTACGAAATCTCCGGCTACGCACGACCGGGCCGGCAGTGCCGGCACAACCTCAATTACTGGCGGTTTGGTGACTATCTCGGCATCGGCGCGGGCGCGCACGGCAAGGTGACGGTGGCAGGCTCGGTGCTGCGCACCGAGAAGCCACGCTCACCGCGCGAGTACCTGCGCGGCGCCGGGCAGGCCGGTACCTTGCGACGCGTCGTCCAGGCCCGGGAGCTGCCGTTCGAGTTCATGCTGAACGTCCTCAGGCTCTCTGAAGGCTTCACGCTCGCGGAATTCGAGCAGGCCACGGGCCTGCCGGCCGCATCGGTACGCCAGACGCTCGCGCCGCAGGCAGCGCGCGGCCTGATCGAGGAGCGCGACGGCCGGTTCCGACCCACTTCGACCGGATTCCGCTTCCTGAACGACCTGATCGGCGCGTTCCTCCCCGAGGAAAATCCCCGTCGCGACCCGGGCGAGTTGTACACAGCGCCTTCCCGCTTCGTGTCAGATAGGGACTTTCAGCGCTTTGTTAGCAAGGTGCCTTAACTGCCATGCCATAAGCCATTGAGCGATATAGGGAATATTGCCTGCTCAAAATTTAATCAATCCGTCATTAATGCTGAAATGGTCGACAAGGCGTCCCGGTTTTGGCCAGTGGTCCACAGAGTTATCCACATATTTTGTGGATAAAGAAAAATCTTCCATAAATCCAGCAAGTTAGACAATGTGCTCAACCTCCCGCGGGGCCGCCTTGAACGCCGGATGGCTTGCCTTTAGACTGCGCGCCCCCAAGCACGATGGCCATGGGAAGCACGGCGATGAAAGAAGGCATTCACCCGACCTACGCGGATATAAAGGTGACCTGCACCTGCGGCAACACCTTCCAGACGCGCTCGACCCTCGGCGAGAACCTCGAGGTCGAAGTCTGTTCGAACTGCCACCCGTTCTACACGGGCAAACAGAAGGTCATGGACACGGGCGGCCGCGTCGACCGCTTCCGCAAGAAGTACGGCCTGAAATAAGGCCCTCGGCCGCCCCGCGGCGGTCAACTTTTCGACCTCCACCGTATCTAATCCGGGACCGGTACCCTTGGGGCCGGGCACGGAGAACGCCATGCGTCCACTGACTGGAAAGCTCACCCGCCTTGCCGCGCTCGCCGCGGCTTTCGCCCTCGCGGGCGCCCCGGCAGCGGGCGCGGAGGAAAAGCCCGAGAAGGACAGCAAGGACGTCCGCACCGCCAAGCAGATGCACGTCATGTTCACGCGCCAGATGGGCGTGCACAACGATCTCGAGCTGCAGGAGTATGTCCAGCGCGTCGGCGAGAAGCTCGCGGCCGTCAGCGAGATGCCCGACCTCGACTGGCACTTCACGATCATCGATACCGACGATGTGAATGCTTTCGCGACCATGGGCGGCTACGTCTACATCTCGCGCGGCATCCTGCCGTACTTCCAGGACGAGGCCGACCTCGCCGCGGTGCTCGGCCACGAGATCGGCCACATCACGGCCGAGCATCTCAAGAAGCAGAATCGCAAGGGGATGATCTCCGGACTCGCCAGCGCGGCGACGGCGATCTTCACGGGCATGCCGGCGCTCGCCGACCTCACGAACATGGCCGGCAAGGCGATCATCAGCGGCTACGGCCGAGAAGCCGAGCTCGAGGCGGATCGCCTCGGCGCCACCTACCTCGCGAGGGCGGGCTACGACCCCGAGGCGATGATCAACGTGATCTCGACCTTGAAGGACCAGGACACCTTCGAGCGCGAGCGCGCGCGGCTCGAGAATCGCGACCCCCGGCTGTACCACGGCGTGTTCGCGTCACACCCGGACAACGACACGCGCCTGAAAGAGGCGGTCGCCCTGGCCGGCCGGCGTCCGGACTCGGCGACCGGCGACACCTCCAACATGGTCGGCTACCTGCAGGCAATCAACGGGTTGCCGGTCGGCTCCAGCGCGCGGCAAGGGATGGTGCGGGAGAATCGTTTCTACCACTCCGACATGCAGTTCACGCTGGCCTTCCCGAAGGGCTGGCAGGTCGTGAACCAGCCGGACCAGATCCTCGCGATTGCGCCGCGCAAGGAGCACTACATCGAGATCCGCACCCAGGCACCGCCCGCGGACCTCACGGATCCGGGCGACTTCGCCGCGCGCGGCCTCGCGAACAAGCGCCTCTCACGCACGGAGAGACTGGAAATCAACGGGCTCAAGGCCTGGACCGGCGTGGTGCGCGGCGATCCCTCGCCGTTCGGCCAGTCGTCGAGCGTTCGCTACGTCATCATTTATTACGCCAACCTGATGTGGGTCTTCAAGGGCGCAAGCCGCACCGGTATCGAAGCACCCACGGGCGACCCGTTCTTCCTGTCGACGGCGAACACGTTCCGCCGCATGCGCGGCAACGAGTTTGCGCTGTCGGAGCCTTATCGCCTGCGCATCCTGCGCGCGGGAGAAGGCACGACCATGGAAGCGCTCGCCGCGGACAGTCCGATCAAGAAGTATCCGCTGCAGCAACTCAGACTCTTCAACAAGCTCTACCCCGACGGCGAGCCCGAGTCAGGCGACCTCGTCAAGACCGTCAAGTAACGGAGGGACGGTTACCACCCCACCGCCCTCATCTTCTCCGCGAGCGCCACCAGCGCCTTCCCGCGGTGGCTGACGCGGTTCTTGTCTTCTTCCGCCATCTCCGCGACGGTGACGTTCGTTCCGGCGACGATGAACAGCGGGTCGTAGCCAAAACCGCCACGGCCTCGACGCTCGAAGCCGATGCTGCCCTCCCAGGACGCTTCCGCAATGACGGGTGAGGGATCGGCGGCACCACGCACGAAGACCATCGCGCAGCGGTAACGCGCGCCACGCCCTGCCTTCGGCAGCTCCGCAAGCTCGGCGAGCAGCTTGTCGTTGTTCGCCTCAGCGTCCACTTCGGGGCCCGAGTAGCGCGCCGAGTGGATCCCGGGCTGCCCGCCGAGGGCGTCCACCTCGAGGCCTGAATCATCCGCGATCGCCGGCAGGCCCGTGACCGAGGCGGCGTTCCGCGCCTTGATGAGCGCGTTCGCGACGTAACTGTCGCCGTCCTCGACCGGGGGCTGGATACCGAACTCGGATTGCGCCACGACCTCGAGCCCGTGGCCCGCGAGGATCGCGCGCATCTCGCGCAGCTTCCCGGGATTGCCGGTCGCGATCACCACTCGGCGGGACAAAATGGGACGTTCACCTTTACCGCCAATGCAGTGCACCTACCAAGCGGGCGGCGGTAAAGGTGAACGTCCCATTTTTCGCCTATCCCTGGCGCGCCTGGACCTGCAGGCCGAAAAGCCGCGCAGTACCGGTCGCCGCGAGGTTCAGCATTGCGTCGAGCTCCTCGCGCCGGAAGGCGTGGCCCTCCGCCGTGCCCTGCACCTCGATGAAGGCGCCGCCGGAGTTCATCACCACGTTCATGTCGGTTTCCGCGTCCACGTCCTCGGTGTACTCGAGGTCGAGGACCGCCACGCCCTTCACGATGCCCACCGAGACCGCGGCAACCTGGCCATGCAGCGGGCTCGCAGCAAGCTGCTTGCGCACGATCATCGTGTCGATCGCATCCGCGAGCGCGACGTAGCCACCGGTGATCGCGGCGGTGCGCGTGCCGCCGTCCGCCTGCAGTACGTCGCAGTCGATGGTGATGGTGCGCTCGCCGATGGCGGCAAGATCAATGCACGCCCGAAGCGAGCGGCCGATCAGCCGCTGGATTTCCTGCGTGCGGCCGCCCTGCTTGCCGCGCGCCGCCTCGCGAGCGCTGCGCGTGTGGGTCGCCCGCGGCAGCATTCCGTACTCCGCCGTGAGCCAGCCCTTGCCGCTGTTGCGCAGGAAAGACGGCACGCCGTTCTCCACGCTCGCGGTGCACAGCACGCGCGTGCCGCCGAACTCGCAAAGCACCGAGCCCTCGGCGTGTTCGGTGAAGCGACGCGTGAAATTCACCGGTCGCATTTCGTCGGCTGCACGGCCGCCTGATCGCATGAAAAGCTCCGTAGCCCGGTCAGTTGCGCCAGACGACGCTGGCTGCCGTGGCATTGTCGCTGTGCGGGGCGGACGCCGCCACTGCCCGCTCGACCAGCCTTTCGAGCGCCGACCGGGTGCTGCCGTTGCCGCTGCCCTGCGTCTTCAAGAGGGCCGCGATCTCGGAATCCTTGAGGTTCGACCAGACGCCGTCGGTGCAGGCCATGATGACGTCGCCGTCCTTGAGCGGCTGGCGCCGGGAAATCGTCATTTCAGGCAACATCGCCTCGCCGCCGAGGCAGCATTCGACGAAGTTTCGCATCGGATGTCCGGGAACCTCGTCCTCGCGGATCGATCCATCGCGCAACAGCTGCTCGACGTGGCTGTGGTCGCGCGTGCGCGCGACGACCGAGCCGCCGCGCAGGTGGTAAATGCGGCTGTCGCCGATGTGCGCCCACCAGGCCTCGCCGCGCTGCACCAGGCAGACGGCGCAGGTTGCGCGCGGCCGCATGTCGAGGGCGAGCTTGGTACCAATCGCAACCACCGCCGCGTGTGCGCGGCCGAGGGCGAGGTGCAGGAACCCGAGCGGGTCGAACAAGGGCTTGGTCTCGGCGCGGAACAGCTCGAGCATCGCCTTGCATCCGGTCTCCGCCGCACGCGCGCCCCAGGCGTGGCCGCCCATGCCGTCCATGACGACGATGAGCGACGCGCCCTCGCCCGCGACGACGGCGGCGCGATCCTGGTTGTCTTCGCGATCGCCGATCAGGCTGAATTCGGCGAATTCGATCGCCACGCTTGCTACCCGCGGTCCCAGGACCGGCGCCCCCTGTTAAACTGCGGTGAAGCTTACCGGGAACTCGCATCCGATGTTGAGGAGCATGACGGGCTTCGCGCGCACGGAGCGGACGACGCCGTCCGGCCTCCTCGCCTGGGAAATCCGCAGCGTCAATCACCGCTTCCTCGAGGTGAGCCTGCGCCTGCCGGAAGAGCTGCGGGCGTCGGAGGCGGAATTCCGCCGCGCAATCGGCGCTGTCGCCCGCCGCGGCAAGGTGGACGCGTCGCTTTATGTCAGGCCGGGTGCCGCGGCCGGCCGCAGTCTCGCGCTCGACGAGGGCCTGCTCGATTCCCTCATCGAGCAGGCGAATACCCTGCGCCGGCGGCTCGGCCCCGAAGGTCGCATCGGCGCGGTGGAGTTGCTGCGCTGGCCCGGGGTGGTGAAGGACGCCGAGCGCGAAGCCGGGCCGCTCGCCGCAGCCGCCACGTCGCTGCTCGCGGAGACGCTGGAGGCGTTCGCTGTCTCGCGCGCGGCCGAGGGCGAACGCATTGCCGAGATGCTCCGCTCACGCAGCGCCCAGGTCCGCGCCATCGCGGACGACGTCGCAGCCCGCCTGCCCGAGGTGCAGGCGCGCGTCCAGGCGAGGTTGAAGGAGCGGCTGGCCGCACTCGGGGCTGAGGTCAACCCGGAGCGCTTCGAGCAGGAGGTCGCGCTGCTGGTCCAGAAAATGGACGTCGCGGAGGAACTCGATCGCCTGCGCAGCCACGTCGAGGAGCTGACGACGACGCTCGCCTCCGGCGACGCGGTCGGCCGCAAGCTCGATTTCCTGATGCAGGAGTTCAACCGGGAAGCGAACACGCTGTCTTCGAAGTCGCAGGACGTGGAGACGACTCGCAAGGCCGTCGAGCTCAAGGTGCTGATCGAGCAGATGCGCGAGCAGATCCAGAACGTCGAGTGAGGGCTATCACTGTGAACAGGCTTTGAAGTTTGACCAGGATCTTGGCCTGACCGGCGTCGAAGACGGACCAGGGTTCAAGCGACATTTCTCGATGAGAACCGTGAGCTTGTCTTACTTTTGCATGGTCAACATTGGACGCCGGACGCCGGTCAAACCGCGGCGCCGGTTTACAGCCCTGGTCAATGAATCGCCGTCGCGCCATACTCCGGCCGGATCGAGAAGATGAAGCGGAATGCTCCCCATCGGGCCTCGACCCCCATTTGTCCGGCCCCAATCGCGTCTGCGCCCCGGCTTGCCCGTGCCGCTCGACACCACATCCCCCGGCGAATCTGAACATGAATGAACTCGCACCCGTGGCAATGACCGTTCAGCTGCTGGGCGGGCTGGCGCTTTTCCTGTATGGCATGGAAAAGATGACCGATGGACTGAAGGCAGCGGCCGGCAAGCAGATGAATGTGCTGCTGGCCAGGCTGACGGGAAACCGGATCCTGGGCGCGGTCACGGGCGCCATCGTGACCGCAGTCATTCAGTCATCCTCGGTCACGACCGTACTCGTGGTGGGCTTCGTCAGCGCCGGACTCCTCACATTGACCCAGTCGGTGGGCGTGATCTTTGGTGCAAACGTCGGCACCACGGTGACCGCGCAGATCGTGGCGTTCAACACGACCGCGCTCGCCTTTCCGTTCATCACCGTCGGGTTTGTCATGACCTTCGTCTGGAAGCAGGGGGTGGCGCGTCACTATGGCGCCATGCTGCTGGGGCTTGGCCTGCTCTTCTACGGCATGGCCGCGATGGGCGCGGCCATGGCGCCACTGCGTACCAACCAGAATTTCGCGGAGCTGCTGCAGTCCCTGCAGAATCCCGTACTCGGCATGCTTGCCGGCGCGCTCTTCACCGCGCTGGTGCAATCGTCCTCGGCAACGATTGGGCTGGCGGTGGTCATGGCCACCCAGGGGCTGCTCTCCCTGCCGGCGGGCATCGCGATCCTGTTCGGTGCCAAAATCGGCACCGGGATCACTGCCATTCTGGCGGGGATCGGCAAGCCGCCGGATGCAAAGCGCGCGGCGGTCGTCCATGTGCTGTTCAATGTCATGGGCGCCGCGATCTGGTTACCGTTCATCCCGCAGCTTGCCGCCATTGCCCACGCAGTTTCGCCGGTCGCCGATCATCTGCAAGGCGTCGAGCGACTGGCCGAAGAGGTGCCGCGCCAGATCGCGAATGCGGCAACGATCTGGGCTACCGCCAACACGATGATCTTCCTGCCCTTCGCCGCCTGGTTTGCGATGCTCGCCATCAGGCTGATCCCGGATCGCGCGGTCGTGCAGAAGGAACTCATTCGACCCAAATACCTCGACGACGAGATGATCCGCGTACCGTCGCTGGCCCTGCAGCGGGCAAGGATGGAGCTTGGGCACATGAGTCAGCTCACAAACAGCATGCTGGCAGAGGTCAAGACTGCCTTCGTGGCACGGGATCTGACTAACCTGTCGCAGCGGTTCGACCAGATTGTGGTTTTGCGCGACGCCGTGCTCGTTTACCTGCAGCACGTCGGGCGCAGTGAACTAAGCGACAGCGAAGCCGAGGAGCATGCCCGCCTGGTCGCCGCCACCGGCGAAATAGAAGGTCTGGGCGCCGCGATCAGTCGCGACCTCGCCCCATTGACCCAGTCCATCGTCGAGGCGGAGATCACTCTGTCCAGGGAAACGGGAGAACTGCTCGATCGTCTGCTGCAGGCCACCGTCGATGCCGCTCAATCCGCTTTGCACGCCGTGGTGGAGAGGGACCAGCAGGCAGCGCAGACCGTGGTCGCCCGGCGCGGTGCGATACTGGCGCTCTCAGCCGACCTGCAGCGACAGCAGGCCCTGCGCCTCGCCCAGGACGACCCGAATCGCCTCGCCAAGCATCGCGTCCAGATCGAGATACTCGACCGACTGCGGCGCGTCTACAGTGTGTCCGAACACATGGCACTCTCGGTCCTGCCGCGGAGTGTGCTCGTGGGCGAGTTCTACTCCTAGCCCCGCGTCTGCGCCAAGGCGGATCACAGCGCCTGGGCCTGGCACTGCTCAGATGTCGCGAACGGCTTTGATGGCGCCGTCATCGATCGCTTCGCAGAGCCGCGCATGGTCCCG
>Ga0209254_10001085_pt1 | contig 23992 bp, 21 predicted proteins | sample FrelakmetDIP11DI_FD_187148 | JGI IMG/M metagenome (GOLD analysis project Ga0209254, IMG submission 187148) | Freshwater lake sediment microbial communities from the University of Notre Dame, USA, for methane emissions studies - DIP11 DI (SPAdes)... | ecosystem: Environmental > Aquatic >...
ATCAGGAGTACGGCGGATATCTCCATCAGGATCATGACAGACCCGAACCACGCTACGATGAACATTGCCGCGATAGCAGCAAGGGTGGTTGAAGTCATAATGATGCCGGTATTGAAAGCACCGGTGAGCTTATCGTTGAGCTTACCCTGCCGTTTAAGCACCCTGTTCGTGAGCAGGATATCGCTGTCGACAGAGTAACCGATCAACATCAGCAGTGCAGCGAGCGTGCCAAGCGAGAGCGGAATCCCCACAATATTCATGGCGGCTGCAGTCATGACCATGTCAGCGAATGCTGAAAGCACGACTGCCACCGCTGGCACGAATGTTCGGAAGGCCAAAAAAATCACAATGGACATGCCAATGAAGGAAAATATCAGGGCAAGTACTGCCTGTGATTGCAGGGTTTTCCCGAATGTTTCTCCGATCTGGTCAACCTTGGCATCAGGGAATTTCTGGTAGATAAGGGCAGACAGCGATCTGAATTCTGTATCATCCATTGCTCCGAATTTTAAAAAATACCCATTGTTCACACCTTCACTGATATCAACCAGCGGATAACCGGCAAATGTTGATTGTAGCTGTTCCTTGGTGTCAGAGGTAACAACCGTTACTGCTGTGCCACCCGAGAAATCAATACCCGGGGTTACCGGCATGCCGGTTGCAACCATGTTCAAAGCGAGCAGTACGAGTGAGACTGCCAGAAGTGCGAGAGGGATTATCACCAACTGTTTTGGCGAATATTTCTCGATGTTATAGTTGAACAAACCCATATCATAATCATCTGTTTACGTTTGATTAAATAGTTACCAGATAGATTTCCATTAAAATTGTAATTCACCTGTTCCCGCGATCTGATAATTATAATAACATTCGTAGAAAAAACGTCTCCCTTCACAAAACGGGGAGATCTTTGTTTAGGGATTGAAAATCGCATAAAATGAAAAAATATATATACAGAGACCTTTGACAGTAAATCTATGAGATCTCCTTCAGAGATCAAACGAGTTGTTGAGGCACGATTACGGTCATACCTTTCACGGGACAGGACCGGAATCCGGCGTGAACTGCTCAGACTGTTTGTTAAAACAAAATCACTCACTATTGCAGAACTCGTCGCTGAACTTCAGACTCAGTTTGCAGTTACCTTCCATGCGATTGCTTCAATGGTCGGCATCATTGCATCCCGTATCGGAATCCTCCGCGCAACGCGAAATTCCGACGGTGTAAACAACTACGAACTCAAAGACAAATACTTTGACATCGTGGTCAGGATTGTTGGGGTCAGTTAAACCCACTTTCAATCCACAACGATTTTTACTGCAACATTCCTAGTATACTAGCATCATGCCTACCAAAGATACCACCTGTGTAAGCGAGGTGACCATAGTCCCGGAAGTGATCGAATATATCAATAAACGGGACTGCGATTTTCGCATCTGCACATCATGTGGCGGACCAATACTGTTACCAATCCGTATCAAACCCCCGAAAAAGACTGATCTCCTTCTCAGGGCAGGAAGTCATATGATCTATGTTTCCGTTCATCAGGCACGGTTCCTGCACAACATCAGGATGGACATGGTCCCTTTTTTTGATGATGAAGATCTTATCGGACATGAATGCGGATGAGTTTTGAAGAAATCTCCCATACGGCAGATGTAAAAATCCGGGTGTATGCACCCACACTTGAAGCACTTTTTTCTGAAACCTTCAAAGCCCTGATGCAGGTGATGTACGGAACAAATCGTGCCGGAGGTATTCTCAGGGAGATCAGGGTTGAATCCTCTGATAATGAATCACTCCTTGCAGATTTCCTTTCAGAGGTGCTTTTCGTATCAGAAGTGGAGGGTCTTGTCTTTTCAGATGCTTGTATCATCATCGACGGTCTGTGTCTCACTGCTCAGCTTACAGGAGAACCGTTCGATCCTGTCCGTCATTTGGGAGGTTCTGAAGTAAAAGGGATCTCCTATTCAGGACTCGCAATCACGCATGAGGCGAATGGATATATGCTGGACATCATATTTGATGTCTAAGACCAGGGGAGGAGTGCGGTGGACGGATGCTTGAAGGTGTAAACCGAATCGGAATGCATGAATGGGAAGTACCTGTTGGATATGTAGCCGGTATGCGTGTCCCGGGAAGGTTCTTTCTTTCTGAATCATTAGGTAAGACTCTCGAACCGGGTGCTGTCCAGCAGCTCGCCAATGTAGCAACCCTGCCTGGAATTCTGAAAAATTCGCTTGCAATGCCCGACATCCACTGGGGCTATGGATTCCCTATCGGGGGTGTTGCCGCGTTTTCTGTTGATGAGGGAGTAATCTCTCCCGGGGGGGTCGGGTTTGATATTAATTGCGGGGTGCGGTTACTTGCGACTCCACTCCTGCACAAGGATGTTACCGGCTGCCGGGATCTTATCGATGAGCTCTTCCGCACGGTTCCCACGGGTGTTGGTGCAAAGAGCGCACTGAAGGCCTCTCCCCAGGTACTCGATAGTATGATGGTAAAAGGTGCCCAATGGGCAGTCAGGGCCGGTTATGGTGTTGAACGAGACCTCATGCGGTGCGAGGAGGGGGGGTTCATGAAAACTGCAGACAGCCGTGCCGTCTCTCTCAAGGCAAAACAGCGCGGAATACCTCAGGGAGGGACGCTTGGATCAGGCAATCATTTCCTTGAAATCCAGGTTGTACGTGAAATTTTTGACCCGGGCGCGGCAAAAGCGTTTGGCCTTGCCCTCGGCCAGGTCTGCTGCATGATCCACTGCGGTTCCCGCGGGCTCGGGCACCAGGTATGCACGGATCACCTGAAGATACTCGAAAGCGCAACCAAAAAATACCATATCACCATCCCCGATCGACAACTTGCCTGTGCACCGATAACCTCACCGGAAGGCTTGTCATATTTCAGTGCCATGGCAGCAGCAGCTAACTATGCATGGGCGAACCGGCAGATGATAACCCATGCCACGCGGCAAGTACTCTCAAAGATGTTCAGGATTGAATACGATGAGATGCCACTTATCTACGATGTCGCGCATAATGTTGCTAAGATGGAGGAGCATATTCTGGAGGGGAAGCGCATGAATGTCTGTGTGCATAGAAAAGGTGCTACTCGTGCATTTGGGCCGGGTTCACGGGACCTATCTCCGGATCTTACTTCGCTTGGACAACCTGTGATTATCCCTGGCAGTATGGGAACGTCCTCATTTGTTTTACACGGAACGCAGGTTGCCATGGACAGAACATTTGGGAGCACCTGCCATGGTGCAGGAAGAATAATGAGCCGCACACAGGCAAAAAAGAGTCTGAACGGGAGGAATATCACAGCGAATCTCTTAAAACAAGGCATTATTGTCCGAGCACACAGCGAAAATTCCATCGCTGACGAAGCTCCGGAGGTCTACAAACCCAGCGATGAAGTGGTAAATGTAGTCCATGAGGTGGGGATATCCCGGCTCGTTGCACGCCTCTCACCACTTGGGGTGATCAAGGGATGAGTTGTCGTGCAGGTTTTGTCTGGGGGACAAAACAGCACTTCAACCGATTTATCGAAGACTGCGGGATTACCTGTGAACTTATCACGCCACATATGCTCGCAGCCCCATTTTTCCGGGGCACATTCAATTGTCTTATCATTCCCACGGGTTTTGCAAACCCTGCCTATTCAAACCTTCTTCCGGCACTCCGCGCATCTTCACCACGGATCAAAAAATTTGTGGAAAATGGGGGAAATCTCCTTGTCTTCGGTGCAGCAACCGATAAACCGGACGCCTATGACTGGCTCCCGTTTCCGGTAACGTACCAGCATGACTGCCACCCGCGCCGGATTGAATGCAGGTCGTGTTCTGACACCGGTACTATTATTGACGATTATGATACCCTGTGCATTGAGTGCGATGGCTCATTTCCGTCACACGAAGGTACGTGCGTGGGAATTGCAGAATCATCAGACGTAATTATTGAAAGGCGGATAGGAAACGGGATAATTGTCGTGACGAGCGTCCATGAGTTCCCGTCGCGGGGATTCCTCCTTGAATTCTGCCGATCGGCAACACAAACATTATTTTAATAAGACATTGACCGGAAGTGTATGCGCTGGACCGGTCAAAGGTATTGGTAAAATAACGTGAAGAATTACAATTCCATAATTGGAAAACAACCAATTTATTTCCATTTTTTAATAACCCTAACATCGGAATTTCCGGATAATGATGATGTCTGAAGAGTTCATGGATAACCCGAATGGCGATAATTCATTGAACAATATTCAACTGATTGCCTTATCTTTTATGATGGTTCTGATAAGCATAAAAAGTGACAGATATTTTCCGCTCCTCCTATGCCGGATTTCTCTTTTCAGATTCTGCTCATTCCCTATACCCTGTCGTTTCTTCTCGCCGCTTTCTTTTTGCTTTTTCCGGAGAAAACACCCCTCTTGTTTAAATCTTTAGTGAAAAAATTATCGATTTTACACGTTGCGGCAGTCATAGCCATCCTTTTTGAAACAATGACATTAGTATTACTCTTCGTTCAAAACCTGAGATATAAAGAGTTTGGTTATAAATTAGACATGGTATTGACATGTTTCCTGATGTCAATCATATTCATAGGATTACTTCCATATTCTTTTGGCAGTATTCAAGATCAATGCACCTGTTTGTTCTTGCCTCAATCGCATATACAACAATTTATCTTTTAAGTATTCTGTCTTTCCCGCTCGACCCTTTCAGATCGGATATGCTGCCGTTGATTGTGGCCGGGTGTAAAAATTTTCTGACGGGTATTAATCCCTATACCTTCTATCACATTCCCCATTTACTTACCATGACATATTTACCAGGGCTATGGCTTTCCTTTGTTCCTTCAGCAAATTTTGGTTTTGATCCCCGGATAATAAATCTGGTTAGCATCATATTATCGGTAATAATTCTCTATTCTTTTGGCCGTAATCAAGAAAAAGCAGCAATATTTCTGTCAATTTTTTTACTGAATCCGTACTTACAATACAGACATGAAATATATTTAGGTGTAGTATTTCTCGGTCTTTCAGTGGCATATGTGCTCCTAATAAACAATAGACCAATTTTATCTTCGGTTTTTTTCGGATATGCTATGACGACCTATCAGTTTGTCTGGGTGATTTTTCCCTTCTTTGTGGCATATGTCTATAACAAATATGGTAAAAAAAATGCGTTTTTTGTTATTGTTATCGTGACAACAATATTTGTAGCTATGGTCGGTTCATTTTTTGTCTGGAGTCCTTCTGACTTTATATTAGGTGTATTCCAACATTGGGCAAGTACTGGTGATGTTCCTACGGTGAATCTCTCATATTTTGTATCTTATATCATCCCATGGGATTATTTATTGTATTTACAAGGATTTGTGATGCTCTTCCTTTTCCTTGTTACATTTAAAAGGCTGATATCTTTACGCGAAACATTAAGGTGGATGACCATTGGACTTTTAGTATTTATCATCCTGAACAGAATCATCGAAGTATACTTCTTCCTCCTGGTATTCCTTCTGATGACCATGTTTATTCTGACATTTAATCTATCCGGGCTACAAGATCACAATAATTCAGAAGTTTGTGCAGATTGAGTTAATTGGTGCAATGTGCGTTCCTTGCACGGAACGGCCATGCCCACGTCGTTAAGCGCTGTGAACTCTTGTTTAAAACAGAGTACCGTGTTCTTGAAGATCATAAAACCCTGCAGGAGAACTCGAACATGCACTCGAGGACAACCTGAAAAGACAGGTGAGAGTCCTTGAGCGTTACAGTTCCTCCGCCGAGAAGATTATTCTGGTTTTTGCATCGTATCGCATGATCATGGCGCGGTCGTGATGACCACCCCCTTTATCGTTTGGAAAAAAGGGTATGAAGCGGTGAACCGGAACTGCTTTGGACCCCTTCTGCCTCCCAACTTCTCACCCCGTTCATAACAATCATCTTTTCGGACAGGTACCAGACAACCAATAACGATCGTATTATCATCCTCTGCCACGGAGCGTTTCATACCCTGTATTCTGTGTATTGGCGAAAATTCTTTCGTTTTTACATCCCAACATTTTAATCAGGAAAGACATGTCAGGTATATCACTATCTGCAGTGATTGTGAGGTTTTTTATACCGTTTATTCTTTATATATAGTAACAACGATGGATTTTACTGCACTAAAAAAATATCAGCCCTACGTTATCCTTTCAATTCTTCTCGTTTTTATGGGGATTGCCCTTGTTCTCAGATTGATCCCTGTATTGTTTATCAAAGATCCAGGTATTCTGTATATTTTTGACACGGATTCCTGGTATACCCTGAGACAGATTGAGATAATGGTCAAGGATTTTCCCCAGTATAACTGGTTTGATCCAATGACTGCATTTCCGGTGGGAAAAAACATCGCCTGGGGTCCGCTTTTTCCGTTCATTGCAGCGACCCTCTGTCTCATTACCGGCGCGACTACAAGAGATGCGATCTTTTATATGTCCGGATGGGTAGCACCCCTCATGGGAATGATGATGGTTCCCATAATGTACTATCTGGGCAAACGATTGTGGAACGGTTTTGCCGGCCTTATAGCTGCCGGCCTGATCGCAATAATTTCCCTGTATTATTTTGCTATTTCATCATATGGCTGGGCAGATCACCATGTGGCTGAAGTATTATTCAGCACGGTCTTTTTCTTCATCTATTGTTCAGCACTCGATTACACACGTAAAAAACCCGTGGACCTTAAAAAGGGGGACACATTTTTTTTCCCGGTTCTCTTTTCGATCGGTGCCGGTATTTTCTACTTCCTTGCACTGCTGTCATCGACAACAGTTATCCTGGTGTTACTGGTCATAGCGATATACACAGCATTCCAGTTCATTCTGGATTATTACCAGGGAAATAACTCAAACCACCTTCTCCTCGTCAATGTGGTCTTATTGTCGGTAACGTCTGCTTTGCTTATTCTGTTTGGAATCAAAGAACCCGGGACCTCCATAATGCAATACTCAATCGGGGTCGTGTATGTGCATTGGGCGGTTATCGCTGAAACGTGTATTCTTGCACTCCTTAGCAAGAGCTGTTCCGGCAAAAAATGGTTATACACGATCTGTCTTGCAGGTTTAGCCATCGGGGGGTTCGTTCTCATTCAGATCAATCCCCTGTTCAGTACTATCAGCACCCAGGCGCTTGGACTTGTATTTGGTTTTTCAGTTTATTCGGTTGGCACTAAGGAGACATTACCTTGGACCCTGCCAAATGCATGGCAAAATTTCAATTTTGCCCTGATCCTGGCGCTTGGCGGTCTGCTGTTTGTGGGTTATGCACTGGTAAAAAAGCGTGAGAGTAACGCGCTTTTTCTTGTGGTATGGTCGATGGTTATGCTGCTGGTGACCATCCAGTACCAGCGGTTCCAGTATTTTTTTACCGTCAATATTGCCCTGATTGCCGCAATCTGTATCGCGGAGGTACTCATCATGAGAGAGGAAAAACTGCGCCAATACCTAGCACTGGCTACGTCCCGGCTTTTCCCATCTCAGGTAAAATCAACGGATATGCCCGTGGACAAGTCCCCCAGAACCATTCCAAAACAGCATAAAAAAAGGGAACAAAAAGGTTCCGTGCGCAACAAGGTAAATACGGTCGAATCAATCAAGGATATTCTTGTCATTTTCGTTATTATTACCACGGCTGCATTTGTTGTGGCTTCCATTTCGCAGGATATCAGCTATGGACTGGAAACACCGGAACATACTTTATCCCATGACTGGATTGAATCGCTGAAATGGCTGGGAGCAAAAAGCCCGGATACAGGAATTGATTACTATCAATCATATGATGCCAGAGGGTTCTCGTACCCGGCACAATCCTATGGTGTCATGGCGGTCTGGGATGCCGGGCACTGGATCACCGTGTTATCCCACCGCATTCCAATCACCAACCCGTTCCAAGACAATCTTGGGGGAGACAACGGGGGTGCCGCCTATTTCCTGAGCTCAGATGAGTCAACAGCCAACAGAATACTCCAGAATTTCGGGGGGAAATATATTATCACGGATTCAAATATGGCCGTGGATACCTTCACCAATCTTGTTCCATGGCAAAACGGCTCTGTCGATATTTCCCCTTACATAAAATGGTTCATGATTCCGGACACCAGCGATTCCTCCCACCTTCTTAAGGTACACAGATATGTGAATGGGTATTTCCAGACTATGGTCGTCCGGCTTCATATCTATGATGGCTCGATGACCGATCCAGGATCTGTGTACTATACGAGATACGGGATACGCCAGGTACCTGCTGCCGGAGAAACTGCTGGAGATGTAAAAGGATATGCACGGGTCATCACACAGGAACGCCCCATTAATGGTTCAAACAACACCAGTGACACACCAATCATAGGTGAAGGCCAGGTTATGCAGCTCAAAGGATACGCAGATGTGTTTTCTGATAATCCGTATGAACCGGTCGAGATAGTCCCGGCATTGCAGCATTACCGGCTTATTCACGAGTCCATGAATAATGCAACATCTGCAGTATTTCCGGAATCTGCCCCTGCCACACTTCCGGATATCAAATATGTAAAAATATTTGAGTACGTCAACGGTGCCCATATAACCGGTGAAGGGATTATTGAGTTGCCGATTGTGACAAATACAGGACGGGCTTTTGTTTACCGGCAGGATAGTGAAAACGGGGTATTTGTCGTACCTTACTCAACCCAGGATAACCCGCATGATGTTCGTGCGACAGGTCAGTACCATATTGTCGGTACTTCACGATACATTGCTGTTACGGAAGAAGATGTCCTTGGGGGAAAACAGGTATCCGGATAACCGGTCTTGAAACTGGATTCTCATTCAATATTTTGAGGGTCATTTTGGCTGATTACCCGAAGGGTTCAATACTAGGATCATCTCCAATACTCACCGGTGAATTGTAAAACAAAGATGTGATGGAGTATTAAATCTAGGAGACCTCAAAAAAATATCTTGCTTATGTAAAAAAGTGCATGAAAAACGTCGCTACCTGGTTGCTGAAGGAAGAGTTGACACCATAAGTAGTACAACAACATTTTTCGAGGACCAAGTGTAATTTTCTTCTCAAATCAATGAAGGATTTAAGGATAAAAACGGCAAAATTGTATATTCAAAATGCAATTTAAAAAAAAAAGCCACCCGCTCGCTTATTGAAAATTTTACCAGTTGCTTGGTGAGATTGTACCGTCATATCGAGATGCTAGAAACACCAATGCGGTGGGAGAAATCCTGTGCCAAAGCCATTAGAAAAGTCTAAAGGCCTCATGATTATGTTATTACCAAGAGAGAGATCATAAAATTTTTAGGAAAAACTGATACTAAAGTTTATTAATACTATATAGGAGTGGTTTAAATTCTACATTTTTTTTATGAAAATATGATAAAAAAATATTTTGAATTAAATTATGGAAGGGAAATAATTTTCATTTGGATCGAAAATTACATCAAGCAACGTGAAAAAAACAAAATAAATCTTAACATTCTTGACATTGGTTGTGGGTGGGGACAAGATCTAACCAGCCTTTTGGAAATATCAAAGAATGTTGAATTGTATGGTATTGAAATAAATGATGAAAAGATTGCAGCGTGTCAACAAAAAAATATAACGATTTATAAAATTAATTGTGAAAAAGACAGAATTCCCGCGAATGATAATTTTTTTGATATAATTATTATTAATCAAGTTTTGGAACATACAAAAGAAATTTTTTTTATTTGTTCTGAAATATCCCGTGTTTTAAAAAAACAAGGTATATTGATTATTGGAGTTCCAAATTTAGCATCATTTCATAATAGAATTTTACTTATGTTTGGCTATCAGCCGACTTGTATAGAACTAATGGGTCCACATCTTAGGGGATTTACTGTTCCATCTCTTATAAATTTTATTTCCAAGGAAAATTATTTTTGTGTCAAAGAGGTTAAAGGAGCTAATTTCTATCCGGCCCCTCCTCAAATATCAAAAATCCTCTCGAAATTTTTTCCACAATTATCAGTTTCAATCTTTTTATTAATAGAACGTACATCAAAAGAAGGATTATTTATTGAAATTCTTAAAAAAGAAAATTTTGAGACAAATTATTCTACAGGAGAGGAAAATGCTTCCTGATTGTTGGAAAATGGCATGTTGAATTATGAATTTTCAGCTCTTGAGAAATCATTTGATCATTGATGGATCTGCCCTGATTAACCGAAAGAGCTAAGGTACGGTATCTCCTTACCTTATTATGCTACTACCAGTAAGGAGACAATAAAAAGATCAACGGGCCGGTATTTCAGGTTTGTTGAAGCAGCACTTTAATCCATGAAAGCATCCCTCTACCCTTGTATTCCTCAAATACTCGAAAAAAGTATACACCCAGCCGCAATTGATTATGGGATCAGAACAGAGATATAATAGTTCTCAAGTGCTGATACAATACGATCCCAGTCAAAGGTTTCGGCAGATGCGCTACAGTCATTTTTCATTTCCCTATACTGTGCCATTACCTCGAAAACGGTATCGGCAAGATCTTCAGCAGAGTGTGTGCACAGGCGGCCGTTCTGTTCTGTGATGAGATCCCGGATCGCATTTGCCGGGTGATCGACGGTGATGACCGGGATCCCGCATGCCAGGGCTTCAAGCGCCGCGATGCCAAATCCTTCCCGCGTCGATGGCAGTACACACATTTTTGCAGACTTCATCCGGGCGATTATCTCATCATGATTGTCCCGGAACCCGATCATACGCACACGGGGTTCAAGCGAGAGTTCGGAAATGAGCAGAACAATGTTGTCATGTTCCGGGCCTTCGCCGATGATCAGCAATTGATAATTTTTGTTTTCCTGCGAAAGAATGCCCATGGCACGGACGAGCAGGTCCACATTTTTTTCCCGAATCAGACGACCGACAAAGATGATATCTGAAGTTTCCTTGTGCGGCAGAATCTTATTCATTCGATTCAGGTCAACCCCATTCTGGATGATCCGGATATTTTTCCGGCCGTTTAAGGTCTTGAGATTTTTTGCCGTGGTTGCTGAAACGGCAACCATCGCGGGCGTGAGCCGGGACACCCCCCATTCGATGAATTTCCCAACGGCACCTGCAGTGCCAAGATACGTGTACCAGTAATCCCCCCAGACTTCATGCCAGGTGATCACCAGGGGTGTTTTTTTAAATGCTATACTGCATTTTGCCGCTATACAGGAAAAATAGGGAAACTGCTGGCAGTCGATAATATCAAAGCTCTCTTCACGAAGCCGGAAAAAAAGGGGGATGCCAAATGAGATTGCCTCACGAATGGTTCTTCTCCCATGGGAGTAGAGGTTTTGTGCCGGGCATATACCGTGCAGGAACACCCCCTCGCGTATGAGAATATCTTCACCGTCCCAGAATTTCATTCCGAAAAGATGCACATCATGCCCGCGACGGGTGAGCCGGGTTGCAAGTTCCCATATACGTTTTTCCACGCCACCTTTAACGTAGGGATAGATAACATCGTAGACAAACGCGATCTTCATCGTGCAGACCTATACGTGATTGTTATCTTCGTTGAGAAGCATCATACTCTGGAACACAGCAAACAGAAATATCTGGATTCCGCTCACGATCAACACAAGGGATATAACAGCAGTGGAGATTTCGGAGAGAAAACCAAAACTCGTCGAGACCCAGCGGAGAAAGATATTGAGACCGAACAGAATTCCTGTAACGATTGAAAAAAATCCCAGAACAAGGAATATTTCCAGATTATGGTATTTCATCAGAAATTCAATAAAACCCTGCTTCTTCTCATATCCGTGGATGACCGAATACGTCTTCATTAAGAAACCCGAAAGGACAACCTGAACACCACCGATTACCATAATCGCGCCAAGAATGAACGTATGGAGATGTGAGGATTCGATATCTCCCTGAATATAAAAAAATGTCATCAGAAAAAATCCAATTAACGAAAATAAAAATCCAGGCGCTGCGATAAATGGCAGAGGCTTCATGAGAAGGACAAAACGGATGTGGCGCCAGCCATCTGCAAAACTGTGCAATTTTGATGGTGTGAGTCGCGGATAATAATCGATAGGAACCTCAGTAATTTTCAGTTGCTCTTTTGATGCCATGACAAGCATTTCCGAAGCGAATTCCATACCTCCCGTTGAAAGAGTCAGCCGGTCGAGCGCTTCGCGGGTGATCGCGCGAAACCCGCTGTGAGTATCAGAATAATGGGTATTGAAAATGATGTTGAGCACCCATGTGAGAACCGGGTTTCCGATATACCGGTGAAGCCCGTCCATTGAACCCTTATGGATTGTCCCTTTGAACCGGGATCCGATTACAAAATCAGCACCATGCTTAAGAGGTTCGAGCAGTTTTGGGATTTCGAGAAAATCATACGTATTGTCTGCATCGCCCATGACAATGTAACGACCTCTGGCATGTTTGAATCCGGCAAGATAGGCATTTCCATAACCGTTCTTTTCTGCACGGATGACTTTTGCACCTAAGGATGATGCAATCTCCGGAGTTCTGTCTGATGAAGAGTCTGCTACTATGATTTCACCGTTGATTGTATTATCCAAAAAAACCTTCCGGATTTTTGTGATGCAGTCGCTGATTGTACGCTCTTCATCAAGAGCTGGCAGGATGACTGACACTTCAATGGGAATTGCATCACTGCCTGAAGGTTCCATGATGATCAATATGCACGGTATTCGTATTAATAATACAGATTTGGATTTGGACAGATTATCATCATAGGACTTGATGTCATCCGGAGATTTTGATTTACCTAGATACAATATTCAATTTTGACCTGTGCATCTTCCATAAAAAAGAGAATGCCCTTTTCCCGAATTCCTGTTTCATAAATAAGGGGTAATCAAGTTTCAATCTCATGGATTAATGAAGGTAACAAACAAAGGATTAAGATAATAAAAAAAACCAAAAAGCACCGGTGTACCAGTCTGACAAGACTGATCTCACATCCATGAATTGATGCCGGATGGGATCGTTATGAAGACCGCAATATTCCATGACTATTTCGGGGCAATTGGCGGAGGGGAGCGTGTCGTTCTGATGATGGCAAAGATACTGGACGCCGATATCATCACGACTGATACCGATGCGATAGCAAAAATGTATCCCAGTATGCCGGTTATCAGTCTTGGCCCTACATTGAAACACCGCGGATTCAAGCAGGTCTCTGCTTGCCTGAAATTTTATTTTTGTGATTTTTCAAAGGAGTACGATTTCTTTATTTTCAGCGGGAACTGGGCGCATTATGCAGCACACCGGCATCACCCGAATATGTGGTACTGTCATACGCCAATCAGGGCTTTTTATGATCTGTATCCCGTCTTTCTTAGCCGCTTTGACCTGATATCGCGACAAGAATTCCGACTATGGGCACACTACCAGAGCAGATATGACCGGCAATCGGTCAACCATATTGATTCCATTGTCACCAACTCAAAAAATGTTCAGAAACGAATCAGGCAGACATACAAGCGAGACGCAGAGGTTATCCACCCCCCGGTTGAAACATCACGGTTCCACTGCATTGAATACGGGGATTTCTGGCTCTCGGTAAACCGGCTGTACCCAGAAAAACGGATCGAGCTCCAGATCGAGGTGTTCCGGAAGATTCCGGAGGAGAAACTGATAATTGTCGGGGGATATGCGCAGGGAGATCATGCATCCGGGTATTCGAAACAACTTTGGGCACACCTTCCTTCAAATATCACTATACTCGGGGAAGTTGCTGAACCATATCTTCTTGATCTCTATGCGAGATGCAAAGGTCTGATCTGCACCGCTATGGATGAGGATTTCGGACTCACCCCCCTTGAAGCCATGGCAAGCGGGAAACCGGTTGTCGCGGTGGATGAGGGAGGATTCCGGGAAACGGTTACACCAGGTACCGGGCTATTAATCAAAGCATCGCGGGATATTATGATTGATGCCGTCAAATCCTTATCCGGAAATCCTGAGTCTTATAAGCAGGCATGCATCGCCCGGGCAAAAGAATTTGATCTCCCCGTCTTTAAAGAGAAAATACTCTCTGCGGTAAACGATGTGTATACAACTTATCAAAGAACGGTATAATTACCGGCACCTTATCTGGATTCTGGCATGGGTTGAATTCAGGCAGAGGTATAAAAATTCGGTTCTTGGTTACTTCTGGTCATTACTGGAACCGCTGTTGATGCTCGGGGTGCTCTATATCGTTTTTTCAAACCTCATGAAGATTCAGGTAGAGTATTACCAACTCTTTTTACTCCTGGGAATCATTATGTGGAGTTTTTTCTCCCGTTCAACTACATTAAGTCTTCTTTCTATCAGGTTTAAGCCCAACCTGATTAAAAAGGTATATTTCCCCCGTGATATCATGGTGATCTCGACCTGTACCACGACATTCCTTATGAGTCTTTTTGAATCGGTGGTTTTTGTTATTTTTATGGCACTATTCCAGATTCCCTTGTCAATCAATATCGCGTATCTGCCATGCATCATTTTCTTATTTTACATACTGACCCTAGGTGTGTCTCTTACACTGGCATCCCTCAATGTCTATTACCAGGATATGCAATATATCTGGGCATTGATTCTGCAGATAGGATTTTTCGCAACACCGGTGATTTATCCCTTGAGTGTATTCCCCCCGTATCTTATGAAAGTATTATCCTACAACCCCCTGGCACAGATTATATTTCTTGCCCGGGAGGTCACGTTATATTCAAAAGCGCCGGATGTAGCGTCATTTGTCTATGTATTTTTTGTTGCATTTGTAATGCTAGGAATAGGGTACGCAATATTCAATCGGCTGGAGCCTAAATTTGCAGAGGAGTTATAATGGCAGTAATTGAGGTCAGCCATCTTAACAAAGTTTTTCGGATTCCTCATGAAAAACGAAATACCCTTTTCAAGGCAGTTACCGAATTTTTTACACCGGTACCCTTTGAAATATTCCATGCGTTAAAAGATATCAGCCTCTCTGTTGAAGAGGGGGAAATGTTAGGTATCATTGGCGTTAACGGCAGTGGTAAGAGTACGCTTCTCAAGATCCTCGCCCGGATTCTTGTCCCTACCTCGGGTTCAGTACTAATAAAAAAACGAGTCACGCCATTTCTTGAACTGGGCGTCGGGTTTAATACCGATTTTACCGCGGCTGAAAATATTAAAATCTATGGCATTATCATGGGACTCTCCCCAAAAGAGATAGAAGAGAAATCAGATTATATTCTCGAATTTGCCGGTCTTACCCGGTTCAGGGACACGAAACTGAGAAATTTTTCGTCAGGGATGCATGTCCGTCTGGCCTTTTCAACAGCAATTCAGACCAATCCACAAATCCTCCTTCTCGACGAGGTATTGGCAGTCGGAGATATCGAATTCCAGAAAAAATGTCTTGATACATTATGGGCATTTAAAAATGAGGGAGTTACCATGGTTTATGTTTCACATGATCTTGATTCCGTGAAAAAATTTTGTGACCGGACGCTATTACTTCACAAGGGAGAACAAGTTATGGTTGGGGACCCTCGTGAGGTTGTGACAAGATATCAGGGACACGATGCAACCTGATTTTTTTGGTATCGTAGTTGTGACATGCCAGAGTACCGGTCCTGAAATAGGGACAGTATTTATGTCCGCTTTCAAGAGCACCGGATACGTCTTAGAGGGTGAAAGCGACAATGGAGAAAAGAACGAAAAGCAGTCGTATTCTGTGAAGAAGGAAGACTCTGGTTTTTAGGAAATTGCAGGGGAATTGCCTTTTTTCGATTGTTTTGTTGTTAATATTTGGCTGCGGGTATCTTGGTATCACAATGGCAAGAATCTTTGATGCGGATAGTATCACTACGGATACTGGCGCAGGTCAGAGAGTAGATCTTTCGGCCCGTTACGTTCCGATAATTATCCGTCCTTGTGCTTGTGAATAGCCTCATGCCCTCAAGAGGAAAAAAAGTCAGCTCTGATTGTTGAGCTTATCTTTTTTTATATTCCCGGCGCCAAACTAGGGTATGGACATGTCTATCGAAGGAGTCGTCATAAAAAATCTGCGGGTCATTCCGGATGAACGGGGCTGGCTTATGGAGATCCTGCGGTGCGATGATCCACAGTTCAGGGAGTTCGGCCAGGTTTACCTCTCTACTGCTTACCCGAATGTTGTGAAAGCATGGCATTACCATAAAAAACAAACGGATAATTTCACCTGCGTGAAGGGGATGATGAAAGTCGTGTTGTTTGATGCACGGGAAAAATCGGCAACGTACCGGCAGCTCATGGAACTCTTTATCGGTGAGAGAAATCCAGCTCTTATCACGGTCCCTCCAGGGGTCTACCACGGGTTCAAGGCAATCGGAACAGAAACAGCATTTTTCATCAGCATCCCGACCATACCGTACAACTATAAAGAACCAGATGAGTACCGCTTTCCGCCGGATACCAGTGAAATTCCCTATGAATGGGGGCTTGCCCCAGGACTGAAACACGGATGATTTTATCTTTCTGGAGAACCTTCAACCATGAAAATACTGGTGACTGGCGGGGCAGGATTTATCGGGAGTAATTTTATCAGGCATATGTTTGATACCCATGCCGGTATCGATATAGTGAACCTGGACAGCCTTACCTATGCAGGCAATCTCAATAACCTGAGGGGACTACAAACAGATCCCCGTTACTTGTTTCTCAAAGCTGACATCTGTGATTCCCCAAGGGTAGAATCTGCACTGTCCGGTACCGATGCGGTCATTCACTTCGCTGCTGAAAGCCATGTCGATCGTTCCATCACCGATCCTACAGGATTTGTCCGGACAAACGTTCTGGGAACCCATACTCTCCTGGAATGTGCTAAAAAATGCGGTATCAGCAAATTTATCCACATATCAACGGATGAAGTGTATGGTAGCACAATGAGGGGATCATTTTCTGAGACGGATCCCCTGCATCCTTCAAGTCCCTATTCCGCAAGTAAAGCCGGGTCTGATCTGCTTGCGCTTTCATACCATACCACATTTGATCTTCCCGTCATTGTCACACGGTGTACTAATAATTTTGGGCCCTATCAGTATCCGGAAAAGTTGATTCCCCTGTTTATTACCAATCTTATCGAGGACAAAAAAGTCCCGGTATATGGATCGGGAAAAAATGTCCGGGACTGGATCCATGTCCGGGATCATTGCAGAGCGATCGATTTCCTACTGACGCGCGGAAAGTCTGGTGAGATCTACAATATCGGGGGGGGCAATGAGAAGACCAATCTGGAGATTACAGGACAAATCTTAAAGAAACTCAATAAGGATACTTCAATGATTGAATATGTCAAGGATCGCCGGGCGCATGACTTCAGGTATTCACTGGATTGTTCAAAACTCCGTGACATGGGATGGAAGCCGGAATATTCCTTTGAGAAGGCACTCGATGAAACGATTACCTGGTATGAACAGAATTCGTGGTGGTGGCGACCGTTAAGGAAATGAAACTGAAAAAATGCGTGATTATCGGCGCCGGCGGGATGCTTGGTCATGCACTTCAGGAAGTGTTTCCTGAAGCACAGCGCTACGGACGTGCCAACCTTGACATTACTGACCCGGATGCAGTTTTCCGCAAATTGACAGAATTATCCCCGCATGTCGTTATTAATGCTGCAGGTTATACCGATGTCGATGGCTGCGAGGACAATCGTGAATATGCACATTCCGTGAACGGGCGGGGGCCCGGATATATTGCACATGCATGTGCTGAGTGTGATGCGGTACTCGTTCACTATAGCACTGATTATGTTTTTGACGGATCGAAACCGGAATATGTTGAGACCGATGAACCTCACCCGATCAATGTATACGGAGAATCAAAACTTCTTGGTGAAAAAAATATTCAAAAGAATACTGATAATTTCCGCCTGATCAGGACTTCCTGGCTTTTTGGAGCACACGGAAAAAATTTTGTGGATACGATTCTTACTCTCTCGGCCCAGATGTCCCTGGTCTGGGTTGTAAACGATCAGGTTGGTAAGCCGACCTATTCGGTAGATCTTGCCAGAAAGACCCGGGAGATTATTACCAGCGGACCGGGGATCTACCATATTACCAATGACGGACAGTGCAGCTGGTACGAATTTGCCTCTGCATTTATCCAAAATGCTGTGCCATGTTCAACTGCCGAATTTCCCAAGAAAGCGAAGCGTCCTGCATATTCCGTGCTCACGAACACCCAAACCGCGCCGCTGCGGCACTGGAAAGATGCAGTCAGGGAGTATATTCAAAGGAAAGGGGGTAATTACTCATGAAAGGAATAATTCTTGCGGGAGGGACCGGCTCACGGTTATACCCGCTTACGAAGGTCACCAACAAACACCTGTTGCCGGTCTATGACAAACCCATGATCTACTATCCGCTCCAGACACTCATTGATGCAGGGATCACGGAGATCATGATTGTATCCGGCCGTGGGCATGCAGGGCATTTTCTTGAATTGCTGGGGTCGGGTAGTGAATTTGGGGTTCAGCTGACCTATGAGATCCAGGAAGGGGCAGGAGGTATTGCACAGGCGCTGGGCCTTGCACGACTCTGGGCAGGTGATGATAGTGTTACGGTCATCCTTGGAGATAATATCTTTGAAGATTCTGTGAAGGAGGCAGTACAGTCGTTTACTTCCGGCGCACGAGTATTCCTTAAAGAGGTGCGGGATGCACAGCGATTTGGTGTGGCAAAGGTTTCCGGTGACCGGATCCTTGGTATTGAAGAGAAACCCCAAAATCCAAAATCAAACCTTGCAGTGACCGGGCTTTATATCTATGATGCAGGAGTGTTCCGGATTATTCAGGATCTGAAACCTTCGGGCCGCGGGGAACTGGAGATTACCGACGTGAACAATGCCTATGTTAAAAAAGGTATGATGACCTTCTCCACCCTCAAAGGGTTCTGGAGCGATGCCGGGACATTTGACAGTCTGGTTCGGGCGAGCGTGATTGTGCAGCAGTACCGGCAAAAGGAACTACATGAATCTTCCTGATACGCCAGCCAAAATTTCTCTAAGCCCCCCGATAAGTGTCATTATCGTAAATTTCAATGGACTGCGGTTTCTCGAGCCATGCCTCTCCTCTCTTGCTAACCAGTCATTCAATAATTTTGAAATAATTCTTGTAGACAATGGATCATCTGACGGGAGTGCGGATTTTGTCCATCAGCATTTCCCCCGGGTCATTCTTGTTGAGACCGGTAAAAACCTTGGGTTTGCCGGGGGTACTAACGCTGGTATCCGTATTGCAAAGGGTGAATTCATTCTTACCCTCAACAATGATACCATCGTTGATCCCCATATTCTTGAAGAGATCCAGAAGCCGATGATTCTCGATCCAAAGACCGGCATGTGTGCATCCAAGATGCTATTGTCAGACGGAAAAATAAATTCTACAGGTATATGCATTTCCCGGAGCGGTGCTGCCTGGGATCGCGGCATGAATGAACCGGATACCGGACAATATGATACAGTTGGGGAAGTATTTGGTCCCTGTGCCGGGGCTGCATTGTACCGGCGTTCCATGCTTGATACGATCGGGCTCTTTGATGAGGACTTCTTTCTCTTCATGGAGGATGTGGACCTCGCATTCCGGGCGCGGCTTTCCGGGTGGATATGCACCTATGTACCTGGGGCACGCGTGATGCATATCCATGGGGGGACAGCCGGGTTCAAGTCAGATATGTCCATTTATTACGGAAACAGGAATGTATTCTGGGTTGTTGTCAAGAATTTTCCGTGGCGGATATTTTTATTTTCCCTGCCATGGATTATTGGCAGGAACTGTGCTGTTGTTCCCTATTATATACTCAAGGGTAAAGGATCCGTAATAATCAGGGCGAAGATCGATACACTGAAAGGATTACGTCATATGGTGGAAAAGCGAAAGTTCATTGCGAGAAAAATAACCAGGAATGAAATAGACCGATGGATCATGACATGGAGTCATAGAGCAAACCCCAGATAAAAAATGACAATTCATGATGATATCAGAAACCGGGATGATGTTATTATACCATGTAACAGGAGAACAGAAATAATTCCAGAAGAAACCAGAAAGAGAGTGCAATGATGTCAATCCTGAAATACCGGGGACTTATCTGGAGTTTCATTAAACGGGATATTTCCTCCAGGTATGTGGGATCGTTTCTGGGCCTGTACTGGTCGGTGCTCAATCCGATCATTACCCTTATTGTGTATATTATAGTCTTTGGCGTGTTCCTGAATGTCCGTCTTCCCGGATCTACCAGTATATGGGATTTTGCTCTGTACTTCGCTGCCGGATTTCTTCCCTGGCTGGCATTCCAGGATTCCGTGATGCGGGCATCACGTTCGATTATCGATAACAAAAACTATATCAAAAAAGTCCCATTCCCCAGTGAAATTTTTCCTGTCTATACTACATTGTCAGAATTTGTGAACCTTCTAATCGGACTGGTAATTTATTTATTCCTGTTTATTTTCCTCAAAGGTACACCCACTGTATATATACTCCTCCTGCCGCTGGCCATTATCCTGCAGATGGTATTTACCCTTTCACTGGCTTTATTCCTGTCGAGTGGGGCAGTTTACTTCCGGGATATCCCTACAATGCTGGGTCCTTTGTTCATGATATGGTTCTGGGCAACACCCATAGCGTATACAGTGAATCTGATCCCGGTGAATTTCCAATGGATAGTCAAATTGAATCCGGCCTATTATATGATCGAAATATATCGTGATGCGTTGTTCTATGGTAAGCTTCCGGAAATCAATATTCTCGTACCTTTCCTGATGTTTTCTGTCATATCGTTTATACTCAGTATCTGGTTCTTCCGGAAAACAAAAACCGGGTTTGGTGAACTCTTATGAATGCTATCGCTGTCCATAATCTCGGGAAAAAGTTCAAATTGTTCACTTCACCTAGTGGAAGATTTCTTGAATACGTGAGTATAGGAAAGGTACACCGGCACACGGATTTCTGGGCGCTTAAAGATATATCATTTGATATCCCGACAGGTACTACGTTGGGAATTCTCGGGCAGAATGGTTCAGGAAAAAGCACACTCCTGAGCATCCTTGCCGGTGTCCTGTATCCGAGTGAAGGATCTTATGAAATTAACGGGAAAGTATCTGCAATTCTTGAACTGGGTTCCGGGTTCCATCCGGAATTTTCCGGGCGGGATAATGTCTACATGTACGGTTCGATTATGGGACTATCAAAGCAGCAGATTGATGATCGGTTTGAGGAAATTGTTCAATTTTCAGAACTGGGGGACTTTATCGACCAGCCCCTCCGTACCTATTCCTCCGGCATGATTGTCCGGCTCGCTTTCTCTGTAGCGGTCAATGTGGATGCCGATGTTCTCATTGTTGATGAGGCGCTCGCAGTTGGTGATGCAATTTTCCAGCACCGGTGTTTCCGGAAGATAAAGGGGATGCAGGAAGCGGGAAAGACCATCCTCTATGTCGGGCACGACACCGAAGCCGTGAGAAATCTCTGCACGTCTGCGTTGCTTCTTGACGGTGGCCGGATCATCGAGCGGGGTGATCCAAATTATGTGGTTAATAAGTATTATGCCCTGATCACTGAACGAGAGCGGGCATATACGGAGGGGAATCTGATAGAGCACGGCGAGGTTCCCGGAGAGGGGTATGAGACGGTGTATGATTTGGTCCGGAACCTTTCTCACGCAAATATTGAGAGTGCAGGAGGGATTACGGTCCAGCCACAAACGGTAGAGATCCAGTCCACTCCCCGACGCATAATCTTTGCGCACCCACCCTCACGGATCACGTATACGGTTCCTGTTGAGCCGGGATCATCACTTGCATTTGCCATCGGAATCCTCCCTGCTGCCTGGGACAAGATCCCACAGGGAGTGAAATTCGATATTGAGATTGAGTCCGGGGGCATGATGGAAAATATATTTTCCCGGGTGCTCCAGCCGAAGAGGAATATCGGGGACCGGGGCTGGCATAATTTTGTCTTACCACTTGAGAAGTTTTCCGGAAAGACGGTGTCTTTTACATTTAGTACTTCCGGGTCCGGTGAGGATCTCAGTTTCTGCTGGGCTGCGTGGGGATGGGGGAAAATAATTTGCTCATGTTCAGAAAAAAGGGAACAGGAAGTCGAAAAAAAAGATTTCCTGAATCAAAAAATAACAAACCAGGTGAATTACGGCAATAAAAGAGCGGAACTTATAACAATTGAGTTACTTGATCAGAATGGAAATCCAAAAAAAATATTCAGACCCGGAGAATTGTCGATAATTCATGCCTCCATCGTAGTTAATGATGATATTGACTCAGATTTTGTGGTTGGTTATAAGTTATTCAGTAAATTTGGATTGATTTATGGAACATGTACATTGTGGGAAGGTATTGCCTTTAAAAAGCATCAGAAGGGGGATATTATCAAGATACGATTTGCCCAAAAATGGTGTTTAGCACCAGGTTTTTATTCAATTGATTTTGATATTGCAACGGCGGTATTCCCTGCCAATGATATTGAGGTATTAAACACTGTTTCAAGTGTTTTATTATTTCAGATTGAGTCACAAAAACCATTCTGTGGGGTTATTGATTTGTATTCAAAAATTCAGCTGGAATAGGGAATTTATATATTTCGAATTTCTGATCTGAATCACTGCAGGATGCGATTAAGGAAATCTCCTGAATGAGAATCGCTGAATTAAAATGTATTATCTGACCGGGGGCAGTGAAACGTCAAGTCTGCAAAAAAACTTCAGATTTTTTTCATGATGACAAATGATCATAGTTTTGGATAAAATCAGGTCGGTTCACATTATTTACCCAGTTGGAGATTCCCTTTTGCAAACACTCGTTACAAATATCCTGACTGGTTTTTTTTTGCTCAATATCATGTTGAGATAATGAAAATAATGATCCGATAGAATAATCCGGATCTGCTTTTGATATCACGCAACAGGTTAAGATGTTACAGTACTCATCGATTGTCAATATTGATTGTTGGGGACAAACGTAACTCTCTGATATTCCGGAAATTTGATCTTCGACATAGTATAAGAATAACTCTTTTGATGCTGCATCCAACAATTTTTGAGAGAGTGTGTGATCGAGATATGATTTTGCCAACTGATAATCATTAAAATACGCAAAATACGGAAAAAAATGCACACCTTTCTGTTTAAAATAGGCTGATGCGGCCTCAATTTCGTCCAGATTAAACTGATATATATGATACTGAACCTGAATTTTTTCCTGACCGATTCGGGTTATCCATTGGTCAATATTTTCCAATATTTTCTTGAAGTCAAATCCATGAATTTTATTATATGAATTTTGACTGAATCCGGGAATAGAAATAAAAAATCGTTCCAGATTTTTCAATACCGCAGGATCCAACTCAATAAATTTTGATGCATTTGTTGAAATGGCGTATTTTAATTTTTTATCGACGAGAATTTGCAGGATCTCACATAAATCAGGGTGTAATAATGGTTCACCATAGTTATATAAATTAATTAAAGAATTGGAATCAATGAGGGATTCCTGAAACAGATAATCAATCGCATTTTTGAATTCTTGCGCTGGAATGGTTCTAGAAGGATAGGGTTTTAGATTTCCCCGCCCATTCACGCACCACGGGCATTTCGCATTACATAATCCGGATATTTCAAAATATACAGAATCAAACATCAGCTAACCCATTTATCAGGTTAAATTTTCTATCTGATGACAGAAAAGTTTTTCCTGACAGTAAGACTAGTCGAGGTATAGTTATTGTTATGAACCATACGTTAATTCTAATAATTTTTTTTAATATGGCAAGACCAGAACAAATACCCAATTCTGCATCACATAGACCCTTGCACTAAACCGAGTACGAAGACACAGTAAAACGTATCTATCCAGTCTGAATTCATTCAAATTTCTCATTTTTTTTGAGATTTTTCACTGAACACTGTAATTTTTGAATAGAGAAGAGGTTAAAGAGATT
>Ga0209254_10001086_pt1 | contig 23969 bp, 21 predicted proteins | sample FrelakmetDIP11DI_FD_187148 | JGI IMG/M metagenome (GOLD analysis project Ga0209254, IMG submission 187148) | Freshwater lake sediment microbial communities from the University of Notre Dame, USA, for methane emissions studies - DIP11 DI (SPAdes)... | ecosystem: Environmental > Aquatic >...
AGCTCGCTCGTCACCGCCGGGTCCTGGAGGAGCAGGAACTTCTCCAGGTAGCGCTCGCTGTGGCGGCCGGACTTGAGCAGGAAGTGGCCGTCCTTCAGCGCGCCGGCCCGACGGAAGAGAGCCTCGGTGCGTTCGGCGACAGCCTTGCGGGCGGCGATCTCGAGGGCGGGCTTGATGGTGGTCATGGCGTCATTGTCCCCGGCGGGCCCGTCCGGCGTCCGGGCTCTCCGCGGCGGCGCCGGCTCACGGCGCCCGCGCTCACCGCCAGGCGCGCAGGCTGCCGGCCGGCGGCGGGTCGGGCTGGCGGAAGAAGCCGAGGAGCGGCTCGCCGGTCGACTGGGCGAGGCGGACCCGCTCGCGGGCCGGGCGCCCATCGGCAGGGGCGACCTCGGCGCGCAGCTCGACGTCGTCCCGGCCGGGGTGGTTGGGGTCGTAGATGCGGAGGAGGAACCCGGCGTCGTCCTCCTCGAAGGCGTGGGCCAGCACCTGGTGGTTCACGACGAGGAGGCGCGGCGACCAGCCCGCGACCCGGACGAGCCCGACGACCGGGACGACGCCGGCCTCGATCGCGGCGCGGACACGGGGCCACTCCCGCTCGACCGCGACCACCCGCGCCGGCTCCCGCCCCAGCGCCGCGGCGAGCCCCGCCGGCGGGTCGGGGCGGAGCGCCTGGAGGTCCCAGTAGCGGAGCGGCACGCGTCCCCAAGCGAGCGACTGGACCTGCCGGCGGACGATCGCCCGGAAGCGGGGGCTGCCGTTGGCCGGCGGCTCGGCGTCCTCCGGCGGCGCGATCCCCGCCTCGAAGAGGTCGCGGACGGTGGCGACCATCCCCCCGCACAGCCCCGCCGACGCGTCGCCGATGCCGAGGAGCCGCGGGTCGAGCGGACCGAGACGCACGGTCGGCCCCGGCGGCCAGCGGTTGGCGAAGCGGAACCCGTGGACGCTGGGGCGGAAGCCGGGCACGGCAGCGGAGCACACGGCTGCAGGGTACCCCGACCGCCGCGGCCGCTCAGCCGAGGAGGACGCTCACGAGGATCGCGACCCACAGCACCGTCGCGACCGACTGGACGACCCAGAAGCTCCGGTGCTGCGTCTTGTGGCGCATCCCGAGGAAGACGAGCCAGGCCCCGCCGACGCCGCCGGCGAGGCAGAGGATCCACAGCGTCCGCTCGCGGACCCGGCGGCCGCCGCGCGACGCGGCGAGCTTGTCGTAGGCGTAGGTCGCCGCCGTCGCCACGTTGATGACCAGGAGCCAGGCCAGGACGGGCTGCAGGGGCGTCATCGGGCGCTCCCGGACGCGGAAGGCCCGACGGGCTCGGCGTCGACGGGCTCGGCGTCGACGGGCTCGGCGTCGACGGGCTCGGCCCCGGCCTCCCCGGGACGGGCTGCCCCGGGCGGCGGAGCCCCCGGCCCCCGGTAGAGCGCGGGGTCGAACCGATTCGGCGGCGGGAGCGGCGAGGCGAACAGCTCGCCGGGCGCCGCCTCCGGGAGCGCCTGGGCCGCCTCCGGGGCGGCGGCCCCGCAGTGGTAGCAGGCCGCCGCCGTCGGCTCGTTGACCGAATGGCAGGAGCGGCACGCCCAGCGGGGCGCGTCGGGCGGAAGCCCGTGGTGGACCCGCACCCGGCGGGTCACCGCGGGCAGGGCCCGGACTTCGAGCCAGCGGACCACGGGGCCCAGCACCCTGGAGAGGAACGCCACGACGAAGACCGCGACAGCGACCGCCAGCGCGACCCACAGCAGCTGGATCAGGGCACCGATGAACCCCGCTGCATCCGCCATGGTCGCGTCGCCCACGGCCGGCCCTCCCTACGGGCGGTACTCGACGCCCCTCGCCGACGCCGGTCCCGGCCGCCGTGGCAGCGCGGTCCCGACCAGTGGCCGGTACGAGGCGAGGCCGCGGCGCCCGCACTCCGCCGCCAGCTCGTCCACGAGGCGGACCGGCAGCGTGGGGTCGGCGAAGATCGCGGTCCCCACCTGGACCGCCACCGCCCCGGCCGCCAGGTAGTCGAGGACGTCGTCGAGGCCGGTCACCCCGCCGATCGCGACGACCGGGATCTCCACGACCTGGGCGACCTCGTAGACGATCCGCAGGGCCACCGGCTTGATCGCCGGGCCCGACAGGCCGCCGTACGTGTTCCCCAGGAACGGGCCCGTCCGGTCGGCGCGAAGCGCCATCCCGGACAGCGTGTTCACGGCCGACAGGGCGTCGGCGCCGGCCTCGGCGATCGCGGCCGCGATCGGCCGGATGTCGGCGACGTTGGGCGAGAGCTTGACGATGAGCGGCAGCTCCGTGGCCCGGCGCACGGCCCGGGTGACGGCCGCCGCGGCGTCCTGGTCGATGGCGAACTGGAGCCCGCCCTTGCCGACGTTGGGGCAGCTGATGTTCAGCTCGACGCCGGCCACGCCGGGGACGAGGTCGAGCTTGCGGACGACCCCCACGTAGTCCTCGATCGACTCGCCGGCCACGTTGACGATCACCGGCACCTTCCACGTCGCCCAGAGGGTCGCGTACCGCTCGAGGACCGCGTCGATGCCCGGGTTCTGGAGGCCGATGGAGTTGAGCATCCCGCCGGGCGTCTCGGTCACCCGCGGCGGTCGGTTGCCGGCCCGCGCCTTGAGCGTCGTGCCCTTGCAGCAGATGGCGCCGATGCGCTGGACGTCGACGACCTCGGCGTACTCCACGCCGTAGCCGAACGTCCCCGAGGCGACCAGGATCGGGTTGGCCAGGACGAGGTCTCGCCCGAGGTCGACGCGGAGGTCGACCGTGGCGGGGTCGAAGCCGGCCGGCACGCCGGCGCGGCGGCCGCCCGAGGCGAGCGGGGCGATCGTCGGGCTGCCGAGGGCGACGATCGGGGACGGCGCCGCGACCGGCGGGCGGACGGACGCCTGTGCTCCCCGGGCCCCCTTCGGCTCCACGATCGCGCTGCGGATCGTGCGCACGGTCGGCGTTCGCTTCGGCTTCGCCGCGCCCGCTCCGCCCGCCGGCCCGGGGCCCTTGCCGTGCGTGACGACCCGTCGCTTCGGCTTCACCGGCGACCCGTCGCGATCATCGCTTGTGCGTCCCCGCGCCCGCCGTCGCCTCCCAGTCGATCTCGTCGGCCGCGAAGACGGGTCCCTCGCGACAGACGCGCTGGGGGCCGTCGACGCCCCACACGACACAGCCGAGGCAGGCGCCGACCGCACAGCCCATGTTCTGCTCCATGGCGACCTGCAGGAATGCCTTGCGACGCGCCTCCGGGGAGCCCATCCGGACGGGCCTGCCGGCTCCCCGCTTGCGGCCGAGCGTGGCGACGCCCAGCCGTCCCTTCCGGCCGGCCGCGACGGCGGCGAGCGCCCGCAGCATGGGCAGCGGCCCGCAGGCGAAGGCCTGGTCGGCCCACGCCTCGTAGTCGAGGACGAGATCCGTCACGAAGCCGTGGTGGCCCACGCTCCCGTCGTCGGTGGCCACGACGTACTCCACCTCGTCGGGCAGGAGCGAGCTGGGGTAGACCTCCGACGCGTCCCGGCAGCCGTACAGGAGCACGACCTGGCGCCCGTCCCGGATCGCCTCGTCGACGAGGAGCCGGACGTCGGCGATCCCCAGCCCGCCGGCGACCAGGAGGAGGTGCCGGCTCCGGGCGTCCACCTGGAACCCCTGGCCCAGCGGGCCGAGCATGTCCAGCCGGTCACCCGGCCGCATCCGGGTCAGCCAGGCCGTCCCCCGCCCCACCTCCCGGAAGTGGATGGAGAGCGTGCCGGTCGCGGAGTCGGCAGTGTTGACCGTGAACGGCCGCCGCAGGACGAGCCCGGACCAGTCACCGGTCCGGACGTGGACGAACTGGCCCGCCCGGGTGGCCGCAGCGAGGACCGGCGCGTGGTAGTGCTGGAGCCACTGGCCCGGCAGGATCTGGCGGCTCTCGAGGAGCTCGGCGTCGACGAGCTGCATCGGGCGGGACGAGCGCGGACCTGCCCGCCGTACCGCGGGGCGCGGTCAGCGATCCTCGTCGTCCTCGTCGTCCTCCTCGTCCTCGTCGTCCTCGTCGTCCTCGTCCAGCTCGGGCGCCACCGACGGGTAGGCCTCGGCCACCGCATCGGCCACGTCGCCGAAGACGTCCGTCGGGTCGTAGAACTCGACGAGCTCCTCGGGCGTGCCCAGCGCCCGCCACTCCCCCTTGGCGCCTTCCGGGACGACCTCCGCCTGGAGGTGGCCGGCGCCGGTCAGGGTGAGCCGCTCGTCGTCGTCGTCGATCACGATGAGGTCGCCGAGGTGACCCGCGAGCCCGGCCACGGCGGTCTCGAACTGCTCCAGCAGGTTCGCCTCCGCGATCTGGCTCCGCTCCTGGTACGTGAGGGCCAGGTCGTAGAGCCGGTGGGCCGCCGTCTCGGCATCGTGGACCTCGGCGGGCTGGGTCGCCGCCCATTCGTCGGCGGCCGCCGCGTAGGCGGCGCCCTCACCCGTCAGGACGGTCTCCTCCGGGGAGATGCCGGCCACGTTGAGGAGATCGTCGGTGGCGGTGGGCTCGGGCCCCAGCCCGGCGGCCTCGCGGGCGGCCTCCGCGAACGCCGCGTAGATGTCCGAGGGGTTGTAGAGCTCGACGAGCTCGGCGGCAGACTCGATGACCTCGGTCTCGCTGATCCACTCGCCCGTCTCCTCGTCCTGGTAGCGAGCGCGGCTGCGGAAGGTGAGGTCGGGCGCGATCGACAGGTAGTCAGGGTCGTCGTCGATGAGCGTCATGCCGCCGATCTCGGCGATCCGGGGGGCGTTCGACTTCAGGAAGCCCTCGAGCTGCTCGGCGGCCCGGGAGAGGAAGTCGGAGCGCTCGAGCGCCGCGTCGCGGGCGAGCTCACCGAGGAGGTCGGCGCGGTTCACGTCCATTGCTCGCGTCTCCTTCTGCTCCGGGTGGTGGGGGCGGCGTCCGGCGGTGGCTCACGCCGCCGTCAGCCATCCTCCTTGCCGAGGGTCTCGATGCCGAAGTACTTGAGGTCGGGCCCCATGCGCTCCCGAAGGAACATCGCGTGGTGCCGCTCGAAGATCCACTCACCGGCGCGGTGGCCGAGAGCCGCCGTCGCCTCGTCGCGCTCGAGCTTGTCGATGGTGGCGTAGTCGGGGAGGTCGAGGAGGATCACGTTGTCGTAGTCCCAGCCGTAGGCGACGTTGTACCAGCCCAGGAACCTGATCCCGAACTTCTCCTCGTACTCGCGGACCTGGCGCGGGAAGATCGTGCGCATGAAGAACTTGAAGAAGGAGTCGCGGCCGCGCCGAACGTTGAAGAACGTCGCGAGGACCGGCACCGGCTGAGTCCCTCCTGCGCGTGGCTGGCGTCGGGCCGCCCGGTCTGGATGCCGGGCGCGGGGCCTATTGTCGCACGCCGGGATCGGGTTCCTCGGGGCCGGTGGCGTCGGCCGGCGGGGCGTCGGCCGCGTCGGCCGGCGGGGCGTCGGCCGCGTCGGCCGGCGGGGCGTCGGCCGCGTCGGCCGGCGGGGCGTCGGCCGCCGGGGCGGAGTCGGATGCGGGCACTTCGACCCCTGCCGCGTCCCGCGCGGCCTCGTCGACCGTCGTCACCGCGTCGTCAACCACAACCGCGTCCGGCGTGGCTGGATCGGCGGCGGGATGGGCGGCAGGATCGTCGGCAGCCGGGGCGGGGGCCTCCCTCTCGGTCGTGGCCTGCGCGCCCGCCTCCTCGGTCGTGGCCTGCGCGCCCACCTCCTCGGTCGTGGCCTGCGCGCCCGCCTCCTCGATCGTGGCCTGCGCGCCCGCCTCCTCGATCGTGGCCTGCGCGCCCGCCTCGTCCTCGAGCTGGCCGACCGTCTTGGTCGTGCTCGCCAGAGGCCTCCGCCGGCCCTGGGCGCGGCGATCGGCGGCCACCAGTCGCAGGAGGAAGATGACGGTCTGGCCCGTCAGCAGCAGCAGGCCGATGACGACGAAGAGCAGGATCGCCAGCAGCTCGAACGGCCAGTTGAGGTTCAGGCCGACCGGGATGATGACGATGAAGAATCCCAGGACGATGACCTGGAACCAGAAGCAGCCCAGGCCGGGGCCGCGCTCCGGGTCCAGCTCCTCGCCCCGGTACTCCGGGCGGCGCGGGCTCGTGTCGGCCGATGACGGCCCGCGCACGGGAGGCGGCAGCGGGGCGTGGCCGGGCAGCGGGGGGCGGGCGGGTCGCGGCTCGACGGGTCGCGGGGCACGGCCGGGCCCGGGCTCGACGGGCCGGTCGGTCTCGGGCGCGGTCGGGTTGGGCGTCTCGTCCGTCACTGGGGTCCTCGCGGTGCCCGCCGGGGGCGCTGGCTGGTCGGCGCCACGATACGCCCAATCGTGTTGGGGGCGACGGGTCGCCGCGGCGCGACAGGCTTACGGCGCGCTGAGGCCATCCTCCGCCAGGACGATCTCCGCGCAGATCCGATGCCCCTCCGCGTTGAAGTGCCAGCCGTCGGAAGTCACCGCCGACGAGTCCCACACGGGCTTTCCGTCCGGGTCGTTCATGGCCGCGTAGCTGTGCACGACCGTGAAGCCGTGCTTCACGGCGGCCGCCTCGAGCGCGTCCCGCCAGTCCTCGAAGTACACCTTCCTGAACTCCGGCCAGAACGGCTCGGACGACCAGCGATCGTAGACGGGCCCCGGGATGCCGTAGTCGTTGACCAGGACGGTGGCTCCGTTGGGCACGAGCGACGCGATCTCACCGTAGAGCGTGTCGAAGTCGGCGGGCATCGATGCCGTCATCTCAACGAGACAATCCCGCAGCTCCGGCCAGCCCGATGGACAGGCCCCACCGAGCACGAACGGGAGCAGGTTGTGGAACCCGATCAGGAGCACCACGATCTCCGCGCCTGCCAGGTCGGCTCTCATGGACGCGTCCGCACGCAGGACGTCCGTCCATTCGGCGATGGTCCGCCACTCGTTGCCCAGCTGGTCGGGGTAGTAGCTGTGGAGGACGACCGTCACGCCCTGTTCCGCGCCCAGGAGGCCGGCGTAGACGCCGGGGAACGCGGCCTGCGGTGAGAACGACTCGTCCGACCTGACGCCCCACCCTGAGACGTTCGAGTCGCCGAGCGCGACGAGGTCCCAGGTCGCCGTCGAGGCGCCGGCCGGAGCGAAGGTCGCCACGGTGGGCGGCACGAACGACGGGGCCGGCGTGGATAGCCCGGTGGGTTGCGATGTCGGGCTGGCGGTGGCCGGCGGGCCCGACGCGCCCGTCGGCGCCGGGCCGAGGGTCGGCGCGGGAGCCGGTGGGCTGGCCGGGGACCCGCCGCAGCCGGCCACCAGGAGCGAAGCCAGGATCACGCCCACCGCGATGCGAGCGTACGGCACTTCCCACCTCCCGCCGGCCGCGGCTCGGCCCTGGCGTCCGGGTCGCCAACCGGGCGCACACCACGTATGGAGCGCGTGGGGCCGAGTTCCTTCAAGAGCCGTCCGGCAGGGTGCACCGTCGTCCGCGGGGCGCATCGCTGACCCGTCCCGGGCGGCAGCACACTCGCTCCGTCAGGCGAGCCCGCCCCCGTCGACCACGAGCGTCGTCCCGGTGACCCAGGACGCCGCGTCGGACGCCAGGTACAGGACCGCCAGGGCCGTGTCCTCCGGCGTCCCCAGCCGCCGGATCGGCCGCTCGGCCGAGGATGCCAGGAAGGCCGCCACGTCCTCGCCGAGCTGCGCAGCCTCCGAGCGGAGGAGCGGCGTGTCCGTGTCGCCGGGGCAGACGCAGTTGACCCGGATCCCCTGGGGCCCGTGGTCGATCGCCATGGCCCGGGTCAGGTTGACCACGGCGCCCTTCGAGGCGCAGTAGCTGGCCGCCCGGGCGCCGCCCTTGAGCCCCCAGCCGGAGCCGATGTTGACGATGGCGCCCCCGCCGCTGCGGGCCATCTCCGGGATGGCGAGCCTGCCCAGGAGGAAGACGGCCTTGACATTGACCGCCATGACCCGGTCCCACTCCTCCTCCGACGTCTCGACGACGGTCGTCCGCCGGATCAGCCCGGCGCAGTTGACGAGGATGCGGGGCGGCCCGAACGCCGCCTGGCACGCCTTCACGGCCCGCCGGCAGTCCGCGTCCACCGTGACGTCCGCCGTCACCGCGACCGCGCGGCCTCCGGCCGCCTCGATCTCCCCGGCTGCCGCCGCGACGCCCGCCGCATCGAGGTCGACGAGCACGACCGGCGCGCCCTCCGAAGCCAGCAGGCCGGCGACCGCCCGCCCGATCCCCGAGCCGGCGCCGGTGACGATGGCCGCTCGGTCCTGCACGCTGCCCATGGTCCCTCCGCTCGGTCAGGCCGCTGCGATCCGCACGATCGCGGCTTCGTGGAACCCGGTCACCACCCGGGCATGGCCGGCGAGCGCCGCGTCGAGCGCGGGATCACCGGTGTCGACGAGGAGCGCCCGCCCGCCGAGCGCCGCCAGCTTCTCGGCCGCGGCGACGACGAGGATGGCATCCGGGCCCGCTGCCCGCAGCACCGCCGCCGAGATCGGCTGGTTGCCGCGGCCCAGCAGGAAGCCCTGGCCGCCGATCGGCGTCAGCACGATCGTCGCCGGCCCCGCCCGGACGACGGGCAGGAGGTCGGCCTCCGCGGCGTCGGCGACGACAACACGAGGGCCGTCCTCGCCGATCTCCACGACGTCCACGCCGACGAGCGTCTTCGGCACGCCGAGCCGATCGGCGATCGCCCGGACCGTGGACCCGGGCCCAAGGACCCAGGCGCGGCCCGTCGTCATGCGCTCCACGACGTCCTCCGCGATGGCCGCTGCGGCTGCGCCCGCCTCGGGCGGTGACGGCGACTTGCGGCCCTGCAGCCGCCGTCCACGCGGGACGCGGAGGTGGCCGAACAGCCGGGGAGCGACGATCCCCCGCCGGTAGGCGTCCTCGTCGAGGTCGACGACCTCCCCCTCGACGGTCGCGCCGCGCCGCGCCGCGAGGAACGATGCCGCGAGCTCGCCGGCCGCGGCCGGGCTCGTGGCAAAGACGCCGGAGAGGATCTTCACCCCCGCCGGGATGCCGAGCACCGGGACGGCCTTTCCCACCGCCGCACAGACGTCGCGGGCGGTGCCGTCCCCGCCGGCCACGAGAAGGAGGTCGATCCCCGCGTCGACGAGCGCCCGGGCCAGGCGGCGGGTGTCGGCGGCGGAGGTGGGGCCCGGGCCGGGGGACGGCCCAACGGCACGGTGATCGACGCCCGCCTCACGCGCGGCGACCGCGCCCATCTCCCCGTCGGGAACGAGCACGAGCGGCGCCGGCCGGCCGGCCGGCCAGGCGGCGACCAGACGCCGGAGCGCGGCGGCAGCACGCGCACCCGCCTCGGGCACGGCCCCGCGGGCCAGCGCCCGCGCGACGGTCGCCTCCCCGTCCGTGCCCTTGAGCCCGACCCGGCCGCCGAGCCCGGCGATCGGGTTGACGACCAGGCCGACCCGGGGCCCCGCGGTGCCCGAGGTGCCCGAGGTGCCCGCGGCGTGCGGCTCAGCCATCGCGCGCGGGGTGTCAGCCGTCGGCAGCGGGCGCGGCCGGCGCACCGCCGGGCCCGGCCGTGCTCGCCTCCGGGTGCTTCCGTCGGTATGCGCGCCAGCTCGTCGCCCAGCGCGCCGGGTCGTCGAACCACGCGTGGTCGATCTGGTGGATCGTGCTCCGGTGGGGCGCCGAGCGCACGACCTCCGGCGAGGCGTAGGCCTCCTCGGCCACGGTGCGCAGGATGGCGGCGTACTCGTCGAGGTCGGCGCGCGAGTACGACTCGGTCGGCTCGAGGGTCATCGGCTCGGGGACGACGAACGGGTGGTGGCTCGTCCAGTAGTGCGTGCCGAAGTCGGCCGCCCGGACGCCCAGCTCATCGGAGTGGATCCCCGTGGCCGCCGCCAGCGCCTCCCAGCTGTACCGCACCTGCTCGATGCGGCGGCGGCCCTCCGCGTACGGCGCGGACGCGCCAGGGATGCCCAGCACCTGGCGGAGCAGGTAGTTGTTGTTGAGGACCGCCGTCTCGGCGACCTCCCGGAGCCCCTCGGCGCCGAGGCTCATGATCCAGGCGTACGCCCGGACCAGGTTGGCCGTCGTGCCGTACCAGGGCCGGACCTTGCCGACGCTCTGCGGCCGGTCGTCATCGAGGACGAAGCGGTCGCCGACCCGCTCGACGGTGGGCCGCGGGAGGAACGGGGCGAGCGCGTCGGTCACGCCGCAGGCGCCGGCACCCGGGCCGCCGCTGCCGTGCGGCGTCGAGAACGTCTTGTGCAGGTTGAAGTGGCACAGGTCGAAGCCGGCGTCGCGGGCCCGGGTGATGCCGAGGATCCCGTTCGCGTTGGCCTGGTCGTAGGCGCCCAGGCCGCCGGCGTCGTGGACGACCTTCACGAAGGCGTCGATGTCGGGGTTGAAGATCCCGGTGTCCTCGGGGTTCGTGATGAGGAGCGCGGCCGTGCGCTCGCCCACCGCCGCCTTCAGCGCGTCGAGCGTGGGCCGCCCCGTGACCGGGTCGGGGTGGAGCGTGATGACCCGGTAGCCGGCCACCTTCGCCGCGGCGGCGTTCGAGGGGTGGCTGAAGATCGTCGTGACGACCTCGTCGCGCCGGCCGGCGTCGCCCCGTGCGGCGTGGTAGGCCCGGATCATCGTCACGTTGGCGTAGATCGCCGCCGAGCCCGCCCCCGGCTGGAGCGTCGCGCGGTCCATGCCGGAGATCTCGCAGAGCATCTGCTCCAGGCGCCAGAGGATCTCGAGGATCCCCTGCACGGTGGACGGGTCCTGCAGGGGGTGGAGCTCGGCGACCTTCGGGCTCCGCACGAGCTGGTCGTTGACCTTGGGGGAGTACTTCATCGTGCAGGTGCCCTGGCCGACGTCGATGTTCAGGTCGACGCCGAGGTTCTCCTGCGAGAGCCGGGCGTAGTGGCGCACAACATGGAGCTGGGCCAGCTCGGGGAGGGCCGGCGGGGCTGCGCGGCGGGCGCCGGCGGGGAGGCGGCTCACCGGGTCGCCGACCCGGGCGACGATCCCGGGCTCAACGGGCGGCGGCAGGACGCCGCGAGCGCCCGGGACGGACAGCTCGAAGATGATCGGCTCGTCCCAGCTCGCCTGGTGGAAGCGGCGCGGCATCGGCTTCGGCCCGATCGGACCGGTCCGGGCGGGGACGGCGCTCTCTCGCGCCGGGCCGCGGTGGGTCATCGGGGCAGCGCCGGCGGCCGACGCATCGTGGGTCCCGGTCATCGGAGCACCTCCCGGAGAGCGGCGGCGAAGGCGTCGATCTCGGCCTGCGTGCGCACTTCCGTCACGGCGACGAGGGCCGCCTGCCCGAGGTCCGGGAAGGCGGTCGAGAGATCCGCCCCGCCGAGGAAGCCCCGTTCGAGGAGGGCCGCGTTCACCTCCTTGACGGTTCGTCCGGACGAACCGACATCGACGACGAACTCCTTGGCGTGGTGGCTTGCGGCGAACGGGACCCGGACGCCGGGGACCTCGGCCAGGCGCTCCATGGCGTAACGGGTGCGGGCCATCATCGCCTCGCCGAGCTCGGCCATCCCGCGCGGCCCCATGAGGGCGAGGTAGACGCCGGCCGTGATCCCCCACAGGGCGGCGGCCGTCCCGACCCACTCCTTGCCCTCCTCGCGGACGGCGAACGAGGTGCGCTCGTAGGCGACGTCGCCGAAGCCGTACTCGCCCTCCACGGCGGTCGGGGCGATCCCGAACAGGCGGGACGGGTACTCCATCACGATCCGGGGGTCGTCGGCGGAGGCGATGAAGCCGCCGTGGCCGCCGCCGTACTGCTGGTGGATGCCGAGCGGCTGGATGTCGCCGCAGGCGATGTCGGCGCCGTACGCCGACGGCGGCGCCAGAACCCCGAGGGTGGACGGGTCGACACCGATGACGGCGAGGGCGCCGGCGGCGTGGGCGACCTCGACGATCGCGGCCGGGTCCGGCTCGACCGTGCCGAGGTACGACGGCTGCTCGAGGTAGACCGCGGCGACGGACGCGTCGAGGCGCGCACGGAGCGCGCCGACGTCGAGGAGGCCGCTCGAGGGGTCGAAGGGGACGAGCTCCACCGCGAGATCCGGCGCCGTGTAGTCGCGGACCTTCGAGAGCTTGTCCCGGCCGATCGAGCCGGTCACCAGGAGCCGCGTCCGGCCCGTCACGCGGGCCGCCATGCGGAGCGCCGTCGCCGTGGCCTGGAAGCCGTCGTAGGTCGGGACGTTGACGACGTCCATCTCGAGCAGCTCGGCCATCATCGAGCAGTACTCGAAGAGCGCCTGGAAGCGGCCGTGGTCCTCGTACGGCTCGCCGGCGTACGCAGTGAGGAACTCGGCGCGACCGTTGACCTCGTCGCAGACCGCCGGCACGTGGTGCTCGTAGCAGCCGGCGCCCAGGAAGCTCACCAGCTCGCGCGTCGAGCGGTTGCGGCCGGTGAGCCCCTCCACGTGCCGTACCAGCTCGGCCTCCGAGCGGAGAGGCGGCGGGAGACCCAGCGGGCGCCGGAGGCGCAGCCGCTCGGGGATCTCCTCGTACAGCTCCTCGACGTCGGCGGCGCCGATCGCGGCGAGCATGGCCGCCCGGACCTCGGAGACGGCGTTCGGGATGTAGGGGTGGACCGGCACGGGCTTGTCCGTCACGTCGTCGTCTCCGCTTCGGGAGTGGCGGGAGGCCGGGTCCAGTCGCGGCTCGCGAGGCCGCCGGCGAGCTCGCCGCCGTCGATCGGGATCGCCGCGCCGGTGATGTAGGCCCCCTCGTCGGAGGCGAGGAAGGCGAACAGCCCGGCGATCTCCGCGGGCCGGGCAAGCCGGCCGAGGGGGATCTTCGCGTTGGCCGCGGACAGCATCTCCGGCGTGTACTCGGCCTGTTGCATCGGCGTCATGACGTAGCCCGGGCAGATCGCGTTCACCCGGATCGTCGGGGCCAGCTCGAGAGCCATCGAGCGGGCGAGGAGGATCACGCCCGCCTTCGAGGCGTTGTAGTCGGCGTAGAAGGGATGGCCGACGACGCCGTTCGTCGAGGCGGTCATGAGGATCGCGCCGCCGCCCGCCGCGGCCATCCGCCGGGCGCCTTCCTGGGCGACGTGGAAGACGCCGTCGAGGTTCACGGCCATGACCTGGCGCCACTCCTCGGGCGTGATGTCGAGGAATCCGTGGCGAATGCTGATCCCGGCGTTCGCGATGACGACATCGACCCCGCCGAGGAGCCGGTCGACCTCCCTGAAGGCGGCATCGACCGAGGGGCGGTCGGCGACGTCGGCGACCACGAGACCGGCCAGGCCGGGCAGCTCCGCGCGGACGGCGTCGACGCGGGCCTCGTCGCGGTCGAGGACCACGACGCGGCTGCCCTCGGCGACGAACCGCTCCGCGGTCGCCAGCCCGATCCCGCTGGCCCCGCCGCTGATGACGACCCTGCGCCCGGCGAGGTCCGGGTGGCGCGCCCCGCCGGCCGGCGGCGGGCTCACCGGGCTCGTCCCCGGGCGGGCGGCCGGCCGGTGCCGGGCGCCAGGCCCGGTCCACGTCGGGCGTCCATGTCGCTCCTCCTCGCTCTCGACGCCGGGCGCCGCGGATGCTCGTATCCGCCCGACCCGGCCGTCGCATCGACCCTGCTGCGGGACATCATCGCCCGCGGCGACGGCCCCTGCTCGACACACCGGACGCCGGCAGGGGCGCCCGTCGCCGGGCCCGGCCGGGGATCCGTGTGCCGCGTCCCGACGAAGAGACGGCTGACGGCGCGCGCGGGCCATCCGGGGTAGGCTGACCGCCCGAGCCGAACGGACGAGCAACGCATGGCCGACGATCGCCCGATCCAGCCCGACGACCGCCTCTCCCCGCGCGAAGCGCCCCCCGGCGCCTCTGATCCGCTTCCCCGTGCCCGCGCGGGCGACCTCGACGCGTTCCTCGACCTCCTGCGGCCGCGCGTCGGACGGCTCCTCCGGCTCGCCACCCTCGCCGCCGGCGGCGGAGCCGCCGGCGAGGCGGCCACCACCGCCGCGCTGCGGACCGCCTGGCGCGACGCCCGGAGGATCGGGGATGCTGCCGACCTCGACCGGCGCCTCGAGCAGGCGCTGACCGCCTGCCTGCCGCGCCGCCGTCCCGGCGGCGACGCGCCCCTTGACCGCGCCCTGCGCGGCCTGGCCCCGGCCGGGCGGCTCGCGCTGGCACGCTGCCTCGACTCTCACCCCGACGCGGAAGCCTTCGCGACGGCTGGACGGGCCGGGGTGGAGGTTCCGACCGCGCACGGTGCCCCCGGAACGGCAGCGGACGCGGTCGCCGGCACCATCGTCGACCTCGACGGGCCGCTTGCCGGCTGGGACGTCCCCCGCCTGCGGGTCGCCCTCGCGGCGGCGAGCGGTCCGGTCGACGAGGAGCGGCTCCTCGACGGACTGCGAGCCGAGCTCGGGGACTCCCGCCCCGACGGCGAGGGGCTCGCCGCGATCCGGGCGCTGCTGCCCCGGCCGGCCGTCGCTGCCCGGGGGCTCGCCCTCGTCCTCGCGGCGGCCGTGGGGGTGACCGCCCTCGCCTGGACCACGTCGCGGCCGGAGGCGGACGACGGATCCGCCGGCGGCCCGGGCGGCACCGCTCCCTCCGCCACCGGCGCCCCGGCCGTGGGCGGAGGCGCTGCCACCGCGGCGGACCTCGACACGCCCGGAGACTTCCCGGCCGAGGTCGACGGGCTCCCCGTCGTCGGCGTCAACGCCGCGAGGCGCCTTGCCGGCGATCCGTCGCTGGCCGGGCGGTCGATCGCGATCCGCGGCTGGCTGACGGTGCCGCAGATTCGCGAGACGTGCAGCGGTCCGGCGCCGGCGGGGCCCGGCCTGGACGGGACGGGCTCCCCGGCCCCGGCGCAGGTTCCCGTCGAGGACCCCGTCGGCGCCGCCGCAGCCTTCTGCTTGCGCGAGGCGGTCCTGCGCGAGGCGCCCGGGACCGACTGGGGCGTCGCCCACTTCCACGCGCAGCTGCTCCCCGGGACGGGGCTCGGCCGCATCCGGGGCGTCTTCGCGGCGGCCGCCAGCGACCCGGTCCCGGTCGTCCTCGTCGCCCACTTCGGCGACACGCGGGGCGAATCCTGCCTTGCCGCCGGCCGGCACTGCGGCGAGGAGCTCGTCGTCGACCGGATCGCCTGGGCCCTCGGAGCGCACTGGCGCCCTCCGACCGCGATCCGCGCGACCGGAGCCGGGACCGAGGCGCTGCGCTCCGTGTCCGAGGTGCTCAAGATCGCCGAGAACGCGTACGGCAGCCTGCGCACCGTCTCCGTTGCCGGCGTCCCGACCGCGGAGCTCGACCTCGTCGAGCCCGGTGCCGCGGACCTGGTCGCGGCAGAGGGGGCGGCCTCGCTCGATGGCTTCGCATGGCTGGTCCGGGCAATCGTCGAGGCGCGGCCCGGTGACCCGCCGGGCGCCGCTCGCACCTGGCTCCTCGTCGACGACCGGACCGCCACGGTCGTGGCGGCGCCGGGCTCGGTTGCCGGCGCCAGCGACACCCCCGGCAGCGGCTTCCTCTTCCCGAAACAAGTCGACGGGGCGCTGGTCCGCAGCGTTGCCGACGCCCGCGCGCTGACCGAGGCCGGGCTTCCCGACGGGGCGACGATCGCCGTCGCCGGGTGGCTCGCCACCCCGGCGCTGGCGGGCGCGTGCATCGCGGAGGCCGGCGGCGTCGACGGGCCGCTCGACGGCCGGGCGGCGTTCTGCCGGCGGGCGACGACGCTTCGCGGCCCCAGCCCGGACGGGAGGGGGCTCGCCCTCCAGCTGCCGCCCGGGACCCCGGGCCTCCCGATCGACGAGGCGGTCGCCGGGCGCGGCATGCCGGTCCCGGTCGTTGCGCTCGTCCAGGCGGGCTCGCCGCGGTCGGAGCCGTGCTGGCCGACCGCGGACGGGTGCGGCCGGGCGCTCGTCCTCGAGCGGCTCCTGTGGGTCCACGGCTCCCCGACGGACGTCGCGATCGCCGAGCTCGACGGGGAGGAGGTTGCGCCGCCCCGCCTGGCGGTCGCCGACGTCCGGACGATCGCGGAGGTGGCGCTCGCCGACCGCGGCCGTGTCGTCTCGATCGTGCGGGTCCCGGCCGCCCGGCGCGGCCTCGTCGCCCCCGGGGCCGACGCCAGCCGCATCGCCGGCGACCATGCCTGGATCGTCCGCGTGCGCAGCCCCATGGTCAGGGCCGGCTGGACGACGGGCCTCGACTACCTCTGGTGGCTGCTGGTCGACGATACGACCGGCCGCACGTCGACCGACGCCCGGCCGATCGCCGCCCTGCCGAGCACCACCGCACCCGCGCGAGCAGGCTGACCTCCCGGCCCCTACGCCTCGGCGTCGCGGTGGGCGAGGCGGCCGTCGGCCACCGTCAGCAGCACCCGCCCGGGGAGCTCGCGCCCCAGCAGCGGCGTGTTCTTCCCGCGCGACGCGAGCGCGGCAGGCGTCACCGCCCAGGTCTCGCCGGCGTCGAAGACGACGAGGTCGGCCGGCTCGCCCTCCACCAGGCCGCGCGCCGCGCCGCGCCGCCCGGGCCGCCCGCCGAGCACTCGCGCCGGCCCGGTCGTCAGCGCCTCGATCGCCCGGGCGAGGGTCAGCCGGCCGGCGGCGACGGCCGCCAGGAGCACCCCGAGCGCCGTCTCGAGGCCGCAGATCCCGTTCGCCGCGAGCCCGAACTCGGCCTCCTTGTCGACCTGTGCGTGGGGGGCATGGTCGGTGGCAACCGCGTCGGCGGTCCCGTCGACGAGCGCCGCGAGCACGGCGGCCGCGTCCTCCGCCGCGCGAAGCGGCGGGTTGACCTTGCAGGACGTCGCGTACGGGTGGGCCACGAAGGCCCGGTCCGCCCACGGGTCCCGCGCGATCCCGTCGTCGTCCACCGCCTCCCAGGCCCAGCGCCGCGACCCTGCCACCCACTCGTCGGTGAAGCCCAGGTGGTGCGGCGTGACGTCGCAGGTGACCGGCAGCCCGGCCGCCTTCGCCCGGCGCACCGCGTCGAGCGCCCCGGCGGTCGAGAGGTGGGTGAGGTGGAGCCGCGCCGCGGGGGCGTCGGGCAGCACTGCGGCCAGCACCGCGATCGCCCGTTGCGCGGCGGCGACCTCGGCCGCGGCGGGCCAGCCCTTGAGACCCAGGACGGACGCCACGTACCCCTCGTTCGCCTCGGCGCCCGCCGTGAGCGCCGGGTCCTCGACGTGCTCGAAGAGCGGCAGGCCCAGCATCCCGAGGTACAGCAGCGCGTTGCGGAGGATGACCGGGCTCTGCACCGGCGAGCCGTCGTCGGAGAAGCCGACCGCCCCGGCGTCGGCCAGCTCGCCGAGCGCGGCCAGGCGCTCGCCTCCCCGCCCGACCGTGACGGCCCCGTGGAGGAGCAGCTCCACCGGCGACCCGGAGGCGGCCGCGGCCGCGCGCACGCGGGCGAAGACGCCCGGCTCGTCGGCGGCCGGCGTCGTGTTCGGCATCGCGCAGACGGTCGTGAAGCCGCCGTGGGCGGCCGCGGCCAGCCCCGATGCCACCGTCTCCGCGTCCTCGTTCCCGGGTTCGCGGAGGTGGACGTGGATGTCGAGAAGCCCGGGGGCCACGACGATCCCGCCGGGCCCGCCACCCTCCGCCCGCGCGGCGTCGGCCTCGTCGCCCTCCAGCCACGTGACCGCCTCGAGGATCCCGTCGCGGACGACCACCTCGCCGGGCCCCTCGCGGCCGGCGACCGGGTCGACGAGCCAGGCCCGGCTGATCTCGAGGAGCTTCACGGTCTCGCCGACCCGCATCTCAGCCACCGATCGAGCCCTCCGGGAACCCGCCGGCGTGGACGCCCGAGAGGAGGTAGAGGAGCGCCATCCGCACCGCGACGCCGTTCGTCACCTGCTCCGTGATGACGCTGCGGTCGAGGACCGCCACGTCCGGCGCGATCTCCACGCCCTCGTTCATCGGGCCCGGGTGCATCACCAGCGCGTCGGGCTTCGCCGCGGCCAGCCGCTCCCGCGTCAACCCGAACCGGGCGGCGTACTCCCGCAGGCTGGGCAACAACCCCGCGTCCATCCGCTCGCGCTGGAGGCGGAGCGCCATCACCACGTCGGCGTCGGCCAGCGCGGCGTCGATGTCGGAGGTCACGGTGAAGCCGGCGTGCCCGCCGGGACCCCGGCCGTTCGCCCATCGCGCCGCCCAGGCGTCGAAGCCGCGCAGGATCGGCGTCGGGCCGCAGATCCAGAGGTCGGCGCCCATCGCGGTGAGGGTCCAGACGTTGCTGCGGGCGACCCTGCTGTGGAGGACGTCACCGAGGATCACGACCTTGCGCCCGCGCAGGTCGCCGAGATGGGCCCGCATGGTGTACAGGTCGAGCAGCGCCTGCGAGGGGTGGGCGTGCCAGCCGTCCCCGCCGTTGAGGACGCTCCCGGAGAAGACCTCCGCCGCGAGGTAGGGCGCGCCCGACGTCCCGTGGCGCATCACGATCATGTGGGCGCCCAGGGCCTCGATCGTGCGGATCGTGTCGACGAGGCTCTCGCCCTTCGTCACCGACGAGGCGCTCGCGGCGATGTTCACGACGTCGGCCGAGAGGTTCTTGGCGGCGACCTCGAAGGAGACGCGGGTCCGGGTGGAGGCCTCGTAGAAGATGATCGTCACGTTGCGGCCGCGAAGGACGGGCACCTTCGTGATCGGCCGGGCCAGGATCTCCTTCATCGCGTCGGTCGTCTTCATCACGAGCGCGATGTCGGCCGCGGAGAGGCCGTCGACGTCGAGAAGGTGCCGGTGGTGCCAGGGGAGCTCGGTCGCCGGCTCGGTCGTCGCCGTCCCGGCGCCCTCGACCGGCCCCGCACCCCGGGCCGCCGCCCCGGCGCCCTCAACCGCCCTCATGCCTCGTCCCCCCGGCGCTCGATGCGGACCGCGTCCTCGCCATCGGTCTCCGCCAGGTGGACCTTGACCAGCTCGTCACGCGAGGTCGGCACGTTCTTGCCGACGTGGTCGGCCCGGATGGGCAGCTCGCGATGGCCGCGGTCCACGAGGACGGCGAGGCGGATCGCCTGCGGCCGCCCGAAGTCGACGAGGGCGTCCATGGCGGCGCGGATCGTCCGGCCGGTGAAGAGGACGTCGTCGACGAGGACGACCGTCTTCGCATTGAGGTCGACGGGGATCGCCGTGCCCTTGACGATCGGCTGCTGGGCGATCAGCGACAGGTCGTCTCGGTAGAAGGTGATGTCGAGGGCGCCGACGGGGACGGCCACGTCCTCGTGCTCGGCGATCGCGGCGGCGATCCGCTCGGCGAGGGGAACCCCGCGACGCTGGATCCCGACGAGGACGAGGCCCTCGGTCCCGGCCTGCCGTTCGACGATCTCGTGGGAGATGCGGACGATCGCCCGGCGGATCTCGTCCGCGGTCATGATCTGGCGCGCATCCATCAGCGGCGCCCGCCGTGACGTGGCATGTGCGTCCTCCTTCCCGGCCTCGCGGGACCGGTCGTTAAAGGGTCGCGGGCAGTCTAGCGCGCGGCGAGGCTGCCGGTCGGGCGCCGGCGCGGGCGCCTAGCGGGCGATGACGACCGGCTCGTTGTCGGGCTCGGGCAGGCTCTGGAGCTGGCCTGACGCGTCGCCGCTCCAGGCGAAAACGACGACGAGGCTGCCCTGGCCGTTCTGGCCGGGCGGGGTCGACCAGGCCAGGCGATCGGCATCGAGCGAGAATCCCGGCAGGGCCGCGGCTTCGCCCAGCACGACCGCCCCGAGCCGGCCGTCGTCGTTGACCGCGACGAGGGAGAGCCGCCCCGTGCCCGGCTGGGCCGGGTCGGCGACCCAGACCCCGAGGCGCCGGCCGGCGGGATCGAAGCGGACCTCCCAGTCGGAGATCTCGGTGCCCGCAACCTCGGCGGGGAGGGTCATCGGCTCGGCGCTCAGTGTCGCACCCGGCGTCTCCGCCGGCGTCTCACCCGGCGTCATGTCCGGCTCCATGCTCGGCGTCGGGCTCGGCTCGGCGCTCGGGTCGGCGCCCGGCTCGGCGCTCGGCTCGGCGCTCGGCTCGGCGCTCGGCTCGGCGCTCGTGGCGGCGCCGCGGACGGCCGGCCAGCTCACCACAACGAGGCGTCCGGCGGCGGGCAGCCAGGCCAGGTCCGGCGCGCTCCAGGCGAGCGTGCCCGTCCAGTAGACGGCGACCCGCTCGGTCGGATCGACCACGGGCTGCCAGACGTCGTCGAGCGGGATCGCGTCGGCCGTCCCGGTCTCCGGGTCGACCAGGAAGGAGCGCGCGACCACCGTTGCCGGGTCGGCATCGGCGGCCGGGACGACGTCGCTCGCGGAGTCGGACCCAGCGACACGGGCGGCGCTGGCCAGGACCGAGCCGTTGAGCCAGCCCGAGAAGACCGAGGCGTGGTCGGTCGTCAGGATCCGGGCCCGCGGCTCGCCCACGCGCCAGACGTAGACGTCGGGACCCTGCGTGCCATCGATCGGCCGCGCGGAGAAGGCGACCCACTGCGCATCGGGGCTGTAGGCAGGCGGCGAGCCGACCAGGACGACCCCGTCCGCGATCGCGAGCGAGGTCGCAGCGGTGGGGGCCGGCGTGGCGGGCGGCATGGTGGGGAGCGGCGTCGCCGGCGCCGGCGGGCTCGGCTCGGGCGTGGCCGGCTCGCCGGAGGACGGCGGGCTCGGCTCGGGCGTGGCCGGCTCGGGCGACGTTGTGGGGGTCTCGGCGGGCTCGGTCGCGGTGGCGGTCGCGAGAGGCGTGGGAGCCGGCGTGGCCGGTGATCGCGACGGCGCGGGAGAGCCGACCGGAGGAGAAGCCAGCTCCCCCGACGCCGTCGGCGATTGGGCAGGCTCGCTGGATGGAACCGATGACGAGTCGGGCGCCGGGGTTGTGACGGGCGGCTCGAGGTTCACTGCAACGGCATAGACCGCGCCCTGGCCGACGACCACGGCCGGGTTCCCGTCGCGCGGCAGGAGCACCGACGACGGCTGCACGTCGAGCGCGGCAAGCGTCCACGCGTCCGCGTCCAGGGTGCCGCAGGTGGACCCGTTCACCCCTGGGCAGACCTGCGTCACGTTGGCGCTCGCGATGACATACGTCCCGTCCGCCAGGCGCCGGACCCACGCCACCGGCTGGCTGGCGACCGTGAGCGGCGTGGCCATCGGGACGAGGCTCTCCCCGGGCGGGGCGCTTGCCGGCGGCGCGCCGAGCGGCAGGGCAAGCGGCAGGACCAGGATGGCCACCAGGGCGGCGGCGGCGAGGCCGGCGAAGGCCAGTCCCGGCCATGCGGACGGGCGGCCGCCACCGCCGGCCAGCCGGCGCGGGCCCCGGCGGCGCAGCCCGCGCCGGACCTCGTCGTCGAGGGCGAGCGAGACGCGGGCGCCGAGGTCGCGCGGCGCGACCGGGGTCTCCGCGCGAAGCTCGCGGAGGAGCCCCGCGTCGCTGGCATAGCCGTCGGCGGTCTCGTGACACGCGTCGCAGCCCGCGAGGTGTTCCTCGAGCCAGGCGGCGTCGGCCGGCTCGAGGGGCGCCAGCAGCGCGTCGGAGACGAGGACGCGGGCCCGGGCGTGCGGGTCGTTGATCCGGTCGGGATGGCGGGTGGCCCGCTGCAGGCCGCTCATCGTCGCGCCTCACCGGAGGACTCGTCGGGGCGCCGTGGCCGGCCCTCCCGGGCCTCCCGCGCAGCGTCCGCCGCCCGCTCCTCGGCGAGTGCCCGCCGGAGGCTCTCGCGCGCCCTGGTCAGCAGGGCGCGCGCCGCGACGTGCGACGTCCCCATGGCGGCCGCCAGCTCGAGACCCGTCATCTCGTGGACTTCGCCGAGGAGCAGGGCGGACCGCTGGCGCTCCGGGATCCGGGCAAGGGCGCGCTCGAGGTCCCCGGAGAGCCGGGACTCGAGGACGAGCCGCTCGGCCGACGGTGACGAGCCGCGCGCCTCGCCGCTCCAGGGGATGAAGCGGACGATCTTCCGGCGGCGGATCTCGTCGAGCGCCACCCGGTGGGCAATCTGGTAGAGCCATGCCCGGGCCTTGGTGGGGTCCTCAAGGTCGGCGTGGGCACGGAAGGCCCGGATGAAGGCATCCTGGGTCAGGTCGGCGGCGAGCTCGGGATCGCGGAGCATCCGCACCAGGTAGGCGTAGATCTCGCCGTGGTGCTGGGCGAACAGGCCCTCGACGAAGGCGCGGGCGGCGACCGGATCCGCCGAGCGTGCATCCACGGCGATGTCGGACCCGCCGGGCGTGGTGGCGCGCCCGTTGGCCGCGGCTGGGATCTCGTGCGGCTCGCGCGGCGGGATGTCGCGGCCGGGGATCATCGGCCGCGCTCCCCAGGGGAGCGTGAGATCGACGAGCACGGAGCCTCCGTGGCGGGGGGCTGGCGCGGGCGGGTCCCGCGCTCCGGCCGAATGACGACGGGGGCCGGGGTCGTGTGACGCCGGCCGGCGAAGCCGCCGGCGGGCTCGGCCAGGCCACGGCCCGCCGGCCGGCCCCGCCCCCGCGCCCCCGGCCTGCTCACGGGCGGGTCCCTTGATGGCCCGCTCGCGGGTCGGGCCGGTCGTCGTCCTCGTGGCGACCCAGCCGCCGGACCAGCTGGTCGGCTGCCTCCTCGGGGCTCACCGAGTTCACGGGCAGGCCGGTCCCCAGCTCCAGGCCGGCGATCTCGCGGAGGCGCGGATGGATCTCCCAGTGCCAGTGATAGGTCGCCTCCACCTGGCCGGCGACCGGCGCGGTGTGGAGGACGAGGTTGTACGGCGGCCCGCCGAGCAGGTCCAGGCGGCCGAGCACCTGGCGGAGACCCTCGGCGGTCGACTCGATGTCGGCGTCGGTCGACCGCCCGAAGTCGGATTCGTGGCGGCGCGGGACGATCCAGACCTCGAACGGTGAGCGCGAGGCGAAGGGAGCGAAGGCGATCGACGCGGCATCCTCCCAGACGAAGCGCGTTCCCCGCTCGCGCTCGACGCGGACCGCCCGGCAGTAGGGGCACTCGCTCTCGCGGATGACGAAGCGGGCGGCGCCCCCGATCTCCTCGGCGACCTCGTGGGGGATCTGGGGGAGGTCGTAGAGGTCGAGGCAGAGGTGGTTCGTCCGGGCGCCCGCCTGGCGTCCCCAGTTCTGGAGGACCTGGAGATACGCCGTCTGCCCGGCGCGGGCGGCTTCCGCGACGGCGTCGCGCGCGCCCCGGAGCAGCTCGCCGATGAGCCCCGAGCCAACCGAGTGGAGTGGCCGGTGCTCGCCCGGCGGCGCGACGATCGTGCGCCAGCTCCCGGCGGCCCGGGCCTGCGTCAGGGCGATCTGGGCGACGCTCCGCTCCTGCTCGCGCGCCTCGGCCTCCGTGCCGACGGTGCGGAAGGCGAAGTCCTTCAGCACCCGCATCCGGACGCCGTCGCCGGGCGGGATCCGGCAGTTGAAGCAGTCGCCGTGGTCGTCCACGGGCTCGGCGCTCGTGACGAAGCGCTCGCGCTCGAACTCGCGGTCGACAAGGGTGGCGACCCACCAGCCGGTGATGGCGTCGCGGCGCAGCTCGAAGAGGCCGGCGGCCATCAGCGGGACCCCGCGAGGAGGCCGGCCGCCGGCAGGGCCGGCTCGTCGGCCGCCGCGGCGGCGGTCCGGGCGACCAGCCCCTCGAGTGCCCGGCGCTGCGCGGCAGGGTCGGCGTCGGGCGGGAGCGGCCCGACGAGCTCGAAGCCCAGGCGAGCAGCGAGGGCAGGCGCGAACGCGGCGGCGGCCTGGGCCACGCTCTCCGTGGTGGGCGGGACATCCGTGCCCGCACCTGCGCTCGAACCCGGGTCCGCGTCGGCAGCGCCCCGCGCGCGGGCGCGCTCGCGTGCGATCGACGTGGAGCGGAGGCCCGGCATGCCGCAGGGATCGATGAGGTCGAAGTCGGCGAGGTTCGTGGTCACGTTGAGGGCGATGCCGTGGAAGCTCACCCCTCGCGCGACGCGGATCCCGAGGGCCCCGATCTTGCGGGGCAGGGGGCCGCCGGGGTCGACCCAGCACCCGGGATGGCCGGGGCGACTGCCGGCGGCGATCCCGGCGGCGGCGCAGGTGTCGGCCATCGCGCCCTCGAGGGCCTCGACGAAGGGCCTGACGCCGAGGGGCCGGGCCGGCGCTTCGACCCCGGTCGCAACCGCCTCGCGGGGCGGCTGCGCACCTGCCGGGGCCGCCAGCGCCACGATC
>Ga0209254_10001087_pt1 | contig 23941 bp, 19 predicted proteins | sample FrelakmetDIP11DI_FD_187148 | JGI IMG/M metagenome (GOLD analysis project Ga0209254, IMG submission 187148) | Freshwater lake sediment microbial communities from the University of Notre Dame, USA, for methane emissions studies - DIP11 DI (SPAdes)... | ecosystem: Environmental > Aquatic >...
CGAAGCGGCGCAATGTTTTGAATATGCCGTCCGCGTCTTTGGCGAGATCGGCCATCAGCGCTTGTGGGAAGAAAATGCCACGCTGTTGAGCATGGCGTTGCTGCCGCACGGCCAGATCGATCGTGCGCTGGCCCTGCGTGAAAGATTATTGGCCGTGGGCCTGGAGCGCACCAGCGCACAAACTCATTGCTGGGCGCTCTTGGGGCTGGCCGAGATTGCGATTCTGCGGAACCAATTGGCGCCGGCGATCGATTATCTGGAACGCGCCAAATCGATCGTTGACAAAATTGGGCCGGCCGAGACCATCTGGATGTATGGCCTGTTCGCGCGCACGCAGTGGCGGCAGGGCAAGATCGATCTGGCGCGTGAAGCGGCGGAGCGAGGTGCTGCGATTGCCGCGAAAGCCACGCCGGTGAACTTCTACGTGCTAGAAGGTTACGCGGGCATTGCTGAGGTCTATCTGAACTTGTGGGAAACCGATGCTGCTTACGTGCCGCCGGCGCGTAAGGCGATCAAACAATTGAACCGCTTTGCCCGCACTTTTCCAATCAGTGATGCGCGCGCTGTGCTGGCGCAGGGCCGCGCCGCATGGCTGTCCGGTAAACATGATACCGCACGAGCACTGTGGCACAAGGGTCTGGCCGCTGCCGAAGAACGACAGATGCCTTACGATCGCGGCTTGCTGCTGGACATGCTGGGGCGGCATGCGCCGTCGGGCAGCGCAGCACGTGAAGAACACTTACAGCAGGCTCTGCAAATCTTCTCGGATTTGCGCGCGATGTACGATTTCGATCGCGCGCGATTGGAACTCAATCGCGCGTCAGCCGCGATAACGCCGTAGATGCAGCTAGACTGCGGTGGTTTTTTCGCCGACAATGTAGACGGGTTCGCCCGTCAAGACACGCGCGGCCTGCATCCCCGCAATGGCCGCACTTTCGATGCACGCAATATTGAACCCCGTGTCAATCCAGTTGCCCGTCAAGATCAAATGGTCGAAGCCGGACTGATCGGCTTTGAGGCGGAACTGATTGGTCTTCGGCAGCGACAGGACGTAGCGCTCGATCGGATCGACGTTGGCCCGCCAGTATTGCGCGTCGAAGCGTGCGCTGCCTTTCAGATCGTCCGGCGCGATGAGGTCGCTCCATCTCAAGCTGTCCGGATCGCTACGACGCGTGCCCTTGGGCCACAGCGGCGAGGCATCGCGCTGCAAAAAGTCCAGACCCGCACGCTTGACGCGCGCCTGTGAATTCTCTTGTGTTTCGTTGGGTTTGTCTTTCAGCACGCCGCACGAATAGGTTAGATAGTGGGGTTCATTTTGTTTCGGCCAATTTTCATAGGCGATGAGATTGCTAAAATCGGTCAGACTGGAATAGGGCTCCACATAGCCGCCGGTGACGGGAATCGTTTGCGGCACGCCGAGCTCGGCGCTGTCCGGCTTGAACCACAGTTGAATGGCCTGCGTCTGCACGGTCTTGATGCCATTGAGCATGTCAGCCCATTTTGGAGAGGCGGCGCTTAATTCGGTGCAGATTGGGGTCAGCGCCCCGATGCCGATGCCCAGGATCACGTAATCAAAATCGTCGCCTGCTTTCAGCGTGATTTCGCCGCCGGTATCCTTCCACGGTCCCCAGCCCAGCGATCGCTCCAGATCGATCTGCTCCCTGCGCAGCGTCTCGCCTTCCACGATCTGATCGTACAGCGGCTCGCTAGGCCAGCAGGGCAGGCCTTTCACCAGCACCAGCGGATCATAGGCGCCGACTTTGAGGTTGATCTGGCGGCTGATAGTGACGGTGCTCAACGCCGTTTTGTCAGCCGACAGCCCCAGCGACACTGCGCGGCTGAAGAAGTTGAACTGCACACCGCGCCGCGCCAGCACCTGGTACATCGGCGCAAAGACCGTATCGCCCATCGCGGATTCCATGTGCCACAGCAGCGAACCCTTATAGCCAAACAGCATGCGCAGCAACGTTACCAGCGAAACGCCCGCCGCGACGCTGGGCTTCTGCGTGTCGCCGTCTTCATAGTGAAATGTAAGATCGTAATAGGTTTGCAGCACATCTGATCGGTAGGTGAGATCGTTTGCCTGCGGATCATCGATCAGTTGATGCCGGTACAGCCACTCGACGAGATCGTATTGATCCTGATCGTCGAAGCCGTCAAACAAGGATTTGTCTTTCAGAATGCCGGCGATCAGCGTCGCGCCCAGATAGGCCATGATCCACAGCCGCCGGGTTTCGTCGTTGGTGGTGACTTGATCTTTGACCTTGGCCCACGTGTGTTTCATTGCCTCTTGGATGAGCCACACCAGCGCGGTGTGATCGTCTTGGCCGTGATGCGTGATGTCGTCGGCCAGCGCCTGCGCGAATTTCACCGCCTGCCGGAGCAGCCAGGTTTCCACCCGATCAACCTCTTCGTCGAGCGTAGCTTCAACGTTCTCGATCGTGGTGATCAGCCAATCGGGCAGCTGCAGTTCCGCGTTGTTTGTCGCGGGGGCGGTTGGCTGGCCGCTCAATAAGCGCAGCAGCCACTGCCAGATGCGCTCCAGGAAATTACCGGGCTCAGGGGGCGGTTCTCCAACCACCGGCGTTTTTTCAAGATATTCAGCCATCCACTTGATCATCAACACCAGCGAATCCCAGAGCGCGGCCGCTTCATTGTCGTCGCCGGGCTGGAAGTCGGCGATAGGGAATTGAATGTGCCACGGCAGATGCTGACCGTTGTAATCCTCTACCAGGGTCAATTCATCAATCCCTTTGAAAGCAGCCTGAATCGTTGCGAGCGGTTCGCCGGGCGCGCGGCCCAACGCCGCATAGCAGCGCCGCATGACGTTGAAGGCATTCTCGTAAAAACCGAACCACAAGTGCAGCCCGTGTTCTTCAATGCGCGCGGCTTGCTCCAGGTTGCGACCGCTCGATCCCTGCCCGCCTAACCGCCAGCCGATCGAATAAACCGATACTTCATATTCGGGATGTTCGCTAAGCTGAAAGGCGGCGGTCAGCGCCGCCATGCCGCCGCCTAGAATCGCCACACGGGTCTTTTTCGTTGATTCCGTCACGTTCCGATCCTCCTTACTTGCCGAACAGAAATCCCAGGCAGCCGGGACGTTGCGACTGCGCGGCGTTCCAAATCTCGGTGCCGTTGCCGATCGTGAAGTCCATTTCGAGTTTGAAACTCAACACCGCCTTCTGGCTTGTGATGCCGAGATCGGAGGCAAGCGGATAACTCGCGAGATCGTTCAGCAGGGTGAATTGATAGTCGTCGATCAATTGGATTCCGCGAAAACGCTGTACCGTCGTTGGTACTTCGAGAATGGCCTGATACGCCACGCTGCCATCGGCCGCCGCATTGCGGAACTGCTTGAGAAAAACGAGTGGCACTTCTTTGTGGAGCAGATCGTCGATCAAATTCAGGCCCAGTTCGAGGCTCACCACGATCGGGCTGGGGCCGGCACTGGCCAGCTGCATTTTCAGATCGTTAAAAGCAGCCTCGAGCGTCGGCCATTCCTGGCCGGCCTGCCCATCGGCGCCGTCGAGTCGCGTCAGCTCAAACAGCGGATAACGCTGCGACGTCGACTGGGGCTGGAAATCCTTCATGCCGAACACATCAACGCCCAGCCGCGCGGGATTGATCACGGTGCCGCTCTCCGGCACATCGATCCAACCGAAGCCCTTAAAGAACCCGATCACTTCACGTCCTGAAACGAGCGAGTAAGGATTGGAGACGATGGTATACGCCGGGAACCACGCCAAGCGCTCCGCAATCAACTTCGAGCCGCTAGGCTTCACCGCCGCGGTCGGAATCCACACAATGGCTTGAGCTTCCGGCGTCCAACCGCAGTTGAGCGACATGGAATAGATTTTTTGAATGTAACCAACAGTGAGCATGAAGAAGCGTGACAGGGGATAGTAATAGACTAGCCCACCCGATGGTTCGTAGAAGACGCGCCGGCACAGGGCTTGCAGGTTTTGCGGCTGCCCTTCGAGGATGAAGCCATAGAGCGTTGTGCCTTCGCACATCAGCGGGGTGGGATACGACAGATCAGCGCCATGATTCACGTATTGCGGTGGCATATTGTGGTCCTTTCTGGAAGCTAAATGTTGGTTGTAAGACTTACCACACGCGCGTCAATTCACCGACAATGTTCTGCGGAAAACCGGAGATCGCGCGCGAGGCCATCATGCCGCTCATTGCTGCGGCCTCGACGCTGCCCAGGTTGAGGCCGGTGTCCGTCCAATCGCCCGCCAGATACAGGCGTTTGAAACCGGACGCATCAGATCGCAGACGATACTGGCTGCTGCCGCGCACGGTTTGCACATAGCGCTCGGTGGGGTCGGCATTCGATCGGATGAACTGGAAGTTCATCCGATCGGCTCCGCCGGCGCGATCGGGAGCCACCAGATCGCGCCACTCGAATTTGGGCCACAGCGCCTTGATCTGAGTGTTGAAAAGATCGAAGGCAACTTGTCGGGCCGCGGCCTGCATCCGTTGCTCAAATTCGTGATCGGTAGCAGGCGGCGGTTGTGGCGGCCCAGCCAAAGGCCCGGTGTAGTAGGCGATACTCTTCACCTGCCCGTCTGGCCAGTTCTCGCCGGCGATCAAGTGGCTCATATCAGCCCACGTGTCCAACGGCGAGATGGTAAACGTGCCATTGACCGATAGGGGAATCGCGCAGCCCACCTGATCGAGCGAGGTGTTGAGCCAGAATTGCGCGCCCTCCGTCTGCACGGTCTTGACATTAGCGATCATGGCCTGCCACGCCGCACTGCTCATTAACTCACTGCCGATGAAGGGCAGGGCCGCCAGGGAAATGCCCAGCACGATGCAATCAAAATCCTGGCCGGCTTTCAGTTTCAGTGTGCCGCCGGTATCCTGCCAAGTCGTGTAGAAGGATTCGAGATCGATATGATCGCGTTGGAGAATGTCGCCCTCGACGATCTGGTAATACAACGGCTCGCTGGGCCAGCACGGCAGGTCTTTGACGAGGATCAGCGGATCGTATTCGCCGACCTTGAGGTTGACCTGGCGGCTGATCTCGACCTCGATCAGTTCATCGCCCTCGACGTGCAGGTTTGTCACACGATGAAAGAACTGGAACTTCACGCCGCGCCGCTGCAGCACCTGGTACAACGGCGCAAAGATCGTATCGCCCATGCCGGCCTGCATCAGCCACATGAACGCTCCGGTGTAGCCCAGGCCGATGCGCGGCAAGGCGCGTAGCAACGTGCCGGCTTCGAGGTTCGGTTTGACCTGCGGGCCTTGTGTGACGCCGTCCTCATAGGCGAAGACCAATTCGTACAACACCGTCACGGGCGGCGAAGTGACTGTCACCTGATCGGCGCCGTGATGCGCCAGCCATTCGCGGTAATCATAGTGATTGATCGTGTTGAAGGATTCGAAGAGCAAATGGTCGGCCAGAATGCCGCGCAGGTTGCTGACCATCAGATCGAGCAGGATCCACAGGTGGCGCACCTCCCGATCGGTATCGATGCGCGATCGGATGCGCTGACCAATCAGGCGCTTAAATTCGTCCAGCAGCAGCTGAATCTTGTCGTGCGTGTCGCGATCGTCGTCGTCCGGCTCTTTATCCAGCGAATGCGCCAGCTTGAGTGATCCATACAGCGGTTCGTGGCCCACATGCGGCGGTGTGTCGCCCAGCTCAGCGCGGATGTCGCCGACGAGCGCTTCCCACCACTCGGGTTTTTGCCACGGCTCATCGGCCGGATCGATCGGCAAATGTGATGGCAGATGCGGCTTCAGCAGTTGTGGAATCCATTCCAGCACTTTCAGAAAATAGTCCCACAGCGTGGGCAAATGGTCGCGACCGCCTGGAAAAGCGTCATCGGCTGGAAAGTTGATCTCCCACGGCAGCCATTGACTGTTGAAGAACTCGTTGAGCACCACCAGGCTGTGCGGGCGGAAGGCTTGCTGTACGGTCACCAGCGGCGCGCCCGGCGCGCGTCCTAATTCGGCGTAGCACTTCCGCATGAGGTTGAAGCCGTTTTCGTAACAGCCCAGCCAGATATGCAAGCCGTGCTCGTAGATGCGATCGTGATCCTGCATGTCGCGCCCGCTGGCGCCTTTGCCGCCCAGCCGCCAGCCCAGCTGATAGACGGTCACATCATATTGGCCGTTCAAGGAAGGATCAGTTAACTCGAAAGCAGCGGTCATCGCGCCGATGCCGCCGCCGAGAATGGCAACCCTGGTCTTGGCAGTGTCTGTGGGCATGGAGCGACCTCCTCAGATCGGTTGAACTTGTTTATTGACTCTGGGCTAACAGGGCGGCCATCGCTGTAACGTTGATCTGCTTGTGTGCGTCGCAGAGCTGGCGCGCTGACGCCGTGAAATAGCGGTGATCGCGAATGAATTTCAGTTGGTTGCCGTACCACTGTGTGTCGGTCATTATCAAGCCAAAAGCGGCTAACTCTGCGCGCAGGGCCGCATTGCGGGGCAGATAATTCGGCCGCCCCAGGATGCCGAGATCGGCATCGGCCATGATTTGCTCCAGCAAGGTGTGCGGTGCTTGTGGCAGTTGTGTTGCCAGGATCATACCAACAATCGCTTGAATCTGTGCAGGCGTATAGCCAAAACCCGGCAGCACAGCAGCGGCGATGCGTGCGCTGCCCGCCTCATGATCGTGGTGCTGCTCCACAAAGCCCACGTCGTGATAAAGAGCAGCGGTGCGCAGGAGCAGCAAGTCTTCGCCAGTCACACCTTCCAGCGCGGCAAGATGATCGGCGGCGGGAGCTACTTCGTCCACGGTGTGCGCCAACGAATGATAGGTGACCAGCAGTGAAAGCTCGCGCTGCAGGCGGTCTAAAGGGTATTGTCGTGCCGCTTCAAAGTCGGGTTGGTGCATCACTAATCGAGTCGCGGCGATCTGCCGTAGTGTGCTGCTCATTAGATACTCAGGATGGTACATACAAAGGTGCCCGTGCTGGCGAGGAGCAGTCATGACACCCGCTGTAAAGAACTTCGCAATCCAGCGGACCGGGGAACACGATCATTATAGCACTGTTCAATTCCTCAAGCCGGGGCCTGGTGTCGGCCACGTTTCATATCTCGCCGGAGCAGATCGCGGAGTTGCGCGCGCAGGCCGATCGCGAGGGGAAGCTTGAGCCGCTGTTCAACGTCGACGTGATCGACGAGCAGGGTGAAGTCGTCGCCACGGTCGAGAAGCGGTTGTACATTCGCCGCAAGAAATCAAAAGCGGCGGATGACATCTCCGCCGCTGTGCTGCCAGAAGCTGCTTCAATTCGCGACACGCGTCAGCAGGGCGCGCACGGTTTCTTCCTCGCCCTGCTTCATCCAGTCGATCGCCTGCTGATTGAGCACCGCGCGGCCCAATTCCGATCGCGCCAGCACCTTCAAGTCCTCGGTATACACATCGCCCACGATGTCCTCCTGCACGATCTGGCCGTCGCGCATGATCAGGATGCGCTGAGTGCGCCGTGCCACGTTGGGATCGTGCGTGACCAGCATGATGGTTGTGCCCTGCTCGCGATTGAGCTGCTCTAGCACGCCCATCACTTCGTCGCCGCTGGTGCTGTCGAGATTGCCGGTCGGTTCGTCGGCCAGCACGATCGACGGGTGATTGGCCAGCGCGCGCGCAATCGCCACCTTCTGGCGCTGGCCGCCGGACAATTGACCGGGCAGATGATTCACCCGTTCGCCCAGCCCCACCAGGCCCAACAGTTCTGCGGCGCGCGCCCGCCGCGCCCGATCGTTCAGCCCCTGGCCTTGCATCGGCACCTCAACGTTCTCTAGCGCGGTCAGCGTGGGGATCAGGTTGTGCAGTTGAAAGATGAAACCCACCGTGCGCGAACGGAAACCGTCCAAGTCGTGCTGGACGCTAATGTCTTGTCCGTTCACCAGCACTTTGCCGCTGGTCGGTCTGTCCAACGCGCCGATCAGGTGCAGCAGCGTCGATTTGCCGGAGCCACTAGGTCCCATCACGGCGACAAACTCGCGCGCGTAGATTTTCAGGCTTACCTGGTCTAGCGCGCGTACCTGGATCGTTTTGTTGTCGCCGTAGATCTTGCTGAGATCGATTGCTTCGACGACGACGTGCTGATCGCTTGAGCTGCTCATTGATTCACCTGAATGTCGACAAAGGCCGTCATGCCCCAGCGCAGTGCCGGATCGCTTTCATCCAACTCCACGACGACTGAGTAATTGACGCCGCTCTGGCCGGGCGTGGACATGGGCGCGATGCGCTTGATGGTTCCTGAAAAGGTCTTGCCGGGCAGCGCGTCAAACGTCACTTGCGTTTTCTGGCCCTCGCGCACGCGGGCCACGTCGGTCTCGCTGAGATCAGTGGTCTCGATCTGCAGCCGGCCCAGATCGCCGATGGTGACCAGCGGCTGGCCGGGTGTCACGGCTTCACCCACACGGGCGTACACGGTCCCGATCGTTCCCGCAAACGGGGCGGCCAGTTGCAGCTTGTTCAATTGAGCTTGCGCCACATCCACCGTGACCTGTGCTTGCTGCACCGCTGCCTCGGCCACTCCTATCTGCTCCGCCGAGGCGCCTGCTTTCAACAGATCCAATTGAGCCTGCGCCGACTCTTTCTGGGCCGTGGCAGCGGCAACGTTCGCCTGCGCCGCTGCAATTTGACTGCGTGTTGCGCCGGCCTTGAGTTGGTTCAGCCGTGCGACCGCTGCTTGATAGCCTTGCTCCGCCGAGTTCCGCGCGGCGCGTGCCTGCTCCTCCGGCGTGCCAAGCGCAGGGCAGATTTCCTGCTTGGAACCATCGGGCAGATTGACGTCGACGCATTTGATGGTGTTGTCGTAGTTGTCCTGCGCCACTTTGAGCTGCGCTGCTGCCTGAGCTATGGCCGCTTCAGCCGCCGCGATGTCGGCTTGCGTGGATCCAGCGCGCAGCTGATTCAGTTGAGCCTGCGCGCCTTGCAGTGCGGCCTCGGCTTGCTTCACTGCTTGGTCGGCCACGGCGATCTGCTCGGCCTGCGGCGCGGCTTTGGTCTGGGCCAGTTGCGCTTGAGCCACGGCCAGCGCTGCTTCCGCCTGCGCCACTTGCAGTTTGGCATCGACTTCGTTTAGCTGCACCAGCGCGTCTGTCGCTTTGATCTGATCGCCAGCCTGCACCTTCATGTCCGTGATCGTGCCGCCGACAGGCAAGCTCAAGGTGGCCCAACGCGCCGGGGTCACCTTGCCTGAGGCCGAAACGACCGCTGGCAAGCTTGCCGGGGCGCTTGACGGTGTCGGTGTCGCTGGCGAAGGCGCAGTACTACAGGCGGTGAGCACCAGCGCCATACTCATGCAGATAACAACGATCGATCTCTTCACACTTAGCCTCCACACTGATGCACGCGGCATCATTCGTATCGCAATGCTTCGACCGGGCTTAACTTCGACGCACGCCAGGCAGGATACATACCGCCCAGCGCGCCCAGCGCCAGGGCGATGATCAATGCTTGTAGCAGCAGCGCTGTTGAGAGAATGATCACCAGTGCCTCGCCCCACATGGGGATCAACCGCAAGGTGAAGCTCAACAGCGCGGAGAAGGCCACACCGATCAACACGCCGATCATGCTGAGCACGAACGATTCTTTCAACACCGCCCACAACACACGGCGCCGCCGCCAGCCCAGCGCGCGCAGCGTGCCGATCTCGCGGGTACGCTCGAAGACACTCATGAACATGGTGTTGGCCATGCCGATGCCGCCCACCAGGATCGCCATGGCGCTGATGGCCCACATCATGGCATTCATGCTTTGCATCTCCGGCCCACTTTCCACAAACTCGCTCGACGGCGCCACGGCAATCTCGGGAAACGCGCTCTGGATGGTCTGGCGGATGCTCTCGGCTTGCTGTGGGTCGTCGACGTTGATGTACAGCATCGTAACCTGGCGCGGTTTGCCAAACAGCGCCTGGGCATCGCGCAGCGAGACGATGCCGCTGCCTTCCTCCCACGTTACACCGGTTTCAAAGATACCCACCACGCGAAAGCCGACATCTTTCAACCGGATGATGTCGCCCACACCCACTTGCAGCAGCGCGGCCGCCGGCCGCCCGATCATGATCTCGCGATTGCCGCTGATCAAGCGGCCCTCTGCCATTTTGAAATGTTCGATGGCGGTTTCATACGGGCTGTAGCCCATGATGATGAAGAACGGCATCTGCTCGGTTTGCACAATGCCCATCACCGCGCCCGAGACATCTTCCACGCCAGGCAGCATCGCAATCTGCCGCCCGGCCCGATCGCTGATGGTGCTGTAACCGATGCCCGATGCGTTCGCCTGCCGCGCCGTCAGGTCGGCATCGCCACCGCTGACCAACTTGCTGTACTGGCCCATGAAGCCGTCGGTCAAGCCGCTCAGCGTGACGACGGATGCTAAACCGATGGCAATGCCCAGGATCGTCAACGCGGTGCGTGTGCGACGCCGCCACAGCGAACGCAGCAGGCTCGATCGGATATGCCGCATCCCCAGCGATGAATCAGTTCCTGCGCCGCCTTCGTAGCGCAGCGCTTCGATCGGCAACAGTTTGGACGCCCACCACGCGGGATAGATACCGCCGGCCGCGCCGAGCACGATCGCCGTGAACATGCCCTGCACCAAGAGCATTCCGGTCAGGCGGCCCTGCAAGAAGGATAGCGCGGGCACTTGCCCCAACGGGCCGATCACCGCCGCGCCGATCGCGCAGCCGATCACACCGCCCACCACGCCGAGCAAAGTGCTTTCGCCCAGCACCATGAACAACACGCGCCGCCGCCGCCAACCCAGCGCGCGCAGCGTGCCGATTTCGCGTGTGCGCTCGAAGACACTCATCATGACGGTGTTGGTCATGCCAATGCCACCGATGACGACGGCCAGCAGGGAGATGCCCCAGGCCAGACCCTGGATCATCGTGACGACCTGTTGTTGATCGGCGGCCTGGCTGGACTTGGAGAGATTCAAGGTGGGGAAGGTTTTCGTGATGCGCTCGCGCACCCGATCGATCTGGCGTTCATCCTTCAGCTGAATCTGCACTGCGCCGACCTGCCGTTTTTTCTGCAGCAGATTCTGCACATCGGGCAGGGCGGCCACCGCGGCGGCATCTTCAAAACCGCTGCCTGTCTCGTAGATGCCCACGATGCGAAAGGTTCCGCCGCTTAGGGTCAAGGCGTCACCCACTTTCAGCTTCAATGACTCGGCTGCTTGCTTCCCCACCAAAATCTCGCGCGCACTGCGGCCGTTGGTCTTGGTGCTGCCCAGCGGCGATCCGTCCACCAGCTTGAAGCGTTCAATGGCAAATGATGCCGGATCGTAACCGAACACGAAAAAATACGGTGAGCCCGGCGCGGTGACGTTGCCCACCAGCATGCCAGTCGCCGCCTTAATCTCTGGCAGTTGCGCCACCTGCTGGACCACCTCTTCCGGCACCGAGCTGATCGTGATGTCATACGCCCCCTTCTGCATGATCGTCAGGTCGGAACCGCTGCCAGAAAACATGGTGAGGTAGCCGGTGCGCAGCCCTTCGCCCATCGCCCCCAGCGCGACGATCATCGCCACGCCGATGGCAATGCCGGCGGTGGTCAGCAGGGTGCGAGTTTTGCGGCGCGTTAAGTTTTTCAGGATATGGGTCAGCATGCTCGATAGGTCTCGCGGTTAGTGTCTGTAGATGACGGGCAAATAGACAAAATCGGTAAAGTGAATTGTCGCCGTAGGCGTCGGCGTTCGCGTCGGCGTCGCCGTGGGCGTGGGCGTTCGCGTCGGCGTCGCCGTGGGCGTGGGCGTGTGGGTAGGGGTGTTGGCTGTGCCGCCTTGAGCCACGACACTCCGCTCCGTCGAGGCCTGATGCACATTGCCGGCTGGATCGCGACTACGCACAGTGTACGAGTAGACTTCCCCGGCCGCTACGCCCGCATCCGCGTAATTGGGCACGGATCCAACTTGCGCGTAGGGCGTGGCCGAGTAGCTCTGCCCAGCTTGTCGCCGATAGATATTGTAACCTGCGACAATGGGATGAGGGTAACGTGTCCACGCCAGATCGATCGACCCTGCGGCCGGGTTAGCGCTGAAGTTGCGTGGCGCCGTGCTTTCCTGTTTCACGATCAGGCCAGCGCTGACATCGGCTGCGGATTGGGTGCCGTAGAGATAGGTGTAATCCTCCGTCTTGTAAAGCAAGTAGTAGTTGAACCAGCCGGTCATGTAACGTTTGACCAACAGCTGCTTCGCAGCGTCGACCGCGCCGCTGCACGTGATCGTACAGAACTGATTGCCGGGAATGGCAAATACGCAGTGACTCACCCCGTTGAGCAGATACGATGCTTTGTGTGTTGCGCCGACGTAGGAGTAGATCTCGGCGTAATCAGAATTGTCGTTGCAGCTGCTCGACGGTGCACCCAGGATGCCCGTTGGCGCGCTGATCAGCGGCGCTTCGGCCGCCGCATTCCACACCTCTTGCGTCTGCCCCGGTGCGCCACCATGATTGACCGGATCAAGGCCGACCACGGCTTTCACACGCGCATCCCGTGCGGCAGTGGCCAGTGCCGTCGATCCGCCTAGCGAGTGACCCGCCGTCGCCAGCCGGTTGACGTCCACCTTCTGGTAGAGGAACGAACCAGGTGCGGCGGTCTGTGTTTCCAGGTAAGTCAACACAGCGCGCAGATTCGTCACGCGTGTTTCGGCATCGTCGGGCAGCTTGGGAATGGCGGCCACGTAACCCCAACTTGCGAGATGCTGCCCGTTGCCAGAGTTGTCGGCCATGCCATCTGTCAAGTTGAACAGGCTGAAGCCGTGCGCAAAAGCGATACCGGGATAAGGCGCGCTGGCCCACGTGCCGCAACTGGTCGGATGGTAGATCGTTGTCGTGAGTGTGCCATTGATGTACACCACTTGATTCGAGGTGGTGCACGGACCAGTCGTGCCCGGGTCTGTCGCCGCTGGGGCGGCACGGGCCAAGGTGCTCAACAACAGCACTAACCCCACGGCGATGAGCGCGACGCTCGCCAGGATCGCTTTTTGAAAGCCGTCAGGATGCGGGGAAGTCCATCGGTTGTTGTGAGGCGCTGTGTTCATGCTGCTCCTGACTGAGGTTCCACCAGAGCGGAATCACCTCGGCATTGCCGTACCATCGATCACCAAAAACCGAATGATGACTCACTCCCTTCAGCGTGATGTGCTCCGCGCCGTGCAGCAGCGCCGACGGCTCCGGCACTAGGCCGTCCCCCCAGACAGCGCCGCGGCCGCAGATGCCGCGATACGTGCGATACGCCAACCGCTCGCGCGCCGATCCGTGTTGGTCGCCGCGCAGCCATTGGCCGGACACGGCTGTGTACTTCACCAGCGGCGCAAAGGCCGCGCCCGGATAATGTTGCTCGATCCACCGCGACATGTAACCGCCGCGGGTCAAACCACCCCGATTGTGATGCGGGCTGCCCAGCGTGATCAAGTGCGAGACGCGCTGATAGCCGCGGAAAGCGTCACCGTAGAACGGGCGCGGGCTCAGGTAGAGACGAGCTAACACGCCGCCCGCGCTGTGACCGATGAGCGTAATCTTGCCGGTGTCCGAAATCTGCGCGGCGGCCCGCACCGCCCGATCGAGTTTGCGCAGCAAAACCGCCCAACCGGCTTGCGAGACACTGGGCAGCCAATCGACGCTGCGGGTCTGCACCACGCTGACGTGCTTGCCGGTCAGCGCCGTCAGGGTTTCGCGCATCGCGAAGTAGATCCGATCGGCGCTGAGAAAACCACCCATGATCACCACCGGCTGATCGGTTTTAGTGATCGGCGCCATTGGTCGTCTTCGGCTTTGCCATTCCCATCCGCTTCATCATCTTGCTCATCATGCGGCCCATTGGCGTCATGTCCATGCCAGCCGCCACATCGGTTCCGATGCCGCGCTTCTGAAATTCGCGCACCGTCTTGATTTCGGGAATCATCGCGATGAAGAAGAGCGCGTTCACGATGATCCCGTAAGCAAGATACCACAAGTCGTAAGTGGTGAACCACAACCAGGGGATCATCAACCACAGGCCGGCCAGGTAAGATACGACGACGTTGCGCAGCACAAACAGCCCCAGCGCCATGCCGCCAAACGCCGTCACAATGGCGCCGATGGGGCTGATGACCAGCATGCCGCCGTACGTAGGCGACAGGCCGCTGCCGCCTTTGAAGCCATAGAAAATCGGCCAGTTGTGCCCCATGATGCCGGTGATGGCCGGAATCAGAAGGTATGGCTGATCCGGGTAGGCCAAGCGGAAGAAGGCCACCGGCAAGGCCACCTTCAGCATATCGAGCAGGGCGGTGAGGCAGCCGTACTTCGGGCCAAGGTGAAGCGAGACGGCCGTGCCGCTGACCGCGCGCAGCTGCATCTTTTCCTCCGTGCCCGGGATCGCCATATCCGTCTGGGTCACGTCTTGCTGTGGCGCAACAACTTTCGATACAATGCGGGCGAACGAGATGCAGCCGAGCAGATAGCCGATGAGGGCGGCCGCAAGGGCGATGGCTGGATCCATGGCTTCACCTGCCTGCGGCGGGCAACAGCGATTCGATCTTTTCCCGGATCGCTTGAATTGCCAGCGGATGATCGTTCCACGCGCCCAAGTTGATCGCTTCCATGCCGGCCGGTATCGCCGCTTCGTGAATCAGTTCGGGCACATCGGACTGGCTGTGGATCGAATCGGCGCTGATGGCGGCCGAGAAATAAACGATCTTCTCCACGCCGTTCTTCAGAAGTTCTTCGACCTTCTCTTTGGGGTGCGGCTGTTTGAATTCCATCCAGGCCAACCCCATGTTTTCCGGTTTGTAGCCGTCCGCGGCCAACAGGGCCAGCGCGGACTCCCGGAACTTCAATTCATGCGCCGTCTCCGTGGGAAACTCCTTATCCCACTCGTCGGGTTGGCCATGCCCCACCAGGATGATGCCCACTTTGGACTTGTCCGTGTCGCCAATGGCCGCGTTGGCTTTCTCGACGAACATGCGGTGCATCGCCGCCGAATCCCACAGCGGGCCGGTGAAGCGGACATCAACGCCGTAGTCTTCGGGCCGCACGCTTTCGATCTGCTCTTCGCCCTCGGCGGTGTGGTTGGAGATCGAGACGAAGACCTCGGCCACCACGATTGTACTGGCGCCGTCGTTCAGGGCTTGAATCGTGGCCGCTTCCGCGCCGGGATCGTCATCGAGAAAGGCCAGATAGAATTTCAGATCTTGATGCCCGGCCTGCTTCATCGCTTTTTCCAGATCGGCCAGCATACGGGTGTGCATCATGCGATGATGGCTCTGGCCGACCTCCAGATATTTGTTGCGCAGTTGATACAGAAAGAATGGCCGCGCAAAGACCGGCACAAAGGGAATGCCTTGCTCGTCGAACTCGCGGAATTGATTAAGCCAGCCGATCGGGTTGTAGGTGGGCGGCTCGCCGTGCGTCAGGTAGATCACGGCGGTGTGCCCATCGCCCGGATCGGTCTTGGCGCGCGTGATCGGCGCCAGCGACTGCGGATCGTCCTCGCGGGCTAGCACCGTGTTGGCGCGCAGCGAATAGCCGATGCTGAAAGCGATCAGCGACAGGACGAGGGCGGCTGCCAGCTGCTTGCCCCTGAACTTCCAGACCAACACGGCGATCACGCCAAACAGGGCAGTGACCGCCAAGAGCAGCTGCACGCTCATTCCCAGCGGGTGCACGGTCAGGTAATTCACGAGAAAAACGCCGCCCGCAAACGACAAAGCGATCACGATCAGCCAGAGTAGTACTCGCATCACGTCACCTCCCCAGGTTCTTTGTGATTGATTCGTGGATCAATACCTCGCCGCTGTAACCATCGACAGTGAGGATGGTCTCATCCGGCAGGCTGCACGCGCCAGGCACCGAAACGACCGCCGGAATGTTATACTCGCGCGCCACAATGGAACTGTGCGACAGGATGCCCCCCGATTCGGCAATCACCGCGCCAGCTTTGCTGAACAACGGCGTCCAGCCTGCATCCGAGTATGGGATCACCAGCACATCGCCTTCGCGCATCTTGCCGAACTCATGGATGCCGCGGATCACGCGCGCTGATCCGGTGTAGCGCCCGCGCGAGGTGGGTGTGCCGTACAACATGTTGCCGGTCTGCTGCGTCACTGGCGGCGGCTGATCGCCGATGATGATCGACGGCATCACCACGTGGTGATACGACTCCATCTCTTGCCGGCGCTGCGCGGCCACGGCAGCGTAGTCGATCCCGGTGGGGTGTTGTGCCACGATCTCGCGCACTTCCGCCAGGTACAGGAAGAAAATTTCTTCCGCGGAAGGCAAGACGCTTCTGTACGTCAACTTCTCGCCCAGCGCCAGGAAATACGGGCGGAACAAGCCGTAGCCGTAGGTATATAACGAACTGACTGCCTCACGGTAATAGCGGAATTTGCGCGCGCGGTGATAGGCCAGCTGAAAAGCCGGGCGGCGGCGCACGCGCTGGGGTAGATCTTGGTAGCCGGTCTTGCGGGCCGCTTTGCCCTCGGCGGTATGGTACTGCACGATCATCTGCAGCACCAGCTGCGGCTGCTCGCGCCACGGCACTGCCGAGAAGTCCACGCCGCTATCGCTGAGGTGGCCGAAGCGATCGAGAAAGTTCTTCACCGCCTGTTGGAAGGGTGCGATGCCGGGCAGCTGCTGGAACTCGGCATAGCTCGATCGGTCGATCTGCTCCTGCACGGCCCGATCGAGTGCGTGGTATTGCCGGTTCAACTCGGCCAGGTGCGTAGTGGGCTCGTAATCGCGTAATTCTGCCAGGCCGGCGGTCAGATCGAATTGCTGAAAGTCCACATCTGCTTGCGCCAGCGTTCGCTTGAGCATGGCGTTGTACATGAACATGAACATAGGGCCGAGGAAATTGTAGTACGTCGTTTCACCCGTGATTGCAAACAACCGATCGATCTCGGCCAGCAGCTCGGCCTCGCTCATCTGCTGCAGCTCCGCGTAGCGGAACTGCCGGTAGCTGCGCTGCATGCGCGGCAGAAACGCTTCGATGTGGCGGCCCAACCGCATTTGCCGTGCGGCAAACAGCATCAGGCGCGGCAGGTGCTTCATGGTGCGGGCAGACATTTTCATGCGCATCTTCTCGCCGCTGTCTACGCCCAGCCCCATCATCATCTCAAACATCTCGCGCGGCAGCCCCAGCACCTCCAGGATGTCGCCGATCGCGCTCATGTTGAAGTAGGCACGGTAACAAATGGCCTTCACCAGCAGATTGGGATCGATCTTGCTCGGTCCAATCAGCTCCGTCAGCACTTTGCCCTGAGCGCCTACCACCAGCGGGATGTTGATCGACCAAATCAGCGGTTTGATCTGGCCGGGCAGCATTTCCTTGGAGATGTGATTGGAGTAGATGTTAACGTTGGTCAGCGAGGTGATCTCGCGCAGCTGCACCCAGTGCACGACCTGGCCGTCGTAGACCCATTCCAGATCGATCGGGCGGCCATACTCTTTGGCAATCGCGCGCGTCTGCGCCACGACGTCCTCCACGATGCTGCGATCGATCTGCGGTTCGTCCGGCTGAGCGCGCCATTGCCCCCGGCTGAAGACCCAGCGCTCGGGCGTCAGACCCTTGCGCACCAGCAGCTCGCCGCTGCCCTGTATCGCTTCTACCAGCACCTCATTCATGCCCGTCATCGGATTCTTGCTGAAGGCAACGCCAGACACGACGGGTGGAACCATATCCTGAATCAAAGCCGCCATGCGCAGTTGCTGCGGATCAACGCCGTTTTTGAGCAGATAGGCTTCCACGCCGGGCGCGCGCGTGGTGGCCCAGATCGACCATAGGGCTTGCAGGATGTTATCTGCACCCCGCACATCCAACACGGTCTTGAATTGCCCGGCAAAGGAGTATGTCAGTCCGTCTTCAATGTTGGCCGACGAGCGCACGGCATAAGCCCGCGCCAGATCGATCTTCTGCTGGAGCTCGTTGGTCAACGCCGTGATCAGGCTGTGGTCGTCCTCAAGATATTTGAGGTAGGCGTTCCAAGTGCAAACGTGAGTGACCGGCACGCGGAAACCGTGGCGAGCGAGGAAATGTACGCGGCTGGCCTTGTTGCCTACAGCCGGAGGTAACCGAGACCCGTTCAGATGAACGATATACCCCTGCATCACGCCCCCTTCCCTTGACTTGTTAGAGCGTATCACAGCTGGCAATTCCGTCCGAGTGTGATCTGTCATCATTTCGCTAGCTTATTCTCAGGTCTGAAAATGCATCGCGGCGCCGCTGTGATCAGAAGATATGCAATGGATGAACGATGTCGCCTGCTACAAAAGAAACAAACCTCTAACTTGAGGCTTGTCTCTGTCGTTGAGTTTTGGTTGCCCGGGAGACTGCTGTCAGCGCCGCCTAAATCCTAGGTCGCGCGTGATGCGCTTTGTCGTGTCCATGACCATGATCGCCAGATGCTTGATCTGCGATCGATCGATGCGCGCGGTCGGGCCGGAGATGCTCACGGCCGCGATCGGTTCCCCATCCCGACCGGTGATCGGCGCCCCGATGGCGACCAGTCCGATCTCCAATTCCTCCCACGACAAAGCCCAGCCTTGCTGCTGAGCCTCGGCCAGCTGATCGCGTAGGATCTGTTTGTCGGTAACGGTGAAGGGCGTCAGGGCGGCCAGCTTGTTGGGCAGAGTCGCTTTCAACTCGGCCTCGCCGAGGCCCGCGAGCAGCAGCTTGCCGGTCGAGGTGGTGTGGGCCGGATAGCGCGAGCCGACGTTGTCGCCCACGCCCACGCGCAGCATGTGCTCGCCCTGCACTTCCTCGATGATCATCACATCTGATCCCACGAGCAGCTCCAGATCGACAGTCTCGCCGCTCTTTTGCCCAAGTGCGCGCAGATGAGGCAGGGCGATGGCGCGCAGGTTGATCTGCCTCAGCGCCAGGCCGCCCAGCGAGACCAGCGTGGGGCCGAGTCGATACGCGCTGTTGCGCGGCTCACCTTGATAGGTGTAATCGCGCGCGACCAGACCTTCGGCTTCCAACACGCTGAGCAGGCGATGCACCGTGCTGCGATTCAGATCGAGTTTGGCGGCGATCTGCGCGGCGGTCAAGCCGCCATTCGTTGATTCGAAAACGCGCAAAACGCTGACGGCGCGCGAGACGGCCTGCGTGCCATGATACGGTTGACGGTGAAGTGATTTGGATGGGTTCATGCTGTGCAAGCTGTGTGGTAATGAATGGCGGGCGGCATGTTCAGATCGCGCTACAGGACCCGCTCCAGGAATTGCCGGGTCCGTGGGTCGGACGGGTTGGCAAGGACTTTATGGGGCGGGCCTTCTTCGACCAACTCGCCCTGATCCATAAAGATCGCCCGGTTAGACACTTCGCTGGCAAAGCCCATCTCGTGCGTCACGACGACCATCGTCATGCCTTCTTTGGCCAGATCTTTCATCACGTCGAGCACCTCGCCGATCAATTCGGGATCGAGCGCTGAAGTTGGCTCGTCAAATAGCATGACTTTCGGCTCCATCGTCAACGCGCGGGCGATGGCGACGCGCTGTTTCTGCCCGCCCGACAGGCGCGCTGGAAATTCGTTGCGCTTGCTCATGAGGCCGACCTTGTCCAGATATTTCTCAGCCAATGCGGTAGCCTGATCGCGCGGGGTGCCCTTCACGGTGAGGGGTGCTTCGATCAAGTTGTCAAGCACGCTCAAATGCGGGAAGAGGTTGAATTCTTGAAACACCATGCCGGTGCACAGTCGAATCTGGTGGATCGTCTGTTTCTGCTGATCCGTCAAGCGATGTTGGGCAACGTTGACTACCAAGCCATCAACCTCGATCACGCCGTGAGTGGGTTGTTCGAGAAAGTTGATGCAGCGCAGTAGCGTCGATTTGCCCGATCCCGATCGCCCGATGATACACACCACTTCCTGCGGCTCAACGGCCAACGACACGTCTTTCAGCACGTGCAGGCGGCCGAACAGTTTATCAAGATGAGAGACGCGAATGATCGACATGATCAGCGATCTCCCCGCGATAGGCGCTTTTCAAGGCGTGACTGAATCGCCGAGAATATCAGCGTGAGCGCCCAGTACCATGCCGCGGCAATGAGCAGCGCTTCGAGCGTATGGAAGTTGGCGCGGCCCACCTTCTGCGCGCGCCACAGAATATCCTGTACGAAGCCGGTGGCGGACACCAGCGACGAGTCTTTCAGCATCGCGATGAATTCGTTGCCGACAGGCGGCACAACAAAGCGGAAGGCTTGCGGCAGCACGATGCGGCGCATCGTCTGGCCTTGTGTCATGCCGAGCGCCAGCGCGGCTTCGCGCTGGCCCTTGCTGACGCCTTGAATGCCGGCGCGAAAGATCTCACTCATATACGCACCGTAGTTGAGCGACAGCGCAATGACGCCCGCCACCATACCGGGTAATACAATGCCTAACTGGGGCAGCGCGAGAAACCAGAAGAATATCTGCAACAGCAGCGGCGTGCCGCGAATGAGTGAAACGTAGAAAGTCGCCAGCGCGTATAGCGGCGCAACGTGCGACAGGCGCCCCAGCGCCGCCAGCAGCGCCAGAATGCTGGCAAAGAAAATCGAGATGAAGCAGATTTCGAGAGTCACCACCACACCTTCGGCGATGAACGGCGCCCATTCACTCATAAAACTGCCATCGAGTTGGATCGTCTTGAGGTCGCCGAGTCGAAAGCCGCTAAACAAAAACAGCAAAAGCGCAAACAGCGCGATCCAGGAAATGACAACCTTAATCTGGAAGTTGCGATGTTCACGCTCTTGCTGCTTCATGACGAGTTGCGTCAGTGAAGCACCGTCGCGAGCTGAGGTTACTTGCATGTTGTTTCCTCCCGCAATCAGCAGAGTGCACAATGACTACTGAACCTGGCATGAAGCGTGGCAGCAGCCGTGACGATGCACCGGCTGCTGCCATGGTGGATCATTCAACTGAATCCTACTGTACCGTCGTCAAGTCGGCGTTATACCACTTCATTGACGAATTCTTCAGGGCGCCATCGTTGTGCATATCGTTGATGGCCTTGCTGATCGCATCGAGCAGGCTCTTGGGATCCTTGGGCGCCTGCTTGTCGATCGCAACCGCCAGATTCTCCACATACACCGGGCCCCCCAGCTTTTCGGCGTTGATGCCCTGCGCGATAGCTTGGTCGACCACAGTGCCTGAAGTCAGGAATGCATCGAAGTCGGTGCGACCTGCCTGAATAGCCTGCGCGCACTCCGCATCGGTGGAGAGCGCCACAACCTCTACGTCCTGTGGCGGGGCCTGCTTGATATCCGCCGCAGGAATGCCGACATCGCCGCCACTGAGATAAGTCTCATACGTAGTGCCGCTGCCCACACACACCGGCTTGCCACTGAGGTCGGCTACAGAAGCAAAGCCACTGCCTTTGCGCACGGCCACCTGCGCTGGCGTGAAATAGTAGCCGGGCGTAAACCACATCACCTTCTGACGATCCTTCGTGATCGTCATCGAGCCGACGCTGACATCCCAGCGGCCGCCCCAGTTGCCCGCGGTAATCGTATCCCAATCGGGAGTGACAAAGCAGGCCTCAACGCCGAGCCGCCTGGCAACTTCGACGGCCGTATCGATGTCGAATCCCTCCAGTTGATTCGCGGTCAATTCGTCAGGGCCGCACTTGGTGTTGGCGACACGCTTCTGATCCTTGACCAGGACCGACTGCGGGGCGTAATTCGGGTCGGACGAAATGCGGAGTGTGCCGCGTGACTTGATCTCGCCGAGTAGATCGCTGGCCGAAGCCGACTGACAGGCCGAGATCAACAGACTGGCTAGAACGAGCGAGATCACCAACAGAGTACTGCGTTTCTTTGTAGCAGACATCGTTTCCTCCTCCAAAGAGTATTCCGGTGCGCGCAACTGCTGAGCCCGCGCCGGTGATGTTCACATTGTAAACGAACTCAGTGCGCTGTCAAGTATGAATCTATGCTGTGTAGCGCAACGTGAGGGTGTTAAGCCTGTGAATGGAGGAAGATTGTTTTATGCGACCTGCTTGTAGAACTCGCGAACCACGTGGTTGAAGGCATCGGCCTTGTCGAGGTTGGAAAGATGACCGGCGTCTGGGATGATCACGAGCCGGCTATTGGGAATTAGCGCATGCATCGCTTCGCTGTCACTAGGGGGAATAAGCACATCTGCGTTTCCGGATACGATCAGAACGGGGATCGTTGCAAAACGGAGCAGGGCGGTTCGATCGGGGCGGGCCGCCATGCCGCGCAGTGCCGACATGATGCCGGCCGCACGCTGCCGCGTCATCATGCTGCGTACGGCAATTCCGATCTCGGGTTTGGCTGCGGTTCCTAACATTTTGGGTGCCATCGTTTCCACGAGAAAACTTGGACCGGTTTCGCCAACTTGCTGCGCATTCACCAGACGGGACTGCTTGACTTCTTCAGAATCAGGCACAGCGCGAGTATTGGCGAGGACCAGGCCTTTGACCCGATCGGCATAGTGCGCGTAGAAGGCCAACGCGATGTACCCGCCCATGGAGATGCCGCCAATCACGGCTTGTTTGACATTGACTGAATCCAGGAGCGATTTGAGATCAGCGGCATATTGATCCATGGTTACCGCTTCACCATCGGTCTCGCTGGAGTGGCCAAAGCCGCGCAGGTCGGGGGCGATCACGCGGAAGAGCTGCGACAGGCCGGCGATCTGGGGTCGCCACAGGGTGCGATCGTGCGGAAAGCCGTGGACCAGCAGCAAGGGCACGCCATTTCCGATGTCATCATACTCGATCGATACGCCTTGACGGGAATATCTCATCGCTGTGTCACTCCTGTTCTGTGGATGGCGCGCCCGATTATACCATCGGCCCGAATAGCCCCTCCGCGGCATTGGTTGCATAGGCGTGCTTCCCTTGTGCGGCACGGGCACACCTCAGCGAGGGACTACGCGCGGCACACACCACGGCGGATTCTTGCGTGCTCCAGCCAGCAGGCGTGCAATCATGGCGCAAAGTATCACCGTACTCTGTTGCGTCGAGAACGGCGCGCCGTGGAGAAGTGGACGCAACTCGATCAGCCTGGATTGCTGCAACGGGCGTCGCTATTTGGCGCTGCCCATCCTCATGAACCGATCCGCTGTCAGGGCGGCGAGCTGGCGCGGCATCAGTCGCGTCGACTGGGCCAGCGCCGCGTTCTTGTAGCCCGGCACGATGCTGGCCTTACCCTTGAGCAACGCGTCGATCGCGATGCGCGTCACGTCCGGACTGTCCATCATCATCGTCCGCTGATAGAGGCTGGGCTGCTGGCCGGCCACCTCCAGGAACTCGGTCTTGGTGACGCCTGGCGACACCACGGTCACATTGACGCCGGTCTTGCGCAGCTCATAGTGCAGCGCCTCACCGAAAAAGAGCACGTAGCTCTTGGCCGCCGAGTACGTGGCGTAGGTCGGGGAGGGCTGATACGCGCCGATGGAGGCGACGAGCAGCACGTAACCGAAGCGCCGCGCAACCATGTCCTTAACGAAGAGCTTGGTCATGTGCGTCAGCGTCACGATGTCCAGTTCCAACATGGCCCGCTCGCGCTCCCAGGGGATCTCCAGGAAATCGCCATACAGGCCAAAACCGGCGTTGTTGATCAGCACGTCCACGGCGCGGCCGCCGGCCTTGAGCTGGTCGTAGAGTCGCTGCGGCGCGTCGGCGGATTCTAGATCCATCGCGATTACCTCGACCTGTACGCCGTACTGCGCCGTGATCTCCTGCTGCACCGCGCGCAATCGATCTTCGCGGCGGGCCACCAGGAGGACGTTGCTGCCGCGGCTGGCCAGGTTATTGGCAAAATCCACACCAAGTCCGCTGGAAGCGCCGGTCACCAGCGCCCATTTTCCGCGCAAATTAGCTTGTTTCATTTTGTTCGCTCCATATCAGTTGGGTATCCTCGAATCCGGTTGAACAGCGATCCGGTTCGTAAACTGTCGTCGTGTGGCAAAGAGCGGCACATACACCAGGATAGCGATCGTGACGTTGAGTGCCACGTTAACATACACGCCGAAGTAAGCCGA
>Ga0209254_10001089_pt1 | contig 23926 bp, 28 predicted proteins | sample FrelakmetDIP11DI_FD_187148 | JGI IMG/M metagenome (GOLD analysis project Ga0209254, IMG submission 187148) | Freshwater lake sediment microbial communities from the University of Notre Dame, USA, for methane emissions studies - DIP11 DI (SPAdes)... | ecosystem: Environmental > Aquatic >...
AGTTTCTCCCGGTTGGCGGAAATGAAAGCGATGCGCATTATTGGTGCCGTCAGGTTTGCCTAGGAGTTGTCCCGTTCGCTGTATGAGCTCTGTCTCACGCTGGCGCTGGCTGGGCGAAAGACGTCGCTCACGCCTGCCAGTTGGCGCATGAAGTCAATAAATCCGCGGTACGTCTGCTGCGGAAATCGCCGCCGACGAAACCAGTATTCGGCGGCGAAGAATGCAGCGACAATCAGGTAGTTCAGTACGTTTGCGAAAAGTGACCATGTGTCGAGCGCGACTGTGACCGGCAGAGTCAGCCCGACGGCAAGCAGAATTCCGCCAGGATGAGCCAGCGCGGCCAGGGCGAGGTTTATGGCCGACAGCAAGATGAAGAGGCCTGCCCATAATAGTGTCAGGCGACGAGCGTAGGCGGCTATGTCGCTGTCCACGCTGGCGGTATTTCCATGCAAGATTCGAATGATGCGTTCGATCAATGGCAGCCGGCCCGACAGTAAAGTGTGACCGAAGATCCATGCCATGAAGCCATTGATGAGGATAGGAGGCAGGAACAGCAAGAGCAGGGCTTGCTCACGACCGGCGATCGCAAGCAGGCCAAGACCGGCGACGACCAGCAGCACCCAGGCGGCCACGCGCCGTCGCCGAAGTCCGGGCAGCAGGATGATCAGAATGAGTATCGCAATGCTCGCAGCGATAAGCGTCGGGTCTTTGGTCAGGACCGCGGCGTGTGCAAGTAAGGGATAGGACAGCCCGAGCACTGTCACGGTCGTGGCAGTGCCGCGTCCGAGACTAGCGGTGTCGGGCGGTTTCATTTCGGGGGAGCGGTGTCGCTTATCAGGCGCAACCGCAAGTGGCGTCATGGCTACTCAAGTCGAGGATCATGGCCCACGACTCCGTTTGCTGCTCGGGCCATTCGGCCGTGTGCACGGTCGCATCCAGCAGATCGGCCGACGCAGCAGTCCAAGCTGCTGCAAGTCGGAGTGTCGGTCGCGGTGCAAATATCATTGCTTTCCATCGTTGCGTCGTGGGAATCTCGGCGCGTCGTTCGCCAGTGACGTCAATCAAGCAGCATTGCCGGAGGGCGTCTGCGAGAGGCAGTCGCAAGGCCTTGGCAAAAGCCTCCTTCAGCGTCCAGAACTCGTAGAAGTTTGTGCAGAGTGCCGATGGATCATCCAGCGACGCGAGGTAGTCCGCCTCGGCCGTGGAGTAGGCGAGCCTAGCAATGTCCTTGAAGCCACGCGGTACAAGGGATTCGACGTCGACACCGACCGAGCTTGGTTCGGTCCCGACGGCAAGGGCGGCAAACCCGCGGCTGTGGGAGAGGCTTCTAGCTTGGCCGTCCGCGACCGGAACTGCTGCCATCAGGGCGCGACTGGATGCATAGTCAAGGCGTCGACGGTTTGTGCGTAGGGCTGCCCATTCGGCATGGGCGTCGCTTTCGAGTCGCGATGGATCGAATTGCTTCGCGGCATCGGGCGTTCCAAGCCAGACAGCCCGCGCCCGCGGCGATGGAAATGGCAACATCAGCCGGCCTGCGAGGGGGCAACTGACAGCATGGAAGAGCGGCAGACATATCTTTGGCGAATCTTCGTCACCGGGACTTGCTTTGTCCTGTTCGGTCTCAGTGGGCTTATTCTAGGGCTCTTCGTCCTGCCCGTGACGCTGTTGTTGCCTGGGGGGGCTGCGCGGCGGCGCGCCCGCACGCGCGCGCTCGTCCAGCGTGCCTTCCGCTTGTTCGTGGATACGATGAGTGGTCTGGGCGGTGTGAGCTATGCGTTCGCCGGCACCGAGCGCCTCGGTCGGCCCGGGCAACTGATCATTGCCAACCATCCGACACTAGTCGACGTGGTATTCATCGTCGCATTCACGCCTGCCCCGGCGTGCGTCGTAAAGGCCGCCATCTTCAGTAACCCGTTTACCCGCTGGGTCGTGCAGGCGGCTGGTTACATCCGCAATTCCCCTACCGACACCATGATAGAGCAGGCGATTCTTGCGCTCATGTCGGGTGATATTCTGATCATGTTCCCGGAGGGGACGCGGACGCGACCAGGCCAGCCGCGCCACTTTCACCGTGGCGCGGCCAGCATCGCGGCCCGGGCCGCTGCCGTATTGACCCCGGTTTACATAAGCGTCGACCAACCATTGTTGCACAAGTCCCAGCCGTGGTATCGCGTGCCCCGACGTCGCCCCCATCTGTCGCTCAGGGTCGGTGAGGACATCGATCTGGCGCAGTACCGTGATATGCCGCCGCCCCGGGCGTCGCGGCAGCTCAACACGTGGCTACTAGCGCATTACGAGACAGAGTTGGGGCACGCTAATGTCTATAATGAAGAACGATAGACAGGGAGGGGCATGCAGCCGCCGCGTACGCTGTTACAGATGCCTTTGACTAAGTCTTGAGGGGGGGGGCATGCAGACAAGAGACGAAGTCCTGGAGCAGATCAAGGCGTCACTGGTTGAACTGTTCGAAATCGAAGCGGCGCGGGTGACGCTCGAAGCAAGGCTCAACGAGGATCTGGAGATCGACAGCATCGATGCGGTCGACCTGATAGATCGGTTGCGACGCCAGACGGGCCATAAGATCTCAGCGGATGATTTCAGGTCGGTGCGGACGGTGGGTGACCTCGCCGACGCCGTTCATGCTCTCGTAAAGGCGTGAGCCGAGTTCTCGAATCCAGTCGGGTACCCGGCCTTCGATTCGAAAGTCTCGCAGCCCGGTTGCGCACGCACCCCTGGGTGCGGGATGCGCGCGTTTTCCTGTCGGAAATTGAAGCCGACGTTCCCGTTGGCGCTGGTCCCATGAATATTCTGGCCGTCCCCAGCGTGTCGGGTGAGGGCGTCCTGCGACGCCGCGGGAAGGTTCACATCGTCGCAGAGCTGGAGCGATATCTGGGAGGGTATTGCACTGCGAGCGAGGTGCGCATCGGTTGGTTCCTGACCGAAAAGTTGCCGGAGCTAGGCCAGGAGCACAGTCACGTCTTGTTGCTCCGATCGGGTATGCCGATCGTCTCTGATCTCGTGGTCGATATCAGTTCGCGAATTCTGGATTGTCACCTGCGTGTGCCTTTTGACCTTCCGATTTTTTGCGGGCACTTTCGCGACATACCAATTGTGCCCGGTGTCACGCAAGTGGGCTGGGCCATCGACCTGGCCCGCATGCATGGTATCGTTTCGTCGCGGGTCATCGGTATCAGCGCGGCGAAGTTCTGTCGCCTAGTCCAGTCCGGCATGTCCTTCGACCTTCGGCTCGCGGCCGATGCGCAGGCGGGGCAGCTTCAGTTCACTTATCGGATGGGTCAGAAAGTCGTATCGACCGGTCGCCTGCGGTTCGAGGGCGGCCATGTCTAGCGTCTGCGTCGTGATCCCCGTGTACAACCACGAATCGGCCATCACCGAAACGCTGGCCGGCCTACGCAGCCAGGCGTTAACCGTCCTGTTGGTGGATGATGGATCGGAGCCGGCGTGCGCCGCCGTGTTGCGGAGCTTGGCGGATGCCGACGCCGGTACGCGCCTGCTGCGCCTACCTGAAAACCGCGGCAAGGGGGCTGCGGTCATGGCGGGATTGGCCTTCGCTGCGGAAGCGGGTTTCACGCACGTCCTGCAGATCGATGCGGACGGGCAGCACGATTCCAAGGATATCCCGCGGTTTCTCGCGGCAGCATGCGCTGAACCAGCCGCGCTCATCTGCGGCGAGCCTATTTTTGACGCGTCTATTCCTCGCCACCGTCTGTACCTGCGTTACCTGACGCATGTAATGGTCTGGATTAACACGCTATCTTTTGACGTTCACGATTCCATGTGCGGTCTGCGCGTTTATCCACTGTCCAAGGTGCTCCCGGTCATCGAGAAGGAGCGTCCGGGCAGTCGCATGGACTTTGACATCGAGATACTCGTGCGCCTGCATTGGAACGGAGTGACCATGCGGTGGCTGCCGACCCACGTTGGCTACCCACGCGACGGCATTTCGCACTTTCGGCTGGTGCGGGACAACTGGCTAATCACGCTGATGCACACGCAACTGTTCTTCGGCATGCTTCGCCGTGCGCCAATGCTGATTGGGCGGCGACTTCGTCTGGCGTTTGGTGCCGTCCCTGGAGTGACGACGTGAGAGCGCAGGGCGCCTTGTTCGCCGACATCGAACTCGAGGTGCGGTTCCATGACGTGGACATGGTCGGTGTCGTGTGGCACGGTCATTATCTGCGCTACCTCGAGAATGCCAGGTGGGCATTCATGAATGAAATGGGCTACGGCCTGGATCGAATGCTCGCATCCGGATTCGTGTGGCCGATAGTCGAACTGCAGACGAAGTACCTGAATCCTGCTCGCTTCGGTAATGTTCTGCGTGTGCGCGTCTCTCTCATGGAATGGGAAAGTCGCCTGACGTTGAACTATCTGGTCACCCGAGTGGCCGATGCTGCACGCATCGTGCGCGGACGAACGGTTCAGGTCGCTGTCGACGCCCGGTCGAGCGAGCTGCAATTCACGACCCCGCTTGACTTTCGGTCATGTGTTTATGCCGCCCTGTCGCGGGCTGCGGATTGATGCCGATGCAATTGCCGTTGCCCGCCGAATTGCTTCACCACACGGACGGTGCGCTATTGCTGGATGAGCTTCGGTGCGTCGACGGGAACCGCTTGGAAGCCCGCGTGGTTGTGCGGTCCGGCACCGCGTTCAGTGACGCTTCTGGCAACCTGCCGTGTTGGGTTGGGCCGGAGATCATGGCTCAGGCCATTGCGACTTTGTCGGGGTACCGGTCGCTGCGCGACAACGGTCGTCCTGCGGCAATCGGACTGCTGCTGGGTGTGCGCTCGTATCAGGCCGCCCAGCACGAATTTCTGGTTGGCGAGACCTTGGATGTCGAAGTGGATGAATCGTTGCTGGATGAGGAGGGTCGGGCCGTTTTCGATTGCAGGATCAGCTGTTCCAGCAAGGTAATCGCTTCGGGCACTTTGACGGTCTTTCAGCCACCCGACGGTTCGTTCCTTGCGGGGGAGTCCGGACGCGATGATTGAAGCTGGCTCGATATTGGTAACGGGCTCCAGTCGTGGCATCGGGCGCGCAATCGCGTTGCGTCTGGCCCAGGATGGGTACGACATCGTAGTGCACTGTCGCGCACGCGTCGCAGAGGCAGAGGCAGTTGTTGCGGAGATACGCGACAAAGGTTGCTCCGCACGCCACCTGCGGTTCGATGTGGCCGAACGCAAGGATTGCGCCGAAGTCATCGCCGCCGACATTGCCGAGCACGGCGCCTATTACGGGGTCGTGTGCAATGCGGGCAGTGCGCACGACACGGCGTTCCCAGCGATGAGTGAAGAAGCGTGGGATTCCGTGATCCGGACCAATCTCGATGCGTTCTACAACGTGCTGCAGCCGCTCATCATGCCGATGGTGCGACGTCGTGCCCCTGGCAGGATTGTCACGCTCTCGTCGGTGTCGGGGTTGATTGGCAACCGGGGACAGGTGAACTACAGCGCAGCCAAGGCCGGCGTCATTGGAGCGACGAAGGCCCTCGCCATGGAACTGGCCAAGCGTGCGATCACGGTCAACTGCGTGGCGCCGGGGCTGATCGAGACTGACATGGTAGATGAGCACGCGCCCGTCGAAGAAATTCTCAAGGCCATTCCGGCGCAGCGCATGGGCACCACGACAGAGGTGGCTGCTGTCGTGTCCTTCCTGATGTCACCGGGGGCGTCGTACGTGACGCGCCAGGTCATCGCGGTGAATGGAGGGCTCTGCTGATGCGACGGGTCGTCGTCACGGGTCTGTCCGGCATTTGCGCGCTCGGGTCTGACTGGCCGACGATTGAGGCTGGCTTGCGCCTGTGCCGGAATGCGTCGCGCCGGATGTCCGCTTGGGACAAGTACAAGGACCTCAATACACGACTGGCCGTCCCTGTGGCGAACTTCGAGCCTCCAACACACTGGAGCCGCAAGCAGCTGCGCAGCATGGGGCGTGTCTCGCAACTAGCTGTACGGGCTGCCGAACTAGCACTGGCCGATGCGGGCTTGCTGGGTGACCCTTTGGTGCGCTCCGGCCGGATGGGTGTCGCATGCGGTTCATCAATCGGCAGCACTCCGGATATCAGCGATTTCGCGCAGATGTTGCTTGCCGGTGACGCGCCGAACCTGAATGCCAATTCGTATGTGCGGATGATGCCGCACACAACCGGCGCCAACGTGGGCATCTTCTTCGGCCTGCGCGGTCGGATCATCCCGACGTCTACCGCCTGCACCTCGGGCAGCCAGGGCGTCGGTTTTGCATATGAGGCGATCAAGCACGGATATCAGGACGTCATGCTGGGTGGCGGGGCGGAAGAGCTCTGCCCCAGCGAGGCGATGGCGTTCGACATGCTGTACGCCACGAGTCGCCGTAATGATGAACCGAGTACGACGCCGCGTCCCTACGACCGGGACCGTGACGGGCTGGTGATTGGCGAGGGTGGCGGAATGCTGGTGCTCGAGGAACTGGAGCACGCCCAGGCGCGGGGCGCCCGCGTCTATGCCGAGGTTGTTGGCTTTGCTACGAATTCCGATGGCTCGCACATCACGCGTCCCGAAGAGGAGACGATGCGGATCGTGATGGAACTGGCGTTACATTCCGCGGGCATCGCGCCGGCGGCGATCGGATACGTGAACGGGCACGGCACCGCGACGGAGCACGGTGATATTGCCGAGACCCGCGCCACCGCTGCACTGTTTGGGTCGCGAATCCCGCTCAGTTCGCAGAAGAGCTACCTCGGGCACACTCTTGGCGCGTGCGGAGCACTCGAATCCATGTTCAGCATCCAGATGATGCGCGCTGACTGGTTCGCGCCAACCGTGAACCTCGAAAACGTGGATCCGCGCTGTGGCGAGGTCGACTACATCACAGGCGACGGTCGCAGGCTGCAGGTCGAATTTGTGATGAATAACAACTTCGCTTTTGGCGGTGTCAACACGTCGCTCGTGTTCCGGCGCTGGCGATGAAATGTGTGAGTACCTCAAATATAGGAAAGTGACCGTGAGAAGGCTGCAAATTTTGACGATGACCTGTCTGGTGCTTTGCGCTATGGGTCTGGGCGGCTGTGTGGTCGGGCAGTCGCTGCCGGCAAATTACGAAGCAGGTCCCGCTGCCGTCGCTGCCAAGGGTACGACAGTCGCCGTAGCAGTCCGTGATGAGCGGCCTTATGTCAGGAGCAGTGACAAGCCTCCGTATTTCATTGGCAAGTATCGGGGCGGCTTCGGCAATCCCTGGGATGTAACCACCAAGGGCAAGCAGCCCCTGGCATCGTTGCTGGAGCGCGACCTGGGCAAGGAATTGCAGGCGTTGGGCTACAGCGTCGTCGCGCGGTCGGGTGCGCAGCGCGTACTCGACGTGGCAATTGTCGACTGGAATTTTGACGGCATGGTGGACGGCAAGTTCTGGTATGAACTCGATGCCAAGGTGTTCGGTCCGGACGATTCGCAGCTTGCGGGCAACAAGGTCAAGGACGGGCAACATATCGAGGGCTCGATCTGGACGGGAGCCAAGAGTGGCTTTGAGGCGAAAATGCCGGAACTCTATGCCGGCGCCATCCGCAAACTGGTGCGCGACAATCCGGAGATTTCGTCGGCGTTGGCCAGCCCGCCGCAATAGATGCGTGCAATCGATCTGAGCGCGGAATGACTCCAGCTCGACTAGTCTCGCTCTTGCTGTCGGATCGGCCTGAGCGACAGTTCATAAGGCAGCGCCAAGGCACGCTCGATACGGGACGCTTCCTCGCGCTGGCGCGTTCGTTGGCGGCGCAACTGCCGGATAGTCCTGCCGCTGTGAATCTCTGCGAACGACGCGACCATTTCCTGATCGCATTCGCAGCCATGTTGATGCGCAAGCAGTCTTGCGTACTGCCGCCATCCCGGGTCCCTGCAGTCGTAGGGGAAGTGATGGCGGAGCACCCGGGTTGTTACACCGTGGACGACGCGTTCGTTGAGTGTGTGCGCGGAGGCTGCGACGTCGCACCGATGCCGCAGGTAGATGCCGCACAGGTCGCAGTCATTGGCTACACGTCGGGCAGCACGGGCGGTCCTAAGCCCAATCCAAAAACATGGGGCGGATTCGCCGCATCGACAGCCTTGAATTTGGCGCGACTGCAAGATGTCCAGCCAGCGACACAGCGGGAACGTCAGTCGTGGATCGTGGCCACCGTGCCGCCGCAGCACATGTACGGGATGGAGTTGTCCGTCCTAATGCCACTGCTGGGTGGTATGGGAATACACGCGGGCCATCCCCTGTACCCAGCCGACATCGCGGCTGCGTTAATGGAGGTGCCGGAGCCACGCATCTTGGTCAGCACACCAGTGCACCTGCGCGCGTTGCTCGAGTCCGGCGTCGACCTCCCGAAGATGCAAACCGTGGTTTCGGCAACCGCACCCCTTTCCGGCGATATAGCGAAAGCCATCGAGACGCGCTTCGATACCGTCCTGCTTGAGTTCTTCGGCTCGACGGAAACCTGCGTTTTCGCTTCGCGTCGTACCGCAATTGAGGATGCGTGGCTTCGGCATCCCGGCGTTTCGCTGCAGCCACAGGATGGTGGCACGCTCATAAATGCCCCGTGGTTCCACTTGCCGGTGTTGTTGCACGATATCGTCGACGTCCGTGCTGACGGCTCCTTCACAGTGCTGGGGCGAAGCGCCGACATAGTCGAAGTGGCCGGCAAGCGTGCATCACTCGCGGATCTCACACGACGCTTGATGGCGATTCCGGGCGTGACGGACGCCGTCGTGTTTCAGCCCGACGAATCGGGCATCGCCACTGTGCGACGACTGGCGGCTCTGGTCGTGGCGCGAGACCTGACGGAGTCCGAGATACTGGCGCGCCTCGCGGCCGCAGTCGATCCGGCTTTCCTGCCGCGCCCGCTCCTGCGAGTGCCGCGCCTGCCGCGCAATGGGGTTGGCAAATTGCCGCGAGCGGAATTGCTGGGCGCGCTGAAACGCTGAGTGGGTCGGCTGTGCGGTCAGTGCGCCAAAGTGTTCGGAATCTGCACGGCCTCAATTTCAATCAGCAGTTCGGATCGACAAATGTCGGCGGCCAAGATTACGAGCGGCACGTCGTCCCCGAGGCGGTTCCGCAACCGCTGCGCGATCACCGCCGCGTCGATGCCGGGCCGCAAGTAGACTTTCAACAGGCTCTCGGGGCCGAGGCGCGCCGAGTCGAAGTGGCCGCCGGCATGCGCTCGCTGCAATAGAACGTCAAGATTGGCTAGCGTCTCATCGAGTTGCGCAGCTGGGTCACCCTCGTGCAGGGATGCATGCCCTACGATACTGGCCGTGCCGGAGATCAGTAGGGCGGGGTCAGGGATCAGCACCGCACGCGAGAACGTCGGTGCGGCCGGCCCGTACTGACGCGGATAGTGATAGGCGGCGATCTGGCGTGGGTTCTCGAGCAATGTGCCGGGATCTCGACCGGCGAGCCAGCAAACCTGCAGATGGCGCAGTCCTTGCGGCTTTCCGACCGCCGTTGCCGCGGGGTAGCCGATGCTAGGCGACGTTGCATGCGCCGCCGCGAATGCCCGCGCGCGGCCAAGCGAGAACAGCTTGTAGCGCTCTTCGTTACCATGGCCCTCGTTGATGGCCGTTATGAAATTCCAGATCCGCCATATGTTGGGGAATGGCGATCCCGCGTGAAATCGCAACATGCCCAAGTATGCTGCTTCCGAAGCCTCAACGAGCCCACCGAACCTTGCTTCATCAAGATCGACCCAGCCGAGCAGGCGGTGGCCGTCTTCGACGAAACGAATCGGCCCCGACGTGCCGAGCCGGACCTTGCCGACGCCACGCCAGACCTCGCTCAGTCCAGTGCCTACGAGCGGTTCGAGATCGATCCGCAGGCAGCGCGGATCCGGCGGGCACGGTGCGTCTTTGCCGAAGACGACCGCCGCCAGCACGTCGGCGCCGAGGGGTTGGGCGGCGTCGAGTCTCGAATATCCGACACGCAGTGCCAAAGTCGGGCCCAATGGAGTCGACATGTCAGGCGCCGTCCTGACCGGCCGTGCCCCCGGTGAAGACCGCTCGGGCCTGGCGGCGCCTGAAGAAGTACGCGCGCGCTTGTTCTTTGAGGTCGCCCAGTGCCGTGACGACATAGATCAGTTTGAAGACGCGCAGACGCCACGCGACGCCGTTATTGCGGAAGACATCGCCCGCCAGCATCGAAATCATGGCCTGCTCCAGCTGTAGGTCGTTGCGTGGAGCAGCGAAGAGCTTTCGCATGGCCGGCGACGTAAAGCGGAAGATGAACCACGAGAGGGTGCGTAGGCCGCGCCTGATCTGCTGCGAGTAAGCGCGCTGCAATCTCCGTTCGTAGCCCGGATCTCGCAGCGCGCCATCTACGACGTCGGCGACGGCTTCCGCGCCATGCATGGCGAGGTAGACGCCGCTGGAGAAGATCGGATCGACGAAGCCGTACGAGTCGCCGGCCATGATCCAGCGCCGGCCAGAAATCCGTGTGCAGGTGTACGAGTAATTGCCAGTAGCGTGCAGATTGCCGGCGATCTCGGCGTGTTCCATGCGCTGCCAGAGGTTCGGTATGGACCGCAGCGTCTGCAGCAGGAAATCGCGGTTGCCCGTCCGCCGTCCCTTCAGGTAGTCGGGCCAGCAGACTGCCCCAATACTGGTAATGTCGTCGCGCAACGGGATGAGCCACACCCAACCCTGATCGTAACGATAAATGCTGATATTGCCGGCGTCGGACCCTGGTCGCCGCTCGACCCCGCGGAAGTGCGCAAAAATGGCGGCACTCTGGTGGCGCGGATTCTTGCGCTTCAGCCGCAGCTGGCTCCCGACCAGCGTATCGCGGCCGGTGGCATCGACGAGGTAGCGGGCCTTGCAGCGAAACGGCTGCCCCGATTCGGCGATCCCCTCGACGGTGACTTCGTCCCGCCCTGTAGCGAAAGTCGTCACTCGTCGCCCTTGCCAGGCGCCGACCCCGTTGGCTAGAGCGTTTTGAAACAGCAGTGTATCGAATTCGTCCCGCCGCACCTGGTACGCGTGCGCCCACGTCGAGTCCAGGGCGCGGTCGAAGCGAAAGGCGTTGTAACCCTCGGTCGTCGGTGCCGGGAAATCGGCCCCACCCTTGCGCACGCCAATGGCCGCCACGGCGTCAAGAACTCCCAGCCGTTCGAGGATCGGCAGGTTCATCGGCAGCAAGGATTCGCCGATGTGAAAGCGCGGATGGCTGCCCTTTTCGAGTAGGGTGACCGACCAGCCGCGTCGGGCCAGCAGCGTGGCGGCGGTGCAACCGGCCGGACCGCCGCCTACGACGATTATGTCGCTCTCGGCTGGAGGTACGGCTTCGACTGATCCGTCAGTGCTGGACACGGTTGCGCTCGCTGCTCGCTGCAAACCGCATGATACACTTTGCAAATATGGGCATTTCGCCCGTGCACATCGCATTCATCATGGCTGCAGTCCAGACACCCGCACAGCAGGAACTCGCCGAGTTGATCGTCTCGGCGCTCAATCTCGAAGGCGTTGAACCCGCCGGCATCGATCCAGATGCGGCGCTTTTCGGCACCGGCACTGGCCTCGGACTTGATTCGATCGACGCGCTCGAACTCGCGCTCGAGATTTCCAAGCGGTACGGCGTGCAGCTAAAGGCCGACGATGAGGACAACAAGCGGATCTTCGCGTCGCTGCGCGCGCTTTCGGACTACGTCCAACAGAAGCGGGCGGCCTAACCTATAACATCATGGCTAGGGGTAGGCCACACCCGACCCCGCCGGCCTTGGGGGTATCGTTGATGCGGACTGCAAGACTTAAGGCCCTGTTTCTGTTGCCGATCCTCGTTCTGTTGATGGCAGGGACGGTCCCGCTCGTGGACCCCGAGCCTCTCGCCGTGCCTCCTGGCCTTACCGACAAGGTCGTCGCCAAGGCCGTCCGGGTCGGTGTGTCTCAGCGCGGCTGGCTAGTAACCAAGCAGGAACCGGGCTTCATCGAGGCCACACTGAACCTACGCACGCATACGGCGAAGATCGGTATCAATTTCGACACGGGTCAGGTGAAGGTGCGTTACCTGGAGAGCGTGAATCTCGACTATGAGATGAAGAAGGGTGTACCGCGCATCCACAAGAACTACCTCAAGTGGGTCAACAATGTGCTGCTGGACATCAACGCCCAGTTGCAGGCCGCGGCGGCTGACCTGGAGGCCGGTTGACGCCCGATCGGAGCAGGTCCGCGACCTCGGCAAGCATGTGACCTAAGTGACGACTCCGGTGCCCAGGATGTTGCCGCTGCGGATGACGGGCCAGTCCATCGCCTGTGCCGCAGGGATCGGCACGCCAGCGTTGTCAGTGGCCTTACGCGAGCGTTTGAGCGGCCTGCGGCCGAATGATTTCGGTGAATCGCCGCTGCCCACTTGGATCGGCCGTGTCGCAGGCGTCGAAGCCGTTGAACTGCCGGGGCACCTGGCAGCTTGGGACTGCCGCAATAACCGACTCGCTTGGCTGGCGCTCAACTCGGACGGTTTTCTCGAACTCGCAATGAACGCGCGTGAGCGCTATGGTCCCGACCGCGTCGCGCTCGTAGTTGGCACGTCCACCTCCAGCATTGGTGCCACGGAGGAGGCTTACCGCACGTTGCTGCCGGACGGCCAGTTTCCCGAGGACCTGCGCCGTCCGATCGTGCACACGCCGCATTCGCTGGGCGACTTCGTGCGCGCCGCGCTCGGGCTCCAGGGAATCGTCGTTACCGTGGGCACCGCATGCTCTTCGAGCGCGAAGGTATTCGCTCAGGCAGAGCGGTTCATAAGGCTGGGTCTCGCCGACGCTGCAATTGTCGGTGGCGTAGACACGCTATGCGGCAGCGTGCTGTTTGGTTTCAACTCGCTCGAACTGGTGTCATCCGAGCCGTGCCGCCCATTTGATCGGTCGCGTCGCGGCATCAACCTCGGCGAGGCGGGCGGTTTTGCGCTGCTCGAACGCAGCGGAGAACGCGGACCCTGGCTGCTCGGTTATGGCGAATCGAGCGACGCTCACCACATGTCGTCCCCGCATCCGCATGGAACCGGTGCGCGCCTCGCCATGAAAAATGCGCTCGAGCGCGCGGGACTCACGTCCAACGTGATCGACTACATCAACCTTCACGGTACCGCGAGCCTGAAGAACGACGAAGTGGAGGCGCGCTTGGTCACCAGTATGTTCCCGGCGTGGACGCTGGCAAGTTCGACGAAGGGCTGGACCGGCCACACGCTTGGTGCGGCGGGCGTAGTCGAGGCCACAATCACCTCGCTGGCGATGGAAACCGGTCTGGTTCCCGGAACGCTGAACGCGCAGCATCTCGATCCAGCCTGCGGCCCGCAGATTCGTATCGAAAACACCGTGACTGACGTGCGCTTCGCGATCAGTAACTCGTTCGGCTTCGGCGGCAGCAACTGCTCGCTGCTATTCGGCCGGTCACCGCAGGGCTGACCAGTCATGGTCCCTCGCACCGCATTTGTGAATGGCGTGGCCTTTTGGTCCTCACGCCTCCCAGGATGGGATATCGCGGCTCCCGTGCTGCGCGGTGAGGCGACTGCCCTGGAGCAGGTTGCTCCGCGCCCGTCCCCAACGTTACTTGCGCCGACTGAACGGAGGCGCGCGCCGGATACAGTCTCCATCGCGCTCGAAGTTGCAGTGCGCGCGTGCGAGAAGGCAAATGTCGACCCGAAGCAATTGCCGAGTGTGTTCGCCTCGACGGATGGTGATCTGGCCATCAACGACTACATGTGCGAGACACTGGCGCGGACACCGACGTTGATATCGCCGATCCGCTTCCACAACTCGGTCCACAATGCCGCGGCAGGGTACTGGTCGATCGGCACGGGATGCCACGAACCGTACACAGCGCTCACCGCATACCAGGACACGTTTGGCGAGGGTTTGCTGGAGGCCCTCTCGCAGGCGGCTTGCGACGATCGCGCCGTCCTTCTCGTGGCGTACGACATCGAAGCGCGCGGGCCGCTCGCCGCCATCGTACCCAGCCGGGGCATCGTGGGCGCTGGGGTTGTGGTCTCGCCGCATGCCGGAACGAACCCGCTGGCGCGAGTTTGTTGGCGAACCACGCGCGGCACACACCGGACCGAGACGCTTGCCCGCAATGGTGAAGTTGTGGGGAGTAATTCCATGGCGAGCTGCTTGCCGTTCTTCGAGGCGCTCGCCCGGGCCACTCGACGGACGATTCACGTGGGATTGAGCCCCGCACTCTTGCTCGAGCTGGATATTGATTTCTTGGCCGGCATGCACGGTTAACGACTGCTGGACTGAATTTGATCAACATCATTCAAGCAGACGTCGCCATATTGGGCGGAGGGCTCGCGGGTCTCACCCTGTCCCTACAGTTGCGGCAACGATTTCCAGACCTTGATATCGTGGTCCTCGAGCGTGGCCGGCACCCCGTGCCGGAGGCTGCGTACAAGGTCGGCGAGTCCTCGGTCGAGATCGCGGCGCACTACTTCGACTCGGTCCTCGGCCTCGGCGAACACCTTGCCAGCCGGCAGCTCAAGAAATTCGGCTTCCGTTTCTTCTTTTCGGAGGGCCGCCGCGACATAGACGCGGTACTCGAGCTCGGCGCGAGTACCTACCTCTCCACGCCTAGCTACCAGATCGATCGCGGCATCTTCGAGAACTTCCTCGGCCAGTACGCGCGCGAGGCCGGCGTTGAGTTCCTTGACGGGGTCTCGGTGCGTGGTGTTGATCTCGCCTCGGGCGAGGAACCGCACGTCGTGCGCTGTGATCGCGACGGTGCTCCCTTCGATGTGGCCGCGCGCTGGGTCGTCGACGCGTCGGGCCGGGTGGGCCTCCTGAAACGGCAACTCGGTCTCGCGCTCGACAACGACCACGACGTGAACAGCGCGTGGTTCCGCATCGGCGCCCGCATCGACGTCAACGAGTGGTCCGGGGACCGGCAGTGGCTCGCTCGATGCGATCCCCCGTATCGCTGGCTCTCCACCAACCACTTGGTCGGCGAGGGCTACTGGGTCTGGTTGATTCCGCTTTCGTCCGGATCGCACTCGGTCGGAATCGTCGCGGACGGCCGCGTTCACCCGCTGAACAGAATAAACAGCTTCAGCCGCGCCATGGAGTGGCTCCGCGAATTTCAGCCGCGGCTTGCGGACGATCTGGAGTCAAAGCGGGCCCTGCTGCAGGACTTCGCCTCCCTCAAGCACTTCTCCTACAGCTGTAGGAAAGTCTTTTCCGGCGCGCGCTGGGCTATGACGGGTGAGGCCGGGGTATTTCTCGACCCGTTCTACTCCCCGGGCAGCGATTTCATCGCCATCGCCAACACCTACATCACGGAACTCATCGCCCATGATCGCGCCGGCGAACCGGTTACGTCCTATGCGCGAATTTACGAGTCGTTCTTCATGTCGTTTTACGACAGCACGATGTCGCTGTATCGCAACCAGTACGCGATGTTCGGGGACCCGGAGGTCCTGCCGGTCAAGGTAATCTGGGACTACACGTACTACTGGGGCATCCTGTGCCAGTTGTTCTTCCAGGGACGGCTCACTGACCTAACGACGTTGTCGCGGCTGCGGGACGAACTCGGCGGCAGCAAGGCGCTCAACTTCGCGATGCAGGACTTCTTGCGGGAGTGGTCCGCACGCAGCCGCCGCACCAACCGGGCGGTCCTGCTCGACCAGGCGAGGCTCGAGTGGTTCGCCGAGCTGAACCGAGGCCTGCGCGATCCCCTCGGCGCCGAGGCCTTCAAGGCGCGTATCCGCCAGACGACCGGGCAGCTGCGCCAGCTCGCGCACGAGATCGTCGCCACCGCGACCGCGCAGCACCCCGATCTCGACGCTGGACACGTGCTGGCGCTGCTCGACGGGCCGCCCGACGCGACCCGGGCGTCCATGCTGTTCGACTCGGCGGCCTGATCGCCCGCGCACATGCCTCATTCGCCGCTCCTGCTGCAACTGGTTCTGATCCTCGGCACCGCCCGGCTGCTCAGCCTGGTGCTCAGGCGCCTCGGCCAGCCGCCCGTGATCGGCGAGATGACGGCCGGCATCGTGCTCGGCCCGATCGTGCTCGGCGCGCTGCTGCCCCAGTGGCACGCGAAAGTCTTCGAGCCGTCGAGCCTGGCGGCACTCGACGGACTGTCGCAGGTTGGCCTGGTTTTGTTCATGTTCATCGTCGGCGCCGAGCTGCGCGCCCCGCAGGGCGCGCGTCGGCCGCTGGTCGACGCCGCGTGGGTCAGCCTGATGTCGGTCTTGGTGCCCATGGCATTCGGCGTCGCCGCTGCCGTACTCCTCTACGAGGGATTCGCGCCGGAAGGCGTTGCCTTCCCGACTTTCGCGCTGTTCATGGCGTCCGCCATGTCCATCACGGCATTTCCGATCATGGCCCGGATCCTCAAGGAGCGCGGCATGACGCACTCCTTGATCGGGCGGCTGTCCCTCACGTCGGCTGCGATGGCCGATGTGCTGGCGTGGATCATGCTGGCCCTGGTGGTTGTACTCGCCGACGCGCGCGAGGACTGGAGTCGCTTCTGGCAGATGCTCGGTGGGCTCGCCGCGCTAGGTGCGATCGTGCTCGGCCTCGGGCGTCCGCTGCTCGCACGCCTCGTCGCGCGGTTCGCCCGCGATGGTCGGCCCGAGGGATCACTGCTGGCGGTGCTGCTGATCGGCACGTTCGCCTGTGCGTACGCGACCAAGTCGCTAGGCGTGCACCCGGTGTTCGGCGCCTTCCTTTTCGGTGTCGCCCTGCCGCGCGACGACCGGCTGCTCGAGGCGCTGATCGAGCGCGTCGAGTACGTCGCCATCATCGTGCTTATGCCGGTGTTCTTCGCGCTCGCGGGGCTCAATACGACGCCGTCCGCCTTCGTCGGCGCGGGGTTCACGGCACTGCTGGTCGTGCTGGTCGCCGCAGTGGCGGGCAAGGTGCTCGGCGGCGCGGCCGGCGCCCGCATCGCGGGCTATCCCTGGCGCACCGCGCTCGCGGTGGGCTCGCTCATGAACGCACGCGCGCTCATGGAGTTGATCGTCATGAAGGTAGGGCTCGACGCCGGCGTCATTGGCCGGGACCTCTTCACGATGCTTATGGTGATGGCGATCTTGACGACCTTCATGACCGGCCCGCTGCTGACGCTGTTCGCGGGACAGGGCGAGGATCAGGTGGCCGACGCGAGCGACACGACCGCACGACCCTGAGCGAGCAGGCGCCCGGCGTGCGTCACCCGGAACTCGTACTGCCACGCCGCGCCGCTGTCGTGCAGGCGCCGGGCCTCGACCTGGAGTTCGCCCGGCAGGTCGTGGACGAAGTCGCGCGCGAGCACGACGTCCCTCAGCGACACGAGCAGCCCGGGCCGTGCACGCTCGCCGCGCATCCGCGCCGTGAGTCCACCGTGCACGGCCATGGCCTGGGCACCGTACTCGCAGAGGTGGATCGCGTGCAGCCGTCCGCCGCTCGCGAGGGGGTTGGCCGGGTCGCGGTGCGTCGTGGTCGTGAGCGTCACGCTGGCGTCGTCCCAGTCGACCACGCGCTCGAGCAGGCACATGCTGCCCGCGTGCGGGACGAGTTCCGCGATGCGGAGCCCGGACGTCACGGGCGGCGCCCGGCCGGCCGGGTGAGCAGCAGTGCCAGCACGAAGTTGCTCACCACGCCGGCCGCCACCGTCACGCCGATCGAGCGCAGCACCGGCAGGCTCGACAGCGCCAGCAACGCGAATACCATCAGCGTCGAGAGCGAGCAGACCAGCACGGCGTGCAGCGTGCGGCGCTGCTCGGCAGGGTTGTCGGCGGCGCGCTCGAAGAACAGCGCATAGTCGAGGCCCAGTCCGGCGGCTAGCACCAGCGCGATCAGGTGGAAGAGGTTGAGCGATACGCCGGAGGTGTGGAGAACGCCGAGCACGACCAGCGTCGTGAGCGCCATCGGCGCCAGCACCCGTCGCACGCGCGTGCCCTCGCGCAGCGCGACGGCGACCACCAGCACCAGCAGCACTGCGGATCCGGCCAGACTCCACAGGATGCGCGTGCGCTGGTGTGCGACGAGATCCTGCGATGCCTGCTTGAGGTCGAGCAGGATCGCGCCGTCAACCGCCTCGGCGAGCCGCCCGAGTGCCGCCGGGTCCCGCAGTTCGGTCAGGGTGACGAGGCCACTCCAGCGCCCGTCCCGCTCGAGCAGCAGGCCGCCGACGCGGGCCTCGAGCGGTGTTTCCGCGAGGTCGTGCGGACCGAGCGCCGGCAACTTACTGGCTCGTTCGACGTCGTCCAGGAAGGGCTCGAATACGCCTGGCTTGAATGGCGTCGCCTGCAGTGCCGCGGACAGCGCAGCGCGCAGCTCCGGCGCCGAGGGCAGCGCCGCGCGGCGGCGCTCCTGGCGTTCGATGGTTGGCAGGTAGCGTGCCGCATGGTCGTAGCCCCCCAGCGCGCCCGAGGCCACCAGCTTGTCGAGTTGCGGGCCGAGGGCCGCAGCCGTCGCCAGCACGCGCTGGGCGTCCCGATCCTGGATCACGAGCAGGTACCGTACGTCGGGCGCGCCCAGCTCGCGGCGCAGCGCCGAGTCTCGCTCGATCAGGGCCCGCGGCACCGGCGTGAGTCCCCCGAGTTCGTCCTCCCAGATCGGCCGCGGGGAAAGCCACAGGATCCCGCCGCACAGCAGGCCGACCGCGACACCGAGCCAGAGAGGACGCGGCAGGCTCGCGACCCGGTCCCAGAGCCGCCCGAGCAGCGCCGACCCGGCGGCGTCGCGGCCCCGTGCCGGAACCAGCCACGGCAGCAGGTACCGGGTAGTGAGGCCGGCGACCGCCAGCCCCGCGACGGTGAACACCGACATTTGGGCGAGACCGCGCACACCCGAGAACAGGAAGGCGAGGTAAGCGACGCAGGTGCTCGCGACACCAGTGGCGAGGGTCGGCCACAGTGCACGCGCATTGTCGCGGGGATCGACGCCGCGGTGCTGGTGACTGAACAGGTGCATCGGGTAGTCCTGTGCCACGCCGATCAGCGTGAATCCGAAGGCGAGGGTGATGCCGTGGACGGTGCCGAAGATTGCGCTGACCGCCGCGAGACCGGCCAGCCCCGCGCTCGCGAGCGGCAGCAGGCCAAGCACCAGCACGCGCAGGCTGCGATAGGCAACGAGCAGCAGCACGACCATGCCGATCGTCGCGAGGGTGCCGAGCCGTTGGGCTTCGCGTTGCGTGCGTTCCTGCATCAGGACCGAGAACGCGCCCGGGCCGCTGACCTCGAGGCTGAGCCGTGGATCGGTGCGAACCTCGTCGAATGCGCGCTGCAGTGCATGCGCGGCGGCGCGCTGCCCCTGCGGGTCGAAGCCCGAGGCGCGGGTCTCCGCGACCAGCAGCGCCGTCTGACCGGCCGAGTTGAACCAGACGTCGAATAGCAGCTGCGGTTGGTGCGCGGGTTGCCACGACTCGAGGAGTCGCAGAAGTTCGAACGTCGGGTCCCGCGGCAGCCACTGCTCGAGGAACCCGGCTGCAGGGGAGGTCAGGTCGTGCAGCCGCTCCTCGAGTTGCGCCTGCAGGAACTTCGTGTCGAACCGGGCCTCGTCGAGGGTCGGCGACAGCAGGTACCGATAGGCCAGCAGCCGGTCGGGGATCGCGTCGAGATCTCCCGCCCCGTTCGCGATCCAGTGGAACTCGTTGCTCCCGCGCAGCGCCGCGACGAGCGCCTGGGACGTTTCGGCCGCAGCCTGCGCGTCCGCACCGGCGATGGCCAGCAGCAGCATGCGCGAGCCCGGGCCTTCGCCGATCTCCTCGAGAACGAGTCGCTCCGTGGCCGTTCGCGGCGAGGGCATAAAGAGCCGCAGGTCGGAGCCGACAACCAGGTTGCGCTCGACCATCCATCCGAGCGCGGCCAGCACGGTGATCCATGCGACCAGCAGTAGCCCCTTGCCAGCGGTGGGCATGCTGTCAGCGCTCCGCCTCGCGGCTGCACCACCGGGCTAGCTCCTCGCGCTCAAGGGAAGCCGGCAGGGCGGCGCGATCCGCGACGCCCAGCGCCATCACGCTCGCGTCGCCGTCGGGTTCTGTCAGCGTGAAGCAGCGCGCACGGTCCTGCGCGCCATCGACCTGCACGAGCGCCAGTCGCTTGCGCAGGGCTGCGTCGACGGGCTTGAGCTGGATGCGCCAGCTGGCATCGCTGCCGCCGATGGTCGTGCTGAAGTAGCGGTCGAGCATGGCGCGGTCGCCCGTGAGCAGTGCGCCGAAGCTTGCTAGCATGCCGCGTAGCTCCGGCGCCCGGTCCAGCGAAAAGCTGCGCGCCCTGCTTCCCTCGCGCTCAAGCAGCACATTCTCGCCGCGCAGCACTGTCGTTTCCCGGTAGGGACTGGTCACCCGCCTAACCAAGGCCCCGTCCTCGCGGTGCTCGAGCACGCCCGACGCAACGAGGGGTGCCGCGACCAGCGTGGAGTAGCGCACCTCGACGAACGTCGTCGTGTCGGGTGGCGGGCGCGCCAGCCGCGTGAGCAGGGCGTCGGTGTCCGGGTCAGCAACTTGCGTCGCGAGCGCCATAAGCGCCATCGGCGCCAGTTTCGGCGCCGCGGCGCGCAGGTTCTTGCCAGAAGTCATAGAAGTTGAACCAGTTGTAGGGAGCGGTGCGCACCACTGCGGCCAGGCGATCGGCGTACTGCTGCACCACCCGTTGCAGCTGATGCCGTCGCTGGCGGCGGTCGACGCGCAGTTCCTCCTCGACCATCTCGAAATGCAGGTCGTACCGGTTGCCGCCGCGGTACAGCCCGACACACAGCACCACCGGCACGTGCAGGGCTGCGGCGATCTGCCACGGCGCCGTCGGGAACTCCGCGGCATCGCCCAGGAAGTCCACACTGACCGTCACATTTCCGGGGCGGCCTCGGTCCGCCAGCATCGTGACCAGCGAACCTGCGTTCAGTGCGGCACCAATCTCCAACGCAACAGCCGTGCCGTTCTGTCGCGGGTTGATGATGCCAGCCGCCATTCTAGGGTTCAGCTCCTTGAGGATCGCCGATAGCGCCGGGCTGTGGTCGGCGTCTAGTACGACACGGACGGTCACATCGGGACGGTAAGTACTGGCTGCGCGCAGTGCGTCGAAACTACCGACGTGAGCGCCGATCAATAAGACCCCTCGACCCATGTCCATAGCCCGATGCAGATCCTCCAGCCCATCGAAACGGATATCAAAACGCCACAAGCTGTCGGTCAGGAAGTACAACCTGTCGAGGGTCACTCCGGCGAAAGAGTGAAAGTGGCGGGCAACGTCCAGCCAGGTCGGGGGGTGGCCGAGCACTCGCGCCAGGTACGCGCGGGAGGCGCGACGCTCAGGCGCTCGACGTAGCAGGAAGTAGATAGTGATTGGCACCAACACCAGACGTGAGGCGGTTCGTCCGAGCGTCAAAGCCAACGCCTTTAGCGTTCGCAGCGCCAGTGCATTGCCGCCTTCCGGTCTATGCAGCCAGTCCACCGTCATGATGCGGTGCCGCCCCCGAGTTCAAATGCTCCTTTGGCAATCAGCGTTCCACCCCGGACGACGCTGAACGTGACCTTGCCCGACTTGACGTCAAAAGCGATGTCCGCGGTCTCGCCAGGCCGGAGAGGTTGCAGGAATTTGACGTCAGTCAGTCTGCGTAGGGGCGTTGGGCACGACTGTAAGGCTTCATAGGCACGCAGGACATATTCCAGGATCAGCACACCCGGAACAACTGGGTTGCCGGGGAAGTGACCTGGTAGCGCCGGATGGTTGGCCTGTACAGAAAACACAGAAGGATCTGTTGATGTGGCTGTCATTTCGTCTCATGCACCGGAGGCAATCGAGCAGCACACGACTAGCGCGCTAGCTTACGATGGTCACGATGTTACGCCCACCTCCCGGGCCGCAACGGCCTGTCACTTTCTTCGTTCGGCCGACCGAAAGTAGAACGGGGGCTCGGAGCCCCCGTTTTCCGGTCGCGAAAGCTCGTTACTGGAAACGATACACCACGCTCAGCGAGAGGAAGCCCGCCGACGCGTCAAGTTCATCGTCAAATTGGGAATTCTCGCTGTCAAACTTCGGGGCCACGTCGAACCACTCGTATTCGAGCCTAAGTCCTGCGTTCCCATTGTTCCAGCCCGCGCCGCCACCAATGAAGAACGCGGTACCATTGTCGCCTTCGCTGGCCTTTTCGGAGATGGTCGGCGAGCTGTAACTGAGGGACGTTTCCGAATCCCAGTATGCGAAACCAGGCTTGAGGAAAACTTCGAAGCTGTCGCCAATAGGGAGTGAAAATACTGCCGCTGCGACGAGGCTCTGTACCTCGACGCTTAGACTCGCGGACTCGCTGCCCGCCGTCTCCCTAATCTCCGGACTTCCTCCGTCCAGATAAATGCCCTCGACGCTGAACCAGGGGAAGAATTTGTAGCCACCGAACAACTTGAATCCGAGGTCATCTTCGTCGAAGTCGAAGCCCGTGCCAAATACGTCATCTATCTGGGTATTGACCTGGCCTACGCCGGCACCAAGGTAGAAGCCCGAATCCGCAGCGTTTGCGGGTAACGCAGTGAGTAGCAGTCCTGATGCCAAGAGGTACAGTGGCAGCTTCATTTAACATACTCCCTTGTTGCTTTGATTCTGAGTCTCATAATGTTTCGCGCATTGCGCTGCTGTGACATTAGGCGCCTTCTTGCACAGCATCAATACCGGATATCACTCACGCTCTTCATGTTGAAGAACTCGATGTCGGCGCGCACTGCACGCGAAGTGCCGAGGGCATACCGTTTGAATGCGGACGCATTGTGCAGATTGTCTCTGTTTGCCTCGACAGACGAGTGCGTGCCATTCAGTAGGGTCGTTGGAAGCCGCGCCCAGTCAGAAAGCCCAAGGCGATAGTCTGTTCGAGACGAACAACGGGCGCCATGTTCCATTGCGCCCCCCCCTGTCGGCCTTTGCGCTTAGTGCTTTCGAGCCGGAAGCAATTGCGTGACAAGTTCACGAATCTTGGTCTCGGCGTCAATGAACTTGTTCATGTTGCCCCCACCTCCGGTTGAATCATAAACGGCATCCCCCGCCGCGCTGCCATTATCGAAGACCTGCAACCGAGCATACGACAGGTAGATGGTAAGATCCCAAGACCAACGCCCAACGTAAGTCATCGTAACCGGGCAGTCGTCAGCCTGCGCCGTCGGCGGCAGCATCCGATACCGGTAGCCGTTAGTCATCAGGGTAGTCTGAATCTCCTGAACAAAGCCCGAGCGTACTTTCGGGTTCTCGATTATGCAGACCTCGGTTGCCGACACCGCCGCCGGGTTGACCTGCTGGGTTATCGTGCAGGCTGCGAGCTGTACAATCGCGACCGCAAGGACAGTCGTAGTAACGGCTTTCGTAGCTTGGTATTTGGCGGTCAGCGGTTTCATATTGGCCGGCATCCTAGCGTGATCTATCGGGCCTTAGGCTCAGCATTGCGCAGAGTGAGTTGACGGATCTCACAATGTATCGACCCGATCAATGGGGCTTTTACGTGGTTGGCCCGTGGATTTGCCCGGCCGGTCAGGTGTAAACAGGCGCCGACTGTTGACCAAATTTCAGTCCGAACTGTCATCGAAGAGTGACTAGGCTGCGACCCCGAGAGGCACGACGTCCCGTCGCGTTGCATGTTCCAGCGCATCGAGGATGCTGTAGTCGATGCGGATAAGTTTTGGGTCTGCGGCTTTCTAGCCATCTTATTTAGATAGTCAGTCAAACGTTCAGTTGTTGAGCCCATCCAACCCGCCCTATGCGGGTTTTTTTGTGCCCGGTATTTCCGTGAAGGAGTCCCTATGCCCATCCGCCCATCCACGATCCCCCATCCAACACACCCCGAAGAGGCCAACCATGCTCGTCATCGGCGGCCCCGCGTCCCTGGACTCGATAGCCGACCCCGACATACGCCACCTTGTTTCGCTGCGCATGTTCCAGCTCGGGGACGGCAAACCCTATGACCCCGACATCCACGGCGAGATGGTCGTCGTCGAGCCGGGCGATTCGCTGGCCACCC
>Ga0209254_10001090_pt1 | contig 23916 bp, 20 predicted proteins | sample FrelakmetDIP11DI_FD_187148 | JGI IMG/M metagenome (GOLD analysis project Ga0209254, IMG submission 187148) | Freshwater lake sediment microbial communities from the University of Notre Dame, USA, for methane emissions studies - DIP11 DI (SPAdes)... | ecosystem: Environmental > Aquatic >...
CCGTCCCCTTCCGCGCATGGCGGCCGGTTGGCACACTGCCGGACATGCGATCCTCGGCCCGAACCTACGCGTTGCCGGCGCGGCTGTTGCCGCTGCTCGCGTGGGGCATGGCGTGCAGCATCGAACCGGCGCAGGCCACTGGCGACCCGCTCGGCCAGCACCACAGCACCGGCACGCAGGTCACCCCGGCGAACGTCGACACGCTGGCTCCGGCGTGGACGCATCGCAACGGCGACATGGCGGCAACACAGGGCCAGCCATCGAGCGTTTCGGCGCAGTCCACGCCGATCCTCCTGCCGCCGCAAGGTGGCGAGCACCTCGTTTACTGCACGCCGTTCAACCGCGTCATCGCGCTTGATCCGCGGAGCGGGCGCGAGCGCTGGACCTACGACCCGCAAGTGCGACGGACCAGCGAGCGCCCGTATCGTTGCCGCGGCGTCGCCTACGCCGAGGTGCCGCAGGCTGACGTCGGTGCGGCCTGTCGGCACCGCATCTACACCGCCACCAATGATCGCCGCCTGATCGCGCTCGATGCGCGTGACGGCAAGCCCTGTGACGGCTTCGGCGCACGCGGCGTCGTCACGCTCGCCGAGCACGAACGCTATGGGCTCGAGCAGGTGAGTTCGAGCTCGCCACCCGTGGTGGCGAATGGCGTGGTCGTAGTCGGCTCGTCGGTGATCGATTTCGCCTACGCCGAGGCGCCGCGCGGCATGGTCGTCGCCTTCGACGCCGTGACAGGCGCGCCGCGCTGGTCGTTCGACCCGCTGCAAGGCATCAACGGCACGGGTGCGGCCAACGCCTGGGCGCCGCTCGCCGTGGATGCCGGGCGTGACCTGGTGTTCGTGCCGACCGGCGCGCCGTCGCCCGACTACTACGGCGTGCTGCGCGAGGGCAGCAACGGCTACGCCAACGCGGTCGTGGCGCTGCGCCTCGCGACCGGCGAGGTGGCGTGGGCGTTCCAGCTCGTGCACCACGACCTCTGGGACTACGACACGCCGGCGCAGCCGATGCTGTTCGAGTGGACCGCGCCCGACGGTCGCCGGGTGCCGGCACTCGCGCAGGTGAGCAAGCAGGGCTTCGTGTTCGTGCTCGACCGGCGCGACGGCACGCCGCTGCTGCAGGTACAGGAGCGTGCGGTTCCGGCGAGTACCATCGCCGGCGAACGGGCCTGGCCGACGCAGCCGTTTCCGCAGGAGTCGCTGCGCTTGCTGCCGACGCGCTTGACGCCCAACGATGCCTGGGGGCTGACGTTCTGGGACCGCGGCCAATGCCGCGCGACGCTGGCCGGCCTGCGCAACGAGGGCATCTTCACGCCGCTCGCCGAGCAGCCCACGTTGCTGTTTCCCGGCAGCCTCGGCGGTGCCAACTGGGGCGGTGGCGCGTACTCGCCGCGCACGCAGCGCCTGATCGTGAACGTGAACGCCGCGCCGTTCGTCGCGCAGCTGGTCCGCGGCGCCGGCGCGCACACCGGGCAGGACCACCCGGTGGCCGGGCAGAAGACCATGTTCGTCACCATGCAGGGGACGCCCTACACGCTGGCGGTGGGTCCGCTGCTGTCGCCGCTCGGCATCCCGTGCACCGCGCCGCCGTGGGGCAAGCTGGTTGCGGTGGACCTCGCGCAGGGCGCGATCGCGTGGCAGGTGCCGCTCGGCTCGGTGCACGAGATGGGGCCGTTCCCGCTGCCGTGGCACATCGACTGGGGTACGCCCAATCTCGGTGGCGGGCTCGTCACCGACGGCGGCGTGTTCTTCATCGCGGCGACGATGGACCGGCAGTTGCGCGCGTTCGACGTGCGCGACGGCCGCGAGCTCTGGCACTACACGCTGCCGGTGGATGCGACCGCCACGCCGATGAGCTACACGCTCGACGGACGGCAGTACGTGCTCGTCAATGCGGGCGGGCATGCCATGTACAACCGTGGCACGGGCGACTACCTCATGGCGTTCGCGTTGCCGGCGAACCCGAAGCACGATCCGCCGCGGCGGATTCCCTGGCCGCTGTTGCCCGTGAGCCGCGCTGCGACCGCGCACGAGATCCTGCCCGACGGCCGCATCCACCTCACCATCCGCCATCCGCCGCTTCCCGGCGTGACGCCCGGGATGCTCGCCTGGTGGTACCGGGTGTTGCCGATCAGCCAGGTCGAGTTCGATGGCGCGTTGCGACCGATGTATCACCTGTTCCATCCCACCGAGCACGGCCGGATCTGGGTCGAGGAGCCGGCGGCGGACGGGCAGCCCGGCGTCGGTGCCGGCGGCGTGGTGGCGCGCTACGAGTGGTTCGGACCGTACGACAGCGAAGGGGCGGCACGGGTGATCGAGTTGTCGCCGCAGCGTTTCGTCAGCCGGCCGCAGTTTGCTGGCATCAGGTTCGGCGAAGTCCGCCACGAGTGGGGCGTCTCGCCGCAGGGCGCGACCTATGCGGTGGACACGATCATCGGCGTGAACTGGCCGTTGATCGGGCCGTGGATCAACGCGCTGCTGCGGCGACACCTGTTCAGCGACGGCATGCTGCGGGAATGGCAACGGCACCAGGTGGAGGAGGTCGGCCTGCTGCCGCACTTCCTGCCGGCGTTGTACGCGCAGCGAAATGACCGCAACATCTACCGACTGAACGAAAGGGGAGCGGACTGACCATGTCGATGCTGCTTGCGCCGCGGGCCATGACCGCGCTGCTGATGTTGGCGCTCTGCGCATCCGCGTCGGCCACCACGGTGACCGTGACCGATCCGGCGGGTCAGCCGCTCGCGACGGTGATGGTGCGTGAGCGCCGCGCCGACGGCCCGAACCTCGACACCTCGGATAACGGTTACCAGGCGCCCGGCGTCGCGCGGGTGGTGGTGCCGGAGATCACGCGCTTCAGCGATGCCGCCGGCCGCGTGGCATTCGCCGACCGCACCGAGCCGATGGAATACCTGGTACGCAAGCCCGGCTTCCAGGACCAGGCCTTGAAGCCGCTGCTCGAAACAGGCGAGCTGGCCGTGACATTGGTGCCCGAGACCGATCCGTTGCGGCTCGCTGAGGCGCGGCCGGCGAGTTCCTGGCTCGGCGCGCTCGACCTCGGCGACCGCGACACCAGGCTGCACTTCCAGACGCAGTGCACGTTCTGCCACCAGCAGGGCAATTCGTTCATCCGCATGGAGCGCACGCCGGAGGAATGGGCCGCGATCATCCGCCGCATGATGCGCCTCGGGTCGCGGCTGTCGAGCGCTGACCAGAGGACGCTGCCGGAAAAACTCGCCGTCGGCTACCGCAAGCTGCGCGAGAACCCGCAGCTCATCGTCGCGCCGGCGCCGTGGAGCCCGGCACTGGCGGCCATCACGATCACCGAGTGGCCGCTCGGGGACATCTTCAGCCAGGTGCACGACATGCTGTACGCGGCCAACGGGCTCGCGTACGTGGCCGATAACATCCAGGACCGGCTGTACGAGGTGAATCCCCGCACCAACGAAGTGACGGTCTACAGGATCCCGCACCGCGACGGCGAAAGGAACGGCGGGCTGCTCGCAGCGCGTCTCAGGGACTTCCCGAAGCACGACAGCACCTCGAACGCGCACTCGCTCGCCGAGTCGCGCGTCGACGGGCACATCTTCATCACGCCTTCGGCGCAGCGGCGGCTGGTGGAATTCGACCCGGCGACCAAGCAGTTCACGCTGCACGAGATGGACGAGGGCTTCTACCCGCACACCATCCGCGTCGACCAGCAGGACCGCGTGTGGTTCACGGTCGCGCTGTCGAACCAGGTCGCGATGTTCGACCGCGGCACCCAGCGCTTCACGATGTACGACCTGCCGACGCGCGGCTTCCGCGAATGGCTCAATGTCCGCTTGATCGGTGCGATCTTCAAGGTGATGAGCTGGGGCGTGCCGCTCTCGAAGTGGCTGCCGGTGGATCGCCAGGCCACGGGCACGCCGCTACCCTACGGCATCGACATCACGCCGGATGGCAAGGTGTGGTTTGCGCGCCTGCACACCGACGAGATCGGCTCGATCGATCCGGCAACCGGCAAGATCACCATGGTGGCCACACCGTTCAAGGGGCCGCGCCGGCTGCGCACCGACGCCGCGGGCAAGCTGTGGATCACGGCGTTCCCGGAATCGGCGATCGTGCGCTACGACCCGGCGACCAGCGAGTTCACGCGCTTCGAGCTGCCGCTGATCCCGAAGGGCGGCGACACACCCTACGCGCTCAACGTCGATCGACCGCGCGGCATCGTGTGGGTGAACGGCAACCAGAGCGACTCGCTCTACACCTTCGACATCGCGAGCGAGGCCTGGCAGCAGATCCCGATGCCGCGCCGCGTGACCTTCACGCGCGACGTCGAGTTCGAGCCGGACGGTACCGCCTACACCGCCATCGCCCATTTCCCGGGCTGGCACGTCGAGGACGGTCAGTCGACCATGATCCGCGTGCAGCGGCAATGACGCCGTTGCGGCGAGCCTAGCCTGCCGGCTGCACCTTGGCGCGCATCGCCGCGATGAACGCCGGCATGGCGGCATCGTGGTTACGGGCGATAGCCTGCACGTGGGGGTTCTCGCCCAGGCGCTGCAGCAGTGCGCGCGCCCCCGGCATCTCGCCCAGCGGATCGCGGCCGAACAGCCGCTGGACCACCGCGTTCGCAAGACCGGCGCTGTAGAGGAACACGATGTCGGCCAGCGTGAACTGGTCACCCGCCACGTACGGTGCAAACTTGCCGTGGCGCTGCAGCGTGGCGAAGCCGGCTGTGAGGTCGTCACGCGCCCTGGCCTTGATCGCGTCGGCAACGGGGGCGCCGAAGAACGCCTCCGCGTAGCAGGTGCGACCCGGCAGCTCGATGTACAGCTCGATCTCGCGCATCAAAGCGCGCACCTGCGCCCGGGCGAACGGATCCGCGGGCAGCAATGGCCTGCCCTCGCCACGTTCCTCGAGGTAGTCGAGGATTGCGCTGGTCTCGCTGATGTAGCCCTGCGGCGTCTCGAGGAATGGCACCTTGCCGCGTGCGCTCTTCGCCAGCGTTGTTTCGCTCTGGTCCGGGGTGGTCATCACGTACTCAAACGGCAGGCCTTTCTCGAGCAGCGCGAGCTGCACCATGTTCGTGTAGTTGCTGACCGGAAAGCCGTAGAGCTTGAGCATCGCGGGTCCTCGAGTGGCAGACGTCAGGGTCGGGACGGCAGACCATACACCAGCAGCAGGTTGCCCGGCATCTGGCCGAACATGCCGTAGCCCGACAGCACGAACAGCTGGTCGCCGTCCGGCAGCGCTCCGCCCACGTCGATCGCGCCGCCATGCCCGGCCACGCCGTTGCTTGCCTGGACCGGACGCTTGGTGTCGATGACCCGCAGCAGCTTGCCGTTGCGCGCGTCGAACATGCGCAGCTTGCCGTCGAGCGCGCCTGCGTACACCACCCCGTTGGCGACCACCGCGGCGGCGGAGTGGCCGTAGTAGTAGCTGCACTCGGGCCAGGGTGAACGCTCGGACTTGCCCCTGGCCATCTCGGCGAGGCCCACCAGCGGCGCATCGGCCGGATCGAAGGAGCAGCCGCGCTGCACCGGGTGTGACCACAACGTCTTGCCGTCTTGCAGCGCGAGCGCGGATACGCCGGGCCGTGGCACGTAGCCCGGGACCTTGCGCTCCGGATCGTTCACGGGGACAAACACCCGCTGGCCGTCGGTCGCCATGCCGTGGTGCACGCCGCCGTTCGAGCTGCCCGAGCCGACGCGCTTGCGCCAGACGACGGCGCCGTTGTGGTCGGGGTCGAGCGCAAACACCTCGCCGGACTTCTGGCCGGCGATCAGCAGGTCGCCCTGCTTGCGCTCGACCAGCATCACCGCTGCACCGAAGTCGAAGTCCGGTCCATTCTCCGTCGGGCAACTTGCACCGCCGCCCAGGCAGGCCGCGTTCCAGGCATCGTTCGCCAGCGCCTGGAACGACCAGCGCCTGGCGCCCGTTTCCAGGTCGAGTGCGAAGATTGCGTCGCTGGTGTCGGTGGCGGGTGAGGAGGAGTTCTGGCCCGTGCCGAAATACAGCACGCCGCGCTTCGCGTCGATGGTCGGGCTGTTCCAGACCACCGCGCCACTCGGGCCCCACATCTGCACGCCGTCGCGGTTGAGGTGGGTCTTCGCGGCCTGCGGCGTCGTGTCGAAGCGCCACACCGCCTGGCCGGTGGTCGCGTCGAGCGCGGCAATGCCGCCGTGGCTGCGGCAGCACTCATGCGTCGGCAGGCCGGCAGCCGCCACTTCGAACGACGACATCGGTACGTACAGTCGGCCGTCGTAGTAGGTGATCGGTCCGCTGATGATCGAGGTCGGGAACCACTTGACGCGCTCCCGCCAGCGCAGTTTGCCGGTCGTCGCATCCACGGCGTAGACACTCGCCAGTTCGTCGGCGAAGTACAGGGTCGCCACGCCGTCAGGGGTCGTGTCGAGCGTGAGGGCCGAGTGAACCGGACCTTCGGTCTTGAACGACCAGCGCACGCAGCCGCTGTGCCGATCGAGCGCGAGCAGGTGCCCGCCCTTGCTGCCGAGGAACACGGTATCGCCCGCGATGACGGGCTGTGAGCGCATGGTGGTGACGGCGGGCAGGGCGATGGACCACTGCAGTTCGAGCCGGTCGACGTCGCGCCGATCGATGCCGACACCGGCGGCCTCGCGACGATTGTCGCGCCCGAGGCCCCAGTTCTCGCGCCCGCTCGGCAGCACGTGGGTCGTGCCGCCGCAGGCCTTGTCGGTGAGCCACGCGTCGCGCTTTGCGTCTTCCTCCGCAGCGAGCCAGTGCGCGAGGCGGACGCGCTGCTCCTGCTTCAGGGCGGCAGCCTGCGGCTGCATCTTGCCGAATTCCATGGCCATCAGGATCTGCGAGGCCGGCAGCCGCCGCAGCGTGTCCGTGGGCGGCGCCTTGGTTTCGGGCACCTCGTGACAGATGGCGCAGGTAGTCTTGAACAGCGCAGCGGTGTCGTCCGGTGCGGTGGCGCTGGCACCAGCGGTGACCGGCAAGGCCAGCGACAATGTCGGGGCCAGTGCGGCGATGACCCTGGCCGCACGCGCTGCGATCGTGGTCAGGTCTGTCTTCAGGAGCTCGATGATCATCGTTGTTGCCATGTCCCCGGCTCGCAGTGTCGCCCCCGGTTTCGCCGCACACTTTATGGTAGCGTCCCGGCCCAGTGATCGCGAATGCCAGTGGTCGACGTGACCGGCTGCTCGGCTGATCAACGGGTGCTCGACGCTCATGCCGCTGGCCTGGCTTTCGCTCGCGATCCTGTGCACCGTCGGCTATCACCTGGTGCTCAAGCTGACGCCGGCGGGTGTCAACCCGCTGCTGTCGTTGCTCGTCACTTATTCGCTGGTGGCCATCGGGTTCGCGGCGCTGCTGCTGCTGTCACCCGGGGGCTTCGAGTGGCGGCAGGAGTTGCGCCAGCTGAACTGGACGGCGCTCGCGCTCGCCGCCGTCATCGTCGGGCTCGACCTGGGATTCCTGTATCTCTACCGCGGCGGCTTCGAGGTGAGCCTCGGCGCGTTGGTGACGCAGTCGGCTGCAGCGCTGCTGCTACTGGTCATCGGCGTGGCGGCGTTCCGCGAGCGGCTGACCGCGGCCAACGTGGCGGGGCTGGGACTCTGCCTGGTCGGCCTCTGGCTGGTGAACCGGAAATAGCGCTATCTATTTCTCGATGCGGTTCCAGGCTGACACGGGCATGGCGTCGAAAAACATCTGGATACGGTGCAGCAGGTTGTTGCGATCCGCCCACGCCAATTGTTCCCGCAGGCAGTCCAACCGGTCCTCCTCGGTCGGGTCGTGGTCGAGGCCGCCCGAAAGTGGCGGCGGCGGCGGCGTCTTGCCGCGCTTTTCCGCCTCTTCTTCCAGCATCTGGTACAGGCGCTCCCAGTAGCGCGTAGTCGGATACGAGCGGCCGTGCAGCCGGTGGTGGTCGAGCAGGCGGGTCGCGCGGCTCGAGAGCTTGATTTGCTGTGCCATGGCGCACTGGATGGGTCGTCCCAAGGCGGAACACCCTAGGTTAGTCCTCCACAGCGCAGAAGGGATAGGAGGGGACGGTCTCTTGTGTGTCCCTGCGCGGGGACACACAAGAGACCGTCCCCTCCTATCCCCTCCTACCGCCGCAGGCGGCGGACCCCGTCCGCGGCATACAGCACGAGTGCCGCCCAGATGAACGCGAAGCCGACGGCGCGCGTCAGCGGGAATGCCTCGTGGAACACCAGCACGCCGAGCAGGAACTGCAGCGTCGGACCGATGTACTGAACCAGCCCGACGGTCGAGAGCGGAATGCGCCGCGCGCCGTAGGCGAACAGCGTCAGCGGCAACGCGGTCACCAGGCCGCTGCCGACGAGCAGCGCGTCGATCGTCGCGCCCTCACGGCCGAACGACCCGCTGCCCTGTGCCTCGACCCAGATCAGGAAGCCGACGGCGAAGGGCGCGAGCAGCAGCGTCTCGGTGGCCAGGCCCGGCACTGCCTCGACCCGAACTACCTTGCGGATCAGCCCGTACAGCCCGAAGCTCGCCGCAAGCGTCAGCGCGATCCACGGCGGCCGCCCGGAGACCACGGTCAGGTACAGCACGCCCAACGCCGCCAGCGCCACCGCGACCCATTGCGCGCGATTGAGCCGCTCGTGCAGCACCATCACGCCGAGCACCACGTTGAGCAGCGGGTTGATGAAATAGCCCAGGCTCGCCTCGACCACATGCCCGCTGTTCACCGCCCAGACGTAGACCAGCCAGTTGATGCTGATCAGGACGGCGGAGGCCATGAGCCGCAGCCGCGAGCCGCGGTCTGCCAGCGCGGCACGCACCGTTCCCACCTCGCCTCGCCACGCCAGCCACGCGAACACCAGCAGGCAGCACCACACGATGCGGTGCGACATGATCTGCAGCGCCGGTACCCCGGCCATTGGCTTGAGATACAGCGGGAACACGCCCCAGATGACGAATGCGCCGATAGCGGCGGTGAGCCCTGGACCGGCGCCCGGCCGCGGCGCGGAATCCTTGGCTGGAGGGGAGGCGGGACCGCGCATGGGGCGCGCATTGTGGCAGATCCCGAGGCTGCGGAAAGCCACGAGCGCCGCGCGCGCGGCCGTTGCGGCATGCTGGTGGCCCGGTTCGAGGACGTGACGCACGCACCATGGCCCTGGCGACGCACCGCCTGCAGCGCGAGCACCGCACCATGCAATGCATGGTCGAAATTTATTGCCGTGACCACCACTCGCACGGTGCGGGCGGGACGTGCGACGAGTGCCGCGAGTTCCTCGACTACGCCGAGCGGCGACTGGAGAAATGTCCGTACGGCGAGACCAAGCCGACCTGCGCCAGGTGCCCGATCCACTGCTACAAGCCGGCGCCGCGCGAGCAGGCCAGGGTGATCATGCGTTACGCAGGACCGCGCATGACTTTCCGCCACCCTTGGCTCGCCGTCATGCACCTGCTCGACAAGCTGCGGCGCGTCGAGCACCCGATGGAGACGCGGCGGCGACGGCGCTCCTGAGCGCGGCGCGGGTCAGGCGGCGCGCGAGATGCGCGAGCCGGCGAGCGGCGACTTCTCGATGACCTGGTCCTTGAGGAAGCCGTTCTCCGGACGCCACTCGATCTGCTCGAGCTTGCGGAGCAGCGCCTCGGCTTCGCCGTCGTCGACGAGGCGGGCGCGCGGCGACACCTTGAGGCTGCGATTGCTGACCCAGCTGAGACTCATGCGTTCCTCTCCTTAGCCCGCAGATGATCCTGCTGGGTATACAGCTGCAGGATGCGTGCCAGCGCCCGGGAGAGGTCGTAACGTCAACCCGACCGACATTGCCGTTGTCGCGGCGGACCAACAGGATGGCCCTGGACGTGAAGCGCGTCACACGATGAGGCCATACGGGCCGTCCGCATGACATAAGCGGCACGCGGGCTGCCGTAAGGAAACCCGACGGCCTAGAACCCGCGCAGCTCCGCGAATTCCCCGAGCGGCGCGCGGTCGGTGCGCAGCCGGTTGATCGGCGCGGACTCGTCGCGGTAGCCGAGAGCCATGCCGGCGAACAGCAGCAGCTCCGACGGCAGTCGCAGGAATTCGCCCACGGTGCGGTGCCACACCGACCACGCCTCCTGCGCGCAGGTGTGCAAGCCGTGCTCGCGCGCGAGCAGCATCACGCTCTGCATGTACATGCCGACGTCCGACCACTGCGGCGGGCCCATGCGGCGGTCGAGGCAGAGGAACATCCCGACCGGCGCGCCGAAGAAATCGTAGTTGCGCGCAAACTGCAGCAGGCGGCCAAACTTGTCGTCGCGCGCCACGCCGATGGTTGCGTACAGGTCCTCGCCGCACTTGAAGCGCCGCGAGCGGTACGGCTCCCACAGTGCCGCCGGGTAGATGTCGTACTCCGAGCCGTCCCCGCGCGGGTGAGTCGGCATCTTCGCGCGCACCGTCGCGAGCAGTTCGGCAAGCGGCGCCCCGGCGAGCGCGTACACACGCCACGGTTGCAGGTTGCCGCCCGACGGGGCCTGTCGAGCTGCATCGAGGATGGACCGTACCGTGGCCCCCGGGACCGCATCGGACAGGAAAGCGCGGCAACTCATGCGGCTGGCGAGGGCGTCGGTCACGTTCACTTGCGTTCCTCCGGCAGGAACCGCGATTCTCGCAGCCTGCATGACCCGTCGTCACAAGATCCTGCTGCTCACCGCCCTGTACGCCGCGCAAGGCCTGCCTTTCGGCTTCTTCACGCAGGCACTGCCGGTGCTGCTGCGCGACGCCGGGCTGTCGCTCAAGGCCATCAGCGCCACCAGCCTGCTGTTCCTGCCCTGGGCGCTCAAGTTCCTGTGGGCACCGTTCGTGGATCACCGGGGCACGCGCCGGCAGTGGCTGTTGTCGCTGCAGGCAGCGGCGGTCGTCGGCGCGTTGCTGCTGACCCAGGTCGACCTGTCGCGCGGCTACATTGCGGTGCTTGCCGCCGCGTTCCTCTTCAACGTCGTCGCGGCCTGCCAGGACGTGGCCACCGACGGACTCGCGGTGCGCATCCTCGACACCAGGGAGCGCGGGCTGGCGAACGGCATTCAGGTCGGCGCGTACCGCATCGGCATGATCCTTGGCGGCGGACTGCTGCTGTGGATCTTCGCGCGCACCGACTGGGCCACCATGTTTGCCTGCATGGCGGGATTGCTCGCGCTCACCATCCTGCCGGTGCTGCCGCTGCGCGAGCCGCCGCGGGCGGGGCCGCCGGTGCAGTCTGCAGCGCAGGTGGCGCTCGGCTGGACCGAGCGACTGCGCGTGCCCGGCATGGCGGCTTTCGTCGCGCTCATCTGCTGCTTCAAGTTCGGCGACTCGATGGTGGCGTCGCTGGTCGGGCCGTTCATGAGGGACGCCGGGTTGTCCAAGGAGATGATCGCGGTGATGAAGGGCACGGTCGGCTCGGTGGCGAGCCTCGCCGGTGCCGCGGCTGGCGGCTGGTACGCGTACCGCGTCGGCCGGCGCAGCGCGTTGCTGGCCGGCGGGTTGCTGCAGACGGCGAGCCTGCTCTGCTACGTCGCGGCGGCGCTGGGCCACGGCGGTCTGGCGATGTTCTGGGTCGGCACCATCGCCGAGCACCTGTTCGGCGGCATGGCGACGGTGGCACTGTTCACGCTGATGATGGACGCCTCCGATCCCGGGCATGCCGGCACCGACTACTCATTGCTCGCCTGCGCGATCGTCATCGCGATGGGTCTCGCCAACTTCACGGGTGCGACCATCGCCGATGCCGTGGGCTACGGCCCGACGTTCATCGCCGGCTTCCTGGTCTCGCTGGTGGGCTGCCTGGTGCTGGTACGCAGCCTCGATGCGCGCCTTGGCCCCGAGCGCCTGCAGCTCGTGTGGCGGACCGCCTGACCCTCGCCGCGCCGAGCGAATTTCGCTAGGCTGGTGCGACGAGGTCCGCATGCAAGAACTCAAGGCGCTGGTCAACGACGTCCCCGACTTCCCGAAGCCGGGCATCCTGTTCCGCGACATCACTCCGCTGCTGCGCAATCGCTTCGACGCGACGATCGACGCGATGGAGGAGCTGTTCACGGAGGCCGAGTGGGCTGCCGTCGACGCCGTCGCCGGGATCGAGTCGCGCGGCTTCATCCTCGCCGCGGCGCTCGCGGAGCGGCGCCACAAGGGCTTCGTCGCCATCCGCAAGAAGGGCAAGCTGCCGCCGCCGGTAGTCGATGTTTCCTACGACCTGGAATACGGCTCAGGCGTGCTCGAGATGCAGACCGGTCGCGGCGGGCTGCTGCTGATCGACGACGTGCTGGCGACCGGCGGTACGCTGGCGGCGTCGGCCACACTGAGCCGGCAGGCGGGCTACGCGTTGCGCGGCGTCGGCGTGCTGCTCGACATCCGTCTCGCGCCGGGCTTCCGCTGCGGCGAGTTCGAGCCGCGCTCGGTGCTGCAGTACGGCTGATCCAGCCATGCATGCCACGGTCCCGGAGGGCGGACGCCGTCGCGCGGCGCTCGCCTTCATCTTCGTCACTATCGTCCTCGACATGTTCGCGCTCGGGATGATCATCCCGGTGTTGCCGCACCTGATCGAGGATTTCCTTGGCGGCGACACCGCGGGCGCCGCCAAGGTGTACGGCGTGTTCGGCACGGTGTGGGCGCTGATGCAGTTCCTGTCCATGCCGGTGGTGGGCGCGCTGTCGGATCGCTACGGGCGGCGGCGCGTGGTGCTGCTGTCGAACCTCGGGCTCGGCCTCGACTACGTGCTGATGGCGCTCGCGCCGAACCTGTGGTGGTTGTTCGTCGGGCGCGTGATCTCGGGCATGACGGCGGCCAGCGTGAGCACGGGCATGGCGTACATCGCCGACGTCACGCCGCCGGAGAACCGTTCGACGGCGTTCGGCAAGGTAGGCGTCGCCTTCGGGCTGGGATTCGTGCTCGGCCCGGCGCTCGGCGGGCTGCTCGGCAGCGTCGATCCGCGCCTGCCGTTCTGGGTGGCGGCGGCCCTGAGCCTGGCAAATGCGGCGTACGGCTACTTCATCCTGCCGGAGTCGTTGCCGCCGGAGCGACGCCGGGCGTTCCAGTGGCGCCGCGCCAATCCAGTCGGCTCGCTCGCACTGCTGCGCCGGCACCCCGAGTTGTCGGGACTCGCGGGCGTGGTGTTCCTGAGCAACCTGGCGCACGTTGCGCTGCCCGCGACCTTCGTGCTGTACGCGGCCTATCGCTACGGCTGGCAGGAGCGCGACGTCGGCCTGGTGATGGCCGGCGTCGGGATCTGCTCGGCGCTCGTGCAGGGTGCGCTGGTCGGCCCGACGGTGCGTCGCTTCGGCGAGCGGCGCGCGCTGCTGGTCGGGCTCGCCTGCGGGGCGGTCGGGTTCCTGGGCTACGGCCTTGCGCCCACCGGGCTCCTGTTCCTCGCGGCGGTGCCGGTGGTCGCGCTGTGGGGGCTCGCGTCGCCGGCGGCGCAGGGCATCATGTCGCGGCACATCGGGCCGATGGAGCAGGGTGCACTGCAGGGAGCGACCGGCAGCCTGATGGGCATTGCCACGATGATCGGCCCGGGATTGTTCGCCGGGATCTTCGCGTATTCCATCGGTGCCGGCACGCGCTGGCACGCACCCGGTGCAGCCTTCGTGCTCGCTTCGCTGCTGCTCGCTGCGGGCGCGCTGCTCGCGGCGCGCATCACGGCGAGGACGTGACGCCATGCCCTGGGACCTGACGCATATACCGCAACTGCTGCGGCCCGCGCTCGAGGAGAAAATCGGGACGCTCACCTTTTCCGGGTTGGATAAGGTGAACGTCCCCCTCCTGCCGCTGGTCTTCGCCTGCAGCGATTTCGTCGCCGACTCCTGCCGGCGTGACCCGACGCTGCTGCCGTGGCTCGCGAGCGAGCCACGCCTGCACGCCGTGCCAGGCGAGTCCGAGCTCGAATCCGACCTCGCGTTGGGGATCGATCCGGCTGGCGACGACAACCAGTTCATGGCCGCGCTGCGCCGCTTCCGGCGCCGGCAGCTGGTGCGCATCGCGTGGCGCGACCTCGCCGGGCTCGCCAATATCGAGACGGTGCTCGGCGAGTTGTCGCTGCTCGCCGACGTCTGCATCCGCGCCGCCTGCCGACGCGCGGGTGCGGCGCTCGAGTCACGGCACGGCGTGCCGCGCGGCGCCGACGGCACACCGCTCGAGCTGATGGTGCTGGGCATGGGCAAGCTCGGCGGCGGCGAGCTCAACTTCTCGTCCGACATCGACCTCGTGTTCCTGTTCCCCGAGCACGGCGAGACCCACGGCTCGCGGGCGCTGGAGCACGAGGAGTACTTCGCGCGGCTCGGCCGACGCGTGGCGCAGCTGCTCGGCACAGTCACGGAGGATGGCTTCGTCTACCGCGTGGACCTGCGCCTGCGGCCGTTCGGCGAGTCGGGCCCGCAGGTGGTGAGCTTCGACGCCTTCGAGGACTACCTGCAGCAACACGGCCGCGACTGGGAGCGCTACGCCTACGTGAAGGCGCGGCCGGTGCATGGTGCGGCGCCGTTCGACGACCTCTACCGCAACGTGCTGCGGCCATTCGTCTTCCGCCGCTACCTCGACTTCAGTGTGTTCGAGTCGCTGCGCGAAATGAAGGATCTGATCGCCCGCGAAGTCGAGCGGCGCGAGCTGCAGGACAACGTCAAGCTCGGTCCGGGCGGCATCCGCGAGATCGAGTTCATCGTGCAGGCGTTCCAGCTGATCCGCGGCGGCAGCAAGCCCGCACTGCAGACGCGCCGGCTGCTCGAGGCATTGCCGCGGCTCGCGGGCCAGAAGCTGCTGCCGGCGACGGCGGTGGAGGAACTCGGCGAGTCGTATCGGTTCCTGCGGCGCGTGGAGAACCGCCTGCAGGAGCGCGGCGACGAGCAGACGCACGACCTGCCGCAGGACGAGGCCGGCCGGGCACGGCTCGCGCTCGCCATGGGATCGCCGGACTGGGCGTCGTTGGCGACGGAGCTGGGGGCACACCGCGGACGCGTCAGCCGGCATTTCCGCGCGCTGATCATCGGTCCGGGCGAAGCCGGCAACGCCGATGCCGCCGACCGCGAACTGGAGACGCTGCTGGAGCCGGAGCTCGACGATGCGCGGCGCCTGGAGCTGCTGCGTCGCGCCCGGGTTGGTGACGCGAGCGCCTTGCTCGAGCGGCTCAACCTGCTGCGGGAGAGCGCGTACTACCGTCGCCTCGACGAGACCGGCCGCCGTCGCCTGCATGTGCTGCTGCCCTCGCTGCTCCACGCCATCGCCGGCGGCGATGACGAGGCCACTGCGCTCGGGCGCGTGCTGCACGTGCTCGAGCTGATCGGCGGCCGCACCGTGTACCTGGCATTGCTCAACGAGAATGCCGTGGCGCGCCGCCGCCTGGTCGAGCTATGCGCCCAGTCGCAGTTCCTCACCGACCAGATCGCGGCGTTCCCGCTGCTGCTCGACGAGCTGCTCGACGAACGCCTGTTCGAGACGGTGCCGACGCGAGCCGAGTTCGAGCAAGACCTGCGGGCGCGCATGGCGGGTGCCGGCGCCGACGATCCGGAGCACCAGGTCGACCTGCTGCGGCAGTTCCAGCGCGCGGCCGTATTTCGCGTCGCGGTGCCGGACCTGACCGGGCGCCTGCCGCTCATGAAAGTCAGCGACCGCCTCACCGACCTCGCCGAGCTGATCGTCGCGGAGGCGCTGGCACTGTCGTGGCAGCAGATCGCCGGGCGCCACGGCGTGCCACGCCACGGCCCCGAAGAGTCACGGCTGGCCGATTCGGGCATGGTGGTGGTGGCCTACGGCAAGTTCGGCGGCATCGAGCTCGGTTACGGCTCCGACCTCGACCTGGTGTTCCTGCACGACTCGGCGGGCGAGCTGCAGCGCACGACCGGGCCGAGGGTCGTGGACAACGGGGTGTTCTTCCTGCGCCTGGTGCAGCGCCTGGTGCACTTGCTGACGGTACACTCGGCCGCTGGGCGCCTGTACGAGGTCGACACCCGGCTGCGCCCGAGCGGCAAGGGCGGATTGCTGGTGCAGAGTCTCGACGGCTTCGGCGATTACCAGCGCAACGAGGCGTGGACGTGGGAGCACCAGGCGCTGCTGCGGGCGCGCGTAGTGGCGGGGTCGCCCGCGCTGCGCGAGCGCTTTGAAGCGCTGCGCCGCGATCTGCTGCGCTTCGACGTGCGCCGCGACACGCTGCGCGACGACGTGCGCAGCATGCGCGAGCGTATGCGGGCCGAGCTGTCGCGTTCCGGTCCCGGCGAGTTCGACCTCAAGCAGGATCCCGGCGGCATCACCGACATCGAGTTCCTCGCGCAGTACTGGACCCTGCTGTGGGCCGGGCGCTACGCGGAGCTGGTGACCTACTCCGACAACATCCGCCAGCTCGAGAGCCTCGCGTCCGCGGATCTCGTGCCGCAGGCGACCGTGGACGTGCTCACCGGCGCCTACCGCACCTATCGCCAGCGCATGCACCACCTGTCGCTGGAGGCGGCCAGCAACGTGGTGCGGGCGGCGGAGTTCGCCGACGTGCGCGCGGCCGTCACCGTGATCTGGAACGCGACCATGGAAGGAAAATAGGGGACATTCTCCTGTTTCGCGATTGCGAAACAGGAGAATGTCCCCTATTTTCACGGCATGGCTGAACTACTGGTCCCCATTTCCCCGGGCGAGCTGATCGACAAGATCACCATCCTCGAGATCAAGTCGCAGCGCATGACCGACGCGGCGAAGCTGCGCAACGTGCGCACCGAGCTCGACTTGCTGACTACGACGTGGCGTTCGTCGCCGTTCTCGGCCACCGACATCGGCGCCGAATGGACAGGCCTGCGCGACGTCAACGCGAAGCTGTGGGACATCGAGGACCGCATCCGCGACAAGGAGCGCGACGGCCTGTTCGATGCCGAGTTCGTCGAACTGGCGCGGGCCGTCTACTTCACCAACGACGAGCGCGCCGCGATCAAGAAGCGGATCAATACAAAGCTCGGCTCGGCGCTGGTGGAGGAGAAGAGTTACGCGAGCTACACGAGAAGCGGATAGCGGATAGCGGATAGCGGATAGTGCCGGAAGGGAGTCGTCGCGCCGTGACTCCGGTCTCTTCACTATCCGCTATCCGCTTCTCACCTCTTCAGCGTGTATTCCGCCGAGCAGTACGGGCACTTCGCCCAGCCGGTCGGCTCGACCGGCAGGTACACCCGCGGATGGCTGTTCCACAGCAGCATGCCGGGCATGGGGCAGGAGAGCGGCAGGTCCGCCGGCGTCACCTCGTAGTGATGCTGGGCGTTCGGCTGGATGAGCTTGTCGCTGCTGTCGGCCGTCACGGCTGGATACCCACGGGATTTCGAACCAGCATTATCGCCCAGCCCCGGCCGCGAGTCAGCCGACGGGAGTGCGCGGTGCGCCGGCGGCCAGCAGCGCATCGAGCCGCTCGATCACGTCCGCCGGGGTGATCAGGTCCATGACGCCCGGCTCCTCGATCTTGGCGGTCCACGGCAATCCGGCCGCGGACTGGTCCCGGAAGCGGCGCGCGGCCGCCTCGTAGCGGTCCACGCACCATTCGCGGCTGAAATAGGGGCCGCTGCGTGCCGGGTTGGTAGCCGCGTACAGGCCGATCACCGGCGTGCCGACCGTGGTCGCCATGTGCGCCGGCCCGGAGTCGGGTGAAAGCAGTGCCGTGGCACGCTGCAGCGTGGCGAGGAACTCGAGCAGCGTGTCCTTGCCGACCAAGTTGACGCAGGGCTGGCCCATCAATCGCTCGATGCGCTGGCCGACCCCGAGCTCCAACTCGCTGCGCCCGCCGCAGAGCAGGACGCGCAGCCCGTGCCGGGCGGAGGCGTGGTCCGCGACCGCCGCGTAGCTGGCGGCGCTCCAGTTGCGCAACGCGTGGCTGGAGCAGGGACTCACCACCAGCGTCGGTTGCCCGTCCGGAATGGCGCGCCGCGCATAGGCGAGCGCGGAGTCCGGCAGCGGGATGTCCCAGCGCATCGAGCGCTCGCGCAGGCCGAGCCGCTCGGCGAAGCCGAACAGGCTGTCGAGTACGTGCTCGCGCTGGTGCGGCACGATCCTGGCGTTGGTGAACAGCCACTGCAGCTCGCGGGCGCGCGCCCGGTCGAAGCCGACCTTGACCCGCGCCGGCACCAGTGCCGCCGCGAGGCTGGCGCGGATCGCGAGCTGCATGTGCAGCAGCACGTCGTAGCGGCGCCCGGCCACGCGTTCGCGCAGGCCGGAGTAGGCCGCGCGGCCCGCCTGCTTGTCGAATACCACGAACTCGATGCCGGGCAGGTGGCCGAGCAGCTTGTGCTCGAGCTTGCCGATGATCCAGGTGAGCTCCGCCGCGGGCCACGCGTCCTGCAGCGTGCGCACTACAGGCAGCACGTGGCACACGTCGCCGAGCGCCGAGAGCCGCAGTATGCAGATGCGCCGGGGAGGCGTGACGGAAAAGTCTGGCAGCATGGTCAGGGCGGTAGGCAGCGGCAGTCCGATGGTGAACAATCCGTCCCGGGAACCCGCCAGGAGTGTCGAGCAACGTGAGCGCAGGCCCGGAAACCCTCGCGCCGACCGCGCGCGGCGCGATGCTATACGATGCCTCGCGCTGCGGCCAGCCGGACGAAAGGATCTTCGCGCGTGAGTCCTGGCGCGAACGCGGCGTGCTCGAGGAGAGCGCGGGCGGCCGCGGCACCGTGGCGTTCGTGCACGACGGCCCGCGACGCTGGGTGATGCGCCACTATCGTCGCGGCGGGCTGGTCGCCCGGCTGCTCGGTGACCGTTACCTCTGGACGGGCGCCGATCGTACGCGGGCATTCCGCGAGTGGCGACTGCTGCACGAGCTGCGCGCCGCGGACCTGCCGGTGCCCGCACCGGTGGCGGCGCGCTACGAGCGCAGCGGCCCGTTCTACCGTGCCGACCTGATCACCGAGGAACTGCCGACGCGATGTACCGTCGCCGACGCGCTGGCCACGGCACCGCTCGCAGCGGCGCGCTGGCGCGACGTGGGGGAGTGCATCAGTCGCCTGCACGCACACGGCGTGCACCACGCAGACCTCAATGCCCACAACCTGCTGCTCGACGACGACGGCACCGTGTACGTGCTCGACTTCGACCGCGGCCGCATCCGCCCGCGCGGCGCGTGGGAACAGGCCGTGCTGGAACGACTGCAGCGTTCGCTGCGCAAGGTCACCGCCGGCCTGCCGCCGGACCGCTTCGACGAGGCTGCCTGGCAGGCGCTGCTGCTGGGCCTGAAGGACGCCTGATGCGCCTGCTGTACGTCCTGCTCACCTACCTGCTGGCGCCGCTGGTCATCGCCATGGAGGCGTGGAAGGCGCTGTGGAACCCGGAGTACCGCGGGCGCCTCGGCCAGCGCCTCGGCTATGTGGAGTGCAGCCCGCCGGGCGGCTGCCTGTGGGTGCACGCGGTGTCCGTGGGCGAGGTGCAGGCCGCCGCCGCGCTCATCCGCAAGCTGCACCAGCAGTTTCCCGCAGTGCCCGTCGTGATCACCACCGTCACGCCGACCGGCGCGCAGCGGGCGCGGGCGCTGTTCGGCGACTCGGTGCGCCACTGCTACCTGCCGTACGACCTGCCGGGCTCCGTGCGCCGTTTCCTGGATCGCCTCCGGCCGCACGTTGCGATCATCCTCGAGACCGAGATCTGGCCGACGCTGTACGACTCGCTCGGCAAGCGCGGCGTGCCGCTGGTGCTGGCGAGCGCGCGCCTGTCGACGCGCTCGGTCGATCGCTATCGGCGCATGGCGTCGCTGTTCCGCGAGACGCTGTCGCACGGCATCCTGATCGGTGCGCAGACTGCGGCCGACGCCGAGCGCTTCCGGGCGATCGGCGCCGCGGCCGGCCGCGTGCACGTCACCGGCAACGTCAAGTTCGACCTGGAGATCGCCGCGGACTCGATCGCGGCCGGGCGCGATTTTCGCGCGCAGTGGGCGGCGGGGCGGCCGTTGTGGATCGCGGGCAGCACGCACGAAGGCGAGGAGGATTCGGTGCTCGCGGCGCACGCCGTCGTGCGAGATCGGCATCCCGGCGCGCTGTTGCTGCTGGTACCCCGGCATCCGCAGCGTTTCGACGCGGTGCGCACGCTGCTACGCCGCCAGGGCATCGCGTACGCGCAGCGCAGCTCCGGCGAGCCGCCCGCACCGCACCACTCGGTATTCCTCGTCGATACGCTCGGCGAACTGCAGACGTTCTATGCGGCGGCGGACGTCGCCTTCGTCGGCGGCAGCCTCGTGCCGGTGGGTGGGCACAGCCTGCTCGAGCCGGCGGTGCTGGCGCTGCCGATGCTGTCCGGACCGCACGTGCAGAACGCGCAGGACGTGGCCGACCTGCTCGAGCAATGCGGCGCGTTGCGCATAGTGCGTAGCCGCGAGGAACTGGCCGACCGCGTCTGCCAGTGGCTCGATGACCCCGCGCTCGCGCGCGCCGCGGGCGAGCGCGGCCGGCAGACTGTGGCGCAGAGCCGCGGCGCTGTGCAGCGGCTCGTGGCCATGGTCGCGCCGCTGCTTACTTCGGCGGCGCCTGCGGCCGAACCACCGGCAGCGGCGCCGGGGTCGTCAGGTAGCCGTTGATCGCACTCAGGTCCGCCGGGGCCAGCACGCCGGCTGCGGATTTCAGGCGCACCAGGTTGATCAGGTAGTCGTAGCGGCTGCGCGAGAAGTCGCGTTGCGCCTCGAACAACCGGCGGCGCGCGTCGAGCACGTCCACCGTGGTGCGGGTGCCCACCTCGAAGCCAGCCTCGGTCGCCTCGAGGGCAGTCTGGTTCGATCTCACGGCCTGCCGCAACGCCTGCACGCGCGCCTTTTCGGCGATGACACCGAGGTAGGCGTCGCGTGTCTCGCGCTCCGCACCGCGGATCGCACCGTCGAGGCGTTCGCGCTCGGCGCGGTGCAGGTAGGTCTGCTCGCGCACCTGCGAGCGTGTCACGCCACCGGTGAAGATCGGCACGTTCAGCCGCAGGCCCACCTGGTCGTCGTTGCGGTCGAGGTCGGCCGGGAACTCGCGCGGTGGATTGTTGGGGTCCTGGAATTCCAGCGGCACGCGCGTCAACGACGTCGCGTCCGAGGCCGAGTCGCCGTAGCGTGCGTAGAAATCGAGCGTCGGCATGTGGCCGGCCTGCGCGATCTTGACGTTGCTCTTGGCGAGGTCGACGCCGAGCCGGGCCGCGATCACGTCGAGGTTCTTCTCGAGCGCCTCGTCCACCCAGGCCTGCTCGTCGAACGGCTGTGGCTGGTCGAGCGGCATCTCGTCGGCAGGCTTCACCAGCTGCGCGTAAGCCTCGCCGGTGAGTTCCCGCAGGAACTCGTTCGCACTGGCGAGCGCGCGCTTGGCCGCGATCACGCCAGCGGTCGCGCTGTCGTGCGCCGCGCGGGCCTCCTGCACGTCGGTGATGGCGATCAGTCCGACCTCGAAGCGCTTCTCGGCTTGTTCGAGCTGGCGGTTGACCGCTTCGAGGGTGGCCTGGGCGGCCGACAGCGTGTCGTCGGCGGCGAGCACGTCGAAGTAGCGCTGCGCGACGCGCACCATCAGGCCCTGCTGCGCCGAACGGTAATTCGCCTCGGCGAGGGCCACCTGCGAGTCGGCCTGCTTCAGGCGCTGCCACTGGTCCCAGCGGAAGACCGTCTGCGTGAGCTGCGCGTCGTAGCTCCAGTACGCATCGGTGTCGGTCGTATTGGTGAAGGGCACCGCCACCGTGCCCACCGACGTCTCGCCGGTGACCGGGTCGACGATCTCGCGGAACTGCCGCTGGTAACCCTGGGTGTCCGCGTTCGCCATGTAGGTGTCGCCGCCGACCGCGATCTGCGGCAACAGCAGGCCGCGGGCCTGCGGTTTGGCTTCGAGTGCGGCGAGGCGGCGTGCCTCGGCCTCGCGGATCAGCGGGTCGCTCTGCACGGCGGCCTTGTAGACCTCGTACAGGTCTGCGGCGCGGGACACGGAGCCCAGCAGGGCCAGGGCCACGCCACAGGCGATCAGGATGGATTTCTTGCGCATGCACTCACCGTAAGGCGACCGGGTCGCCAATGGGTCAACTAGTGTTGTATCGAACTATATCACCTGATCGGGCGATCGGCAGCCGCCGGGTCGCCCGGCATCAGAATACAAACCTCGGCGGCTCCGCGGCATGGACCAGCGGGTCCATGACCGCTTCAAACAGGCTTTCGCGCCGCAGGTCGCCCGGAGCGCTGCGGGAGATGCGTTGCGCCTCCATCACCGGGCCCTGGCCGACGACCACGAACAGCCGGCCGCCCGCGCCAAGCCACTGTTCGAAGCGCGCGTCGTACAGCGGCAGCGAACCGGTGAGCACCACGGCGTCGTAACGGCCGGGATCGCCGAGCGCGAAGGCATCGGCGACCTCCACGGTCACATTGTGGGTACCGACGCGCGCGAGGTTAACGCGGGCGGCCGCCGCGAGGTCCGGATGAATCTCGATCGAGCGCACTGCGCGGACGAGAGCGCCGAGGCACGCTGCGAAATAGCCGCTGCCCGTGCCCACTTCGAGCACCGCGTCATCGGGCTGCAGCTCGAGCGCTTGCAGCATGCGGCCCTCGAGCTTCGGCGTCAGCATCGACTGGCCGTGCCCGAGCGGCACGTTCAGGTCGGCGAATGCCAGCTCGCGGTAAGCCGGCGGCGCAAACTCTTCGCGCGGCACGCGCTCCATGGCCTCGAGGACCTTGCGGTCGAGCACCTGCCAGGCGCGGACCTGCTGGTCGATCATCTGGCGGCGGGCGGCGTTGACATCGAGCATGACGGAAACGTCCAGGCTGCGTTGCAGTGAAGTGGCGAGGATCGGGGAAGGCGGGAAGGTTAAGGACTCCGTCCCCCGGCCACAAGCCGATGTTGCCGCATGATTATGGTGAATCCCGCGGGTCGCGGCGACCCGTTCCGTTATGCTGCGGCGACACAGCGGTAAAACAACAATATTCAAGGGGATGGGGCGCCTCGCTGCGCCGCGGTTCCGAGGGACATGGCCGGTCCGGACAATGACATGGTGATTGCCGCCCTGGTAGCGTTCGCGATCCTGGCCGTGCTGCTGGCGGTGCTGCTCGCCCGTCGCACCCGCGAGGTTCGCGAGGTGCGCGAAGTCGGGGAGCGGCTCGCCGCCGTGGCGCAGACCGGTGAGATCGGCGAACGGCTCGCGCCGCACGCCAGCCCGGGCAGTGCCGGGGAGCTGGCCGAGAATGCCGATCGCCTGATCGCCCGTTTGCAGCAGGAAACCTCGACCCGCGCCGAGCGCGAGTTCGTGTTGCGCAAGCTCGCCGAGGCGATGCACGAGGCCGTGGCCGTCGAGCGCGACGGCATCCAGGCCGCCAATGCGAAATTCGCGGAACTGTGCGGAGTGGCGGCGCCGGCCCAGCTGGTCGGTCGGCCACTGTCCGAACTGGTGCACCCCGACTATGCCGAGCTGATGGCCGAACATGTGCGCCGCCACCGCGCGGGGCTCGCCGCTCCCGAACGCCTCGAGGCGGAGCTGCGGCCCGCGGCCGGTCGCACGGCGCGCCTCGAGTTCTCCTTCAGCCTCATTTCCTACGAGGGCCAGCCGGCACTGCTGGTCACCGCAGTCGAGATGACGGGTGCGGTCGTCGGCGAGGAGTCGCGCCGCGGGCAGGGGACTGCCTGGGAGGCGCTCGAGGCGCTCGGCGAAGGGGTGCTCACCACCGATGTCGAGGGGCGCATCGTCTACGTCAACAAGTCGGGCGAGGCGCTGATCGGCAAGCCCGCCGCCGATGCGCTCGGCAAGACGCTGCTCGAGGTGATCGATCTGGTCGCCGAGGGCGAACGCAAGTCGCTCGGTGATCCCGTGCGTCAATGCCTGTCGACCGGCGGCCGCGTGCACATCGGCCGCCGCGGCATGGTGCTGTCGGGCAACGGCGACGGCGAGCGCTCGATCGAGCTGGCGGTGGCGCCGCTGCGCGACGCGGCGGGCGACCTGAGCGGCACGGTGATCACGCTGCGCGACGTGAGCGACCTGCGCGGCCTGACGCGGCAGATGTCCTACCAGGCGAGCCACGACGCGCTCACCGGGCTC
>Ga0209254_10001091_pt1 | contig 23911 bp, 18 predicted proteins | sample FrelakmetDIP11DI_FD_187148 | JGI IMG/M metagenome (GOLD analysis project Ga0209254, IMG submission 187148) | Freshwater lake sediment microbial communities from the University of Notre Dame, USA, for methane emissions studies - DIP11 DI (SPAdes)... | ecosystem: Environmental > Aquatic >...
AGCCCCATCGCACCGACGCCGGCGGCGAGCGCGAGGTGATGGCGCCGGTGGCGCGCCCACCGCGCCTCGAGGCCCTCTTCCTCCACCATGAGCAGGGCCTCGCGCAGCGCGTAAAGGAGCGACGCGCAGATGGTGTGGTGGTACTTGCGCCGCACCCAGTAGTCCTCGAGCAGCGCGAGGTCGAAGTAGAAGCTGCGCGCCTTGACGCGCCGCTCCAGGGCGGCTGGTGAAAACGTCACGGGGGCGACGCCGGACGGCGCCCCAATGCACTTCTGCGCGCAGCTGTAGGTCGCGCCGATGCCCCACGCGCCCGCATCGAGCGGATGCCCGCCGAACGACGTGACCGCGTCCACGATGGTAAGCGCGCCGTGGTCGTGCGCGAGGGCCGCGATCTCGGCCACCGGGTTCAGCACGCCCGTGGACGTCTCGGCGTGCACCACCGTGACCACGTCGGCGGGCGTTTCCTTCAGCGCGCGGCGGACCGCCTCCGGGTCCACCGCTCTTCCCCACTCGTACGGCAGGCGCGTGACCGCTCCGCCGTAGCGCTCGCTCATCCCCGCGATGCGGTCGGCGAAGTAGCCTCCCACAAGCGCCAGCACCCGCGTGCCGTCGCCCACGAGGTTGGCCACTGCCGTCTCCATCGCCGACGTGCCGGTGCCCGACACGGCGAACGAAAATGACCCGGCCGGCGCCCTGAACGCGGCGTCCAAACGCCCGCGCAGCTCGTCCATCATCGCCATCAGGTCCGGATCGAGATGGCTCAGCACGGGCGCGGCCATCGTCCGCATCACGCGCGGTGAGACCATGCTCGGGCCGGGGCCAAGTAGGATGCGCTCGGAGCTTGGCAGCTGAATCATCCTCGTATCCCTTATCCCTTATCCCTTACTGCTTGCCCCATGCCCCCGCCTTCGCCAAACGGCCTCGCGGCCGCCTTCGGCGCGGCAAGCCGTGCCCCTACTGCGTAAGTTCGTCAAGCAGGCGCCGAAGCACCTCGCGCGCCTCGGGCTTCGCCGGGCGCAGCGGCCGGCGCACCTCGCCGCCGGCGTAGCCGGCGATCTCCATGGCCACCTTGAGGCCGGCGATGCCGTACCCCCCGGTCACCGCGTTCGCCAGCGGCGTCAGCCGGCGCTGCAGATCCCGAGCCTCGTCGTGCCTGCCGGCCCGCACGAGGTCGTACAGCTTGACGCAGATCTCAGGAGCGACGTTGGCCACGGCCACGATGCCGCCGGATGCGCCCGCCACCATCGCCGGGTGGAGCGTCGTAGCGGATCCGACCAGCACGGCAAAGTCCGGCGGCACGCGCGCGACGACGCCTGCCACCTGGCCGATATCGCCGTTCGAGTCCTTGAGCCCGACGATGTTCGGGTGGGCCGACAGGCCGGCGACCACATCGGGCGCCATGTTGAGACCCGTCACGCTGGTGAAGTTGTACAGCAGCACCGGCACCGGCGCTGCGTCGGCCACCGCCCGGTAGTGCTCCGCGAGGGCCTCGGGCGTCATCTGCGACTTGAAGTAGAACGGCGTCAGCACCAGCACGGCGTCGGCGCCGGCCGTCGCGGCACGCCTCGTCGCGGCGATGGTGGCGCGGGTGGATTGCCGCCCCGTGCCGACAAGCAGCACCCGGTCGCGCGGCACCCCCTCGCGCACGGTGGCGACGATGCGCACGGCTTCGTCTTCGTCCAGGAACGCCGCCTCGCCGTTTGAGCCGAGGGCGAGCAGGCCGCGCAGTCCGGTGCCCATCCAGCGCCCCACGTTGCGCGCCAGGCCGGCGTAATCGACCTCGTCGTCCTTGAAGGGCGTGATGATGGGGGGATAGATGCCGGGGAGATTCATGTCAGAAGCCAGAATCAAGAAGCCAGGAGGGCCCGCTGACGAATGTCAGAAGGCAGAGTACAGAACACAGAATACAGAATTCGGGGGGCAGTATACAGCCGGGCGGCTAAACGAAGGGCCCGCGATGCGAACTGCCCCACCGGGCCTCTGCTTTCTGCCATCTGGCTTCTGTCTTCTGGGCTACTGGCTTCTGTCTTCTGGGCTACTGGCTTCCGGGCTTCCTGCTCGCCAGGTACAGGAGTGCGCCCGCGGCGAGTGCCGCCACGCCCGAGGCCAGCTGTGCGCGCGACGCGCTGCCCATCAGCGCCACGACGATCACGACGCCAAGCACGGGTACAAGCGGCGAGAACGGCGACACGAACAGCGCAGCGCCCGCACGCCCCGCCCGGCCCGGCCGCCCGAGGGCGACCGCCGCGCCGCACGACACGCCGTAGGTCACCAGCCGCGCCACCGCGCTCGCGATGGCCAGCCACGCGAACGAGCCCGAGAGCGCGAGCGCCAGCGCCACGCCGGCCGTGAACAGAATCGCGTTGACCGGCGTCCGGTAGCGCGGGTGGATCCTCGCCAGCCCGGCCGGCAGGTCGCCCTGCTCGGCCAGCGCGTAGAGCATGCGCGACCCGGTCAGGATCTGCCCCGCCAGATTGCCCGTCATCGACGCGAGCGCGCCGAGGCCGATGAGCAGCGCGCCCGGCCCGCCGAGGAACCCCGCCGCCGCGTCCGCCAGCGGCGTGGTCGAGGCGGCCAGGTTGTCGAGCGTGCCGACCGCGACGAGCTGGCAGAGGATCGTCACCGCGCCGACGACGATGACAGTGGTGATGAGCGCGAACGGCACGTGGCGCCGAGGGTCTTTCGACTCGCCCGCCGGCACCGTCAGCACTTCGTACCCGCCGAACATGAAGATCGTCAGCAGGGCGGCCGTCGACGCCTGCTCGAACGAGACGGACGGGAGCACGGTGAACCGCGCGGGGCTGATGAAGAACACGCCGATGAGGATGAAGAGACCCAGTGGAACGAGCTTGGCGATGGTCAGCGCGTTCACGGTCCGCGAGCCTTGCTTGATGCCGGCGATGTTCACCAGCGTGAGGGCCGCCGTGATGATGGTGATGACCCCGACACGGCCGATGCCCTGTTTCGCGCCGGCCCAGTAGTAGCCGGCGGCGAGGGCGAGGCCGTTGGCCACCGACGCGTGGCTCGTGACGCGCGTGAACCACTGCATCCAGCCGACCTCGAAGGCCACGAACCGGCCGAAGGCGGTGCGCGCGTAAAGGTACGGCCCCCCGGTCGCCTCGAAGCGGCTGCCCACCTCCGCGAGCGACACCGCCACGATCATCGTCACCAGAGTGCCGCCGAGGATCGCGAACGGGCTCCACGCGCCCACCGCGGCCGCGATCTGCGAGGGCATCAGGAAGACGGCGCCGCCGATGGTCTGGTTGATGCCGATCGCCGCGAGGTCCCAGCGCCCGAGGGCGCGGCGCAGCGTGGCCGTGGCGGCGGGCGGGCGATCCTCGTTCAGCGGCGTATCTCCCGGGGAGGTGAAGCACCGCAGTTGTAGCACAATTGGAGACCATGCGCGTGCGCCTTCGCCGGCCGATCTGTGCACCCGTTGCCGCCCTGACGCTGGCCGTGTGCGCCGGCGCGTCCGCGCAGACGCCGTCGCCGTCGCCGCCCCCCGGGGCGGTCGGCCCGCCAGCCGTCTCCGCGCCGCGGGCCTCGGTGGCGGCCGGCGCGCTCGGCGAATCGATCCGCCTCGACGGCAGGCTCGACGAGGACGCGTGGCACCGGGCGGCGGCAATCGACAACCTGACGATGAGCGAGCCGACGCCGGGGGCGGCGCCGACGGGGCAAACCACGGTGCGCGTGCTGGCGGATCGGCGGGCTCTCGTGATTGGCGTCCGCTGCGAGGATCCCGACCCGGCCGGCATCGTCTCCTTCACCAAGGCCCGCGACGGATCGCTCCAGAACGAGGACCACGTGAAAGTGGTGCTCGACACGTTTCAGGACGGCCGGTCGGGGTACGTGTTCGCGGTCAACCCGGGCGGCGCGCGTTACGACGCGCTCGTCGAGCCGGGCGGCGAGAGCGAGAACCCTAACTGGGACGGCCTCTGGGAAGCGGCCACCAGCCGCGATGCGGGAGGATGGTCGCTCGAGATCCGCATCCCCGTCTCGACGCTGTCGTTCAGGCAGGGGCTCACGACGTGGAACTTCAACGTGCAGCGGCGAATCCAGCGGCTGCAGGAAACCAGCCGCTGGTCGGGCTGGAGCCGCGACTACAAGGTCACGCAGATGAGCCATGCCGGTGAGCTGACCGGCCTGCCGGAGTTCGATCTCGGAGTCGGCCTCACGGTCAGACCCGCCGTGACCACCGGCGGCGGGATCCCCGCTCCGGATGCCGGCGTGGGCGGGTCGTTCCAGCCGAGCCTCGACGTCACGCAGCGACTCGGCTCGAACCTCCTGGGATCGCTCACGGTCAACACCGACTTCGCCGAGACCGAGGTCGACACGCGGCGCACGAACCTGACGCGCTTCCCGCTGTTCTTCCCGGAGAAGCGCACGTTCTTCCTGGAGGGATCCGACATCTTCGGATTCGGCCTGGGCCTGGGCACCGAGATGCTGCCCTACTACAGCCGGCGCATCGGGCTGGTGTCCGGACGCGAGGTGCCGATTCTCGCCGGCGGCAAGGTGAACGGCCGCGCGGCCGGCACCAACTTCGGTGTGCAGGTCGTCGGCACGAACGATGTCGCCGGCGTCGCGCCGGACGCCACGATGGGCGTGGTGCGGGTGAAGCAGAACGTGCTGGCCGAGTCGTCCATCGGCGTGATCGCCACCGCGGGCGACCCCCGCGGACGCGCCGGAAGCTGGCTGCTCGGCGGCGACGCCACCTATCAGACGTCCCGGATGAAGGGCGACAAGAACTTCCTGCTCGGCGTCTGGGGCATCGCGATGGGACGCGACGGTCTCGGCCCCGATTCGAGCGCGTACGGCGTGAGCCTCGACTACCCCAACGATCTCTGGGACACGTCGGTGAAGTACTGGCGGGTGGGGCACGACTTCGATCCGTCGCTCGGGTTCGTGGCGCGGCCCGGCGTGCACGCCTACACCTTCAACACGGAGTACAAGCCGCGCCCGGACTTCTGGAACATCCGGCAGATGTTCTTCGAGTTCCGCAACTCCCTGGTCACCGATCTCGACGGGCAGTGGGAGAGCTACCGCATCTGGGTAGCGCCGGTGAACTGGAGGTTCGAGAGCGGCGACCGCGTGGAAGTCAACTGGACCCCGACCGGCGAGCACCTCGCGGCCCCGTTCGAGGTGTCGCCCGGCGTCGTCATTCCGCCAGGGTCGTATCACTGGACGCGTTACCGCCTGGAGGCCGGCTCGGCGTCGAAGCGCCGGTTCAGCGGCCAGCTGACCTGGTGGTTCGGCGGGTTCTACGAAGGCACGCTCCACCAGCTCATCTGGACGTCGGCGTGGACGCCGGCGCCGCTGGTCACGTTGGAGCTGACCGGCGAGTACAACGTCGGCCGCCTCGATGCCGGCGACTTCGACACGACGGTCGCGGGCGCCCGGGTGCGGCTGAACCTCTCGCCCGACCTCACCATCGCGAGCTACGTGCAGTACGACACGGTGAGCAAGTCGGTCGGCACCAACACCCGGCTGCGCTGGACGGTGAGCCCCGCGAGCGACCTCTTCGTCATCTACAACCACAACGTCCGCGACCGGATGGACCGCTGGCAGCTCGATTCGAATCAGCTGCTGATCAAGTATCAGTACGCGTTCAGGTTCTGACGACTGGTCCCGATCTCAGCGCGGGGTCGAGGGCGGCGCGGCGAGGTTGACGCCGAGCACCAGCAGGAAAATGCCAGCGGCGGGCGCCAGCGTCCACGGCGCGTCGGCCATGGCCGAGACGTTGGCGGCCTCCTGCAGCATCACGCCCCAGCTCACCGACGGTTCGGGGAAACCGAGGCCGACGTACGACAGCGTGGCCTCGGCCAGGATGAACGCGGCGACGAGCAGCGCGGCCTGCGCCGCGAGGAAGCCGCGCGCCGCCGGCAGCAGGTGGCGCCACAGCAGCCGCGCGCGGCCGGCGCCGAGGGCGAGGGCGGCCTGGGCGTAGTCGCGCTCGCGCTCGGAGGCCACGATCGCGCGCACGCCGCGGGCGACGATTGGCCAGCCGACCAGCGCCAGGATACCGGCGACAAGCGCGAACACCTCGGCGGGCGCCAGCACGAGGGGGAGCGCCGCGCGCAGCGCCAGCACGACGTACATCGCCGGCAGCACGATCACGAAGTCCGAGAGCCGCATCAGCGCGTCATCGGCGACGCCCCCGGCCGCGCCGGCCGCGCCGCCGACGAGCGTGCCGATGAACAGGGCGCCGAGCGTGGCGAGAAGCGCCACGGCCAGCGACAGCCGCGCGCCGTAGACGAGCCGCGCGAACACGTCGCGCCCCGATCCGTCGGCGCCCATCGGCAGCCACGGTCCCGGCTGCCGTTCGTGCACCTGCGCCACCACGCCGCGCGAGAACCACACGAGGGGCACGGGGTTCGCCCTGTCCTCCTCGTATCGGCGCTCGAGCCTGTCGGCGAGGCGGAGGGGATACACAAACGGCGCGCGCCAGCGCCCGCCGGCATCGACCACGCGCACCGGCATCGGCGGCGCGTAGGCGCGGTCCGGGAAGCGGACATCCGGCGGGTTCGGGCTGAGCGCGGGCGCCAGCACGGCCAGCAGCGCGATGCACGCCACCAGCGCCACTCCGGCGCGCCTCACCCGCGCACCTCGTCCCGCCCGCGCAGCCGCGGGTCGACGGCCAGCAGCGCCGCGTCCGACGCCAGCGCGCCGATCGCGAGGAAGACCCCGGCCGCCGCCGCGCACCCCGCCACCAGGTACATGTCGCGCGATCGCAGGGCGTCGAACATCAGCCGCCCGAGGCCGGGCCACGACGTCACGATCTCGACGACGAACGATCCGCTCAGCAGGTTGCCGAAGACGAGCCCGAAAACGGCCGCCACGCTCCGCAGCGAGGGTTTCAACACGTGACGCCACAGCACCCGGCCCGGCGGCACGCCTCGCGCGGCGGCGGCGGCGACAAACCGCTCCTCCATCGTCTCGGCGGTCGCCTGCGACTGGAGCCGCTCGATCGTGGCGCCAAGCGGCAGGGCGATGGCCAGCGTCGGCAGGATCATGTGCCGGGCGATGTCGGCGGCCGACTCCAGCCACCCGCGCGCCGCGGCCGCGTCGGCCGACGTCATGCCTCCGGTCGGGAGCCATCCGGTGCGCGCCGCCACCAGCACCAGGACGAGGGAACTGACCAGCGTCGGCATCGAGACGGCCGCGATCGAGGCGGAGCGGATCGCGCCCGGCACGATCCCGTGCCGGCTGCCCGACACGACGCCGAGGGGCACGCCCGCGAGCAGCGCCAGCGCGAGGGCAGCCACGGCCAGCAGCAGGGTGTTGGCCGCCCGCTCCGCCACCAGGCCCGCCACCGGCCGCCCGTACATGAGCGACGTGCCGAAATCCAGGCGCGCGGCGCGCGAGAGCCACGCGCCGTACTGCGCGAGGATCGGGCGGTCCAGGCCGAGCCGGGCCCGCTCGGCCTCGATGGACCGGGCGGTGGCGCCCGTGCCGACCTGCTCCGAGGTGATGTCGCCCGGCGCGGCGAAGGTGAGCAGCATCGCCGCCGACGACACGACGGCCACGAGCAGCACCGAGAACGCGAGTCGCCTGGCGAGATATCTGAACATCACAAGCCCTGGAGCGGCGCCCGCCGTATTCTTGCACGCTTTGGCATGCGTACCTCACGCGCGTCGGCCGCGGCGCCGATAAACAACCAGGTAGTTCTGCATGCGACAGGTGTCTCAGGTTCCGGTCCGCTCGGCGATTGTCGGCGTGCTCACGCGCGACACGCTGGTCCTGCTCTACCTGGCGCTTGTCGTCACCGAGGCGCTCCTCTACTCGCTGCCGATGCTCGATCCCGGGACGCTGACGGCCTTCGGCGCCTCCCCCTTCCAGATCCCGTTTGTCACGACGGTCGCCCTGGCCGGCTTCTACGGGCTGGCACGCGTCCAGGACGCGGAGGAGCGGCTCTTCTGGAGGACCCTGGCATACGCCTGTGTCTTCTGGCTGGCCACCCTGGTGGTGATCGCGCTCGTGCCCGCTTCCCACTGGCGGTGGGTGGACGATGTCTGGGTCGACGCGGCGTATCTCTTCTTCTACTCGCCGATCCTGTTCGCTGCCGAGTGCAAGCCGCACCTCACCAATCTCGGGCCCAGGCGCGACGTGGAGCGCCAGTTGCGCTGGGCGGGCGTCACGATCCTCGTCTCCGGCTGGTTCCTGTACTTCGTCGTCGCGCCGGCGGTGGCGGACCCGGCGTTATTCGGCACGATGCTGCCGTCGGCGCTGCTCTTCGTGACGCTCGATACCGTGATTGTCGTCCGGTTCGTCTGGCGCGCATACTCGAGCGGGTCGACGCGGTGGCGGGTGCTCTACGGCGCGGTCGCCCTGGCGGGCGCGTCGCTGCTCCTGACCGACACGTTCGACGCGCTCGAAGGGCTGGGGTGGCGCGCGCTGCCCGACGGCGCGATGACCGACCTGCTCTGGGCCATCCCGCCGTTCTTCCTGCTGCTGGCGTTCCGCCTTCGGGAGGCCGACCTGCCGCGAGCGGTGGACGCGGCGACGGGCGAGCGGGCCGCCACCTCGGGGCTGGATCCCGTGCGGGTGGGCAGCTTCCTGGTGGCCAGCGCGTTCAGCTTCCCGCTGGTGCACTTCGTCCTGCATTCGTGGCTGGCCTTCAACGCGCGCCTGGTGCTCTACCAGCGTCTCGTTGTCGTGGCCGCGCTGGTCGCGCTCGGCGCGCTCGCGGTGGCCGCGTTCCTCTACCTCGAGCGCCAGCGGGTGGCCGCCCAGCGCCGCCGCACGGCGCTCGAAGACCGCCTCCAGCGCGCGCGGGCCCTCGAAGCCGTCAGCCGCGTGGCGGGCGTGGTGGCCGACGAGTACCGCGCCACGCTCAAGGGCGTCGGCGGGTTCGTCGATCGCGCCATTGACAGCCTCGGGGCCGGCGACCCGCTGCGCGACGACGCCGCGCGGGCCGCCGAGCACGTGCAGCGCGCCATGGAGTTCGCGCACGGGCTGCGGGCCATCAGCCGGCAGCATCGCGGCCGCCCCGCCCGGATCGACATCGGCGAGGCCGTCTCGGACCTGATGCCGGAGCTGCGCCATGCGCTCGGACCGAAGGTGCTGCTGGAGACCGTGCGGGCGCGCGAGGCGTGCGTCGCCATGATCGATCCGTCCCACCTGCGCGTGGTGCTGCTCGATCTGGCCACCAACGCGCGCGACGCGATGCCGGGCGGCGGGCGCTGCCGCCTCGAGATGGGCGTGGTCGATCTCGGTCCCGACGCCGCGATGGAGTTGGCCGCGCAGCCCGGGCGCTATGCGCGGCTGACCGTGCGCGACAGCGGCGCGGGCATCCCGAACGAAGTGCTGCCGCACCTGTTCGAGCCGTTCTTCTCGACCAAGGGCGGCGCCGGCGGCAGCGCCGGCCTCGGCCTGGCGACGCTGTACGCGCTGGTGAGCCAGTACGGCGGGTGCGTCACCGTGACGAGCGAGCCGGGCGACACGGCGTTCGAGATCCTGCTGCCGTCTCCGCCCTAGCACCAACCGGCCGGGCTGCCTCGCTACTTCCCCGCCAGCTGCGGCGTCACGCCCAGGTTCTGGAACAGGAACGCGTAAATGTCGGCGGCGGTTTCGATCTGCTTCGTCGTGCTGCTCGCGCCGTGGCCGGACTTGGTCTCGATGCGGATGAGAATCGGCGTCTCCGGGCCCGCCTTCTCCTGGAGCGTCGCGGCGTACTTGAACGAGTGCGCAGGCACGACGCGGTCGTCGTGGTCGGCCGTCGTGATGAGCGTGGCGGGGTACTTCACGCCCGCCTTGATGTTGTGGAGCGGCGAGTAGGCGTACAGCGCCTTGAACTCGTCCGCGTTCTCGCTCGAGCCGTAATCGGCGATCCAGTTCCAGCCGATCGTGAACTCGTGGAACCGGAGCATGTCCATCACGCCGACCTGCGGGATGGCCACCTTGAAGAGGTCGGGCCGCTGGTTCATCACGGCGCCCACGAGCAGGCCGCCATTCGACCCGCCCTGGATGGCGAGCTTCCCGGGCGACGTGTACTTGTTGGCGACGAGCCACTCGGCCGCGGCGATGAAGTCGTCGAACACGTTCTGCTTGTTCAACTTCATGCCCGCTTCGTGCCACTTCTCGCCGTACTCGCCGCCGCCGCGCAGGTTCGCCGACGCGTAGACGACTCCCTGCTCGAGCAGCGCGATCCGCAGCGCGTTGAAGCCCGGCGACGTCGTGACGTTGAACCCGCCGTAGCCGTAGAGCAGCGTGGGATTCATCCCGTCGAGCGTCAGGCCCTTCTTGTGCACCACGAACATCGGCACCCGCGTGCCGTCCTTGCTCGTGACGAACACCTGCTTCGTCTCGAACTTCGACGCGTCGAAGCCCGGGATCTCGGGCGTCCGGAACACGCGGCTTTCCTTCGTCGCGATGTCGTACTTGTAGATCGTGGGCGGCACGTCGAAGCTCGTGAACGTGTAGAACGCGAACGTGTCGTCGCGCTCGCCGCCGAAGCCGCTGGCCGTGCCCGGGCCCGGCAGCTCGACGACGTGTTCGAGCGTGCCGTCGAGCGCGTGCACCTCGGCCACCGTGGCCACATCCTTCAGGTAGGTGACAAACAGCTTGCCGCCGGCCGTGCCCGCGCCCTGCAGCACCTCGGCGCGCTCGGGCAGCACCGTCTTCCAGTTCGCTTCCTCGGGCCGCGCCGGGTCGATGAGCACGATCCTTCCGTTGGGCGCACCCCGGTCCGTCTGCACCAGGAGCTTGTCGCCGACGTTGCCGATCACGTTGTACGAGTCGTCGCCGATGATCCCGATGAGCGGGCGGAAGGCTTTCTCCTTCTTCGAGAGATCGCGCACGAACACCGCGTTGCCCTTCTTGCCCTTGCCGCGATCCGACACCTCGAGGATGGCGAACCGCTCGTCCTCGGTCGTCGCGAGGGTGTGGAAGCGCTGCGGGTTCGCCGGATCCTCGAACACCAGTTCGTCGGCCGACTGCGGCGTGCCCACCTTGTGGAAGTAGACCTGGTGGTTCTCGTTCGACGACGAGAGCTCCTTGCCCTTCGCCGGCGCCGGGTACCGGCTGTAGAAGAAACCGTCGCCGTGCCACGCCGCGCCCGACACCTTGACCCACTCGAGCTTGTCGGGCAGCATCGCCTTCGTCGCCACGTCCATCACGCCGTATTCCTGCCAGTCCGACCCGGCGCGCGAGATGCCGACCACGGCGAACTTGCCGTCTTTCGACAGCGCGAAGACGCCGAGGCGCGTGGTCCCGTCCTCGGACCACTTGTTGGGATCGATGAGCACCTCGGGCGCGCCCTCGAGGCCCTTCTGGACGTAGAGCACGCTCTGGTTCTGCAGGCCGTCGTTCTTCCTGAAGAAGAACTGCTCGCCCTTGCGTGATGGCGCCTCGTACTTGGGATAGTTGTAGAGCGATTCGAGGCGAGCCCTGAGCGCCGCCCGGTACGGGATCTGGTCGAGATAGTTGAACGTCACCTTGTTCTGCGCTTCCACCCAGGCGGCGGTCTCGGCCGACTTGTCGTCCTCGAGCCAGCGGTAGGGGTCGGCCACCCGGACGCCGTGATAGGTGTCGACGTGATCGACCTTCTTCGTCTGCGGATAGTCCAGGCGCGAGGGCCCGGTCTGCCGCGAACAGGCCCCACCGGCGAGCACGACGCCCGCGGCGAGCGCGGCGCACGACCAACCGAACCGAGAGTACCCGGTCTTCATTGTCAGACTCCTTGGGCTAGCTGGACTCGATGTGCCTGATCGAACCCGGCTTCCGCGAAATGGCGATCGAACGCGAAGGCGCGGGAGATCGCGTCAGGGGGTCTTGATCCTGCCGTCGAGGTCGTAGACCTCCACGGCCCCGAACTGCCTGAGCCCCTCGCCGATCCTCTTGCCGTCGCCGACGGCCACGATCTGGAGACGCGCGGGATCCAGGTATTTCACGGCAGCCGCCTGGACCTGCTCTTTCGTGATCGCCATCAGCCGCTCGGGGTACTTGTCCCAGTAATCAGCCGGCAGCTTGTAGCGCCGCGAGGTGACGTAGTTGTTGAGAATCGCCGCCGGCGTTTCGAGCGAGAGCGCGAAGCTCGCCACGAGCGACCGCTTCTTGTCGAGGAACTCCTTGTCCGGAATCGGCTCGGTGCGCGTCCGTTTCACCTCGTTGAGGATCTCGCCGACGGCCTTGTCGGTCACGTCGCCTTTGATTTCGGTCTGGGCCGACCAGTCGCCCCGGAACCGGGGCGCGGTGAGCCCGCTATATGCGCCGTAGGTCCAGCCCTTCTCCTCACGCAGGTTGAGGAACAGCCGCCCGGTCGGTCCGCCGCCGATGATCGCGTTGAGCAGCGAAAAGACGTCGTAGTCGGGGCTCGTCCGGTTGATGGCCGGGATGCCGACCACCAGGCTCGTCTGCACGGAATTGGCCCGATCGACCAGATACACCTTGCCGGGCCCGATGGGCGCCGGGTCGGTCACGGCAGGCAGCGCGGCGCCGCCCCTCTTCCAGCTGCCGAGCCTGGCCTCCAGCTTCGCGCGCGCCTCGGCGAGGGTGATGTCGCCGACGATCGCCACGATGGCGTTGTCCGGGACGTAACGGGCCTTGTGGAACGCGGCCAGCGCGTCGCGCGTGGCCTTGTCGATGGACTCGACCGTCGGCATCACCCGGCTGTTCGGGTGGTCGCCGTAAATCGCGCGGCCGTAGCGCTCCGCCGCGAGGATCTGGGGCATCGAGCGCATCTGCACCAGAGTGGCCTTCTGCCGGACCTTGTAGCGCGCGAGTTCGGCGTCGGGGAACGACGGGTTGAGCAGGATGTCCGCCGCCAGATCGAGCGTCCGATCGAGGTTGCCGGCGAGGCTGCTCACCGAGACGACGGCGAACTCGCTGGACCCGCTCGATCCCACCGACACGTTCGACGCCATCGTCTCCAGCTCCTGCGCGATCTGCTGGGACGATCGCGTCGCGGTGCCCTCGCTCATCATCGCGGCCGTGAAGGCAGCCAGTCCCGGCGCGTCGGCGGGGTCGAAGAACCCGCCCGCGCCCTGCACGATCAGCTGCATCGAGACCTGCGGGGCCCGATGGTCCTCGATGATCATCAGGTGGATGCCGTTGGGAAGATCGGCCTCCTGCGGGCGCGGCAGCGTCACTTTCAGGATCTGGTTCGACACCGGCGCCCTGCCCTTGACGACGACGCCCTTGCCGGGCGGCGCCTGGGCGGCCGGAGACTGCGCGGCCCCCCGGGCGGTCGGCACGGCGCAGAGCGCGATCATCGCGGCGGCGGCGGTCAGCGTTCTGGGGGCGTTCATCGCAGGCCTCCCTTCGCCGCGCCAGGGGCAGGAAGAGGCCCGGCCGGCTTCGGATTGGTGATGACGACGGTGCGGTTCTGCGGGGTGAAGTACTGTGTCGCCACGCGCTGGACGTCGGCCGCCGTGATCGCCGACAGCCGCTCGTACCGGGTGTTGATGAGGCCGGGATCGTCGTAGTACACGGCCAGCTGCGAGAGCATCACCGCCCGCGAGAGCGAGCTGGTGAGGCCCGACACGAACCCGCGCATGGCTGAGTTGCGCGCCTTCTCGATTTCCCAGGCCTCGATGGGGCCCGACTTGAGCCGCTCCACTTCGTCGTAGATCGCCTGCTCGAGATCGGCGACGGCCTTGCCGGGGTTCGCCATGCCGCCGACCCGGAACAACCCCGGCCCGCGGCTCTCCCCGGCCGACGCGAACACGTTCGACGACAGCTGCTTCTGCCGGACGATTGCGTCGTAGAAGCGGGCGCTGCGCCCGCCGGACAGGATCGTCGCGGCCACCGACAGCGCGTCGGCGTCGGGCGTCATCGACGGCGGGATGTGGTACACGATGTCGATCCGCGAGAGCTTCGCCAGAGGGTCGTCGATGGTCTGGCGCTGCTCCGCCGCCTGGGGCGGCTCGGCGATGTCCACCGCGGGGGGCGCCGGCTGCCGGGGGATCGCCTCGAAGTACTGGCGGACTTTCGCCAGGCACTCGGCCGTCTTGACGTCACCCACGATGGCCAGGACCGCATTGTTCGGCGCGTAGTACATCTTGAAGAACCCCGCCACGTCGTCGACCGTCGCCGCGCGCAGGTCGTCGATGGACCCGATCACCGAGTGGCGGTAGGCGGCGTTCTTGTACGCCAGGCCCTCGAGGACCTCGGACGTTTTGCCGTACGGCTGGTTGTCGACGCCCTGCCGCCGCTCCTCGGAGACCGTGCCGATCTGGTTGTCGAGGTTCTCCTTGTTGATGTCGAGCGCGCGCATCCGATCGGACTCGAGGAACAGCGCCAGGTCGAGCTGGTTGCCGGGCATCCGCTCGTAGTAATTGGTCCGCTCCTTGTTGGTCGACCCGTTCATGTCGCCGCCGTTGTTGAACACCAGCAGGAAGTGCTCGCCGCTGCCCACGTTGGGCGAGCCCTTGAACATCATGTGCTCGAACAGGTGCGCGAATCCCGTGCGGCCCTCGCGCTCGTTGCGCGATCCGACGTTGTAGGTGACGGCAATCGAGAACACCGGGGCGGCGTGGTCCTCCGCGATGATCACGCGGAGGCCGTTCTTGAGGCGCGTGTCCGAGAACTGCACCTTCGGGGGCGGCGCCGCCAGCAGGGAGGCGCCCGCGGCGACCAGCAGGCCGGCGCCCGCCAGCGGGAGTACACGAATCAGACGTCTTCTCATGAAGTCCTCCGTTGGGGGCCGTGCGCGCGGTGGCGTGAGTCGATCCGAGATGCTACTCCCGGCGGGCGGACCCGGCAAGGCCCCGAATCCCGTAGAATGTTCCCTCGTGTACCCTCAGAGATTCTGCGGATGAGCGATCGCGCCCCCGATCTCCCCCGCACGCTCACGTTCCGGGACCTCCTCCTCTTCAAGCTCGTGGCCATCGTCAACGTCAGCCTCCTCACGCCCTCGGCGGGCCTGGGGCGATCGGCGCTCTGGCTCTGGGCGGTGGCGTTCGTGCTGTTCTTCATCCCCGAAGTGGTGGCCGTGCTGGCGCTCTCGCAGCGGTATCCCGAGGAAGGCGGCCTCTACACGTGGGCGAACCGCCAGTTCGGGCCCACCCACGGGTTCATCTCGGGCTGGTTCTACTGGACCGGCAACCTGTTCTACTTCCCGATGCAGCTGGTCTACCTGGCCGGCGTGATCGCTTACGCCGCGCAGGGCGCGGACAGCCCGTTGGTTGACGACAGGACGTTCGTGGCGTCGGTCGCCTTCGGCTGGATCGCCCTCGTGACCGCCGTCAACGTCGTGGGGCTGGGCGTCGGCAAGTGGCTGCCGAATGTCGGCGCCGTGTGCACGGCCTTCACGGCGATGCTGATTGCCGGCGCGGGCGTGGTGGCCTGGCAATCCGGGGCATCTGCGCCGATGCGGCCCGACCTGCCCGCGGCCGGCGAGATCTTCTCGGGCCTCAGCGTCATGTGCTTCGCGTTCATGGGCGTGGAGCTGGCCTCGACGATGGGGAGCGAGATCAAGGACCCCCGGCGCGACCTGCCGCGCGCCGCGATGGCGGCCGGCGCGCTCACGCTGGCCATCTACGTGTCCGTCACCTGGGCGCTGCAGCAGCTGCTGCCGCCGGGCGACATCGGCGTCATCGAGGGCATCATCCAGGGTGTGGACCTGGGCGTGCGGCGCCTGGGCCTCGAGTGGCTCGCCACGCCGCTCGCCATCGTGATGGCCGTGTCGCTCGCGGGCGGCCTGGCGGCCTGGTACGCCGGAGCGACGCGCATCCCGTTCGTCGCCGGCTTCAATCACGCGCTGCCGGCGGCGCTCGGGCGCGTGCATCCCCGGTGGGGCTCGCCGTGGGTGGCGCTGCTCGCGCAGGGTGGGCTCACGGTCGCGTTCATCGCGGCGACCATGTGGGGCTCGAGCGTGCGCGAGGGCTACCAGGTGCTGCTCAGATCGTCGGTCATCACCACGCTCGTGCCGTTCGGCTACATGTTCGTCGGCCTCGTCAGCCTGAAGGACGAGCCGGCGTGGAAGCGCGCGGCCGGCGTCGTCGGGCTGATCGTGAGCGTGGCGGGCCTGATTGCGGCCTTCGTGCCGGGCGGCGACGTGACGAACGTGTGGTGGTACGAGGTGAAGCTTCTGGCCGGGTCGCTGCTGCCGCTCGCGGTGGGCCTGCTGTTCTTCGCCCGTGCACGGCGCAACGCGCGTCAGGCCGCGCCTCTCGCAGACGTCGCCCGCTAGCCGCGGGGGGGTCAATCCGCCCAGAGCGCCGACAATTCGAGTTCGATGTCGGTGAACGGCTCGGCGCGAACGACCTCGGACCCGGCGTACGTCGACAGAATCGTCCAGCGACCGCGCTCCAGACGCAGCACCTCCAGTGTGCGCGCCAGCGGATCGATCAGCCAGGCATGCGCTACCTTCTCGCGGGCGTAGATGGAAAGTTTCTGCACCCGGTCCAGCGACGAAGTTGACGGCGACAGGATCTCGCACACCCAGTCGGGGGCGATAGCGTAGAAGGCTGTTTCGGGACTGTGGGGCAGGCGCACCCTGCGCCATCCAGCCCAGTCGGGCACGACCACGTCGGAGCCCAGGTGAATCTCGGGCTCGTAGAGGATGCGCCAGCCGCCCGGGCCACCGCGACCTTCGTGAAAGGGCGGCACCAGCCGCCCGCCGACGATGACTCCCGCCTCGTTGTGCGGCGGCGCCGGCCGCGGCGAGGCGTGCAACTCGCCGTCGACGATTTCGGCGACGAGATTGTCGGGCAGCTTCACCAGGTCGTCGTACGTGGCGGGACGATCGAAGGGCGGCACCCTCGGCATGGACGGCATCATACATCGTCGTCGAACCCGTCCCGTTCAGGCTGGTTCGCCCTGAGCGAGGCGCGATCGCCTCGAGTCGAAGGGCTGGCACGCGGCGTGCCAGCGCAGGTCCGTCGGAGGTCGGGGGTTGCCGGCGCAAATCAGTGTGGTCCGCCGTGCCTGCGGTGGTGTATGGAAGAACCTGCCACCTGGGAAGCTGTTGGGCGTTGCAGGAATTGCCAACGTGCGGTGCCGCGGACGCGAGTCTCTCCTATCCCACGTCCCCGCCTCCGCCATGCAGCCTGGCGGCCGGCCTAGGCGCGCGGCCGGCTTTTCCCTAGCGTGAGACGCCGATGACGTCCGCGTTCCACAGGATGGGCGGGCGGACGGGCGCCGCCGTGGCATTGGCGACGCGCGTGCTCGTGGCCACGTACGCGCGCGGCACGGCGAAGTAGATGACCGGCAGGTGTTTCGCGAGGATGGCCTGCACCTCGAGGAAGAGCTGGCGTCGCCTGGTCTGGTTGCGGTCCGCGGCCATCGTGCCCATGAGCGTGTCGATCTGCTTCTCCCACGGCGTGGCCGGCACCGCCTGCTCCATGTGCCACACGTGGGCGCCGCCCGAGCTGAGCCAGAAGTCCATGTTCATTGCCGGGTCGGTGTCGGTGGTGAGGAAGCGGTAGTAGAGGGCAACGTAGTCGCCCTTCGTCATGCGGTCGACGAGCGCGCCGACTTCGAGCGGCACCACGTCGACGGCGAGGCCCACCTTCTTCAGCTCGTCGCGGATGAAGGCCGCGCCTTTCTCGAGCGCCGTGTTGCCTTTCTGCGTGACGAGCGAGAACCGGGCCGGCGCGCCCGCGGCGTCCTCGAGCATGCCGTCGCCATTCGCGTCGCGCAGGCCGAGGCCCGCGAGCAGCACGCGTGCGCGGCCCATGTCGTAGGCCTCGCGGTCAATCGCGCCGGCGGGCGCGAACCAGGTCGTGTTGGACGGGGTGATCGGCCCCCACTGCGGCTCGGCCGCGCCGAGGAACACCTCGTCGGCGAACGCCTGCCGGTTTACGGCGTGCGAGACCGCGCGCCGCAATTCCACGCGCGAGAGCCACGGCCGGCCGTCATGCGCCTTCGCGCCGGGCTTCAGGTTGAACCAGAAGGCGTCGGCGTCGAAGGCCAGGCCCGCGTCCACCAGGCGCAGCCTCCCGGCCGCCGCCTCGCGTTTGAGCGCGGCGTAGTCGTCGGGCCGAATCTCGCTCTGGGTGAGGTCGGCCTGCCCCGACTGCAGGCGCAGCAGTTCGGCGTTCTGATCGGGCGTGATGTCGAGCGTGAGGCGGTCGAGATAGGGCAACGGCGCGCCCGCCGCCTCCCTGCGCCAGTACTTCGGGTTGCGCGCCAGGACGATGCGCTGGCCGGGCTGGTACGACTGGATCACGAACGGCCCGAGGCCCACGATGTCGGCCGGCGGCGTGGCAGGGCCCCACTGCTGGCGGAGCGTGCCGGCCTTGAAGGCCGCATCCAGCTTGTGTCTAGGAAGGATCGGGAGTGCGTCGAGCAGGCGCAGGCCCGCGCCGAACACCGACGGGAAGGTGAGCACGACTGTGTGCGCGTCGGGCGCCGTCAGGGCGATCGGCTTGCCGCCGACGAGCAGCGGGTCGCCGAGCGGGCTGCCCGTCTTCTCGTCGTACGCGGCCTGGAACGAGAACACGACGTCGGCCGAGGTGAAGGGCGCGCCGTCGGAGAAGGTGACGCCGCGGCGCAGTTTCAGCGTGCACGCCAGCGCGTCGGTCGAGCAGGTGTACGACTCGGCCAGCCAGGGCTCCAGCTGCTGCGTAGCGCGGTTGATGCGGACCAGCCGCGCCTGGGTGAGGCCGATGACGAGCGTCGACGCGAAGTCGCGGCCGGCGTGGGGATTGAAGGTGCGCGGCTCGCTGCGCATGGTGGCGACCAGCGACCCGCCGGGGATGGGCGTGGCCTGGGTGGAGGTCGACCCTTCAGGGTCGACGCCCGTCGAGGCTGAAGCCTCGACCTCCACGAGCGCAGGCGCCCCGTACCACCCCCTCGGCACGCTGGTCGTCGCCACCAGCCCCGCAATCGCCACCGCCACCCACAACCGACACACTGCGGTCATCCGAGCCACCTCGCGTGTGGAGTATCGGCGCGGCAAGCATTCCCCTCCAGCCTCGGGTCGCCGACACTCGCTCAGCGAGCGAAGGCGCCTGAGCTTCCGCCGCGGCAGATTGCGCATATCCAGGTGGCGGCAGGCCCATCGGCCGCCGGTTCAGGCGAAGGAGGGTTCCATGGCGAACTCCGCGATCGCGGCCCTGTCGGTGTTCCTTCTGGGTTTCGCGCTCCCAGGCCTCGCGCCGGCCCATGCCGCGGCGCAGGAGCCGGGGATCGCATTCGACCAGCTCCACCGGTGGCTCAAACCCGGCGACACCGTCTGGCTGACCGACGCGCAGGGCCGTGAGATCAAGGGCGCCATCCGGGAGATCCAGTCATCCTCGCTGGTGATCGAGGCGGACGGCTTGAAGAGTTTCGAGGCGGCCGACGTGCGGCAACTGGTCGAGCGCGCGACCCGTTCGATGAAGACGTGCTTGCTGTGGGGCCTGGTCGGCGGGACAGGCGCCGGAGTCGTCGCGGCGTTCGCCACGCGAGGGCCGATGTCGACGACGTGGTGCGTCGGGATCGCTCCCGAGGGCGTGCCCTGCAGCCCGACGCGCACGGGACTGGGCGACGAGGCGTATCTCCTGATTCCTGCCGGCGCCGGCGTGGGCCTGGCAGTCGGCGCCGGCTTCGCATGGCATGCGGTGGGGCCGAAGCGCGTCATCTACCGCGCGCCGGGTACGTCGCCGGGCGCGCGCGTGTCGGTCACTCCTGTCCTCGCGCCGCGGCACAAGGCCGTGGCGGTGTCGTTCACCTTTTAGTCAGGGAGGTCACCATGACGCGCCCAACGGCGGCGGCCGTTCTCGTTCTCGCGATGGACCTCGGCGCGGCGCACTTCGCGGCGGCGCAGGAGCCGGTGACGTCGTTCGATCTGTTGAACACGCGCCTCATGGTAGGCGACACCATCTGGGTGACAGATGCACAAGGCCGGGAGGTCAAGGGGAAGATCCGCGATCTCTCGCCCGCGTCGCTGCTCGTCGACGTCGGCGGCACGCCGCAGGACTTCCAGGCGACGCGGGTCGGCATGATTCGCACGCAGCGGAAGGACCCGCTCTGGAACGGCGCGCTCTGGGGCGCGCTGGCGGGTGCCGTCACCGGCGCGGCGTCGTGCCTCTTGAACCCGCAGTGCGGCGGAGACGACGAGATCGCCGCGGCCGTGAGTCTGGGGCTCGCCGGCGTGGGCGCAGCCGCCGGCGTAGCGGTCGGGGCGGGCGTGGATGCGGCGGTCAGGGGCCCGAAGCTCCTCGTGTATGCCGCCCCGGCACCACGCGGGGGTTCCCGCCTCTCGGTCGCGCCGATGATCACGCCGCGCGCGAAGGGCGTGGCCGTCTCGTTCAGTTTCTGACCGGCCGCCGTCCCCCCACGGCCCCGCGCGATTTCAGCAAGAGTTCAGGTCCGGCTCACGACTTTTCAGCGGCCTGTCCGTACATTGAGGACATCACGTGAAGTGGAGGCCGACATGACACTCCGTCGAACCGCCATCCTCGTCGCTGTCTTCGTCGCCGCGGCAGCCGGGGCACCCGCCCTTGTCGCGGCGCAGGAGCCCGTCACGTCGTTCGCCCAGCTCGACACCCGCCTGAAACCCGGCGACACCGTCTGGATCACCGACGCCGAGGGACGAGAGATTGAGGGGAGGATCCAGGCGCTCGCGCCGGACAGGATCACGCTGGAGGGCGGCGACGCGAAAGTCTTCGCCGCGCGCGACGTTCGCATCATCCGCGATCGCGAGCACGACTCGCTGAAGAACGGCACGCTGATCGGTCTGGGCGTTGGTGGAGGCCTTGCGCTCACCTGGTGCGTCGCCGCCCTCGCCAGTGACCCCTCCATCAGCCCGGGCGTGGAGTGTTTCGAGGGAGCGGTGGTCTTCGGCGGAATCGGCACGTTGTTCGGCCTGTTCATCGACGCGTCCAGCCCAGGCAAGATGCGCGTGGCCTACAGCGCACCTGGCGCGGCTGGCCGGCCGCACGCGCGCCTGTCGATTGCGCCCATGATCACGCCGCGCGCGAAAGGCGTCGCCGTGTCGTTCAGCTTCTGATGCGAGGAAGACATCATGCAATCCTGGAAAGTGGCTATCGTGCTCGCCGTCGTCAGCCTGCTCCTCGCCTTCGCGCTGGCGGCCGCGCAGGAACCGGTCAGGGACTTCGCCCAGCTCAACACTCGCCTCAGGCCAGGCGACACGATCTGGGTAACCGACGCCCAGGGCCGCGAGGTCAAGGGGCGGATCGCCGCAGTTGGCACCGACGCGCTCACAGTGGACGGCGGCGGCTCGAAGACCTTCTCCGCCGGCGACGTCCGCCTCGTCATGGAGCGCCGGCACGACTCGCTGGCCAATGGCGCCCTGATCGGGTTGGGCGTTGGCGGGATCGGGACCGGCCTGGCCTGCCTGGCCAGCGCGGATGAAGGGCAAGACCAGTGGTGTTTGGCCGCCGCGGTCGTCTATGGCGGCATCGGCGCGGCCATCGGCCTGGGCATCGACGCCGTGATTCCCGGGAAGAAGGTCGTCGTGTACCGGGCGCCCGGCGCCGCCGGTGCGCCATCCGCGCGCCTCTCGGTCGCGCCCTTCGTCACGCCGCGCGCGAAGGGCCTGGCTGCGGTGTTCAGCTTCTGAGAGCCGCGGCCCGACGAAACGGGGCCAGGCCCCATTGCCGTTCTTGCCAGCAGCCGGCTGGTCGCCTGTTGCAGATCCTGCAATCTCCCGGCTCTCGGCTTCCGTCGGATCAGGCGATTTCGTCAATAACTTCGGGCCGATTCGGACACGGCCCCGCCCGCCTGTTTCTGGCCTCCCGTTCGCATGCGGATCTCCACGGACCGCCCCGGCGACGATGCTACAATCGCCGCGTGAGGGCGTCCCCGAAGAGCCGCATGAGTGTCGCGCAGCTTGCGCCGCGCCCGTGGAGGTACGCCGACCTGGTCGCGTTGCCGCAGGACCAGTTGCGCCACGAGCTCATCGACGGGGAGCACGTCGTGACGCCGTCGCCGGCCATTCCGCATCAGGTCATTCTCTGGAATCTCACGGAACTGCTGGCCCCTTACCTGCGCGCCAACCCCATCGGCACGGCACTCACGGGTCCGTTGGACGTCAAGTTCTCGCGTTTCACGGTACTGGTGCCCGACCTGGTCTACTTCACGGCCGATCGGTTCGCGCGCGTCGTCAACGAGAAGCACGCCATGGCCGCGCCGGACCTCGTGGTCGAGGTTCTCTCGCCCGGCACGCGGCGCCGCGACAAGGGCCGCAAGCGCGCGGTCTACGATCGCGAGGGCGCCCAGGAGTACTGGATCGTCGATCCGGAAGCGCGATCGATCACCGTGCTGCGTCGCCCGCGTGAGGGCGCGGGACTCACCGACGTCACCACGGCCACGGCCGCGGCGGCCGACGTGCTTGCGTCGCCTCTCTTCCCCGGCTTGCGCATCTCCCTGCGCGACGTCTTCCGCGGGCGCTGAACACCGCGCCAGCCGGCTGACACGCCGGCACGGGCTTTCCAGCGCGGCTCCGCGATTTCACCAATACTTCAGTCGCCGCTCATGACTCCTCAGCCACGGGTCCCTATATTGATGGTGTGCAAGGGGCGAGCGTTGGGTCAGCCGGTGCGGTACCAGCGCGCCGGCGGCAGGAAGGGTAGCCATGACACTCAGCAACTCGGCGGCCGTCGTCGTTGTCGCAGCGGCCCTTTGCGTGCCCGCGCTGGCCGCGGCGCAGGGACCGGTAACCTCCTTCTCGCAGCTCGGCGACCGGCTCAAGCCCGGTGACACCGTCTGGATCACCGATGCGGCGGGCCGTGAGATCCAGGGCACCATCGGATCGATCACGACCGGGGCGATCACGCTGAAAGACGCTGGCCAGCCTGTCTTCGACGCCGACGACGTGAGCCGTGTCCGCCGGCGAAACCCTGCCAGGGGAACCTGGACCGGCGCGGCGATCGGTGCGATCGCCGGCCTGGGCGCAGGCATCGCGGTCTGCGCGGCGTACCCCGAAGATGACCCGGCCAGGGGCGACTCGTGCCTGATGGGGATTGCCCTGGCGTGGATGCCGGGCCTCGGAGTCGGCGCCCTGGTCGGGGCCATGTTTCCCGGGAGGAAGCAGGATGTCTACCGCGCGCCCTCGCCAGGTGATGGGCTTCCGCTGGTGCAGACGTTCGACCAGCTTGGCACCCTTGTCCGTGTCGGCGACACCGTCCGGATCACCGATAAGGAGGGCCGCGTGGCCAAAGGAAAGGTCACGACGCTGCAGCCGGACGCCATCTCGATCGACCGCGACGGCGGCACGACGTTCGCGGCGCGCGACGTGGGCCTGATCGAGTGGCAAAAACGCATCTCGCTCAAAACCGGCGCGCTCTTCGGCCTCGCGGTCGGCGGCGGCATCGGCGCCATCGACTGCGGCGACAGATACGCCAACCCGGAGGACTATCCCGGTTCCCAGCCGGGCTCGGCATGCGCGACCTCGCTGGCGATCGGTGCCGGAGTCGGCGCGCTCGTCGGCACCGGCCTCGCCAGGTTCATCCCTGGCAGCGGGCGATTCGTCTACGGGGCGCCCGCACACGGCGACCGCACCGCCGCGTCACCGCGACTCTCCATAGCCCCCGTCATCACGCCGCGCACCAAAGGCGTGGCCGTGTCGTTCGCATTCTGACCGCTTGGATCGAGACCAGGTCCCCTGTGATGGAGGTGGCTGATGTCCAGGTTCTTCGCCGTCGTGCTCCTCGTCGTGTCGTTCGCGGCGTGCGATCGCCAGGGCACTCCCTCGTCGCCGTCTGACGCGGCCGGGGCGTCGCCGACGGTCACCGGCCCCGCGTCGCCTGCCGGGGCAGGATCGCCCCAGGGGAACGGCCAGGTGCCGTTTCATCTGCTGAGTCCCGTGCGCTTTGCGATGGAACAGGGCGTCGTGGCCTTCCCTCCGCGGAACGAGCCCAACGCCTTCTACAACGACCTCCAGGTCCTGTACCGGGACTACCTGAAGCGACCGCAGACCGCCCTTTCGTACGTCGATCCGGAGGGCGAGAACGTCTGGCTCACGGAGTACTTCCGGTTCTACCTGAACGGGTGCCCGCACGCCGAGGCGATGAGCCGCACCATC
>Ga0209254_10001092_pt1 | contig 23908 bp, 24 predicted proteins | sample FrelakmetDIP11DI_FD_187148 | JGI IMG/M metagenome (GOLD analysis project Ga0209254, IMG submission 187148) | Freshwater lake sediment microbial communities from the University of Notre Dame, USA, for methane emissions studies - DIP11 DI (SPAdes)... | ecosystem: Environmental > Aquatic >...
AAGTAGTGCTCATGAACGCGAGTAGACCCAGAAATTCAGACCTTCCCTAGGCGATCATCTCGTGCGCGAGGGACTCGCGGAGGATGTCGTCAATAGAGTGCTTGTGGGATTCGCGCAGCGGACCGATCCCTAGCGAAGGATGTCCGCCGAGCAGCGTGACCAGCTCGCCCGCGCGGCGCGCATGGAGCAGGCTCTCGTCCGCCTGTTCCCACCCAATGATAGGAATGCGGTTGTGGCCGAACACCATGAGGGCATAGTGTGTGTAGCGGACCACACCGGCCAATTCCAGCTCCGGGACGCAATTGAGAAGCTCGATCGCTTTCGGCCTGTCCAGTTGCTGCATCGCGGGCTCCTTCGACGCAGTGGACGCCCGACCGGCGTGCGACCGCTTACCTTAGCACGGGCGCTCAGGTCCGCCCCGATTCGCCGCGGCTCAGGTACTGCCCCATGCCTTCGCGGCCGAGCCACTTCGCTCCGTCAACGATGCACTCGCCGCGCAGGAACACCTTCTTCACGCGGCCGGTGACCGGTCGGCCCTCGAAGAGCGTGTAGTCGATGCGGCTGTGCTGCTCGGCGGCGCGGATGACCCACTGCTCCTTCGGGTCGAAGAGCACGATGTCGGCATCGGTGCCCACCGCGATCGTGCCCTTCTTGGGGAACAGGCCGAAGAGCTTCGCCGGCGCGGTGGAGGTGATCTCGACGAAGCGGTTGAGCGACATGCCCTGCTTGAGCACCGCGCCTTCGAAGATGAGCGGCAGCCGCGTCTCCACGCCGGGGGCGCCGTTCGGGATCTTGCTGAAGCTCTCCACGCCCTGCTGCTTCGAGTGCTTCATGCCGTAGGGCTGCTCGTTGAAGCAGAAGGGGCAGTGGTCGGTCGACACGACCTGCAGGTCGTCGGTCTTCAGCCCGCGCCAGAGCTGCTGCTGGTGATGGTGATCCCGGAGCGGCGGCGTCATCACGTACTTGGCGCCTTCGAAGCCCGGCCGCTCGTACTCCTCCGCCGTCAGGAACAGGTAGTGCGGACACGTCTCGGCGTGGATGGGCACGCCGCGATCGCGCGCCTCGGTCACCGCGGACAGCGCTTCGCCGGCCGAGAGGTGCACGATGTAGAGCGGCGTTCCGGCGAGCTCCGCGAGCCGGATGGCGCGGTGCGTCGCCTCGCCTTCGAGGATCGAGGGGCGCGTCGTGGCATGGGACTTGGGTGCCTTCAGACCCTGCGCGACCGCTTCCTCCACGAGCACCTGGATCACCAGCCCGTTCTCGGCATGCATGCAGGTCATCGCACCGTTGGCACCTGCCACGCGCATCGCCTTGAATATCGAGCCGTCGTCGAGCATGAGCACGCCGGGATAGGCCATGAAGAGCTTGAAGCTGCTCACACCTTCGTGCCGGATGAGCGTCTTCATGTCCTCGAGGCTCTTCGCGTTGACGTCGAGCATGATCATGTGCGCGCCGACGTCCACGCAGGCGCTTTCGCGCCGCTCGTGCCAGTTCTGCAGGCCCTTGAGCGGGCTTTCGCCGACGTTCTGGTTGCAGAAGTCGACGAGCGTCGTGGTGCCGCCGAAAGCCGCCGACTTGGTGCCCGTGCCGAAGGTGTCCACGGTGTACGTCGGCCCGAACTCCCAGTCGAGGTGCGTGTGCACGTCCACACCGCCGGGAAAGACGAGCATGCCCGAGGCATCGTGCACCTCGACGTCGCCGCCCACGGCGAGGTTCCTGCCGATGGTCTGGACCTTGCCCTTGTCCACCAGGATGTCCGCGGTGTAGTCGTCGACCGCGGTGACGATGCGGCCGCTCTTGATCAGCGTTGCCATGGCTCTGCTCCCTCGCGTTGAGTAGCGTGACGTTCGTCTGCCTAACCGCTCACGGCGCAAGCGCCGCGACGGTCTCTGCGATCCGTGCCCTGGTGTGCGGGTCCGACAGCAGCACCATCAGCAGCAGGCGCGCCTTCGGCCCTTTCAGGTCCCCGGTGAACATGCCGCCTGCATCCGCGAGGTCGCGCCCGCCACCGCCACCGCCGTAGATCGGCTCTACCCGACCGGCTGGGCAGCGCGATGTGATGAGCACGACGATACCCGAGGCGGTGGCCCCGCGGACGAGGTCCGTGAGACCGGTCGGACCGTTGCCGCGGCCGAACCCTTCGATGACCAGCCCCGCCGGCCTTCGCTCGATCGCGGACTGAAGACCGTGGAGGTCCGCGCCCAGGCTCAACCGGAACAGCTCGACGCGCTCCTCGAGCCGCTCGACGCGGAAGCTCCGTCGCAGCAGCGGTTCCCGATGCAGCACGACACGGTCGCCGTCGACGCTGCCGATCGGCCCGTAACTAGGGGACTGGAACGTCTCGACGGCGCTCGTGTGCAGCTTGATGACGTCGCGCGCCGCGTGCAGCGTGCCGTTGAAGCACACCAGCGCACCGAGGCCGCGCGTATCGGGCGAGGCGGCAGCGCGCAGCGCGTCGAGCAGGTTGGGGGGGCCGTCGGACTGCGGATCGTCGTGCGCGCGCTGCGCGCCGGTGAACACGAGCGGCTTCTCAAAGGCGAGCAGGAGATCGGCGAGATAGCTCGTCTCCTCCATCGTGTCGGTGCCGTGCGTGACGACGACTCCGCTCACGTCGGGTCGCGCGAGCAGCGTGTTGGCGCGCATCGCCATGTCGAACGCGAAGCGCACGCTCATGTCGAAGCTCGAAATCGTCGCGAAGTCGTCGAGCTCGATCTTGGCGACCGCGGCGGCCTTCGGCATCGCGCGTAGCAGGTCCTCCGCGCGCTGCGATGCGACCGTGCGCCCGAGCGCCGGGTCGTAGCGCGAGGCGATCGTGCCGCCGGTCGCGAGGATGACGACCTTGGGTTTCGATGCCATCCGACTTCAGCCGGCGACGACCTTCGCCTTCTGCAGCACGACGTCGAGCAGCACGTTGCAGCCCGCGGCGAGGTCCTCGGGCTTGGCGTTCTCGATCTCATTGTGGCTGATGCCGCCCTCGCAGGGCACGAAGATCATGCTCGTCGGGCACACACGCGCCATGTAGATCGCATCGTGCCCGGCACCGCTCACGATCTCCATGTGCGGCAGTCCGAGCTTCTTCGCGGCCCCGCGCACTGCCGCAATGCAGCTCGGATCGAACTTGCACGCCGGGTAGTTCGCGACGCGCTCGACCGTGGCAGCGCAGTTCTGCGCGGCCGCGAGCCGCACGACGGCGGCGCGCATCTCCTGTTCCATCTTCTCCAGCTGGTCGTCGTCCGCGTGGCGCAGATCGACGGAGAAGCGGACCTCGCCCGGCACGACGTTGCGCGAGTTGGGCTTCACCTGCATGAAGCCGACGGTGCCGCGGCCGTTGGGCTGGTAGCGCTGCGCGATCGCGTTCACTTCGAGCACCACGCTCGAAGCGGCGAGCAACGCGTCCTTGCGCAGCCGCATCGGCGTCGGCCCGGCGTGCGAGTCCTGCCCCGTGATGACGGCGTCGTACCAGCGCAGCCCGAGCGCGCCGACGACCACGCCGAGCACCTTGCGCTCGTCCTCGAGGATGGGTCCCTGCTCGATGTGCGCCTCGAAGTAGGCGCCCACCGGGCGGCCGCCGACCGGCTCCGGTCCTTCGTAGCCGATGTCCTTCAGCGCCTGCCCGACGGTCACGCCGTCGATGTCCGGGCGCTTGAGGATGTCATGCAGCGGGAAGGCGCCGATGAACACGCCGGAGCCCATCATCACCGGCGTGAAGCGCGAGCCCTCCTCGTTGGTCCAGACGGCCACCTCGACCGGCGCCTCGGTCTGCACCCCCTGGTCGTTCAGCGTGCGCACCACTTCAAGGGCGGCGAGGATGCCGTAGGCGCCGTCGAACTTCCCGCCGGATGGCTGCGAATCGATGTGGCTGCCGGCGATCACCGGCGGCACGGCGTCGTTCCTCCCCGCGCGTCGCGCGAAGATGTTGCCGATGCCGTCGACCTTGACCGTGCAGCCGGCGTCCTTGCACCAGCGGATGAAAAGATCGCGCGCCTGACCGTCCAGAGGCGAGAGCGCCAGCCGGCGCACGCCGCCCTTGTCGGTCGCGCCGATGCGCGCGAGCTCCAGCAGCGAATTCCAGAGGCGCTCGGGGTTGATGCTCGGGGTGCTCATGGTCCGCTCCTTCCAGCGGCTGCTGCCGGCCTGAAGGCGTCGCTCGCCGGATTGTTCGGGTGCGTCGTCCAGTCGGCGTACCCTTCGACCTCTCGGCCGGTGCGCGGATCGACGGTGCCGATCGGCAGCGGCACGAGGGTGATGCAGTGCTCCACCGGACAGACGTTGACGCACAGGTTGCAGCCGACGCACTCGGCGTCGATCACTTCGTAGTGGCGCTTGCCGTCCTGCTCGCGCGTGATCGCCTGATGCGACGTGTCCTCGCACGCGATATGACAGCGCCCGCACTGGATGCAGAGCGACTGGTCGATGCGCGCCTTGACGGTGTAGTTGAGGTTGAGATGCTCCCAGTCGACGAAGTTGCGCGTCGCGCGGCCGACGAACTCGGCCACGCTCTGGTAGCCCTTTGCGTCCATCCAGTCTGAGAGCCCGTCGATCATCTCCTGCACGACCTTGAAGCCGTAGACCATCGCGGCCGTGCACACCTGCACGTTGCTCGCGCCGAGCGCCATGAACTCGGCAGCATCGCGCCAGGTGGCGATGCCGCCGATGCCGGAGATCGGCATCCCGGCGCATTCCGGATCGCGCGCGATCTCGCCCACCATGCGCAGTGCCACCGGCTTGACCGCGGGGCCGCAGTAGCCGCCATGCGCGCCGCGCCCGTCGACGTTCGGACTCGGCGTCATCGCGTCGAGATCGACGGCCATGATCGCGCTGATAGTGTTGATAAGCGATACCGCATCCGCGCCGCCGTGCTTCGCCGCCCGCGCCGGCGCAAGGATGTTGGTGACGTTCGGCGTGAGCTTCACGATCACCGGCAGGCGCGTGTTCTCCTTGCACCAGCGCACCACCATCTCGACGTATTCCGGCACCTGTCCGACCGCCGAGCCCATGCCGCGCTCCGACATGCCATGCGGGCAGCCGAGGTTGAGCTCGACGCCGTCGGCGCTGGCGTCCTCGACCTGTCGCAGGATTGCCTTCCAGGAGCGCTCCTCGCAAGGCACCATGAGCGAGACGACGAGGGCGCGATCCGGCCAGTCGCGTTTCGTCTGGCGGATCTCGCGCAGGTTGACCTCGAGCGGGCGGTCGGTGATGAGCTCGATGTTGTTGAACCCGATCAGGTGGCGCGACGGGCCGTAGATCGCTCCGTAGCGCGGGCCGCTCACGTTCACAATCGGCGGATCCTCGCCGAGGGTCTTCCACACCACGCCACCCCAGCCCGCTTCGAAGGCGCGGTAGACGTTGTAGGCCTTGTCGGTCGGCGGTGCCGAGGCGAGCCAGAAGGGATTCGGCGAGCGGATGCCGAGGAAGGTCGTGGTGAGATCAGCCATGCGTCGTCTCCTGCACTCCGGCACGCAATGCACGATCGATCGATTGCGCGGCGAGCTTGCCGTCCTCGACCGCCACGACGGTGAGGTCCTTGCCGCCCGCAACGCAGTCGCCGCCGGCCCAGACCCCAGGCAGCGACGTGCGGCGCTCGGCATCAGCTGCGATGCGGCCCGAGTCGATATCGAGCAGGTCCGCGTGACCGTCGAGGCCGTCGCGCACCAGCACTTGGCCGATCGCCTTGAACACCATGTCCGCGGACAACGTGAACCGTTCGCCGGTGCCGGCGAGTTGCCCCTGCGCATCGAGCCGCGTGTACTCGAACTCGACGCGGCTGAGCTTGCCATCCGCCGCCTGCAGCCGCACCGGCCGCGCCCAATGCACGATGCGCACGCCGTTGGTCTGTGCCCAGTCCTGCTCCTTCGCGCTCGCGCTCATCTGCGCCGGTCCGCGGCGATAGACGATGGTGACGTCCTCCGCGCCGAGGCGTCGCGTCTGGGTGGCGATGTCGATCGCGGTCATCCCGCCGCCGACCACGACGACGCGACGGCCGACCGGGAGCGCCGACAGGTCGCGTGTCTGTCGCAGCCGTTCGATGTACGCGATGGCATCGTGCACGCCGTCGAGGGCTGGCTCGTCGACGCCGAGTGCATTGACGGCACCGAGGCCGATGCCGAGGAACACCGCGTCGAAGTCGCGCCGCAAGCCCGCGAGCGTGAGATCGCGACCGAGACGCTGTCCCAGCCGAACCTCGATACCGCCGACGCCGAGGATGTACTCCACTTCGCGCTGCGCGACGTCGCCTGCGACCTTGTAGGCGGCCACGCCGTACTCGTTCAAGCCGCCGAGCTTCGCGCGCGCCTCGAACACCGTGACGGCATGACCGATCAGCGCGAGCCGGTGCGCACAAGAGAGCCCCGCCGGCCCGCCGCCGACCACCGCGACCCGTTTGCCGCTCGGTGCGCCGCGCTCGAACAGCTGGATGCCGCGGTCGGACAGCCAGTCGGTCGCGTGCCGCTGCAGCGCGCCGATCGCCACGGGACGGTCCTCCGCAGTGTTGCGCACGCAGGCCCCTTCGCACAACACTTCGGTGGGGCACACGCGTGCGCACACGGCGCCCATGATGTTCTGCTGCAGGATGTCGCGCGCCGAGCCCTTGAGATTCCCGGTGGCGATCTTGCGGATGAAGCTCGGAATGTCGATGCTGGTCGGACAGGCTTCCACGCACGGCGCCGCGTAGCAGAAGAGGCACCGGTCGCTCTCCACGAGCGCCTGGTGGCGCGTCATCGGGGGATGGGCATCCCCGAAGTTGCGTGCGTAAGCCTCGGGTGGCAAGCGACCGCTCTGAACGCCGTCCCGACTCCGGTGCTCGCTCAAGGTCGATTCCTCCCCGCGCGCTGTGCACGCCACGCTCGCCGGACGTGCGGCGCGTGACCGCTCTTCCGTGATCGATCAGGCCGCGGCATGTTCCGCCACCCTGGCCCCGCAACACGCTTCCAGCGACCGCAGCAGCCGCTCGCGATCGATCCCCCGGGTGATGAACACCAGACGCGAGCGGTGATCGTCGGTGGGCCAGCGCTCCAGATGCTGGGGCGGATGGACGATGTGCTGCACGCCGTTCACCAGCACCGGCGTATCCATGCCCTGCACCGCGAGCATCCCCTTGACGCGCAGCACATCGTTGCCGTGGCGGTTGAGCAGCATGCTGAGCCAGATGCCGAAGGCGGTCCAGTCGAGGGGCTCGTCCAGGATCAGGCTGAGGCTCGAGACCTCGGTGCCATGGCGGCGCAGCGCGTCGCCAAGGCCCGTTGCCTCGACGTCCGAGGCCGCCGGCAGGAACCAGTACCGCTGCGAGCGCTCGCCCGAATGCGTCGCGGGCCGGACTTCGAGCAACTCGTCGATATCGAGCGCCTCGTCTCTCGCGTCGCACACCTCCGCCGACGGGTTCAGCCGGGCCAGCGTTGCGTGCACCACCGCCGACTGCTCGGGTGCTACCAGGTCGGTCTTGGTGACGACTAGCCGATCGGCGGCGGCGACCTGCTTGATGCCCTCGGGATTGCGGGAAAGGTGCAGGTCGGCGTTCGCCGCGTCGACGGTCGCGATGACGTTGCCGAGGCGGAAGTGATGCCGCACCACCGGCTCCGACAAGAGCGTGTACAGGATCGGCCCAGGATCGGCGAGCCCGGTGGTTTCGATCACGACGCGATCGAAGTACGGGATCTCACTTCGCTCACGACGGCCGAGGAGACCGAGCAGCGCCCGAGTGAGGTCGCCGCGGATGGTGCAGCAGATGCAGCCGCTTTCGAGCAACACCACAGCGTCGTCCACGGGCTGCACTAGCAGGTGGTCGAGGCCCACTTCACCGAATTCGTTGATCAGCACCGCGGTGCGGCGCAAAGCCGGCGAGCGCAACATGCGCTGCAGCAGCGTGGTCTTGCCGCTGCCGAGGAAGCCGGTGAGGACGTTGACCGGCGTGAGGTTGCGCTCGCCCGTCACGGCAGGGCTCTACGCTCAGGCCCGCGCCATCGCGGCGATGACGCGCTCGTCCAACGGATCGATCGGACGCTTGCACATCCGCTCCGCGACCGGCCACACCGCCCCGATGCTCGCGACGATCTCCGTCTGACCGGTCGCATCACTGACCACGTAGGACACGCCGTTCCAATCTGCCACGCTCGCGTGGAACAGCTTCAGCACGCGGTTGGCCCGCGCGACGCGGTACAGGCGCTCGTGCCTGGCCGTGCGTCCGCCCGTGGCGAGCGAAGTCACCGCGGTGTCGCTCCAGGCGCCCTCGGCGAGGAACACGCCGCACAGGCCGCACATCAGTGCGCTCCCGCGAGGGCCATGCCGGCGTGCTCCTCCGCGCCGGCCGTCAAGTAGTGCACCTCCTCCCGCGACCAGGTCGCGCGCACTGCATCGCCCACGTGCAGCGGATTGGCGAAGAAGAGGCTGTCGGCCTGGTTGACGACGAAGTCCTCGCCGCACGCATCCTCCAGGACGATCTTCAGCCACGCCCCCTGGTACTCCATCGTGCTGACGCGGCCGTGCACGGTGTTCGGCGCCGGGACCGGACGGTCGGAGGCGGCGCGCTCGAGCCGCACGCGGTCGCGCCGCACGGCGATCTGAAAGGTCGATCCCACCGCGGCCAGCGTGGGCGGCGCGCTGATCATGACTTTCTTTCCGCCGCTGTCGATGGTGACCACGCCACCGCCGACGTCCACCACCGCGCCCGAGAGCACGTTCTGCCCGCCGATGAAGCGCGCGACATAGGCCGTCCGGGGGCGATCGAAGACATCGCGCGCCGAGGCGGCCTGTTCGATATGGCCCTGTTCCATCACGACCACCATGTCGGCGAGGGCGATCGCTTCCATCTGCGTATGGGTCACGTGGACAAAGCTGATGCCGACGTCGTGCTGAATGCGCTTCAACTCGCCGCGCATCTGCAGCCGCAGGAACTCGTCGAGCGCCGACAGCGGCTCGTCGAGCAACAGGACGCGCGGATTGGTGATCAGCGAACGGGCGAGCGCGATGCGCTGCTGCTGACCGCCCGAGAGCTGCGCGGGCAGGCGGTCGGCGAACTGTTTCATGCGCACCCGCGCGAGCATTTCCAGCGCGCGCTCCTGCCGCTCTGCTTTCGGCACGCCGCGCACCTTGAGGTTGAAGGCCACGTTGTCACGGCAGGAGAGGTGCGGGAACAGCGCGTAGCTCTGGAACATCATCGCGGTGCCGCGCGCCACCGGCGGCTTGCCGCCGACGTTCTCGCCGTCGATCACCACGTCGCCCTCGGTCGGGTCGTCGTGCCCGGCTATCATGCGCAGGATCGTGGTCTTGCCGCAGCCCGAGGGTCCGAGAAGGCAGCAGTATGCGCCGGCGGGGATCTTGAGATTGATGTTACGGACGGCCACCGTCTCCCCGAACCTCTTGGTCACGCCGACCAGTTCGATCGCACCGCGGGCCGTCGCGCTTCTCTTGCCTGGCTCCATGCTTGCTCCGAATGCCGTGACCGTCGTCGCTGCCGCCTGCAGCTCACGCGACCGGACCGCTCTTCTCCATCGGCGCGGGACGCCGCGCACGACGACGCTGGATCAGCGCGATCGAGCCGAGCGACAGCGCGATCGCGGCAAACGACACCAGGGTCGTTACGGTGCCGAGCGCGTACAGCGCCGGCGAGGTCACGTTCGTCGTCATGCCCCAGATCTCCATCGGCAACGTGTTTTGCGCACCCGCGGTCAACAAGGTGCGCGGGAACTCGTCGTACGACAGCGTAAACCCGAACAGCGCCACGCCGATGATGCCCGGCAGCAGGATCGGCACCACCACCATCCAGAAGATCTGCCAGTTGCTCGCGCCAAGGTCGCGTCCGGCCTCCTCGAACGCGCGGTTGAAGCGGCTAAGCACCGCGAACATGATCAGCAGGCCGAATGGCAGAGTCCACGTGAGCTGGGCGCCCAGCGCCGAGGTGAACCAGGTGGTCTGGATTCCGAACAGTTGAAAGGTGAGGCCGATGCCGAGCCCCACCAGGATGCCGGGCATGATGAGGCTGGCGATGGCAAGATAGAAGACGAACGTCGCGCCCGAAAAGCGCCGCCGGAACGCCATGCCGGCGAGCACCGAGAGCGCCACTGTCAGCGTGAGCACGATCAGCGCGAGCAAGATCGAGCGGGAGAAGGCGCCGGCGAAATCGCCCGTGCGCTGCTGCTCGAACAACGCGTAGAACCAATGCAGCGAGACGCCGCGCATGGGGAAGGTGAGTCCGCCGCTCGGCCCCTGGAACGACAGGATGTAGATCGCCGACATTGGACCGTAGAGGAAGGCGACGAAGAGCGCGAAGAACGCGGCTAGGAGATAGAAACTTGCGGGCCGCTTGCCCAACTGCTTCTGTGCGGGCACTGCGCCGGCCATGGCTACCTCGCCAGTTCCTTGCGCACGTCAACGATACGCAGGATGGCCGCTACCATGAGCGACACGATGACGAGCAGGATCACCGCGCTGGCGGCGGCCGGCGGGTACTGCACCATCGCGATCTGATTCGACATCGCCAGCGCCACCGAAGCGCTGTGGCTGCCGCTCATCACCTTGACGACGAAGAAATCCCCCATCACCAGCGTTATGACGAAGATCGAGCCGAGCGCGATGCCGGTCTTGGAGAGGGGTACCACGATGTCCCAGATGATGCGCCAGCCGCTGCTGCCGCCATCGCGCGCCGCCTCGATGAGCGCGCGGTCGATGCGCGCCATCGAATTGAAGATGGGCACGATCATGAACAGCGTGAAGAGGTGCACGTAAGCGATGATCACCGCGAAGTCGGAGAAGAGCAGGAACTCGAGCGGCTCGTCGATGATTCCGGCGCCCACCAGCGCCTGGTTGAAGATACCGTTGCGGCCGAGGAACGGGATCCAGGAGATCATGCGGATGATGTTCGAGGTCCAGAACGGCACGGTGCAAAGTAGGAAGAGGCCCATCTGCCACAGTATGCTGCGCACGTGGAAGACGAGGAAGTAGGCGACCGTGAACCCGACGACCAGGGTGATCGCCCAGACGATGGCCGCGAAATAGAGCGTCTTGAGGTAGAGCGACAGCGTGACGTGGGAGCTGAACAGCTCCGCATAGTTGTCCCAGACGAAGGCGGGATTGCTGCTGATGCCGTCGTAGTCGAAGAAGCTGAAGGCGACCACGACGAGCAGCGGGATGCCGAAAAACAGCATGAGCACGAGCGCCATCGGCGCGACCTGCAGCGCGGAGGTCAGCGCAGGTGGGAGCTTCACGACGCGAACGCCCCTGCTTGAGCCGTCGAAAAAGACCTCGCCGACGGCCCACAAGCCGCCGGCGCAAATGCCGCTACGGTCGCTCTAAGCGGCGAGGAACTCATTCCACTTGGTCACCATGTAGCGGTTCTCGTCCATCAGCGCGTTCCAGCACGCGACCTTGCCCATGCGTTCCCAGAACGACCCGCCGTCGCGGACGGCGCCCGGCTTCTCCATCAGGTTGCCGAAGGGATCGCGGATCTCGCCCTTCGCCGGTTTGCCCTCGTACCAGAAGCCGTACTCGTCCTCGGTCATGAACTTCTTCGCCGTCTCCGGGATCGAGCTGTAGTAGCCCTGCTTGGCGATGAATCCGCCCTGCCAGCCGCTCATATACCAGTTGACGTACTCGTACGCCGCGTCGAGCTTCGGCCCTTTCAGATGCGCCATGGGCGCGATGCAGCTGCCCCAGGCGCGATAGCCTTCCTTGAGCGGCGCGTAGTAGCAGGGGATGCCGCGCGAGCGCACCGCAGTCACCGCCGGCGACCACATCGACTGGACCACCGTTTCGCCCGCCGCCATCAGGTTGACGGACTCATCGAAGGTGGCCCAGAAGGCGCGGAACTGGCCGGACTTCTTCGCCTTGATGAGGATGTCGATCGTCTTGTCGATCTCCTCCTTCGTCATGTTGCCCTTGTCCTTGTACTTGATGTCGCCGCGCGCCTCGATCGCCATCGCCGCGTCCATGATGCCGATGCTCGGCACCGAAACGATCGAGGTCTTGCCCTTCCACTCGGGGTTGAGCAACTCGGCCCAGCTCTCGATCTTGCGCTTCGTGAGGTCGGGGCGGATCCCGAGCGTGTCCGCGTTGTACACGGTCGGGATGCCGGTGATGTAGTCGGTAGGCTTGGTGGCGAACTTCTTGTCGCCGGGCTTCTCGACGTACTGCACTTCGAAAGGCAGTATCCCCTGCGTGGACACCTTGCGCCCGTCGGGGTACTCGCCCTTGCTGAAGATCGGCACCACCTGGTCCCAGAGCTTGACCTTCTTCACCTCCATCGGATGCAGCGTGCCGCGCGGCAGCAGGTGCACCTGGAAGAAGTACTCGATGTCGGCAATGTCTATCGACTGCGGCTGCGTGATGAGCCGGTTCAGCAGGGCATCGTGCGGTGCAGTCTGCATCTCGACCTTGAAGCCGAGATCCTTGGTGGCCTGCTCGGCGATCTCCTTGATGGCCGAGTACGACCCGCCGACCTGCACGAGCTTCACGTCCTTCATCGTCTGCGCCCAGACGAGCGGGAAGCCGTCGATCAGCCCGCTGCCGGCGGCGGTCGCGCCGGTGATCGCCGCGGCCTTCAGAAAGGTGCGGCGACCCTCCGAAGCCGGGACCGACTCCCTGGTCGCACTGTCGTTGGCGGCGGGCTTGTCTTCATGGCGTTCGTTCATCGTGGTCCCCTTGCGTTGTTGGCGACTGCGCTGCTCACGTCGAAGTCATGGTCTCCGTCGACCTCAACCGTCGCGCCCGCTCTTACTTCTTGCGCGGGCTGCGCCGTGCGAAGTCGTTGGCGATCTCGTCGAAGGTCGTGAACGTCACCCCCGGATGACGAATGACGTGGTTGAACAGGCGCTCGAGCATGAGTAGCACCTGCGGCCGACCCGACACGTCGGGGTGGATCGTGAAGGTGAACACCGCGTAGTCCATCTCGCGGTACACCCAGTCGAACTGGTCGCGCCACATCTCCTCCAGATGGCGCGGATTGACGAAGCCGTGCGAGTTGGGCGACTTCTTGATGAACATCATCGGCGGGAGGTCATCGAGGTACCAGCTGCCGGGGATCTCGATCAGATTGGTCTCCACGCCGCGCTTGAGTGGGACCATCCACTCCTTCGGGTGCTTGGAGTAGTCGATCGCCGTCCAGCTGTCGCCCACGCGGACGTAGTACGGCTCGTAGTCCCGGTGCATGAGGCTGTGGTCGTACTTGATGCCCTTCTTCAGCAGGAGCTCGTTGGTCACATTGCTGAACTCCCACCACGGTGCCACGTATCCGGTGGGCCGCCGCCCCGACACCTTGGTGACGAGCTCGATGCACTTGTCGAGCACCGCCTCTTCCTGCTCTGGCGTCATCGAGATGGGGTTCTCGTGCGTGTAGCCGTGGATGCCGATCTCGTGCCCGGCCTCGACGACCATCGCCGTCTGCTCGGGAAAGGTCTCAATCGAATGACCGGGGATGAACCAGGTCGTCTTGATGCCCAGGCGCTTGAACAGATTAACCAGACGCGGCGTGCCGACTTCGCCGGCGAACATGCCGCGCGAGATGTCGTCAGGCGAATCCACCCCGCCGTAGGATCCGATCCAGCCGGCCACCGCATCGACGTCGATACCGAACGCGCAGAAAATCTCCTTGGCCATGATCTCCTCCTGCTGGTCGAAAGCGCGCACGCTCGGGGAAGCGCGCGCCGAGCACGAGCGCGATGCCGCGTGCTGCACATGCCAGGCGTGAGCGCGAGTGCTGCAGTCGTTCCTCGTTCTTCGCGCGCACTACCGCAACCCTCGGCACCCCGAGGACCCGAGACACCGAACGAAACTCGCTCTCGAGCATGCCACGACCGCTCGCGTTCCAGCGCCGGCGAGATTTGACCGCGACACGTGGCGCACTGACGCGGTGCGCCAACCGCGATACAGCGGGCGACTCGAAGGGGAGCGGTCGCGCACGCGGGTGCCCGGACGCCCTCGCAACCCTGTTCGCGGCGCGCGCTCGAACCACCACCGCCTGACGATCCGGTCGTTGGCCGGGCAAGACCCTCATGGGGCGGCGTTCCTCCTTGCCCGACGACGATCGCTGCGATGCAACGCGCTTGCTGCCGATCAGTATGCGTGACCACGGCGCGCCGAACGATGGACCGACGAGCTTGCTCGACGCAGCCGCCGCGAGGCAGTGACGTGCCCGACCGGGACGGTAAGGAGCTGCGCACGACCGGCGCACACTGTCGTTGCGCCAATACGCCCGGACTACGCGCTAATATGGCTGGACTGGCCGTGCATCGCTGCGCTCGCTGACGCGCGCATAGTCGCGATTCAGCTTCGACTCACGCATACCTGCGCTGCGCGCACCGCGACGCAATCCGCCCGCCGTTTGTTCGACCTAATCGGTGTCTGCGCCGCGCACTCCTGCCGGAGGCATGAGGCGGCAGCAAGGATCGGAGGTCGCGGGACGTCGCGCTCATTCTTGGCCATAGAAAGGGTCTTCTCCTTTCCGGCGCGTGAGTGGACGGGCCGATGGTTGCGCAACGCTTCTGCAACCTCCTCAGTCCGCTTGCACACCAGCGCGTATCAGCCCGAGCTCTTAGTGAGTCCAGCCATGTTGGCCCAAAGCGGCGCAGGCGACGCACTTCGCCAGCGAAAGGCGAGCAGTCCGCGTAGCTCCAGTTTCATGCGATACGTCATGGCCTTACGGATCACAAAGCGGAACTCGCTTTCGGGGCTACAGGACCTTCGGGTGAAACCCTGCCGAGCCAGCATCGGCGCCGCTCTCGGCGGCACTTGACCCCGGAAATCAACCCACACGATTTCCTGAAGACCCACCACGAGAAAGGGATGCTCGCCGATCGCGCGCACGCTGGAGAGCCAGCGGTTACGCTCTCGCTGCGCCTCGGTGAGCGATCCGCCCCGACCGCGAGGCGAGGTTTCCCGAGATCGGCGAGCACGAGGGCCGGATCCCTCGTAGCGTCACGACGAGAACGAAGAAGCGTCGCGAAGCGGCGATTCCTGGAGTCGGGGAGGACGAGCGGGCCTGCGGCCTCGCAGCGTGACGACTAGTAGGTCTTGTACGGCAGGAACTTCCCGCTCATGGTCACGTGCACGCGGTCGCCCTTGGGATCGGGCTCGCGCACGATGTCCATCTTGAAGTCGATGGCGCTCATGATCCCGTCGCCGAACTCTTCGTGGATCAGCTCCTTGATCGTCGTGCCGTAGACGTTGACGATCTCGTACCAGCGGTAGATCAGCGGATCGGTCGGGACGGCCGTGGGCAGCGAGCCCTTGTACGGCACGACCTGCAAGAGCTTCACCGCCTCCTGCGGCAGGCCGAAGATCTCGCCGACGACCTTGGCTTGCTCGCCGTCAAACGTCATCTGACCGAGGCAGCCCGCGGTCACCCACTCCTTGGACATGCCGACCTTCTTGGCCACGTCGGCCCACTTGACGCCCTTCTGGATCTTGACCGACAGGATCAGCTCGGTCACGTCGGCGCGGGTCATCGGCTTGCCGCGGGCCGCGGTCACGGTGGATACAGTCATGGGGCGTGCCTCCTCTCGGTGGTCGGTGCGGGGGTGGGAACGGGCGCAAGCTGCACGACGGCGGCCGCCAGCCGCGACGGATCGATGCCTGGCCGGATGACCGGCGGCGCGAGCGGATCGTATCCTTCGAGCGCGTCGCCACGCTGGTACAGCTTCGAGCGGTTGACGAGGAAGTCGACGAGGTGGTTGCGCGCCTTGTAGTAGTGCGGCTCGTGGAAGATCGTGTGGCGCGTGCGATCGCGCGGCAGGGTGTTCGCCACGATCTCCGCGATCACGGCCCGCGGGCCGTTCGACATCAGGATGATCTTGTCGGCAAGGAGGATCGCCTCGTCCACGTCGTGGGTGATCATGAAAACGGTCTGGTGCGTCGCCTGCACGATCTTCAGCAGTTCGTCCTGGATCGTGCCGCGTGTGAGCGCATCGAGTGCACCGAACGGCTCGTCGAGCAGCAGCATCTTCGGCTGGATGGCGAAGGCGCGCGCGATCCCGACGCGCTGCTTCATGCCGCCGGAGAGCTCGGCGGGCTTCTTGTGCTCCGCGCCCGAGAGTCCCACCAGATCGATGAACGTCTGGCAGTGCGAGCGCACCTTGTCCGCGCTCCACTCCGGCCAGCGCGAGCGTACCCCGAAGGCGATATTCTTCATGACCGTGAGCCACGGCATCAGGGCGTGGCCTTGGAACACGACGCCACGGTCGAGGCTCGGCGCCGCGATCTCGCGCCCGTCCATGATCACGACGCCGGAGGTTGGCTGATCGAGGCCCGCGATGACGTTGAGGATGGTCGTCTTGCCGCAGCCCGAATGACCGATGATGCAGACGAACTCGCCTTTCTCGACGGCGAAGTTCACGTTCTCGAAGACGACCGTGTCGGACTGGCCGCCCGGCCCCGGCCAGACCTTGGCGAGCCGCTGGATCTCGAGAAAGCTCATTCGACGTAGGTCACCAGCTTCTGGAACCGCGCGAACACAAAGTCGAGGATCATCCCGACCACGCCGATCATCAAGATCGCGAACAGCACGTTGGTGAGGTTCAAGTTGTTCCACTCGTTCCAGACGAAGTAGCCAATGCCGGTGCCGCCGACGAGCATCTCGGCCGCCACGATGACCAGCCAGGCGATGCCGATCGAGATGCGCATCCCGGTAAGGATGGTGGGCGCCGCGGCCGGCAGGATCACCTGAAACGCCCGCCGGATCGACTTCACCTCGAGCGTGCGCGCGACGTTCAGCCAGTCGCGCCGCACGGCGCCGACGCCGTAGGCGGTGTTGATCAGCATTGGCCACACCGAGCAGATGAAGATCACGAAGATACCCGAGATGGACGAATCCTTGATCGTGTAGAGCGCGAGCGGCATCCACGCGAGCGGCGAGATCGGCTTCAGCACCTGGATGAACGGATCGAGTGCCTTGTAGAGCAGCGGCGACATGCCGATGAGGAACCCGAGCGGGATCGCCACCAGGCACGCGATGAGGTACCCGGCGCCCACGCGCCCGAGGGAGTAAGCGAGCTGGATGCCGATCCCCTTGTCGTTCGGGCCGTTGTCGTAGAAGGGCTGCGAGAGATTCTTCACGATCGCCTCGCCGACCTGCACCGGCGTGGGGAAGCCGTCCGACTTCTTCGCGCCCTTGCCCATGAGCTTGGCGTACTCGTCGTTCGCCGCCGCCGCCGCGGTTTCCTTGGGCAGCGTCGCGAGGTGCCACGCGCCGACGATCAGGGCGAGGAAGAAGAGCGAGAGGGCCGCGGCGCGGAGCGATTCCGTCATTGCGGCTTTACGCGGTGCGCTTGATCGCAAAGCCCGCGAGGTACTTGTCCGGTGTGCTCGGATCGAACTCCTTGCCGAGGACCTTGAACTTCGCGTAGCTCGTCGCCGGCGCCTGCATGCCCATCTCCGTCATGCGCTTGCGCGCTTCGGTCGCGAGGAAGACGCGCTCGGCGATCTGCTTGTAGTCCACGTCACCCTTGATGTATCCCCAGCGCTTCATCTGCGTGAGGATCCACACGGCCATCGATTGCCACGGAAACGGGTCGAAGTCGATACGGTTCGGGTCGCTCTTCACCGCACCGAGCCCGTCCGCGTACTTGCCCGTGAGCACCTGCTCGACCACCGTCTCGGGCTGGTTCAGGTAGGCGGCAGGGGAGATCACCTTGGCGATGAGCGGCCGGCTGGCGGGATCGCGCGCCATCTTCGCGGCCTCCAGCACCGCGCGGTAGAGCGCGGCAAACGTGTTCGGGTTCTCCTGGACGAACTGCGCCGACGTGCCGAACGCGCAGCAGGGATGCCCGTCCCATAGCTCCTTGGTGAGCATGTGGATGAAGCCGACCTCGTCGTAGACGGCACGCTGGTTGAACGGATCGGGCCCGAGAAAGCCGTCGATGTTGCCGGCACGCAGGTTGGCCACCATCTCCGGCGGCGGCACGACGCGGATCTGGATGTCCTTGTCCGGGTCGAGGCCGCGCTCGGCGACGTAGTAGCGCAGCAGGAAGTTGTGCATCGAGTAGTCGAACGGCACCGCAAACTTGAAGCCGGTCCATTGCTTCGGATCGCGCTTCTCCTTGTGCTTGACGTGCAACGTGATCGCCTGGCCGTTGGTGTTCTGGATGGTGGCGACGTTCATGGGCGTCGCCGTCGAGCCCACGCCCATCGAAATGGCGACCGGCATCGGCGACAGGAAATGCGTCGCGTCGTACTCCTTGTTGAGCATCTTGTCGCGGATGAGCGCCCAGCCGGCGGTCTTGACCACGTCGACCTCCAGACCCTGGCGGCGATAGAAGCCGAGCGGGTGCGCCATGATGAGCGGCGTCGCGCACGTGATCGGAATGAAGCCGATCTTGAGCGACTTCTTCTCGAGCGGCCCCTTCTCCTGGGCCATCGCTTCGAGCGCCCCGAACGGGATCACGCTCGCGATCGCGGCGAAGGCGGTCGACCCTCCCACCGCGCGCAGGAACCGTCGCCGCGTATCGTCCCTTGGGAAGAGGGCCCGCATTGCGGCCGACGCGAGCACGCGGCGGTGCATCGCCTCGGTGTCGTTGCCCAGCACCCCCGCGGACGCAGCGGCGGCATCGTGCTCGGCCGCCGACGCGTGCTGGCCGCAAGTGCATGCGCCGAGGCGCAGGTCGGGATCGAACGGGTTGTTGAGACCGGACATGAGCGCACCCTCCTCCTGGACGCTCGCGCTTGCTGCACCAAGCGTGCCAGCGCGTCCTGCGTTGGTGCGCGGGCCGAATGGACCACCTACACGCAGTCCTCGGCACAATGCGGGTGCGCCGTGCACCAGGATCGCGCCGATACCGTCAGCCGGCGCGCGCGCCGCTGATCATGGGTAGCGTCCTCGTGATCTCCGGTCGCGCGAGATTGACGCCGCGTCGCAGCGTGGCGCGATCCGATCGGCGCAAGCGGAAGCGAAGACCGCGGCGCCATGCCGCAAAGCCGCGGCCACGATCTGATCGTCACCACTGAAGGAGTCCAGGATGGAAAGCCGCCCGCCGTTGCCGCCATTCACGGTCGAGACAGCGCGCCAGAAGGCCCGTGCGGCCGAGGACGCCTGGAATACGCGTGATCCCGTGCGCGTCTCGCTCGCCTACACACCCGACAGCGTGTGGCGCAATCGCGCGGAGTTCCTCTCGGGGCGCGCGGCGATCGTCGCCTTCCTCGAGCGGAAATGGGCGCGCGAACTGGACTACCGGCTCATCAAAGAGGTCTGGGCCTGGACCGAGGACCGCATCGCCGTGCGGTTCGCCTACGAGTGGCACGACGATTCCGGTAACTGGTTTCGATCGTACGGCAACGAGAACTGGGAGTTCGCGCCGAACGGCCTGATGCAGCGCCGTATCGCGAGCATCAATGACCTCCCGATTGCAAAAGAGGAGCGCAAGTACCGCTGGCCGCTCGGTCGGCGTCCCGACGAGCATCCGGGACTGACCGAGCTCGGGCTCTGAGTGGCGCCTGCACCGGGCGGCTCTGCTGCCACTCGCGTTCTCCCACGCGTCACCTTGTGCGGTCGCATCGCCGCAGTCTGGTGGCATCCGCGCTCGAGGGCGTCTCACGCGTCTCGCGCTCTTGGGGGGCGCGGGCGATGGCTACACTCGCGCTATGCGCAACGCCAGCGGGTCGTGGGTGCTCGTCCTCGCCCTTGCCGGCTGCGCTTCAACAGGATCGACGACGAAGACGTCGGCCTGGGTGTGATCGACCTGCACGATCGCGAGCGGCCGCTCGGCGTGGAAGTGGCCCGGGGGGCGCTGGAACTTCGCCTCGTTCGAGAGCGCCTCGGTCGCGGCGCGCTTGTGCTCGGCCCAACGACGCGCGACGGTGTCCCAGGGATTGCGCTACTGCGGAAGTGAAGGCCAAGAGTCGCGCCCCGCAACACCGCCCGAGCACCGCAAGGCTTCGCGGCGTTCGAGAGCTCGGAAGCGTCGAGGGAGCGGATCGGGACGGCGGAGTCGCGCTGCGGCCTAGGCTTCGCTCGCGGCATCCGGCGGGGAAACCACGCCCATTGCTCGTAGGCGCGACGGCTGAAGGCCACGCGCTCGAGCGCACCGAAGGGACGTCTTGCAAGAATCGACGGCGACCACTCTGCCCACGGTCGCTCGCAGTCGACGCAGCGGTAGGCGAGATCGAGCGACCGCGCGCTGAGCCAGTAGGGCTTAGCGCGGCGGCAGTGGCCACAGCGGGTCTCGAGGGCCTGTCGGCGCAGCGGGCACTGGCGGGCCGTCGATCGGCCGTTACGAACCGCCGGGCACGGGCAGTATCGGTGTGACGCCAAAGCGGCTCGTTGCGCGCTCGCCGGTCGCGTCGTAGTAGCACGTACGGCCGTCTTCCGCGACCACCCAAACCTCGATTGCGCCGGCGGCCAGGTAAGCGGCGATCTTTTCGTCGATCTCCTCGCGCGTGTTCGTCGGCGAGAGTACCTCGACGCAGATCTCCGGAGCGCGAGGGAACGGGGTCACCAGCCCGTGCGCGGTGACGAAGGCATGCGAGGCCCAGACTACGTCAGGTACTCGCACACCGATCGCAGTCAGCACCGACGCTTCGGTGATCACTAGACCATCGGGCAGCAAGCGTTTGAGCTCCGTCGCAACCAGGGACTGCAGATATCCATGGAGATTGCTGGCGGGGCTCATCTCGATTTTTCCCCGTGCGTTCAGCTCGATCTTGTAAGGGAGCTCGCGCAGCGCAGGGTCGGCGATGATGTCGCACCACTGCCGCACGAGCGCTTCCTGGGTTGGGCGATCTCCCATAGCGGGCTCCGGGATTTGCTTCCCGGGCAGTTTAGCACTTATGATCCGCAAACATGGACTCACGGAGCGACGGCGAAACTCGTCGTTCTCGCGCCAGCGCGGAAGCTCGAAGGGCGTGAAGCGGCTCATCATCTGGGCGTCGGTCTGCAGCGCCACCCGGGCGTCGGTTGTCGAAGCCTTGATAGTGGGCGACTGTGCGCCAATATCGGCGACTGGCGTCGCTGCGGTGCTGGGAAACCGCCGCTGCCGTGGCGGAACCGGCACTGATCTTTGCGCATCGCACCATCGCCCGGTAGCGATCGTCCAGGAGCTCCGGCCAGTGCTCCCGAACGTAGGTCGGCGGCCATCCGCGGGCCTGCTCTTTGAGCGCGTCGACCGACTCGCGCGGTAACAGATGCCACAGCCAGGGATGGCGTAAGGCCTGCAGGCTCGCGAGCGCGGGAAGCCCTTCATCGAGGCGACCGGCGACAAGGGCGTCCACGATCGCGAGCGCCATGACCCGCGCCTCGAGTCGACCGACCTGCGTGATCAGGCGAGTTCGAGCGAATGCAACTCGCACCCGGTAGTCGCGAGACTCGAACGCGATCCCGAGCACCTCGGCCAGGCGAAACAGCGGCGGGTCACGCGGGTCCCCGGGGGAAGTGCGCAGCAGCACGTCGAGCACGTCGACCGCCACGGCACGCAGTTGAACGGGGAGACGCAGGCCGTAGCGCTCGTACATCGACTGCGCGTCCCACTCACCGATCACCGCGGCATGCAGCTCCCCTGCTCTTCTCGCAAGATGCGCGCGAGCCAGGGGTTCGGCGCACTCCTCCTTGCCCACGAGCAGCGCGGCGGCCTCCTCGCACGTGGGCGTCGATGCGAGCGCCGCGGTGGCGACGCTTCGCAGCGGACGATCGTGCACCGGGCACCACGCCGCGAACGCGTCGAGCCAACCGCGCCGCCAGAACATCGGTACGCCGCAACGCTGGTCTTCAGCAAGGCAGTGCGGACAGAACGCATGCTCGCCCGGGCGGGTTGCCGCCCAGACGGTCGAGTTCATCCCAGCGAGCTCGCTCACAGAACGGCGCTGGTGCGTGGCGAGAAGCTCGAGCTCGCCCTGCGTGAACGACGGCAAGTCGAGCCAGCCGAACTCGCGCCTTCTTGGCCGGATCCCCAGATACGCAAGGCATTCCGGGAGGGCGACGCCGTACATTGCAGCGATCCTCGCCAGCCAACGAGCCGATCGCCTCGCCGTCGCACGGCGGGGGCACTACCGGGAGCGGACGCTGCGCCTTCAGGCGGGCTCCGGGCGAAACTCGATGAGGGACCTCAGGAGATCGATTTCGATGCGCTCCTTGCCCTGGCGAATCGCTTTGCGGGCGGCGAGCGTCAGCAGCGCGGCGATGTTGCCGGTGATGCCCTCGCTCGCCTCCACCAGGGTCTGCGTGATCTCGCGCCCGGCGAGGCGCGAGGGCTCGCGCAGCGGCAGCATGCGCTCGAATGCCATGAGGAAGCGCCGCAGCTCCTCCGACTCGCTCCAGCGCGGCAGTTCGAGCGGTCGGAAGCGGCTCGCGATCTGGGCGTCGGTCTGCATCGCGGTGAGCGCATCGCGCGTCCCGACTGCCACCATGCAGCATTGCAGCTCGTTCGAGAGGTACTTGAGGAGGTTCAGGGCGACGCGCTGCTCGCGACCGGAGCCAGCGAGGAGATGGTGCACCTCGTCGACGACGATGACCTTCGGCCCCATGCGCCTGAGGAGCTGGAGCGCGGTGTACTCGAGCGCGGCGACGCGCTCCCCGGGGCGGCACGGCGCGCCGATGGTCTCGAGGAGCTTCACGTAGAAGCGTCGTTCGCCGGGCGCGGTCGGCATCTGCATGGCGATGATCTCGGGCATGAACGAACGATTGCACCAGATTTGAAGCACCGGCTCTATTCACGCTAAGCTAGGCACTCACTTACCCCGAAGATGCGGGATCTCCACTCACGAGAGGTAGCCTTCAATGAATCCAGACGTACGAAAGCCAGTCAAGTGCTCAAGGCGCAGCATTCCCGTGCTGGCGCTTTCCGTAGCCCTTGCTTTGGGGATATCGACCCGTGCGAGCGCCGATGAGGCAGATGCCAAGCGATTGCTCAAGAGCATGTCGGATTACCTGGCCGCGCAACAGGCGCTGTCGTTCAGCTATGACGCCACGCTCGAGGTGGTCACGCCCGAAGACCAGATTCTCGGGCTGGCGAGTTCGGGCAAGGTCGTCGTCAATCGGCCCGACAAGATTCATGCGACGCGCGCCGGCGGCTTCGCCGATGTGGCCATGTCGTTTGACGGAAAAACGCTTACCATCCTGGGCAAGAATCTGAATGCCTATACTCAGGTCGAGATACCTGGCTCGATCGATCATCTGGTTGACGTGATGCACAAGAAATACGACCGCCCCCTACCTGCCGCAGACCTGCTGCTGACGAATTCCTACGAGATGCTGATGGAGGGTGTGGACGACATCAAGGATCTTGGCAGTGGCGTGATCGGTGGTGTTGAGTGTGATTCACTGGCTTTTCGCAGCAAGGACGTCGATTGGCAGATCTGGATCGCGCACGGCGACAAGCCTTATCCCTGCCGCTACACCATCACTTCCAAGCGCGTGCCGAATGGCCCGAGTTACAGCATCCAGTTCAGCGATTGGAAGACTGGGAAAGCGGTGAAGGCAGGTAGTTTTGCATTCAAGAATACAAGCAAGGCTACTCAGGTCAAACTTGAAGATCTTAAAGGTACGGGTGACTTGCCCGAACACTTCACCAAAGGAGCAAGCAAATGAGCAGGCTGAAACCAGTTGCAATTTTCGTGATTGCCTCGGCGATCGTTGTTCTGGGATCTGAAGTTGGCGAACAGCTCGCGATCCCGGGGATTCACGGCGTCGTCCCGAGCGCCGAAGCCATCGTCGGCCGCCCTCTCACGCCAGTGAGCTACGCCGGCGTCGCACGGCGCACCGCGCGACGGTATTAAGAAGCAGTAGGTCATGGGGGCTAATCCGGCGATTCGATATCTCCTCGCGGGGGAAGAATAGCGGCAGGACCCTTTACGAAGTGCAAAGTATCTTGGGCCACAGGGATGCCAAGGTGACCTGGCGCTATGGCTCCTTTGCGACCCGGTCGATCAGCTCGAGCGCGGCCTTCTCGCCGGCGGCGGTGAAGTACTGATAGATCTCGTAGGCGACGCTGACCCCGAAGCGATC
>Ga0209254_10001093_pt1 | contig 23907 bp, 12 predicted proteins | sample FrelakmetDIP11DI_FD_187148 | JGI IMG/M metagenome (GOLD analysis project Ga0209254, IMG submission 187148) | Freshwater lake sediment microbial communities from the University of Notre Dame, USA, for methane emissions studies - DIP11 DI (SPAdes)... | ecosystem: Environmental > Aquatic >...
ATCATGTTCATGTTCGGCGTGCCGATGAACTTGGCGACGAACACGTTCTGCGGCCGGTCGTAGAGTTCGAGCGGCGTGCCGACCTGCTTGAGGTTGGTCCTGCGCTCCTTGCCCATCGGCGCGAGCACCGCGATCCGGTGTCCGAGCGTCATCGCCTCGACCTGGTCGTGCGTGACGTACACCGTGGTGGTCTTGAGGCGGTGCTGCAGCTTCGAGATCTCGGCGCGCATCTGCACACGGAGTTCCGCGTCGAGGTTCGACAGCGGCTCGTCGAACAGGAACACGGACGGCTTGCGCACGATGGCGCGGCCGAGCGCGACGCGCTGCCGCTGGCCGCCCGACAGCGCCTTGGGCTTGCGGTCGAGCAGCGGCTTCAGGCCCAGGATGCCCGCGGCCTCGTCCACCAGCTTGTCGATCTCGCCCTCGGGCATCTTCCGGATCCGCAGGCCAAAGGCGATGTTCTCCCGCACCGTCATGTGCGGGTAGAGCGCGTAGCTCTGGAACACCATCGCGACGTCGCGGTCCTTCGGGTGCACGTCGTTCACGACGCGCTCGCCGATCACGAGCGTGCCCTCGCTGGGCTCCTCGAGCCCGGCGATCATGCGCAGCGCGGTGGACTTGCCGCAGCCCGAGGGGCCGACGAACACCATGAACTCCTGGTCGTGGATCTCGAGGTCGAGCTGCTCGATGACGCTCACGTCGCCGAAGCGCTTCGCGATCCCCTGGAATACTATGCGGGCCATGCTGAAGGGTGCCGGGTTTGGGTTAAGGGCTTCCGGGTCGCCGCGTGAGGTCCGCTGCGCTCATCGGGCAAGATACACGCGCGCCTGACGCGGTGGTACGAGGATTTCCAGCCGCCCGCCAGCCACGGCGGCCGCAGCGCCCGAAATCGCCTCGACGGCCGCGCCGTTCCACGCCGCCGGCGCGCCCACCGTGGCCCGCGCCTCGGCCTGGCCGCGGTTGACGGCAACGACCACGGCGTTGCCGGCCGACGCGTCGAACCGCTCGAAGACCAGAAGGTCGCCGTCCGAGGACAGGGTGCGGTAGGTGCCGCGCGACAGCGCGGTGTTGTTGCGGCGCGTCGCGATCAGGGTGCGATAGTAGGCCCGCAGCTCCTCGTCGCGCTTCACGCCCTTGCCCGGCATGACGGCCTTCGAGCCCCAGGGCATGTCGTTGCGGTTCAGGGGCCACACGCTGCCATCACGCGCCACTTCCTCGCCGTAGTAAATCGTGGGAATCCCGAGTGACGTCATCTGCAGGGCCACGCACAGGCGGAAGGCGTCCCGGTCGCCGCCCAGGTTGTGCAGCGCCATCGGCTCGTCGTGCGACGAGAGGTAATGTGCCAGCTGGTAGCCATCCCTCACCCTGTGCCGCTTGTCGAGGTAGGAGGCGAAGGCGATCGTGCGTCCCTTGCCCTGCACGAAGCTCTCGCAGCTGCCCTTGAACGTGAAGTCGAAGCCCCCGTTCATCAGGTCGTCGACGAAGTACTCGTCGAGCACCGTGGCCGAGCCGCCCCAGACCTCGGCGAGCAGGAAGAAGTCCGGGCTCACGCGCTCGCGGGTCTCGCGACGGTGCCGCTGCCAGAACGCGTGCTCGACGTGCTTGACCGTGTCGAGGCGGAAGCCGTCGAGGCCGGTGCGCTTCGCGAGGCCGAGCTGCGCGTCGAGCAGGTAGTCCTGCACCGCGGGCAGCTCGGTGCGGAAGTCGGGCAGGCCGCCCACCTGGCAGGTGAGCGCGTCCTCGGCGCAGTCCACGGGCCTGGTGCGGAACCAGCCGGCCTTGGCGGGATCCTTCAGGTAACGCGAGTCGTAGCCGACGTGGTTGTAGACCACGTCGAGCAGCACCTTCATGCCGCGTGCGTGCGCGGCCGCCACCAGCGCTCCGAGCTCGGCCTCGGTGCCGAAGCGCGGATCGAGGGTCTGGTAGTCGTCGGCCCAGTAGCCGTGGAACGCGCAGTGCTCGAACCACCCGCCGGGCACTGAGACACCGGTCGGCGGCTGCGCGGGCGGGCAGAAGTCGATCTGGCGCGCGACGGGCGTGATCCAGATCGCCGTGGCGCCGAGGCTCGCGATCTCGTCGAGCTGCGCTGTGAGGCCAGCGAGGTCGCCGCCGTGGAAGCCGCCGGGGTTGGCGCGGTCCACGTTGGTGTTGTTGGCGCCCGAGCCGTCGGCGAAGCGGTCGAGGATGACGAAGTACAGCACCGCGTCCGACCAGTCGCGCTGCGGCGTCACCTTGACGGATCCGCCCGCGGCGGCGGTCGTGCCGGGTGCCGTGGGCCCGCTCGCGCAGCCCGACAGGGCCAGCAGCGCGGCGAGGCACGCCAACGCGCGGGCCCGCGTCACCGGCGTCTGCCGTGCGATCGTTCCCTGCCCAACCGCTGCGCGCATCTCCCGCGACCGACCCTGTTGTTGTTGTGCTGCGGCGAAGTGCCGCCAGCCGCGGGAGCGTTGCACGGTGCAGCGCAAAAAATCAACCCTGAACAAACCCTTGCCACGGCCTGCGAACGGTCGGTTCCGGACGCGCGCTGACGTGGTCTTTCCGGCTCAGAAGACCGTGTAGATCAGCGAGGCCAGCGCCGACTGCTGGCTCACGACCACCAGGCCGCCGAGCAGCATCAGCACCAGGATGATCGGCAGCAGCCAGTATTTCTTCCGTACCCGCATGAACTGCCACAGGTCGCGCAGGAACTCGCCCATTCAGAAAGGCTCCTCGAGGCGCACCGCGTGGTCTCCCGGGACCTCGATGCGATAGCTGGCGGCGGCGGGATCGAACCGGGTCAGGTACTGCAGCCGGCCGAGCCGCCGCAGCACCCACCCCACGGGCAACAGGATGCCAAAGAACACGGCGCCGAGCAGCAGCCACGTGTTCACCAGCCCGAGCACGCGCGCGACCGGGAGCAGCAGCCGGTAGAGGGGGTGGATCGCGGGGGCCCAGGCGAGCGCAAGCGCGGCCACGACCCCGCCCGCCACCAGCGGCCACAGCGGCCGCGGCCGGTCGCCGAGCCAGGGCAGCAGCGCCCAGAAGACCAGCACCAGCAGCAGCGCCAGCCCGAGGCCGAATTGCCGCAGTTCCCGCGTGTCGTGCCGGGTGAGGATGCGCACGATCAATCCGGCTCGAACTCGCGCCGTCCCGCGAGCAGCGGGTGCCCGGCCGGCTGGGCGGCACGCTCGAGCACGCAGGACCCGAGAACGAGCACGTCCATGGCCGTGGCCATGAAGCAGCGGTAGGCGTCCGTCGGGCTGCACACGATCGGCTCGCCGCGCACGTTGAACGAGGTGTTGACCAGCACCGGCACCCCTGTCTTGTCGTCAAAAGCCGAAATCAGGCGATGAAAGGTCGGGTTCGTCCCGCGATCTACCGTCTGCACGCGGGCACTGCCGTCCACGTGGGTGATCGCCGGGAGGGGGGAGCGCACACCCGTCAGGCGGTCGAGGCCCTGCAGGCCGCCAGCCGCGTCGGGCGTGGGCGGCTGCCAGCCCCGCACCTGCGCCACGAGCAGCATGTAGGGGCTCGGCCGGTCGAGGTCGAAGTGCTCCGCGACCCGCTCCGCGAGCACGGCCGGCGCGAACGGACGGAACGACTCGCGGAACTTGATCTTGAGGTTGAGCGTCCGCTGCATGGCCGGGCTGCGCGGGTCGCCCAGGATCGAGCGGTTGCCGAGGGCGCGCGGCCCGAACTCCATGGGTCCCTGCATCCAGCCCACGACCGCGCCGTCCGCCAGCCGGGCCGCGACCCGCTCCGCGAGGGTCTGCGGCTCGAATCGTTCGTGCGGCAGGCCATGCTCGCGGCAGAACGCCTGCAGCTGGTCGTCGGACCACGCGGGGCCGAGGTAGGCGCCCGCCATGCCGTCGCGGCCGCCCGGGGCGGCACGTTCGCCGCCGGCGTGGTGCCAGGCGAGCAGCGCCGCGCCGAGCGCGCCGCCGGCGTCGCCCGCCGCGGGCTGGATCCACAGGTCGTCGAACACACTCTCGCGCAACAGCAGCCCGTTCGACACGCAGTTGAGCGCGACGCCGCCCGCGAGGCACAGGTGGCGCTCGCCCGTCTCGCGGCGCAGCGTCCGGGCGAGCCTGAGCACGATGTCGTCGGTGACCTGCTGGATCGAGGCCGCCAGGTCCATGGTGCGCTGGTCCACGGGCGCGTCGAGGGCGCGCGGCGGACCGCCGAACAGCGCATGGAAGCGCTCGGTGGTCATGCGCAGGCCCGTGGCGTAGCCGAAGTAGCGCATGTCGAGACGGAAGGTGCCGTCGGGCTTCACGTCCACGAGGTGGCGGCGGATTGGCTCCGCGTAGCGCGGCTCGCCGTAGGGCGCCAGCCCCATCATCTTGTATTCGCCCGAGTTCACCTTGAAGCCGGTGTAGTAGGTGAACGCGGAATAGAGCAGCCCGAGCGAGTGGGGGAAGTGCAGTTCCCAGCGCGGCTCGAGCCGCCGGTCGGCGCCGACCCACGCCGAGGTCGTGGCCCACTCGCCCACGCCGTCGAGGCACAGCACGGCGGCGCGCTCGAACGGGCTCGGGTAGAAGGCCGAGGCCGCGTGCGACAGGTGATGCTCGCTGAACAGCAGCTTCGGCCGCGCGCCGTCCCCGCCCGGGAGCCTGCCGAGCTCGCGGCGCAGCTCCGACTTGAGGAGCAGCTTTTCCCTGATCCACACCGGCATCGCGGCGACGAACGATGGCAACCCGTGCGGCGCGCAGGCGAGATAGGTCTCGAGCAGGCGCTCGAACTTGAGGAATGGCTTGTCGTAGAAGACCACCGCGTCGAGGTCGCGGAGCGTGAATCCCGCGTGTTCGAGGCACCAGCGCGCGGCGTCGGCCGGAAAGCCCGCGTCGTGGCGGCGGCGGGTGAAGCGCTCCTCCTGGGCGGCCGCGACCACGCGGCCGTCGACGACCAGGGCTGCCGCGGCATCGTGATAGTATGCGGAAACACCGAGAATTCTTTGCACGCGCGGCCCCTGACGGTCCCCGGCACTGTAGCAAAGGGCCCGCGCCGTTTCGCCCATGAAGCGCAAGACTCCGCCCGCCCCGGCTGCTGCTGAGACTGTGCCCGCGCCTCCGCCGGCGCGCCGGCGCGCGTTCCTCGCCATCACCCTGCTCGCGCCGCTGCTGCTGATCGCGGCGGCGGAGGGCGTGCTGCGCCTCACGGGCATCGGCCAGCTCGAGCCGCTGTTCGTTCCGGTGCCGTCGGCGAATGGGTACCTGCAGCCCAACGCGGCGGCGGTGCAGCGGTTCTTTCCCGACCCGCGCCGCGCGCCCGAGGTGAGCATCGACACCACGTGGTTCCCGGCGAGCAAGGCCGAGGGCACGCTCCGCATCTTCGTGCAGGGCGAATCGAGCGCCGCGGGCTTCCCATACGGCCGCTGGGCTTCGCCCGCGGCGATGCTGCAGCAGCGGTTGCAGCGCGCCTACCCGGACCGCAATGTCGAGCTGATCAACACCGGCATGGCGGCGGTAACGAGCTACGTGCTGCTCGACTTCGCCGACGAGATCATCCGGCAGCAGCCGGACGCGGTGGTCGTGTACACGGGGCACAACGAGTACCTCGGCATCGGCGGCGTGGGCTCCTCGCTCGCGAGCGCGAACTCCCCGGCGCTGGCGCGCGCCATCGCGATGCTGCGCCGGATGCACCTGTACCGCGCGCTCGAGCGCGGGCTCGGCTCGCTCGGTGCGGGACCGGATCCGCTCGCCGCGCGCGAGGGCACCCTGATGTCGCGGGTCGCCCGCGAGCGCTCCATCCCGCTCGGCTCGCCGCTCTATGGGCGCGGCCTCGAGCAGTTCCGCGGCAACCTCGACCGGCTGCTGGCGAAGTACCAGGCCGCCGGCATCCCGGTGTTCATCGGCACGCTCGCGAGCAACGAGCGCGACCAGCCGCCGTTTGCGAGCGGCGCCGACCCGGCGGACTCGGCGCGCGCGCACTTCGACAAGGCCCGCGCACTCGAGGCGGGGGGGCAGGCCGCCGAGGCGCGCCGCGAATACCTGGCCGCCAAGGACCGCGACGAGCTGCGCTTCCGTGCACCCGAGGCCTTCAACGAGGTGATCCGCGCGGTGGCGGCCGGCCGCGGCGCGACGGTGGTGGACGTGCAGGGCGCGCTCGCCGGCGCCTCCACGAACGGCATCATCGGCGCGGAGCTGATGCTCGAGCACGTGCACCCGAACCTCGAGGGCTATTTCCGGCTCGCGAGCACGTACTTCGCGGCGATCGTCGAGCGGGTCGGCCCGCCCGACGTCACGGTGGACGACGAGCTGGCCCGGCGCGAGATCCCGGTGACGGCCGTCGACCGCCTGAACGGCGAGTACCGCGTGGCGATGCTGAAGAACGACTGGCCGTTCGTGCCCGAGCGGCGTCCGACCACGCTGCCCGCCCCGGCGGATCGCAGCGAGGAAATCGCGCAGTCGTGGTTCGCCGGGCGGCTCACCTGGCTCGAGGCGATGAACCAGGCGCTCGCCTGGTACCAGCAGCAGGGCCAGGACGCCGAAGCCGCGCGCGTAGCCGTGAACCTCGCCGACGCCATCGTGAACGCCGACGAGCCCCAGTACGCCGCCGGCCTGCTGCTGCTGAAGTCCGACCAGCCCGAACGCGGCCAGCACTACCTCGAGCGCGCCGTCGCGCTCGACGGCAGCAAGGTCGAGTACCGGCTGTCGCTCGCCCAGTCACAGTACATGCAGGGAAGCGTCGCGGACTCCATCGCCACGCTCGAGGCAGCGCTGAAGCAGTTCCCGGGCGACGAGCGCGTGAAGCACTGGCTCGAGGAAATGCGCCGCCAGTCGGGGCGGTAGTCGCCCGGACCGCTGCCTCCCGGAGTGTTGCCGGGAGGCGTCGCGCCGCATGGACGCGGCACGCGAGCCCACAGGGACGTGTTCACGGCGTCCTCCCGGAGACACTCCGGGAGGCGGCGGCCCGGGCGAGTTCCCGCCAGGCTGCTCCGGCGGCGGCGCGCTCAGCGCCAGAACGGCGTGTCGTCGTTCTCGCCGAGGAAGAACCCCGCGACCGCGGCACGCGGGAAGGGCGCGTTGCGCTTCACGACGTTCACGCGATGCCACACGCCGCCCACCATCAGGACGAGCCGGTTCGGCTTCGCGAACACGAACTCCGTGCTGGTCGCACCGTCCATGAGCAGCTGCGACAGGTCCTCCTTGGCGAGCACGTCCCAGCTCTCCTTAACGGCCTCGACGCGGCCTTCGCGCATGTGGCGTTTCTCGGGCAGCAGATTCCGCCCGAGCACGTCCTCGACGATCATCAGCTCACCGCCCCAGGAAGCGTGCCAGCGGGGATGCACGTAGTAGGTGTAGGCGCCGGCGAAGCGTCCCTCGTCGTCGTGCCAGTCGAGCCCCGAGCCGGGCGGGTGCAGGTAGGTCCGGGCCGTGACGTAGGTGTCGGGCACCTTCTCGCGGTAGAACTTCGACTCGAGGATCTTCTTGAGCAGCAGGTCCACGGCCATGCCGGTCGGAAAGGCCTTGCGCGGATCCTGGGCGTGCAGCGCCTTGCCACGGGTGTACACGGTCTCGCCGGTCTGCCACGGCATCTCGTCGCCCAGGTCCCAGGGCTTGATCCAGCGCGGATTGCGCGCGTAATCGTTGCGCGCCGCGTACTCGAGCATCAGCGCGAACTGTTCCGGCGGCAGCACGTCGTCGAGGATCACGTAGCGCTCGGTCTGCTTCACGACGCGCATGGGTCACTGCTCCGCGAGTTGCCCGAGCACCTGGCGGGCGGTGGCGTTCGAGGGATCGAGCCCGAGCACCTTCTCGAGCGCCGCGCGGCCCTCGGCCTCGCGGCCGGAGAGCAGCAGGCCGTGCGCGTGCGCGAGCCAGTGGTTGACGTTGCCGGGCTCGAGCGCGACGGCCCGGCGCGAATAGCGCACGGCCTCGCGCGGCCGCCCGAGTTCGATCAGCGCCGCCGCGGTAGCGAACTGCAGCGGGCCCGAGAACGGGAAGGCGTCGGCGAGCAGTCCCGTGACGTGCGCATAGCCTCGCATGTCGCCCGCGGCACCGTAATGACGGCGCAGCGCGTCCTGTGCCTCGGGCCAGGACGTCCGCTCGTGGTACAGATCCTGCGCCAGGCGCGCGCCTTCCGAGGCGGGCGCCGGCAGCGCCGGGGCCTGGTAGGTGGCCGTGAACGGCCAGCCGGCCTTGATGCGCAGCACCTTGTAGTCACCGAGGTAGCGGTCCACATCGCTCACGGGCATCCCTGCGCGTGCCTCCTCGTCCGGCAGGTCCGCGGCGGGCGGGCCGACGAGCCCCGAGCCGAGCAGCGCGTCGTGGAAGGCGTCGGCAAGCAGGAAGTAGCCGTCGAGGTTCGGGTGCACGTGCTCGAGCAGCAGTTTCTCGCCGATCAGCCCATGCCCGCTCGCGGCCGCGAACGCGGCGTGCACGTCCACGACCGTGGCACCGTGCGAAGCCGCAACGCGCCGCACCACCTCGTTGAACGCCGCGGGCGCACGGAAGCGCAGCGGATCGAGGTCGCGCGCCCAGGCGTAGCCCTCGCGCGCCGCGGCATGGTGGCCGGCTTCCTCCGCGTCCTGCGCGGCGTGGTACGCCGTCCTGGCGGCTCCGGCGGCTTCGGTCCCGGTCCCGGCGAGGACGGCGAGCGGCGGCTGGTCCCGTTCGTTGCTCACCAGCGTGCCGATGAACACCGGGATGCCGGCCGCCTGGTACTTCGCGAGCAGGCGACCGAGGTTGTCCTCGAACTGCTGCAGACCGCGATCGAAGAGCTCGGACTTGATCGGGATCGAGCGCTCGCCGGCCACGCGCGCCATCAGCGAATCGCCCGGCGCCGGGGCCGCAACCTTGGCAGCTGGCCGCCAGCGCGCATAGGCACCGCTCAGCAGCTGGAACAGCCGCCAGTCGCGGACGGCGAGGAAGGCGCGCGTCATCCCCGGCGTGGCGGCGAGTCGCATGGCGGAGCCCACGCCCAGGATGCCGAGGAACTCGTTGTGCCCGACGTACACCAGCACCGCGTCGGGCTGCCGGGCGATGATCTCGTCGGCGAAGTCGACGAGGGCGTAGGAGTTCACCGCCGCCATCGCCGTGGAGATCACCTCGATCTCGCGCTCGGGGTACTCCCGCTCCAGCCGCTGGTCGAGCACCCCCGCCAGCGCGGCGCCGAGCCCGTAGGGAAAGCCGGCGGCGCTCGATTCGCCCTGTACGAACACGCGCAGCGTGCCCGGCGCCTTGCGGACCGGGAAGTACGCCGTCTCGATACTCACGGTCGGCGCCTGCGCCGGATCGGCGAAAAAGCGGGTGATCGCGCGCGGGTTGGCCTGCAGGTACGCGGGCTGCTGCGGGCTCGAGATGAACAGCGGCTCGCGGTCCTGTCCGTAGCCCGCGAGTCGCAGCGCGAGTTCGGTGCCGCCGAGCAGCAGGAAGGGCAGTGCAAGCACGATGAGCCAGAGGGCCGCGCGGCGGCCGCGCGACATGACCGGGGCGGCCGGCTTCGTGGTCACATCGGCCCGCAGTCCGGCGCTCCGTCCCTCGCGTTTCGTCCTGCTGTTGCGACCCAACGAGGCCTGCCCCTTGAAAAAGAATCGGCCTGGCACCCTCGCGGATGCCAGGCCGTCTAGTCTGGATCAATCAGCGTACGGCCGTCACGGACCCGTCACGGTCACCTCGCCCGCCGCAGCGCTGATGCGCTTGTAGGTGAACGTGTAGGTGCCCGCCTTGGCCGGCGTCAGCTTCAGGTTGCCGGTGCCGTCACCGCAGGCGACCGCGAGCGTCGTGCCGATCGTGACCGTGTCGCCGGCCGCACCGGCGCCGCAGTTCACCGTCGCCCAGTCGGTACTCGCGATCTTGAACTCGTTCGCCGCGGCCGCCACTCCCTTGTTGAGGGCGTAGATGCCGCCGCCGAGGTAGTTCATGCGGTTCGCGGCTCCGTCGGTCCAGTCGCCGCCGATGCCACGCACGAACACCGGAGTCTCGACCGGCAGCTTCTCCACCGTGAGCTGCGGCGCGGCCGGGTTCACCCAGTTGATCGCGAACAGGTAGCTGCCGGCGCTCGGGAACGTGATGCCCATGTTCGGCGAGCCGTCCGCGCAGTTGAGCGCGAACGGCGTACCGACGGTCACGGTCGTCGCGCCGGCCTTGCCACCGCAGTTGGTCGCACCACCCGTCGTGCCGCCCCAGTCGTTGTCGGCGATCTTGAACTCGAACGAGGCGGCCGCAAGCCCGCTGATCACCGCCCGGTAGGTGCTGACACCGTCCCAGGCCAGCGGGGCCGTGGGCGCCGGGCCGTTGCCCCAGTCGTTGAACCCGCCGCGCACGAACAGCGTGAGCGGCGTCGGCGCGGACTTGGTCACCGTCAGCACCGGCTTGGCGATGTCGGCGGCATCGAGGGCAAAGGTGTAGTTGCCCGCCGAGGGAGCGCTCAGCTTCAGGTTGCCGCTGCCGTCGCGGCACTCGAGCCCGAGCGGGATGCCGAGGCGGATCGTGTCGCCCGCCGCGCCCGCGCCGCAGTTCGTGCTGGCCGTCCAGCCCGCGTCCGCGATCTTGAACTCGTAGTTGCCCGCCGGGCTGACCGGCGCCGACACGGAGTAGCCCGTGCCGCCGAGGAACTGCAGCCTGTACTGCTCCGTCGGCGTCGGGTTGCCCCAGTCGTTGAAGCCACCACGCACGTACATGTCGCGCGGGTACGGTGCGCACGAGGTCTGTGCGGGCGTGACCCGCCGGAAGACCGCCGTGGTGCGCGCCGGCACATAGAAGCCGCCGGCGTCGTGCTTCGCGGTCTTCACGACCGCGTCGGCCGAGGCCGCCTGCACCGGATGCAGCGCCCAGGTCTCGCTGCCGAACAGGTTCACCGTGCGGGGATCGTCCGAGGCGTTGATGACGACCATCAGCGCGCCCTCGGCCGGCTTGAAGTCCGGCTCGGTGCAGCCGTCGATGGCCATGGCAATCACGCCCGGGAACTGGAACGGCCCCGTGTTGTAGAACTTCAGACGCTGGTCGACCTGCGCCTGGTTGCGCAGGCGGAACAGCGGTGAGCTCTTGCGGATCGCCAGCAACTCCTTGAAGTTCGCCAGCGCCGCCAGCCGCGACGGCTGGTCCTGCACCGCGGTGACGTCGAGGACGACGCTCTTGATCTGGTCGTAGTTGCCGGAGTTGTCCGCCGCGCGCGGCAGGCCCTGGTTCCACTTGCTCGTGGCGCCGGTCCAGTCGATCTCGTTGTACCAGTCGCCGGAATCGTACGAGTTGCGGTCCATGGACTTCGAGCGCAGCAGCTCGGTGCCCGCGTGGATGAACGGGACGCCCTGCGCCAGCATGATCACCGAGGTCGCGACGTTGTCGGCCCGTACGCGCTCCGCGAGCGGCGTGCCCGAGGCGTGCTTGTACTGGCTGATGTCCCAGATCGTCTCGTTGTCGTGCTTCGAGGCGTAGTTGTTCGCTTCCTGCGGGTCCTTGGTGTAGCCCGACTTCTGGCCGCGATAGTCCACGTCGGCGCCCGTCGTGGTGCTGCCCGCCGCATTCGTGAACCGGTAGCTGGCGAGACCGCCGGCCAGCCAGGCCCGGATGTTGTCGGAATCCTTGATCAGCGCCTCGCGCTCGGCCGAGCTGCCGCTGTTCGCGGCGTTCGGCGCGTAGAACCAGCCGGAGACGAAGCCCTGGTTCAGCACATGGCCGGAGCCGCCGTCGAACGGCCCGCCGCCGCGCACCGGGTCGCGGATGCGGTCGCTGAAGCTGCCGATCCCTGTGCCGCCGAGGTTGGCCTGGCGGGCCGTGGCGAAGCGCGCGTCGTCCTTGACCGAGCCGAAGTTCCAGCCCTCGCCGTAGGTGTACACCGTCGGATCCACGGTCTTCACCGCTGTCTGGAACTTCGTCATCGAGTCCAGCGGGTGAAACGCCATGATGTCGAAGCGGAAGCCCGTCACCTTGTAGTCACGTACCCACATGACGCCGGTGTCGATCATCAGCTTTTCCATCATCTTGAACTCGGCCGCGGTGTCGTCGCAGCACGAGTTCTTCTCGACGTTGCCGCTCGCATTGTCGCGCCGGTGGTAATAGCCCGGCACGAGGCGGTCGAGGGTCGCGCGGCTGTTCTGGCCCGAGGCGTGTGTGTGGTTGTAGACCACGTCCAACACCGTGCGCAGGCCGAGGTCGTTGAGGCCCTTGACCATGCGGCGGAACTCGAGAATGCGAGTCTCGCCGTTCGGGTTGGTGGCGTAGCTGCCCTCGGGCGCACCGAAGTGCAGCGGGTCGTAGCCCCAGTTGAATCCGTCGAGGGCGCGCAGCCACTCGGTGATCTGCGCCGGGCGGTCGAGCTGCTTGGCCGCGACCGCGTCCTGCATGGCCTGGCGGATGGTCTTGCCCGCATCCGTCGAGCACAGGCTCGCCGCCGCGCTGTTGGCCGCGCACAGCTTCTCGACCTTGTCGTCGACCTCGACGCGGTCGGCGCGGTTCTCCTTCACCGTCGCGAAGTCGAACGCCGGCAGGATGTGCACGTGCGTCAGGCCCTTGGTCGCCAGCGACTGCAGGTGATCGCGGCCCGTCGTGCCGGAAGTGTCGAATGCGATGAACTTGCCGCGTGCGTCCGCCGGGACGCTGCTGTCGGCGATGCTGAAATCGCGCACGTGCAACTCATAGAGCACGATGTCCTCCGGCGCGGCGAGCGCCGGCAGCGTCATGCCGTCCCAGCCGGCCGGCTTGAGGTCCGCGTCGTTCAGGTTCACGAACTGGCTGCGCACGCTGTCGGTCGCGAGGCTCACCGAGTACGGGTCGGTGACCTCGTTCGTGACGATGGCGTTCGCCGCGTAGGAAAAGACCTTGAGCGAGATCGTGTAGAACTTGCGGTCCCAGGCCGCAGTGCCCGCGACGCTCCACACGCCGGAGGCGTCGTCCAGCGTCATCGGCTTGCTCTCGATCTTGGTGCCGGCCGCGTCGTAGATGTTGACGGTGACGCCCGGGTCCTTGAGCGCGGTGGGCGCCCAAACGGCCAGCGAGGGCGCGCCGGAGGCGTAGCTCACGCCGAGAGCCTTGCCGTAGGCGGCGCCGGCATACAGGGCGTCGAGCGCGCCCGGGAACTGCACCGTCGTGCCCGCGATCGCCTCGTTGCTCGAGTTGCGACCGATCACGACCAGCTGGCCGCGGGCGAGGTCCTTCGCCTTCGCGACGGCCGTCGCCGGCAGCGTCCAGGCCTTGAGGCCGTGCAGGGTCTTGTTGAAGGCCGGCTGCGGGTTCGTGCCCGTGGTGAGCGGAATGGTCTCGTAGGTGCCGGTGATGCCGGACAGGCCCGCGTTGATGGAGGCGTTGGGCGAGTAGAGCAACTCCACCTTGGTCACGCCGTCGGCCGGCGTCCAGAGGAGCGAGTTGGTATTGACCCAGTGCGCCGCGGCACCCGAGATGCGCAGCGTCGTGCCGCCGCCCGGCGGCACCGAGCTCACGTCGTTCACGCCCGACACCACGAACACCGTGTTGCCGTCCTCGGCGATGCGGATGACCTGGTCGGGGCCCGGGTCCTTGACGTCGGCCTTGTGGATGATGAACCCGAGCGCCTTCGGGAAGGTCGTGAGCGCGGCCGGGTTCGCGCTGTACTTCGGGCTCTCCTTGCCGGGCAGGGCGATGCGGAAATAGGCGCCCCAGACCGGGTCGATGATGGGTTCGCGCGGGAAAGGCGACTCCCAAGTGGTCCACTCGCCGGTAGCCGGGTCGAGCGGGAACAGGTGCACGCCCCAGCCGGTGTAGTTGTTGTCGTCCCGCTTGTAGAACAGGATGACCTCGTTGGCGTTGCTCGGCACGGGAGGGACGCACACTCCCATTAGACAGAAGCCGGAGCGGGCGCTGGTGCTGCCCGAGAACGCGTACACCGACTCGCCGCTGCCGGCGCTCATCTGGCTGGGGCTGGCGTTGAAGGTGATGGTCTCCTTGCTGCCGTCCGCATTGGCGACGGACATGCTGGAGTTCGCGAAAGGCACAGCCGGCACACCCTTCACGATGCAGCCGACGCCGTTCGGCGCGGCCGTGCACGGATACGCCTTGCCGTCGACCGTGATCGTCGTGCCGGCGGTGCTGCCGCTGGGACGCGTGTAGTAGATGTCGACGCTGACGTTGGCCGGCGCGAACTGCGGGCTGGCCGTCCAGGCGAAGTCCTCGACGCCGACGTCGCCGGCGGTACCGGTGTTCTCGATCTCGATGCGCGTGATGCGCGAGGCGCCGCCCTGTCGCAGTTCGTTGACGTCGAGCTGTCCCACTCCCTTGACGGTCTTGAGCAGGGTCTGGCTCGAGCCGGCCGTCAGCACGTCCTTCGCATAGATGCGGATGATCGTGCTGTCCTCGGGCTCCCCGCCGCCGCCACCGCCACCGCCACCGCCACCCGAGATGGCCACCGTCAGCTTGGGCTTCGTCTTGTCGGCGCCGGTCGCGTCCATGGTGAAGGTGTAGTCGCCCGCGGTCGCGATCTTGATGCCCAGGTTGTTGCCGTCAGCGTTCTTGCAGGACATCGTGAATGGCGCACCGACCACCACCGTCCCGGGACCATCGTCATTGCCGCAGTTGGTCGCGCCGGTCCAGCCGACGTCGGCGATCTTGAAGGCGTAGTCGCCCGGCGTGAGCGGAATGGTCACCGCGAGCACGTTGTCGCTGACTTCGGTGAGCTGGTTCTCGGCCAGCACGGCCCAGTCGCCGCGTATGCTGCCGCGCACGTACATGGCCACGTCGAACGGCGCGTCCACCTTCTGCGAGCCGCGCGGCAGCACGGTCGCCTTCTGGGCGCCCGCGCCGGTGCCGGCCGCGGCCGCCGCCGTGTAGCTGTCCTTGGTCGAGAACTTGACCGCGTCGGCGGGGGTGCCGAAGTCCACCACGCCGGTCTTGCCGGCCGGGATGATCCAGGCGCCGTTGCCCTTGGCCTGGCCGCCGGAGAAGCGCGCGTGGGTCGGCGGCGTGCCGACCACGAAGTAGTCCGCCGTGGACTTGAAATTGAACGTTTCCGTCACCGTAACCGGTGGCGGCGGCGATGTGACCGAGCCACCATCCTTGAGGTCGGCAGACCCATTGCTGCCGCTGCCGCAGCCCGAGAGCAGCGCGGCGGAAAGGAGGGCGGGAACGGAAAGCTTCATCAAGTCTCGGAACGAGCGCGACATGGACACACTCCTGGTCATGCGGCCGAATACGGTGCGCCGGCGGGGATCACGGCAGATCGGCTGTTGCCAGCCGACCACGACGCTTGCTGCGCGTCGCTTGCGGGTTCGAGGTCGATCACGTCCAAATGCGAGCACTCCCCTCTGGGCTCGGACGATGCAATCCAGTCCGGCGCCGTCTTGGTGCTGTTGCGGGCGCGGACAGGCGAGGACGATGCCACCAAACGGCGGTCGTAGGCAAGAGCGGGAAGTCTGTACAGCACCTGTCCGGGGCGCGACTAGCCGCTCCCGCGCCCGACACCATCAACCCTCGCCCGTCTGGCGCAGCGACTCGAGCAGCACCGTGCTGCGCGGCGGCAGGCGCAGGTTCTCTTTGCAGCGCACAACAAGGGGCTCCGCCACGCCGTCGGGCTGGCAAGTATCGAGCACCATCCGCCAGGCGTCGCCGAACGACGCCTCGGGCAGCACGAGGTCCACGGACCCCGGATCCGCGTTGAACACCGCGAGCAGGTCGCTGTCCTCGCCGAGCCGCGAATCCACGGCGCCGGTCATGTGCAGCGCGAGGCAGCGCAGCGACGAGTCGTTCCAGTCGCGCTCCGACATCTCGCGGCCCGACGGGTGCAGCCAGGCGATGTCGCGCGGGCCCACCTGGCGCCTGGTGCCCTTGAGGAAGGTGTCCCGGCGCAGCCACAGCCGCGAGCGGCGCAGGTCGGTGAGCCGGCGCACGAAGCTCACCAGTCCGGCGCCGCACTCGAGCAGGCGCCAGTCGAGCCACGCGATCTCGTTGTCCTGGCAGTACGCGTTGTTGTTGCCCCCCTGCGAATGCCCCATCTCGTCCCCGCCGAACAGCATGGGCACGCCCTGCGACAGGAACAGCGTGGCGAGGAAGTTGCGCATCTGGCGCGCCCGCAGCGCGAGCACGGCGGCATCGTCCGTCTCGCCCTCGACGCCGCAGTTCCAGCTCAGGTTCTCGGCGTGGCCGTCGGTGTTGCTCTCGAGGTTGGCGTCGTTGTGGCGCCGGTTGTAGGTGACCACGTCGCGCAGCGTGAAGCCGTCGTGGGAGCTCACGAAGTTGACGCTCGCCGTGGGCTTGCGGCCGTGGTGGCGGAACAGGTCGCTCGAGCCGGCAAAGCGCTCGGCGAACGCGCCTACGAGCCCCGGGTCGCCGCGCCAGAACGCACGCACGGTATCGCGGTAGCGGTCGTTCCACTCCGACCAGCCGGGCGGGAAGCGGCCGAGCTGGTAGCCGCCCGGCCCCACGTCCCAGGGCTCGGCGATCAGCTTGACGTAGGCGAGCACCGGATCGGCGCGCAGCTCGGCGAAGAACGGCGCACTGGCGCTGAAGCCGCTCGCGTCGCGGCCGACGATCGGCGCGAGGTCGAAGCGGAATCCGTCCACGCGCATCTCGTCGGCCCAGTAGCGCAGGCAGTCGAGCACCAGGCCGCGCACCGCCGGCGCGTCGAAGCGCACCGTGTTGCCGCAGCCCGAGAAGTTCTTGTAGTAGGCGCGGTTGTGCGCGAACAGCCGGTAGTAGCTCGCGTTGTCGAAGCCGCGCAGGCTCAGCGTCGGGCCGTCCTCGTTGCCCTCGGCCGTGTGGTTGAACACCACGTCGAGCACCACCTCGAGCCCGGCGTCGTGCAGGGCGCGCACCATGGTCTTGAACTCGATCACCGGGTCCACCACCGCGTAGCGCGGGTCGGGCGCGAACCAGGCGAGCGGGTTGTAGCCCCAGTAGTTCGACAGGCCCTTGCGGACCAGGAACTCCTCGCTGACGGAGGCCTGCACCGGCATCAGCTCGACGGTGGTGATGCCGAGCGTACGCAGGTGGTCGATCACGGCCGGGTGGGCGAGTCCCAGGTACTTGCCCCGCAGGTGCTCGGGCACGGCCGGGTGGCGCTGCGTGAAGCCCCTGACGTGCACCTCGTAGATGATCGTATCGCGCCAGGGGACGCTCGGCGCACGCACGCCGCCCCAGTCGAACGCCGGGTCGACGACCCGGCACTTCGGCACGTAGGGAGCGCTGTCGTTCTCGTCGGGCAGCCAGTCGTTGCCGGGCTCGGCGCCGCGCAGCGACGGGTGCCAGGCGAAGCCGCCGTCGATCGCCGTCGCGCAGGGATCCACGAGCAGCTTGGCCGGGTTGAAGCGGTGGCCCTCGCCGGGCTGGTAGGGTCCGTGCACCCGGTAGCCGTACAGCGTGCCCGCGCCGCCAAACGCGGCGGGCAGCAGGCCGTGCCAGATGTCGCCGGTGCGGGAGGGCAGCTCGAGGCGGGCCGTTTCACGCCCGGCGGCGTCGAACAGGCAGAGATCGATGCGCCGCGCGTGGGCGGAGAACACCGCGAAGTTGACCCCGCGCGCCGTGAGGCTCGCGCCGAGCGGCTGCGGCGCGCCGTGCTCGAGGTACGGCCCAGGTTCGAGGTCCGCCGCGTCCGTCTCGACACTCATTACACACGCCCCTGCCACTGTGCCCCGACTGCCCCGAACGCCGCCCGGATCGCCTCGCGCCGCGATGCATCGAGCGGGCCGGCCGCGACGGCCGACGCGTTGCGCTCGAGGTGCCGGGGATCGGTGCCGCCGACGATAACGCAGTCCACCCCCGGCGCCCAAGCCGCGAAGCGCAGGGCGAGCGCTTCCCAGTCGTCGGTATCGAAGCCGAGCCCGGGACGCAGCGCGGCGAAGCGCCGCCAGTAGTCCGCGTGCACCTCGTCCGCCGGCGGCGCCGGGTCGCGCCACGGCTGGCCGCCGAGCGGCCGCTTGGCGATGGTGCCGAGGCCGCAGGCCTGCGCCTCGGCGAGGGTGCGCAGCGCCGCCTGGTCGCAGATGTTCACCGAGGCCTGCACGCCCCCGAATTCGCCGCTCAGGACCGCGTGGCGCAGCGCCGGCCCGTCGCCCGAATAGGCAGCGACACGCAGCTTGCCGGCGGCCACGCAGTGGGCGAGTGCCCGGGCGACCTCCCCGGCCTCGAGCAGCTCGAGCCCGCAGGAGTGCAGGTGGACGATGTCGATCACGTCGGTGCGCAGGCGGTCGCGCGCGGCGTCGACCCCGGCCACCACGCAGTCGAAAGTCCAGTCGGCGATGCCGTCCACGCCGTAGCCCACCTTGGTGGAGAGCAGGAACTCGCCGCGGCGCCGCGCGAGGTGCCGGCCGATGCGCTCCTCCGACACACCGTAGGCGCGGGCGGTGTCCACGAGCGCGAGGCCGAGATCGAGGGCGTGGTTGAGGAGGCGCGCGGCCGCGTCCTCGGGCAGGCGCGGGTCGCCGGCCTGCATCGCGCCGAAGCCGAGCACCGGCACCTCGAGACCGGTATTGCCGTAGGGCCGCCGCAGCATGGGCGGGCGGTCAGCGGTCGGGACGCAGGAACAGCGCCGCGAGCGGCGGCAGGGCGACGCGCAGGCGGTAGGGATAGCCGTGGCTCGGTTCCGCCTCGGCCGTGACGTGCCCGGCCCGGGCGTAGCCCGAGCCGCCGTAGGCCGGCGCGTCGGTGTCGAGCAGAGTCACGTAGCCGCCGGGCTCCGGCACGCCGAGCCAGTAGTCCTCGCGCGGCACGGGCGTGGCGTTGAAGATGCAGATCACCGGCGGCGTCTCCGGGTGCGACGGGTCGCGCCGCAGGAACGCCCACACGCTCTGGTCGGCGTTGTGCAGGTCGATCCAGCCGAAGCCCGCGGGGTCGGCGTCGCCGGCGTGCAGGGCCGGCAGGTCGCGGTACAGGTGGTTCAGCTGGCGGTTGAGCGCCAGCAGCCCCTGGTGGCGCCGGTCCTCGAGCAGGTGCCAGTCGAGGGAGTGCTCGTCGCGCCACTCCAGCCACTGCCCGAACTCGCAGCCCATGAACAGCAGCTTCTTGCCCGGGTGCGCCGTCATGTAGGCGCGGAACAGGCGGTAGTTGGCGCGCTTCTGCCATTCATCGCCCGGCATCTTGTCGAGCAGCGAGCCCTTGCCGTGCACGACCTCGTCGTGAGAGATCGGCAGCGCGAACTTCTCGGTCCAGGCGTACACGAAGGAGAAGGTGATCAGGCCGTGGTGGTAGCGGCGGTGCACCGGATCGAGCGCGGCGTAGCGCAGCGTGTCGTTCATCCAGCCCATGTTCCACTTGAAGTGGAAGCCGAGGCCGCCGAGGTGGGCGGGCTGGGTGACGGCGGGGAAGGCGGTGGACTCCTCCGCGAACACCAGCGCACCCGGGTGGTAGCGCCCCACCGCGGTGTTGAGCTGGCGCATGAAGTCGATCGCGTCGAGGTTCTCGCGGCCGCCGTAGCGGTTCGGCACCCACTGGCCGGGCTGGCGGCTGTAGTCCAGGTAGAGCATGGAGGCGACCGCGTCCACGCGCAGGCCGTCCACGTGGTACTGGTCGAGCCAGTACAGCGCGTTCGCCACCAGGAAGTTGCGCACCTCGTGGCGGCCGTAGTTGAAGATCTTGGTGCCCCAGTCGGCGTGCTCGCCGAGCCGCGGATCGGCGTGCTCGTAGAGGGCCGTGCCGTCGAACTCCGCCAGGCCGTGCGCGTCGCGCGGGAAGTGCGCCGGCACCCAGTCCATGATGACGCCGATGCCCGCCTGGTGGCAGCGGTCCACGAAGGACATGAAGTCCTGCGGCGTGCCGAAGCGCGCGGTGGGCGCGAAATACCCCACCACCTGGTAGCCCCAGGAGCCGTCGAACGGGTGCTCGGCCACGCCCATCAGCTCGACGTGGGTGTAGCCCTGGTCGAGGACGTACGGGATGAGCTCGTCCGCCAGCTCGCGCCAGTTCAGGAACGGCGGCGACCGGCCGTAGTCGCGGCGCCAGGAACCGGGGTGCAGCTCGTAGATGCTGATCGGCCGCGTGAGCGGATTGCCCTCGGGGCGCGTGCGCATCCACTCGCCGTCGCCCCACTCGTGGCCCTCCAGCGTGGCGACGACCGAGCAGTTGCCGGGCCGCAGCTGCATGGCGAAGCCGTAGGGATCGGCCTTGAGCACCGTGCCGCCGCTGCGGGTGCGCAGCTCGTACTTGTACTCGGTGCCGGGCCCGACGCCCGGGATGAACAGTTCCCAGATGCCCGAGGAGCCGCGCACCTGCATTGCGTGCCGGCGCCCGTCCCAGAGGTTGAACGGACCCACCACGCTCACGCGCCCGGCGTTCGGCGCCCACACGGCGAAGCGCGTGCCGTCGAGCCCGTCGAGGGTGGCGGGGTGCGCGCCGAGCTTGTAGTAGATGGCGTAGTGGTTGCCTTCGCCGAACAGGTACAGGTCGAAGTCCGACAGCTGCGGGGCGAAGTAGTACGGATCGTGCTTGTCGAGCTGGTTGCCGTCCTTGTAGCGGACCCGCAGCCGGTAGGGGTGCAGCGGGCGCCGGAACGCCACGCGGCCTTCGAACAGGCCGGCCTCGTGGATGCGCGTGAGCGGGACCGGCGCCGCGCCGTCCTCCCAGCACACCTCGACCTCGTAGGCGTCGGGCTCGAGCGCGCGCACCAGGCACAGCGGCTGCTCGTTCTTGCGCGCGACTTCGTGGTAGCCGAGCAGCGAGCGCGGCTCAGGATGGCGCGCGTTGATCAGCGCGTCGATGTCGGCGGCGGACAGCTTGTGCTTGGCGGCCACGTCCGAAGTCTAGCAGAAAGGGGACATTCTCCCTTTTCGGAAAGGAGGAAAATGGGGACATTCACCTGTTTTCTGGTCGCCGACCGCGACCAGAAAACAGGTGAATGTCCCCATTTTCCTCCCTACATCACCGGCTTGATGCGCCAGATGCGCTGCGCATACTCGCGGATGCTGCGGTCGCTCGAGAAGATCCCCATGCTGAGCGTGTTGAGCACGGCCTTGCGTGCCCAGGCCTCGGGCTGGCGGTACAGCGCGTCCACGGCGTCCTGCGCGACGGCGTAGGCGGCGAAGTCGGCGAGCACGAAGTACGGCTCGCCCTCGCTCAGCAGCCGATCCACGATCGGCTTGCCGTCGGCGAGGTTGCCCGGCGAGAAGAACCCGGCGTCGATCATCTCGAGCGTCTTGACGAGGTCCGGGGTCGCCCTGGCGGCCTCGGCGGGAGAGTAGCCGCGCTTGCGCTGCTCGACGACCTCGTCCGCCGTGAGCCCGAAGATGAACATGTTCTCCGGGCCCACCTGCTCGCGGATCTCGATGTTCGCGCCGTCGAGCGTGCCGATGGTGAGCGCGCCGTTCAGCGACAGCTTCATGTTGCCCGTGCCCGAGGCCTCCATGCCGGCGGTGGAGATCTGCTGCGAGAGGTCCGCCGCGGGCATGATGTGCTGTGCGAGCGAGACGTCGTAGTCGGGCAGGAACACCACCTTGAGCTTGCCGCCGATGCTGCGGTCGGCGTTCACCATGCGCGCGACGTTGTTGATCAGCTTGATGATGCCCTTGGCCATCACGTAGCCGGGTGCCGCCTTGCCGGCGAAGATCACCGTGCGCGGGACCACGTCGAGCGTCGGGTCGGCGCGCAGCCGCTGGTAGCGCGTCGCCACGTACAGCAGGTTGAGCAGCTGCCGCTTGTACTCGTGGATGCGCTTCACCTGGACGTCGAACAGCGAGGCGGGATCCACCTCGACGCCGACGCGCCGCTGGATCACCTCGGCGAGCCGGTGCTTGTTGTCCACCTTGATCGCGGCAAAGCGCTGGCGGAACTCGGGATCGTCGGCCGCCCAGCGCAGCCGCTCGAGCTCCTCGAGGTCGTTCTCCCAGGCGTGGCCGAGGCGCTCGGTGAGCAGTGCCGACAGGCCCGGGTTCGACTGCTTCAGCCAGCGACGCACCGCGATGCCGTTCGTCACGTTCGTGAAGCGGTCGGGATAGAGCTCCGCGAAGTCCGCGAAGATCGTGCGCTTCATGAGGTCGGAGTGCAGCTTCGCCACCCCGTTCACGGTGTGGCTCGCGACCGTGGCGAGGTGCGCCATGCGCACCTGCCGCCCGCGCTCCTCGTCGATCAGCGACATGCGCTGGCGGCGCTCGTGGTCGTGCGCGTGGCGCGCGCCGATCTCGTCGAGCAGGGCGCGGTTGATCAGGTAGATGATCTGCAGGTGGCGCGGCAGCAGCCGCTCGAAGTACGCCACCGGCCAGACCTCGAGCGCCTCGGGCAGCAGCGTGTGGTTGGTGTAGGAGAACACGCGCCGCGTGATGTCCCAGGCGCGGTCCCACTCCATCTCGTGCTCGTCCACCAGCAGGCGGATCAGCTCCGGGATGGCGAGCGCGGGGTGCGTGTCGTTCAGCTGGATCGCCCAGGCGTCGGGCAGCGCCTCGAGCGGCCGGTCCTCCGCGAGGTGCTGCGCGAGCATGTCCTGCAGGCTCGCGCTCACGAAGAAGTACTGCTGCTTGACGCGCAGCTCCTTGCCCTGCGGCGTGGTGTCGTCAGGGTAGAGGATGCGCGAGACGTTCTTCGCCTCGACGGCCTCGGCCGAGGCCTCGGCGTGGCGTCCGGCGTTGAAGGCCTCGACGTCGAACGGCGCGATCGCACGCCCCGCCCACAGCCGCAGGTGGTTGACCGTCGGGCCGCGGTTGCCGGGGATGAGGTGGTCGAAGCCAACCGCCCAGATGTTGCGCGTGTCCACCCAGCGGTAGCGGGTGCGCTCGTGCGCGTCCTGCGCGGCCACGCAGCGTCCTCCGAAGCGGATCACGTAGCGCGCATCGTTGCGCTGGATCTCCCAGGGATTGCTCCGCCGGAGCCAGCTGCTGGCGATCTCGCGCTGGCGCCCGTCCTCGTCGATGGCCTGGGTGAAGATGCCGAAGTCGTAGCGGATGCCGTAGCCCACCGCCGGATACTGCAGCGTGGCGAGCGAGTCGAGGAAGCAGGCGGCGAGGCGCCCGAGGCCGCCGTTGCCGAGGCCCGGGTCGATCTCCTCGTTTGCCACGCGGTCGAGGTCGAAGCCGAGTTCGGCGAGGGCCTCGCGCGCCTCCCGTACGAGCTCGCCGTCCAGGGCCGACAGGCCGTTGATCAGCGAGCGCCCGAGCAGGAACTCCACCGACAGGTAGCAGACGCGCTTCACGCTCGCCTGCGACACGCGACGCTGGGTGGCGAGCCAGCGCGCCGCGAGTTCCTCGCGCACGGCGAGCGACAGCGCGTCGTAGATGTCGCCTTGCGTGGCCGTGTCGGGGTGCTTGCCGAGCGAGCGGGTCAGGCGGTCGAGCAGCACGGCGCGCACGGTACCGGGCGCGAGTCCGACGCTGCTCACGAGCGAGGTGTTTCTCACAGGACCTCTAGAGTGCGTTCCGCGACGATGCGCCAGCCCGCGGGCTCGCGCGCCAGGGTGAGTTCCTTGCGCAGGGCGCCGTCGCCGAAGCGCTGGACGAAGGTCACCACGCGGCGGTCGGCGCCCGCCGTGGCCACCGTCACATCTTCGAGTTTCGCCTCCGGCGCGGGGCCGCTCGCGACCTGCGCGCGGCGCTGGTCGAGGTAGGCGTCCGAGCCGGCGCCGTCGGCCGGCTGGAAGGCGGAGGAATACGCCTGCAGCACCACGTCCGGCTTGCGGGCGGCCCAGGCCGCGGCCCAGGCGCGCGCGACGTCCTCGGCCGGGTCGGCCACCGCACCCTTGCGGGCGAAGTAGCGCGGCGGCTGGTCGAGGCAGGCCGGCACCGGGTCGAGCGTGTTCGGATTCGGGTCGGCGGCCGGGATCTCGAGCGGCTTCATGCGCTCGGTAGGGGTGATCTCGGGCGGCAGGCGCAGCGGCGGGCGGTCCACCGCCTGCAGGTACGCCGTGTCCCCGTCGCAGCCGCGCGGCTTGCCGCCGCCGGTGCAGCCGGTGGCGACCGCAAGCGGAAGGACGAGGAACAGCAGCCGCAGCAGCAGGGTCGGGCGCATCAGGGGGAACCGGGGAACCGTGCCAAAGGGCGGCATTGTACAGCCCTGGCGGCGCCGGGGCGGGCGCGGCTCAGGCCCGGCGGGCGCGCCGGCGCGGCTC